>ERZ834859.1225-NODE-1225-length-29420-cov-4.736523_pt1 | contig 29420 bp, 20 predicted proteins | sample MGYA00519947_ERZ834859 | MGnify/ENA primary metagenome ERZ834859 (study PRJEB31850, sample SAMEA3708763) | human gut metagenome | biome: human gut; feature: human-associated habitat; material: faeces | place: China | collected 2014 ...
TTGCCGGAACGTTGCGACGCGCGGCGGTGAATATACATTGTGAAATCGCGTCCGGAATAACGACCAACACATTAAATAGCAATAGAAAATAATAATAACTTCGCTAACATGTTAACTGACAACAAATATATCCATAAAAAATGTTTAAAATCTCATAATTAGGGTTATAATTAATAAGAAGATAAAAATAGACAATATTTTTATGAAAAGAAATGCCATTTTCTATGTTTCACGTGAAACATTATGTGGCGAGATAAATTTAAAAGTGTTATAATAGCAATAGCTATATGATAAGATTGCAGAACCTATAGGATGGTGATGTGATCTATAAACTTTGGTTATTGTGTGCAATTAAAAATTGCAAAATGTTTCACGTGAAACATTTTTATGTAATAAGAAATTTTGTTAAAATTTTCTATTGCATAAAAAGCCCTACCAGGCAGGAACACACTGTGGCAGAAAGTTAGATGGCGCTCGAGGTGCCCTGCTGTAGGTGAAGAATCCTGCAAGCAGGCTTCTTTTTACAATTAAACATGTTGCTTTTTATAAAAATGTTGTGTGAACAGTAACCTAAATAATATGAAAGGGAGGGTTGATATTGGGCAGAACGATTGCGGTTGCTAATCAGAAAGGCGGCGTTGGCAAATCTACCACAGCCATTAATCTTTCTGCATGCCTGGCAGAACAGGGAAAAAAGGTTCTGACAATTGACATGGATCCTCAGGGAAACACTACCAGTGGATTAGGTGTTGATAAAAATGAAGTAGAAGATACCTTGTATGAACTTCTGGTAGGACAGTCCGATGTTGAGAAGACGATTGTCAAAGATGTAGTAGAAAATGTAGATTTGATACCATCAAATGTAAATCTGTCTGGCGCAGAGATTGAGCTTGTTAGTATTGATAATAAAGAATACATATTGAAAGAGATTACTGACAAAATAAAGAATAATTAAGATTATATTATTATTGATTGTCCACCATCTCTGAATATGCTTACTATTAATGCACTTACTGCTGCGACATCTGTTTTGGTTCCGATTCAGTGTGAGTACTATGCATTGGAAGGACTATCACAGCTGATACATACTATTGATCTGGTAAAGGATAGGCTGAATAATGATCTTGAGATTGAGGGCGTTGTGTTTACTATGTATGATGCCCGTACAAATTTATCGCTACAGGTAGTAGAGAATGTTAAGGAAAATCTTCAGCAGAATATTTACAAGACTATTATTCCGAGAAATGTCAGACTGGCAGAAGCTCCAAGTTACGGACAGCCGATTACTCTTTATGATCCGAAATCCACAGGAGCAGAAGCTTATCGCCTTCTTGCAGAAGAAGTGATAAACAGGGAGGTTGAGTAATGGCAGTTAAGAAGAAAGGTCTTGGAAGAGGTCTGGATGCTCTTTTCCCGGAGAAGTCAGTGAAGCCAGCTGAAAAAAAACAGGAGCAAAAGCCAGTTGCCACAAATGAAAGCTTACATCAGCAGGAAGAAGGTTCTTTGAATGCTTCAGCAGTGAAGAGTGCTGCAGAAACAAAAGATACAGCACAAGCTGCAGTAGTTGAAGAACCGAAGAAATCTGAAATGCTTGTGAAGATTTCAAAGGTAGAGCCAAACAGAACTCAGCCACGCAAGCAGTTTGATGAGGATGCTTTATTGGAATTATCTGAATCAATTAAGCAGTTTGGCATCTTGCAGCCACTTCTGGTTTCGAATAAAGGCGATTACTATGAAATTATTGCGGGCGAGAGAAGATGGAGGGCAGCTAAACTTGCCGGGGTGAAAGAAGTTCCGGTAATCATTAAGGAATTTAATGATCAGCAGGTAGTTGAGATTTCCCTGATTGAAAATATTCAGCGGGAAGACTTAAATCCAATAGAGGAAGCGATGGCCTATAAGCGTCTGATCGACGAATTTAAGCTGAAACAGGATAATATTGCAGAACGCGTTTCTAAGAGCAGAACTGCAGTGACTAATTCCCTTCGCCTTTTGAAATTGGATGAAAGAGTTCAGCAGATGCTGATTGATGAGATGATTTCAGCTGGGCATGCTCGTGCAATTCTTGCGATTACAGACAAAGATAAGCAGGCAAGTGTGGCAATGAAGATTTTTGATGAGAAATTAAGTGTTCGAGAGACTGAAAAACTGGTAAAACATATTGTGGAGCCACCGAAGAAAACTCAGAAGACGGTAAATACAGCTGAAGATGCGATTTACGAGAGTCTCGAGGAGAAAATGAAGGGCATTATGGGAACCCGGGTTTTTATCCACAGAAAGAAAAATAATAAAGGTAAAATTGAAATTGAATATTATTCCAGAGATGAACTGGAAAGAATCATTGAGTTGTTTGAATCAATAAGATAAGGAGAGTGCATGAGCAGTATTTTTGACAGCCTGGGAATCGACCCGGGTATCATTATTATTTTACTGCTGATTCTGACCATCGTTCTGGCGGTGAATGTATTCAGCAGCAAAATGAGGCTTAGCCGTTTGGAACGTAAATACAAAATGTTCATGAAAGGCAGTGACGCACAATCTCTTGAGAAAGTTTTTGTACGAAAATTCGCTCAGATTGACCGCCTTTATGAAGCCAAAGAGGATCATGAGCACGACATCAGCTTTATCAAACATCATTTGGAATCTATGTTCAGTAAATATGGCGTTGAAAAGTATGATGCGTTCGATGATGTAGGCGGAAAACTTAGTTTTGCACTGGCTTTGTTGGATCAGGATAATTCCGGAGTAATTTTGAATGCAGTACACAGCAGAGACAATTGCTTCCTTTATCTGAAAGAAATTGTAAAGGGAGAGTCCTATGTAATGTTGAGCCAGGAAGAACTTGAAGCCCTTAGAAAAGCTGTAAATTTTGGCTTGGAAAATATTGAAAAAGATGAGTAAATTGGTTGCTGCGAATAGTTGGTAAAAAGCGAACATAATCCATAAAAAACAGCGAAAAATGACAAAATTGTTATAAAAATAAATGGTGATGACAATATTGTTATAAAACAAAACAGATGCTTGCTGCAAAAAGAGATATGGAAAAATAAAGCAGATACTTGCCATAAAAAATAAAGTATCAGTACAGGAGGAAGACATGTTAGACATTAAATTTGTGAGAGAGAACCCGGAAATCGTAAAGCAGAACATCCGCAATAAATTCCAGGACAGCAAACTGGAGCTGGTTGACAAGGTTCTGGAGTTGGATAAGGAAAACCGCGAGATCAAACAGGAAGTAGAAGCTCTTCGTGCAGAGAGAAATAAAATTTCCAAACAGATTGGTGCTCTTATGGGCCAGGGAAAGAAGGATGAAGCAGAGGAAGTTAAGAAACAGGTTGCAGCTTCCGGTGAGCGTATTGAGGAACTTTCCAAGAGAGAGAAAGAAGTTGAGGAAGAGCTTCTGAAGGATATGATGGTAATCCCGAATATCATTGACCCATCTGTACCGATTGGTAAAGATGACAGCGAGAACGTTGAGATTGAGAAATTTGGTGAGCCTGTTGTTCCGGATTTCGAAGTTCCGTATCATACAGAAATCATGGAAGCTTTTGACGGAATCGATCTTGATAGCGCAAGACGTGTTGCTGGTAATGGTTTCTATTATCTGATGGGGGATATCGCAAGACTTCATTCTGCAGTTATTGCATATGCACGTGATTTCATGATTAACAGAGGATTCACATACTGTGTACCGCCGTTCATGATCAGAAGTAACGTTGTTACAGGTGTTATGAGCTTCGCTGAGATGGATGCCATGATGTACAAGATCGAAGGTGAGGATCTGTACCTGATCGGAACCAGTGAGCATTCTATGATTGGTAAATTTATTGACCAGATCATTCCGGAAGAAGAGCTTCCAAAAACTCTTACAAGTTATTCTCCATGTTTCCGTAAAGAGAAAGGTGCTCATGGACTTGAAGAGAGAGGCGTTTACCGTATCCACCAGTTTGAGAAGCAGGAGATGATCGTAGTTTGCAATCCAGAGGACAGCAAGATGTGGTTTGACAAACTGTGGCAGAACACTGTTGATCTGTTTCGTTCCCTGGATATTCCGGTTCGTACACTGGAATGCTGCTCTGGTGACCTGGCAGACCTGAAAGTGAAATCCCTGGATGTTGAAGCATGGTCTCCAAGACAGAAGAAATACTTTGAGGTAGGAAGCTGCTCCAACCTTGGTGATGCACAGGCACGTCGTCTGAAAATCCGTGTAAACGGAAAAGATGGCAAGAAATATCTTGCTCATACTCTTAATAACACAGTTGTTGCTCCGCCAAGAATGCTGATCGCGTTCCTTGAGAACAACCTGAATGCAGATGGAAGCGTAAATATTCCAGTTGCCCTTCAGCCATACATGGGTGGAATGACAAAAATCGAGAAAAAGTCCAAATAATTGGACTTAAAAACGAAATGGTATAAAAACACCAAAAATGGGACTTTGATCTGAAATAGTAATAGATAAAAAGTAAATGATCTGAAAATAGTAATAGTCAAAAGTAAAATATCAGATGGTCCGGAGAATATCTGAATATCTGAAAAGTTGTTTGATTCGCAATAAGACTGCTTAACAGGGAGGTGATAATGTGCATAGTTATTTAAGAACTGTTGGCTTTTCAAAGGTAAAGTCACGTAAAGAAATGCAGGAAATCATTCAGGATGTGATAAATACTTACGATGAGAAAATTGCAGTGGAGAATCATCCAGATGGAGTTTTTGTACAATATTCCAAGAATTATGGCTGTGACTGTGGAATAACAGTCTGTGGACAGTATGATGAAGACAATGAGTTTCACGTAGAATATTCATTTCCGTTTTTTCGCGGCACAGGAATCACCTCTCAGGAGAGTGTAGTCGTGGAGAGACACGCAGAAAAAGAGTCTTACGCAGGGGCGTGTGATGACATGCGCCTTGGCGTGACTTTGATCTTTTATCTTCAGAATCCTGCAGAATATATGCTGGAGAAGTATAAGGGGAATGTGCGTGAAGGACAGCCACTGACGATTACAGGACTGGCAAGAGAAGGGAAGATCCTTTTTCCGGTCCAGAAAGATAAAGAAGCTGTAAAAGTAGAGCGGGAGCTGACAAAAAACCGCAATAATCTGATCGCGGCTGCCAGAAATGGTGATGAAGAAGCCATGGAAGACCTTACGATGGAAGATATGGATATGTATTCCATGATTTCTGAGCGTATTGTTACAGATGATGTGCTGACAATTGTGGATACCTGTTTTATGCCTCATGGAATTGAATGTGACCAGTATAGTGTGATGGGCGAAATCGTGGATTTTGTGAATTTTAAGAACATTCTCACTGGTGAGAAACTGTGCCAGATGACCATCGAGTGCAATGATATCAAGTTCGATGTGTGTATAAACTGTGCGGATCTGCTAGGAGAACCGGCTGTGGGACGCAGATTTAAGGGGCTGATTTGGCTGCAGGGGCAGCTGCATTTTTAGACGAACCTTTAGATTCATAGACTAATTTAAGTTATAAAACACAGTCTCAAAGTTAATAAAAAAGCTCCTATAATGCAGAACTATCAAAAAGCAAACGAAACTACAAAGGCGTAGAACACTTCAATGTGTCTGCGCCTTTTTTATGGGACTGGTACTTACAATGGGACTGATGACTGGCCTTGGTGCAACTCAGGTATTGGCAGATGATCAGAAAGTTTACAAGATCGCATGTGACCAGGTATATGCTTCATTTTCTATTCAGCAGGATGATGGAAGTTATAAAGGAATTGATGTAGAACTTCTGGCTGCAATTGCAGAGGAAGAGGGTTTCGAATACGAGTTGACTCCTATGGATTTCTCAGGTATCATTCCAGCACTGATTTCAGCAACAATTGATGGTTCTATTGCAGGAATGAATATCACAGATGAGAGAAAAGAGAGCGTTGATTACTCTGATGGATATTATGAATCCGGTTCTGCACTGGTTGTAAATAAGGAGGATGATTCCATGTACTTCACGATGAGCCAGATGTACTGAGCGTGTTTATTTATGCTTCGGAGAGCTTTCGAATAGACAACATTATGAAAAAACATCACATTTCTGCCAAGGAAGCTAAGAAACTGGTAAGAAAAAGAAAGATCTTACCATAAACAGAGAAACCTTTGGAATCGAAGGCTGTGTGAAAATTCTGGAGGCAATGATCCGTACGAAGACGGACGAGGAGGAGCAATAGGCCATGAGTGAAAAATGGGACGAAAAAGTAATTGAGCTGGCAAAAAGTCTGATAAACTGTCAGAGCTATTCAGGACACGAGGATAAAGCGGCGGAAGCTTTAAAGGCGTATATAAAAGAGACCGGTGTTTTCGATGAGATAGAAACCGACTGCTACGGAAATGTGATCGGTCATATTAAAGGAAAAAATCCTGGCCCGAAAGTCCTGTTTGATGGACATATAGACACAGTTCCGGTTGGAAATCTGAAGGACTGGAAACATGATCCATTTCACGCAGTAGTCGAGGATGGAAAGCTGTATGGCAGAGGAGCTGCTGATATGAAAGGTGCGGTAGCTGCATTTACAGTTGCTGCGCATAGATATGCGGTGGAAAATGGGAAAAATTTTGCCGGAGATGTATATGTGGCCGGTGTTGTGCATGAAGAATGCTTCGAAGGTGTTGCTGCGCGAAAAATAAGTGAAAAAGTGAAACCGGATTATGTGGTAATTGGTGAAGCTTCTGAAATGAATTTGAAGGTGGGACAGCGTGGCCGTGCGGAAATTGTGGTTGAGACCTTTGGCGTACCGGCACATTCAGCAAACCCGGAAAAGGGTGTAAATGCAGTATATAAAATGTGTGAGGCCATTCAGGCTATCCGTGAGATTGAACCGCCTGTCCAGAATAAACTTGGAAAAGGAATCCTGGAGCTGACAGACGTAAAATCTTCCCCATATCCAGGAGCCTCCGTTGTTCCGGAATACTGCCGTGCAACCTATGACCGCAGACTTCTGGTAGGTGAAACCAAGGAAAGCGTGCTTCAGCCAATCATTGAAAAAATGGAAGAGCTGAAGAAAAAGGATCCGCAGTTTTCCTATAAGGTTTCTTATGCAGTGGGAAAAGAGGAATGCTACACCGGAGAAAAAATCCAGGGAGAACGTTTTTTCCCAGGCTGGCTGTTTGGCGCAGAAGAGGAGTGGGTGGCAAAAATAAAATCCGAACTGGAAAAAGAGGGTTTTTCTCCAGAGGTAACTACCTACAATTTCTGTACAAATGGAAGTCATTATGCAGGAGAAGCTGGCATCCGTACTATTGGAATGGGACCTGCAAGGGAAAATCTGGCACATACCATTGATGAATATGCGGAGGTGGAAGATCTGACAAATGTATTCAGATGTTATGTGGGGATTATGAAGGCGTTGTTGGGATGATGTATAGCTTTCGGTAAAGTGAAGAAATAATGTGAAAATGATAGAAAAGGCATTCTTTTTTGAGTATACTATTACTTGGAAGGGAGTGCTTTTTTATGATTATTGATAGGCTTTCGGTGTTTGTGAAATGGAAATTTTGGAAGCAGTTGAAAAAAGATAGCCTACAAAAAGAAGCAGCTAAAAAATGAAAAATAGAAAGAACAACTGGATAAAAATAGTTATCCAACTACTGTCGTTTATCTTAATCCCAGAACTGTTCGTAACAGGATTTACAGCTATTGGAGATATTTTTTCCCAGATCTATGCTGGAAGTATTTCCTGGGAGAGTGTCAGGTATTCGGTGTATGTACTAATCGCGACAGTGCCAGGAAGTGTACTGGTGGGGAGATTTTTTTGCGGATTTTTCTGCAGCTTTGGAGCTGTGCAGGATTTCTTGTGGTTTGCAGCGCGGAAGCTGGGAAAAGGCAGCTGGAGGCGGAACAGAAATCCAGAAATATACAAGAAAGCTGACAGAGTTCTGAAACTGGCAAAATATGGAGTACTTGTTTATTTTGTAATATTTATATGGAGTGGTGTTTTGACCTGGAAAAAGCAAGGTCCGTGGGAAATATTTGGCCAGTATATTGTGCCTGGACATTGGCCGGGAGTGAAGCCTTTGTGCTCGGTGGGGGGAATTTTACTCTTGGTGATTTTGACAGGATCAGTGTTGGTAAAGAGATTCTTTTGCAGATATTTCTGTCCAATGGGAGCGGTGTATGCACTGATTTCCAGAGGTGCATTTTTGAAAATCGAAAAGCTCGGACGAGAATGCAGTGCCTGTTCTTTGTGTACTGCGAAATGCAGCATGGGAATTGATTTTACGAAAAAGGAACAAGTTACAGGTGGAGAGTGCATTGCGTGCCAGCAGTGCATTAGCTGGTGCCCGAAAGGAAATGTGCATTTTGGAATTAAATATGGAATGGTGATCGGAGTATTGCTCACGTGTGTGATGATTGGGGCTTCCCAGCTCCTTACGGCGAGAAGCTATACGAAGGATAGAAATATAGCAGGCGGTGTTGTTGAAGGTTTCAGATATAAAGACGGTACTTATACTGGAACAGGTGAGGGCTATCGTGGAGCGATGCGTGTCACTGTAAGTGTGGCGGACGGAAAAATAACCAGTCTTACACTGGATAGTTATGAGGATGACAAGTCTTATATGGAAAAAGCGAAAGCTGAAATCTTTTCTGCAATAATCGGACAGCAGAATACGAATGCAGATACCGTATCCGGTGCTACATATAGTAGTAAGGGGCTGATTCAGGCTGTACAGAATGCTTTGAAGGAGGCAGGAACTTCAGAGACTGCGGAGAATAGTTCTGATGATAAAGCTGCGGACAAGGCTGAATTTATTTCTGCAGGCCGCTTCCGGAACCTTGTCGATGGCGTATATACAGGATCTGCCGATGCTTTTCGTGGTGATGTAGAAGTTCAGGTTACTGTGGAAAATCAGCAGGTAACGGATATTTCCATCTTCTCATACTGTGACACAGAAGAATATTTTTTTAAAGCTGCGCCAGTTGTAATTGAAGAGATGAAAGAGGAACAAAGTCTGAACATTGATGCTGTCAGCGGAGCCACATACAGCAGCAACGGAATTATTCATGCTGTGGCAAATGCATTGGAGATTCCCGAAGATCAATATGCCGAACGTCCTGGCCGGAATCTGGCTGCCAAGAAGAAAAGCCATGGACATATTGTAAAACATGTAATAGAAAACCAGGAAGAGTATGAAAAGAAGGTTAAGGAGTATGAAAAATAGATAACAGAAATCAGAAACGGAGGATGCAGACTGGGAATCGTGATGAATAGACATTGACAGCCCTTATACAGCAGGCATATAATATATCAGATATACACAAAAAATATATGCAAAAATGTGAAATATCTGGTAACTATTCAATATCTGCGCTGCAAGCGTTACAATTTGGAGTATAAGTACTGGGGAAAAAATGAGACGAACGAAAGCATATCGGTTGATTTTTGTGGGAGTGGCATCTGTTCTGCTGGGAGGCTGCTCGGGGAGTTCGAAGGCAAACATGGAGGAGGCAGCAGAGCAGCCCGCTGTGGTGGACTATACCTGTATTTCCAATCCGGAAAGCGATAAGCAAATATATGTTATTCTGAAAAATTATCATGGTGCTTACTGGGAGAAGGTAATAGATGGTATAACAGAAGCTGCAAAAAAACTGGATGAAGCGGTTTATCTTGGTGGAATTGATAACGAAACTGACATTTCCGGTCAGATTGACCTGATGAACCAGGCTATGGAACAAGGCGCTGACGGAATCCTGCTGGCTCCGGCAGATTCCAATTCACTGGCAGACGGCTGTCAGAAGGTACGGGAAAAGGATATTCCGGTAGTACTTATTGATTCTTCTATTAACAGCAGCGAATTTGACGCCTGTTACATGACAGATAATATAGATGCCGGAGAAATGGCAGCGAAAGAAATGCTGGAGTTGCTGTATGATGCAGGGAATTCACCGACAGACCCACTGGAAGTGGGAATCCAGTTGTCATCGGATAGTTCACAGGCAATGGTAAATCGTGTTTCCGGATTCTTGAATTTCTGGGCGGGTAATGCACCGGAGCAGTGGGAAATCGTTCAGGATATAAAAGTTAATGGTGGTGATACGAAAAAGGCACAATCGGATGCCGCTGTATTATTGAGAGAAAATGCAGATATAAAGGGCTTTTTCGGTTGCAATAACACATCTACTGTCGGCATCGTAAATACTCTTTTCGAAGAAGAAAGAACAGATGTGGTGCTGGTGGGTTTTGACCTGGCGGACGAAACGAAACAGATGCTTCAGAATCCGGAATATCATGGAGTGACTGTGCTACAGAAACAGGATCAGATGGGATATCTGGGAATGCTTTCCCTGAATTCTCTTATAAAGGGAGAAAAATCAGAGCAGAAGTATTTTGATACCGGAGTCATTATGGTTGATTCTGATTACCTTATGGAGAATGCTGTCTCATGAAAGATCGAAGAAAAAATAAAACAAAAAGAAAAGTCCTGCTGGCTTTGTATCTGGCAGTCTGCCTTGTCATTATCGTGGCGGCATACTTTCACCTGAGCAGAATTGCGCGGAATTTCAATACAGAGCATCTGGAGCTGATCACAGGCCTGTACGCGGAAAAGATGAATGATTCTATGGAATATCTTCAGAACTATGTACAGGAAGATATAAAGATGATCCGGTCTATGGAAAATGCCCAGCCGGAGGAAATCCTGGAACAGCTGGAGAAAAATCTTGACAAGACTGTTTTCGGTGATATTGGTTTTATTATGAAGGATGGCGAAATTTATGGCAGCAGCAGCTGCGCTGTTTCCGATATCAAAAAGAAGAAGCTGGATGAGGCGGCGCTGGCTTCGGATACGTCTTTTAACTCGGATCCTTACCAGTCCAGCAGAACTGGAAATATGACCATGACCGTTTTTGTGCCAGTAGGGGATACTTCACTGGTTCATACACTTTATGTGTCGATTATGATTGAAAATCTCAGACAGTTGGGTGAGTATGAGCTGCTTCAGGGCAAGATCAGCATTCACCTGTTAAAGGCCGATTCAGAAAATTTTATTACCTGTGTCAGTGACAATTCCGGCACGTCTGGCGGTTGGAACAATCTTTTGCTTCAGCAGAAGTATTTCCAGTATGATGCAGGTTATTCCTACAACCAGTGGATAAAGGACATGCGTTCCGGAAAGAAGGATGGGAGATTTTCCGCTATTATCAGAGGAATCTACAATTTCCTATAGAAGTATTTCTGTTATGCCAGGCTGGTATGTGATCGTTGAACTGACAAATAAGAATATTTCTGATATTACCCAGCAGTTTTCCGCCTGGGGCGGAGTATATGGAAGTATTCTGGTAGGCTTCACGATACTGTACATGCTGACCCTTGTGCTGTTGGAGAAAAAAGATAAGAAAATGTACATGGGATTGTCTACTACAGATCCTCTTACCGGAATTCTGAACCGCAGAGCTTTTCAGATTGCCGTGGAAGAAGAATTGCGTAAAAAAACGCCAGGCATCTTCATCTTTATTGATGTAGATAATTTTAAAATTTATAATGATACTTACGGTCATAACAATGGAGACTTCTGCCTGAAGCATTTTGCGAAAACTATGAAAAGCTGTTTCCCGGAGGATAGCATAATCGGCCGGTATGGCGGTGATGAATTTGTGGTTTACCTGAAGAATCTTACAGGGGAAATGGCGCGGACTTATATGGAAACGTTTCAGAGGATGATTTCCCAGCTTACACTGCCTACAGGAGAGGTTGTAGAGCTTTCAGCCAGCGCAGGCGGAGCTGCATTCCCGGAACAGGGAGAAGACGTTATGTCTCTTTGTAAAAGCGCAGATATGGCTTTGTATAAGGTGAAACAGAATGGGAAAGCTGATTTTAAAATGAAAGGAATGTAAATGAAAGGATCCCGGCAAGGTCGAGGCTTGTTAGCCTTCTACCTTGCGAGGGATCCTTTTCTCTATGAAAGATGAAATTTATTTTTGGCCGCAAAAATCCCTTGTCTGGATTTTTACAGCTACACTTTTGATCAAACTGTTTTTCCCTCAAACTTCTTTAATTTTTCATTGAGAAAACGACAGTATTTATTTATATTCCTTCCGATTGCATACAACATGAATTCTTTGTACACTTTATCTGCAGAACGGTAATTAAAACGCCTAAAGTTTTCGTTTTCTTTGATATCACCGAAATGTCCTTCTGTCTGGCTCGAACGTGTCTGCCGTTTCAGGATCCCACGCTCACTTTGGATGTTTGCATGGGATTTTTCACGCAGTTCTTCCCACTGCTCATTGATCTTCATTACCTTGTTTCTTTCAGTATCTTTTTCGGCATTATATTTATACAGACAGCGTGCTTTATGTTCGCATCCACTGCAATCGGCGCAGCTGTATACTTCAAAGGTCTGGGTATCACCATTCTGCTCTTTGGTTTCCGTTCTTATGTGACGTAATTCACGTCCGTCATGGCAGATATAAAACTGCTCATCTTCAAACACCTCAACCTTCATATTGTAATATTTGCTAATATCTTCTGCATATGCACGTGTTTTACGTTTCTCATGATCCTGCAGTTTCAGGATCTCAAGCGGAGAGCAGTTATCAATCTCAATAACTGTATTATTTGCGAGTTTCTTATGCTTTGACAGCTTCCTTTTTCGGTTCTTTTCTATTACACTGCGGACTTTATCCATTCCTTCGATCACAAACATCTGCGCATTCCCAATATCATACTTTAGCCCATAACCATTCTCCTGCAAAAATGTATTATATCTGGTAAAAGTCAGCTCGATAGAATCCAGCAGGTCAGAAAAATCTAAATCCTCCATCACTTTTTCAGGGTAGAAAATGGATCGTCGTCGGGTAAACTCAATTCATAGAAACTAAAGTTAATTTTCTGTTGCCCTAATTCAAAAAAGTCGGTATAATAATTATAGTAATCCTCGTAAATAATGCATTTAAGACAGTTCAGCAGAGTGCGAAAGACAAGAAAGATATCTGCAGGCGTGCTGACGCACGGCAAAGATATCTGACGCAGGATTTCACACTCTGATGGACTGGATTAAGATGCATTATTTTAGAGGATTGCTATAGTTGTTAGCATAGTTAAATTATAACATGTAACGGAGAGAAAGATGGTTGTCGTTAGCCATTTTTTTTCTTTTTTTGATAAAAAATTGGGGGAGGGTGTGAATCGGTATGAGTCACACCCTCCCTCTCTTAGAACTATCTATTTCCCGACAGCCCCTTCCATAATCCTTTTCAAACTGTTATTTAATCTTCACGCCTTTCACCTTAGAATAACCACTGTAAACCTTTTTCCCATTTACCACACGGTAGGCACGTACCTTGTAATAATAGGTTTTCTTAGAAGTAAGCTTCTTATTGGTATAAGAAACTGTGCTTCCTTTTTTAATTGTTGAGACTGCTTTATATTTTCCGTTTTTGGATGTTGCACGATATACAACATAGCCCTGGGCATTGCTTATCTTTTTCCATTTCAGCTTTGCCTGTTTCTTTCCGGCTGTTACGGTTACAGCAGGTGTTTTGAGCTTTACAGTCTGTCCCGGTGTCGGCTGCGGCGTTGTTGTCTGTGTTTTTACTGAGATATTCTTGTCGTAGCTGCTCCTCACAGCATTGCCCCATTTGCCTGAAACAGCCTGTACACTGTAATAATAGAGAGTATCCCCTACTGTCCTGGCATCTGTGTAAGTAAGCTCTTTTGTCTCCGCAATCTGTGTAAACCGGCTCTCTCCCATCTTGCGTCTGAGGATCAGATAGGAATCTGCAGCATCATATTTATCCCAGGTAATCATTACTGTATTTCCGGAAGCCTTGCATGCTTTCACAGTCGGCATTCCTGCTGCAAAAAGATCCTTTGCAGTACCTTTTACCACTACATGGCACACAGCTGTTACATTCTGATCTGTTTTTACGCGGATATCTGTCTCACCTACAGAAAGCGGTGTGACAACTCCTTTCTGATCCACCTTTGCAACATGTACATTGTCAGAAGTCCATACCAGCTCTCCACCACTTCCCTGAGGGCTGAAGGTCCATGTCAGTGCATGAGCCCCACTGTCAATTGCCAGGGTCAGAGTCTTATCACTGAGAGTAATCCCCTCCGCAGGGGCAGTTACCGTTACCTGACAGGTACCCTTGGTACCATTATCAGAAGTCAGGGTAATCTCTGCTGAGCCTGTGCCAACAGGAGTTACCTTTCCGTTTCCGTCTACAGCTGCCACTGCAGTATTTGAAGATGCCCAGTTCAGGGAAGAAGGTTTCGCGCCATTTGGAGAAATGGTATAATCCAGTGTTCTGGAACCACTTTTTGTTGAAAGCGCCAGGCTTGACGGGGAAATGCTGATACCTGTAATGTCAACCGGTCTGGAAGATACGGAAATATTACAGGTTGCATAAACACTTCCGGAAACCCTGGCAGTGATAACTGCCGAACCCTCCCCTGCTGCTGTTACCACTCCGTCATTTACCCTTGCAACAGAACTGTTGGAGGAATTCCAGGTTACTGTTCCCACTGAATCAGAAGGAAGGAGTGTATAAGTCAGGGTATAGCTGTCCCCTTTGGAAAGAGAAAGCTCAGAAGCATTCAAAGTAATATGCTTTGGTGATGCCGGAAGCCCGGCCTCAACGGCCTTCAGCAGCTGGGTTGCTTCATAAACCCTGTTTGCAGAAGCATCCAGAGTAGTCAGTGCGCTGTCTGCCTCAGCATAGGCTCCGGAGAAACCGCTGGCCTGTGACCATCTGGAACGCTCCGCATTGGCTTTTCCCATCATACGGATCAGCTCGCTTTTATCTGCGGCTTCAAAAATCTGTTTATTATTGTTATACGGATCACAGCCGGTGATATCCGTACCGCCACACAGGGCAAACATGACACGAAGTACGCTTCCGTCTGAAGGATGGCTTGCCCCCATGCCTACCCCCATAAATACATTATCAAGAGTATAGGTCCAGCCGGAAGCTGAACAATAGGAAAACTCTGTCAGATCCGGAGAATATTTATTTCCTGTCAGCTTATAGGGTTCTCCTGTCCATGTAGATGTTTCCGCCAGAACTCTCTTGATACATTCCGGTGTATTCAGGCTGCCACTGTCACAGTTTGCAATTCCCCTGAGATAAAAACCATAGCTTGAATTTGTGTCATAAAGGGGTGTGATCCCATTTTCGCTTAATCCACGCAGCAAAACATCTGCACAGGTTTCCCCTTTGGAAAATTCTACCTGTGTAGGTTCCAGGATCATACCCTGTCCGATAGTATTCTTTTCCACAGTCAGGGTCAGGGTATCTGCCAGGACATCCGTCTGTCCAAGTGCAAAGATTCCGGCCGCCATCCCGACAGCCAGAGTCAGGCCTTTCACAGCCTTTAACAGCTTATTCTTTGTCATTTTCATTTTCCTCCTTATTTTCGGGCCGCTGCAGCAGCCCGTATTTTCTTTTTACTCTTTCCAGTTTCTCCAGCAGTGGCCTGCTTAGGATCCACAGGAAAATCACTGTAGAAGTTGCCTGTACCAGATCCACCGGTGCACCCGAGATATAAAATGCGATCAGACTCTTCTTAGTGATCCGCCCGTAAGCCATCAGGATAGATGCCGGGTTCATAATTCCTCCAAAGATCAGAAACACACTCAGAAATCCGTAGATACACAGGTCGATCTTTCTGGCTTTGAGAATCCCTTTCTGAAAAAGAATTCCAGCCAGATATCCGATCATTCCATAGGAGAACATCTGCCACGGAGTCCAGGGTCCCTGCCCGAAAAACATATTTGAGATCATCATGATCAGACAGGCGCAAAGGAATCCTGCCTCACCGCCTAAGGATACTCCGGTAAGGATTACGATAGCGGCGATAGGCTTAAAGCTTCCGATCATAAAGAAAGCGCTTCTGCCTGCCACTCCAAGGGCTGCCATTACAGCAATGACCATAATCTCTCTTGCCTGTGGATGCCGCCCCTCAAATACCATAAAAAATGGGATCATGGAATATGCAAGCACTAACAAACTGATGATAACATCATGTCTGCCATGAAACTTATGTACCAGGATAAAAAGCACCAGTGGTACAAATGCCAGAAACATGATCAGTCCGATCCAGGTACGCTTCTCGATCTTTCCTTTGTGTATGGGCTGGATAATGATGCCATCCTCTTTCAGCTCATATTCTTCCAGATCGTCTTCGGAAGTGTCTGCCAGAGAACTTTGTTCCACCACGGACTTTCCGGATTTTAAAAGCTGTTCATTCCGGGTTTCTCCCCAGAATCGATCCATAAACTGGTCTAAAGCCTTTCCTTCAAGCACGCAGCCACCTCCTTTCCGGTAACTGCATCAGGAAAGTAATGTCTCGCCATACGGTTTGCAGCAGTAGTGTAGAAACTGTTTCCTGCAAAAAATTCTGCCGCCGGTTTGCTGGTCACCACATTTCCCTGGAAAAACAGACCAACCCTGTCTGCATACTCTGCTACAAATTCCACATCATGGGAGATCATAAAGATCGTGATGCCATGCTCCTGAAGTTTCTTAAGGATTTCCCCCAGTTCCTGTTTATACTCTGCATCCAGCCCCTTGGTTGGTTCATCCATCAAAAGAAGCCGTGGCTGCAAAAGAAGTACTTTTGCCAGTGCCAGACGCTGCTGTTCTCCTCCGCTTAGATCATAAGGATGACGATCCAGCAGCCCTTCCAGTCTGGTCAGGCTTACGATCCCTTCGATGGCTTCTGCCTTCTTCATAGAAGCTGTATATTCCGGAGATTTCTTCTCTTTTGCCCCGCCGATGATGGAATACAGATCTTCCCGGACTGTCTTTCGGATAAACATACTCTGGGGATTCTGCGGCAGAACACCCAGATAGCCTCTGTAAAGCTGAATATCTGTATATCTGCGGATATCAATACCATTTAGCAGGATCTTTCCACGGTATGGTGCCCGGACACGGCTGATCAGAGATAAGGTTGTGCTTTTCCCTGTTCCGTTCCCACCGACCAGCGCATAAAATTCACCCTGTTCCACTTCCAGATTCAGATCCTGCACCACATCCCTTCCCTCTTTTTCATATCGGAACCATACATCCTTTACCTGAATTGCCGGCGGCACAGAAGTTTCTGACCTGTGCGGCAGTTTATTTCTTAAACCATTGGATGTTTTTTGTAGTTTTGTGTTACTTTTTTCCGGCCTGCCGCTCTGTGCCTTCTGCATCACCTGAGTGATCCAGTTTCTGCCATCTCTGACTGTCAGAGGGCAGGGCAAATCACTTTCTACCTCAGCATAGATCTGCATGGGAACCGGCATGGACAAAAACATTCCATGATGCTTCTCTTTCAGAAATTCTCCGATTTCCCCGGGAGTTCCCTGTGTGAGCAGGCCCCCCTGATCCAGCACGTATACTTTGTCTGCCCAGGGAATCACATCCTGCAGACGATGCTCTGTGAGGATTACAGTTGTACCAATATCCCTGTTGATCTTCCGCACAGTTTCCAGAAAGTCAGAGGCAGCAATCGGATCCAGCTGAGACGTAGGTTCATCCAGAATCAGAAGTTTTGGATGCATGGCCATAATCGCTGCCAGATTCAATAACTGTTTCTGCCCTCCGGAAAGTTCGGACACATTTTTATAAAACCACTGATGGATGCCGAAATAACTTGCCATCTCTGCCACCCTGAGGCGGATAGACGGTGTATCGTATCCCAGACTCTCCAGTCCAAAAGCCAGTTCATGCCAGACTTTATCTGTTACAATCTGGTTCTCCGGATTCTGTAATACATATCCGATCTCCTGACTCTGCTGTCTGTGATCAATCTCAGTCAGATTCTGACCATAATAGCAGATCCGTCCAGATTTGCTGCCATAAGGGGCCAGATCTGATTTTAGCTGCCGCAGCAGTGTGCTCTTGCCGCAGCCGCTCTTACCACATAGTACATTAAAGGTTCCTTCCTCTACATCCAGCGTTACATTTTCCAGAGAATCCCTGTCCCCATTTGCATAACGGAAGGAAAAATTCTTCACTTCTATTATCTTCATTTGTACTCTCCTTCCATTTCATTTGCAAGTTCTTCATAAATCTGTCTGTAGGTTACCGTCATCTCACTGTGTACATGACTGCGGCTCTTTTTCATAGCGTATTCCTCGCTGAGATCCAGCATCAGCGGCAGAAAACAGAAAATCCCAAAACTGATAAACGTAATGACCGCAAGTACCGGACTGCAGGACTGCCTCGGGACACGTCCGAAAATAGTAAACCCTGCCAGAAGGATTCTTGGATTATATTGGGAAAAAGCAGCGCCATGACAACATCCGTATCCGGAAACCACAAAAAGCACTGCCAGCATCCCGCCCAAAATCTTATCTCTCCGATTGAAACGATAAATAGAAAAAGCAGTCCGGCCTCGCAGCCCATATCCCCTGCTTTTCATAGAATCTGCTGTCTCAATGGCATTTTCCAACGCCCATGTCACAAGAATTGATACCATATTTAAGGCATACCTGACTTTCTTAAACCATTTCCCATTGCTTACATCCATTCCCACACACTTCTGTCCATTGCGGATCACTTTCAGCTGTGCGATAAAATGCGGTACAAACCGAAGTGCCATGGACAGCATCAGGGACATTGCCGGGATGATCCTGCCGAAAAGGTATATAAATTTGTCACTGGTCATGATCTGGTTATAACAGGAGAACCACAGGATCATGATAAAGAGCACACATCCCAGAACAATTCCATATACCAATGCTTCCAGTGTAACCCAGTTTCCATTGCTCTCGATATAAAGCAGCGGTGTCACTCCATAATGGTTAAACATCGGATTCAGCAGTGCGACGATCAAAAGACTTGGAATTGTCAGGAGAAAGTTGATCTTCAGGACCTTTCCCACTCCGTTCAGCCACATGGAATATGCAGTAGCAGCCACAAAAGACACTGCCAGATAAACCGGATGCTGGATAAACATGGTAAACCCCAGCACCACGGCAAAATAAAAGAAATTCAAAATGGGATGGCATCTGGAGAAGGCATCAGTCATAATACTGATCCCCCACATCCCTGCCAAGATTACAGGTATAACGCCATTCTACAGTATCCCCGTCTTCCAGCGTATACTTGGAACATCCGTAATTTGGATACCAGCCATTGACACAGTACATCCAGCCGGAGTCCTTGCCACAGTCAAATTCATACAGGTTGTTGATACCTGATACATAATAACTGTTGTACATAGGAGTCCATTCGGATTCCATCTGGATTCCTGCCTCATTACACACACGTTTCAGTACATCAAATACAGTTTCGCCTTCATAGAATTCCACTTCAGAAGGATACAGGATCCATCCGTCTGCAGGGACAAACTCTGCTTTGGACTCCTTCAGGTCATTCCAGTTATTCAGGATCGTAGAACATTCGATAGAGAAGGTACAGGTCATTGCTGTATCTTCATCCGAACTGTCTCCGCTGCCTGATGTGTCCCCGGAACTGTTGTCTGCAGAAGAACCATCCTGCCCGGAGGTCGGGTTTCTATCTGTATCTGCCTGGTCTGAGGAACTACCGGTAGATTTATTGTCTTTTGACTGTGTATCTTCTCCTTTTGCATTATCTTTGGTATTATCTTTGGTTTCATCATCCGCCTGGTCGTCTGCAGCTTCTCCTGTGGTGGAGCCTCCGATCAGATAAAAATCTCCGCCCGTTTTTGTTACATTAAAAGTAAGGGTTGTCCGTTTTACTTTCTTTTTGCCACTTTCCCTGGTAGAGATCTTCGCAGTATCCAGTTGATAAATCTTTCCATTCTCTTCCAGACAATAGAGAACTTTATCTGCGTTCCATTCTTCTTTCAGATTAAGGGTCAGTTTTGCCGGAGCAGCCAGGTTCATCTTCTCCAGTGTAACCTTCAGTGCATACGGTGCATTATTGGCAGCTTTCTTTATTTCTTCTGTCCCGTCCTCTGTACACTGTACCAGAAGCTTCTGTTCTACAGGATTCTGAATCTGGCTTCCATTGTAGGTCCATTTATATCCAATACCACTGTCTGTTTTTCCCACAAAATAAAACTTCTCATCTTTTCCCGCAATGGTCTCCATCTGCGCCTGGGTGATAATCCCATCCTCCGGAAGCTGCGTCTTTGTTTTTAATAGTTCTACATCTGTATCCTGTTCCTCATCGGAACTGTTCATGATATCTGCTCCCTTTTGGGAAAGCTGTGTCATATTGTCATTTCCGCTGCCGCAGCCTGTGAGGGAACTTACTCCCAGAAACAATGCAAGCCACAGAGCAAGTCCCTTTTTCTTTCTGCTCATTTCTTCTTCCTCCGCTTACGTATAAGAGCTTTCACTCCTGCTTTAATGCCGCTTCCTGCCAGACCTCCTGCCAGAGCACCAGCTGCTGCAAATCCAAAGATCATACCATATTCTTTCTTATCAGAAGTCAGAACACCGGATCCGGTATCCTCTGCTGACTCTATGCTGCCATCTGCATGGTCATCCGCCAGAGAGGTTTCCTCTGATTCCACATAAGGCTCTGCCTCAAAATCCCATCCTACGGAATTTTTACCATTCTTTGACTTGCTGTTCTTTGATTTACTGTTTTTGGAACTGCTTTTAGAGTTCTTATCCGAAGAGTTACCAGAAGCACTCTTTCCTGAATCTCCTGCATTGCCTGAACTTCCTTTGCCTGATGACTTGCCGCCCAGAGATTTACCGGAACCACCGGGCTTTTTCGTATTTATATTACCGCTGCTTCCCGATGGGTCTGCTGCAGGAGCAGAGGTTGGAGTTGGAATAGGAGTCGGCTCCTTTAAACCAGTGCCGGTTCCGTCACCCTTTCCCCCTTTACTGATACTTACATCTGACATATCATAAAGACCTGTTTTTCCGTCTTTCAGACGCTGATAAGCCACCAGTGCATAATACCCCTGTTCTGTAGCCATACCATCCAATGTACCTGCAGCAGCACCGCCATTATTTCCGGCGCCTGCTTTTACATGCATGAATCCACTTCCTGCAATATGATAAGTAATGAGATTCTCTATTGTCCAGTGTCCGCCCTTTATAAAACGGGAATCTGTTTTCGGATCAATGCCCAGACTGCACAAAGCAGTAATGACCTGTGCACAGGATTCCTCTGTTTCGACTCCCATGGTAGAATAACCACCACTGTCGTTCTGCATTTCAGACAGCCGGGCAAGTCCACGGTCAATGGCAGCAGTCACATTTTCATATCCTGCTTTATGGTAGTATGGTGCCAAAGCCTGCAAGGTCATTCCTGTAACATCCGAATCCGCATTACTTCCCATCAAAGCCCATCCACCCCCGGACAGCTCACTCTGCAGCAGGAAATTTACCAGTGCAGCTTCTGAGTTCTGTTCTTTGGCAGACGGATTATCAGGAAAAGAATATTCCGGATGACAGTTCACTGCCAGAAGTGCCCAGATAGGACCATTTAATCCCTGCTCCTTTACCAGACTAAGATCAGAAATATATTTAAAAAGATTGTAACCGCCTACATTACGGGCATCCTTCCCTTCTGCAGTCAGTACAAGAACCCTCTTGGAATACTCCGTATATTTGGAAGTATTGGTCAGAATTCCTTTCTTTTCCTCAATATAATTTGCTGTATGATTATAATAAGTAGAGAAATATTTCTCCTTCAGACTCAGTCCACCCCTTGCCAGCCCCAGCACATACCATTCACTTCCTACCGAAGGATTGGTATCTGTGGCACGCATATAGGCACTGGTCTCAGCCATGACCTGACTGACAGATTTCTTCAGGGTATTCGCCCCCTGCATAACAGTTACCTTACAGGTCGCTGTCATCTCCGGATGCTCTGCTACTGTCGCTGTGATCGTAGCTTTGCCATTCTTTACTGCTGTGACAACTCCTTTTTTGCTTACCTTTGCAATAGAAGTATTACTGCTCTTCCAGGTAACATTGTAATTTTCCGTAACGGATTCCGGTATTGGAACTACTTTAAGGGTATGTTTCTGGCCACGGTTGATCTTTATGGAGCTGCTGTTAAGAGAGATTCCCTGCAGACCTGCCGGAAAATCTGCCACGATCAGGTGCGTTAAAGTTCTGGCACTGTCCAGATAGAAAGTTCCGTCTTCCTGCATCTGTGGGGTCAGTTCCATAAAAGAATCTTCCGCAGATCTGAGGATTCTCGGTTTTGTCAGGCTCTCATACCCTTCCGGTACAGGAAAGGCCAGCGAGATCATTGTCATGGGTTGATATGCTTCTCCTGTACGGATATCTGTATAGGAAATCTCTATGTCATAAAGAAGCTGCGGCAGAGTACCCGGATAAGTTTCTGACAGCTGCTGCATTGTCTGCTGTCCATCAGAACTCTCCTGTACATGAAGCTGCACATACCAGGGATTCCCTGTTACTGTTACTCCATTGACAGAAGAAATCTGAGCTGCAATACGGTTCCGGACAGTTTCCAGTGCCTCTCTGATCCCGGAATTCACCGCTGCCTGCTCATCCTCTGTCAGACTGTCGTAAGTGTCACTGGCAAGACAGAAATCTGCGATCATCTCTGAATCCAGATCTATTTCCTCTGCTTCTGCAGCTTTCTGAATATAAGAACACATGGTCTGTATATCCAGCATGGTTCCGTTGTCTTTCTTATTTTCATTTTCCGATGTTTCTTCTTCATATGCGCCAGTTTCTGTTTCTGATCCGGACGGTTCTGTTTCAGACTGAAACTCATCCGCAGCAGTCCCCTCCCTGTCAGAATCATCACTGTGTACTGCGGCAGAACTTTCTTCGGCCTGTTCTGTATGTATCTGTTCTGCCGGTGGCTCCTGTGCTCCCGGTACAGGACATGTAGTAACTGCCATTCCTGCACTGAGAAGCAGTGCCATCCATTGTTTATTCATTTACTTGCTTCCTCCGCTTTTTCTGATTCTACAATCAAACGGATAAAATCCTCCGCTTAGCAATTATTCGGTTAAATCACAAAATGACAGATGATTCTCTCCTGCAAAATGACAGGAGAGAAATAACATCTGCCTTATTTTTATTTATCTTTTTTTTCCGAATTTAACAGCAATTATCATGGCTATTACAATGTTTATCACAAAATTCCATCCAAAAGTATGTAGCCATATCCCTGACAGGTCTTTGATCCCTGATATATTATTATGGAATACAAATTCTTCTGAAATGAATATACCCGCTAAACTTGCGAAAAACATTGCCAAAACAGCCAGTAGAAATATTTTTATTATTCTTTTCATGCATTCAGAAACTATTTCTTTTGATTATCTTTGCTTTTTTTGGAAGAATGCAGTGTGCCAATAATGACACATTGCGTTCTGACATTTTATTATTTAATGACTACTTTTTTTACTTTAGAGAAAGAACCGTATACTGCTTTGCCGTTTACTTTTCTGTAAGCGCGTACTTTGTAATAACGGGTCTTGCCTGTGGCAAGTTTCTCTTCTGTCATGCCAGTTCCTTTTGTGGCTTTTATACGGATATATTTACCATTTTTTGAAGCACTGGCATATACCTGGTATCCATCAGCACCCTTTACCTTGCTCCATTCCAGAACTGCAGTTTTGGATGTAGATCCTACAGACAGAGCCGGGACAGAAAGAATTGCTTTCCCCTTTACTGCTGTTGAAGAACTTCCATAAACCTTCTTATCATTTACATTTCTGTAAGCACGTACTTTGTAATAATAGGTTGTTCCTGTAGCTGCTTTCTTATCAAGGAAGGTAACTGCACTGTTCTTTGCGGTTGATCCAATTGCTGTATACTTGCCATCCTTTGAAGCAGAGCGGTATACTCTGTAACCGTTTGCTCCGGAAACCTTATTCCATGTGACACGGATGGTGGTATAGTTCTCGGAATCAGTTGCTGCGATCTTTACTTTTCCAAGCTTCGCTTTTCCAATCACACCATCTTTGTCATAACTGCTTACAGTCTTTCCGCCCCATGTATAAGAATAAGCTCTTACTGTGTAATAGTAAACTCTTCCTGTAACTGCTTTCTGATCCTTATAGGAAATATCTGTTACCTGATCTGCAATCTTCTTCCAGCTTCCTGTTTCTGTTCTGCGGTATACTATATATCCATCTGCATTATCAACACTGCTCCAGCTTACCTGGATTGTCTTGTAATTGAGGGATTTTGTCTGCAGGTTAGCAGGCATATCTGCTTTGAAGGCGTCCTGTTTGCCTGCAAGTTCAATATGATAATCTGCAACAATGGTCTTGATCAACTCTAATTGCTTTGCATTCCACATATAGGACTTGCCTTCTGCACTCATGCTGTCGATGAGTTTCTGAAGTGCTGCAAGTTCTGCTTCTACACCTGCAATGTTCTCTTTGGTAACAGCCGTCGGAAGGTTACTGATCCAGTCATCTGCCTGCTGTGCATCAGAAATATCTTTGCCAGCTTTGTCAGCCTGTGCTGTCAGTGCGGCGATCACTTCTGCAAAAGTCATTTCCTGATTTCCGACTTTGACCTTCAGACCTGCCATTGCATTTTCCTGTCCCTGGTAATCTTTCGCATAACGGTCAAGGAATGCTTTTACCTGTGGATAAGAATCTCTGTCTACAGGGTGGTCTTTTACAGTTGCGTAAATTAAAGCTGCTTCATCTGCGAAAAGCTGCTGGTATTCATTCTGACCTTTTTCATAAGTCAGAGCCATGGCGATCAGCTTCTCCATGTTCTCTACCAGTGCGGTGTTTTCACTTCTGAATTTCGTTTCTTCTGTTTCTGTTAACTGATCATAAGCGTTCTTAGCTGCTGCAATCTGTTTCAGCTCTGTTTCGGTAAGTGCACGTTTCGCAGTATCACCTGCTGCAGGAATTTCCTCTTCTGTGGAGAAATCTGCATCCGGTACTTCTGCTTCATCTGCAATTACAGAGTCAGGGGTCTCTTCATTCGAAACATCTGCAATGTCTTCTGATGACTGAATATCCATCTGCGCTGCAGGCTGCTCACTGATATCAGAAGTAAATGCATCTGCGCTTCCGTCTGAGAAATCAGAACCTTCTGCCGGAACTTCCTGTGCCGGGAGCTCTTCTGACTGTACAGCTTCCTGTGCTGCAGGTACTGTAGTCGGCTGAGGTGCTTCATAAGCGCGGACAGTCTCTGCATCCGGGAGTGCCTTGAGCATTGCTTTCAGTGCATCAGATTTCAGCTGATAGAGATAACCTTCTGCTTTTTCCAGAGAACTTAAGTTTGTAACCTGAGCTTTCTGCTGATCATCAAGAGTATTGTATAATACTCTTGCATTTGCCACATAATCTTTCCAGCTATTCCAGATCTTCTCTGTCGGTACGTTGTTATTCTTTTCTGTCAGTTTCAGAGGTCCGTCAGACAAAGCACCTGTAGAGGATGTGGTGATATTCAGTTCATCAATAAAGGAGATCACATATCCTACTTTTGCATCTGTACTCTGGCGTCTGATAAACAATTCTGCTTTTTCAAGCTCTGCATAGTTTGTCACACGCTTCTTCTGATCTGCTGTCAGGGCATCATAAGCCGTTCTGGCTTCCACTACAAGAGCCTGTTTCTTCTGATAATTATCGGAAGTCACTTCACCGATTGCCTTGATCTTATCTACAACTGCGGCTGCAGCCTTCAAATCCGGAATCAGGTTTCGTAAATACTGTAAGGTACTGTAGTTAGTTACCAAAGCTTTCTGGGCTTCAGTCAGTGCATTATACTCTGCCTGTATGTTGTCCAGAAGCTGCAGAACATAGGGATCAAGGGTTAATGCATCTGAAGAAGGAAGTGCATTAATTGCCGCAACCACCTTCTCAGCAGCTGCTTTATCCTTTTCTTTCTGTGTCTGCCCCTTCTCCAGTTCTTTTATCCTGGCTTCTGCTTCTGTCAGCTTAGAATAATTGGAGATTACAGATTTTGCTTCATCATCAAGTGCATCGTAAAGATTTCTTGCCTTTACTACAGCATCCTTATCCTCCAATGTCAGCTTATCTGCTGCCGGCAGAGCATCAATAGCTGCGATTACTTTTGTAATAGAATCACCTTTACCGTTCTCTGCTGCAAGAAGCTTTCTCAGTGTGTCTTTGTTAAAGATTGCTTTGTGTTTTTCGTCTAATGCATTGTAAGCGTTTCTTGCTGCTTCAATTTCTTCTTTTGTACTGTTATCGTTAAGGGCAAGAATCTTGTCGTTGACGGACTTGGTTGGTACTTTTACGTCTGAGAAATCCCAAAAGTTACTTTGTCCTTTACGCTGACGGACAAACGCATTTAATCCGCGGGCAATCTGTGGAACGTCATAGTTAGTAAATCCATGAATACTTCCATCTACTTCTCCATTCACATCAACCAAATCAAAGAATGCATCCAGGAGATTGTTTCCATTTTTTGTAAATCCTGTACTGCGGTCTAATACATTTACATTATAGATGGATGCGAAAATCAATGCCTGTGCATCATTCCATGCATTATTTCCATAGGACATACATCCTGTTTCAAACCCTGCGGTACAGAAAGAACCTGTTGCACGCTGCGCAATTTCCGGAAGTTTGTGTAATGCCTGATCAATAGCTTTCTTTACATCTCCAAAACCATCTTTACCATACCAGTAAACCAACGGCTGCCAGTTCATCGTGTTATCTGCATTTGAAAATGAACCATTATCTGCATTCAGAAGACTTTCAGCTCTTTTATGTACCCATTCTGCCATTGCATCATCAGTAAAAGTAGATGAGGTATAGCCACCTGATTTAATGGCATGAATCGCATACTCCGTATTAAGATAATTATCACCATTTCTGTTTCCTACTGCATCCAGAAGATTTACAGAAGAAATATCTCTTGGATCATATCCGATTGCTTCAATAGCAAGAATCAGTTTTGAAAGATCTGTTGCCTGCCATTTGGATAAATCTGATCCGGAATCTTTTAATTCCTGCAGATAAACTTTAGTATTTGTAAACCATCTGTCAAAATAGGTACTATCGTCATATGGAACATAACCACATCTGGCTGCAGTAAAGATTGCCCAGATATCTGTGTTTTCATAAGAAGGTGAATCTTTAGGTCCAAATGCATTTTTATCCTTACAGTAATCCAGAATAATTTTGATGGCTTTTTCCGCTTGGGTCAGATATGTTCCCCAGTTAGCCGAATCATCTGCTGCGCTTGCTTCTTCATTATCTTTGACTTCACAAGTACCGTTTATTACTTTTATCTTGAAAGTATATCCGTCTTCTTCCGCCTGTGCTTCCTGGCCTTTATCAAACTGCAGAACCGGTTCTTTAATCCATTTCACTGTTAAAGGACGCTGACCTAAAAAGCTGGTGTCTACAGTAGCTGATTCAATATCTGTTTCAGGATTACATACTGCTTTGATACCATATTTATCAATCAATTCCTTTGTTTCTTCTGTCTGATTGACAATTTTTGCACCATTTATAGTAACTTTGTTATTATCACCATCGTCGTAGATATTAGTTTTTGTACCATTGATTATTTCAACACGATATGGAAAATGATAATTTGTGGAATAATCTTTGAACCGGTTATAATCACGAGCATAATTGGTTTTCCATACTTTGGGTTCTGCATCTGCCTGAACCTCTAAAGTTATTTCAACTGTTCTTGGATCATAGTATGGATAACCGTCATTTATATCCGGTGAAATGGACCACGTTTTTTCAAAATCGAAACCTTTATAGGTTTCTTTATTCTTCATTTCAGCAGTTGATTTGCCTAATTCTGAATAATTGGGTAATTCACTGCTTTCAAATATTTCCTCTGTGTTTTTCGTAACGACACGAATATCTTTTAGAAGGTCTTTATCATAATAACAATTGGAAATTGTGGAATCACCATTTTTATAACGGAATGAATATACTACATATATTCCAGACACAACATTTGCTTCCAAATCTATTTTTTCAGACATAGACTTCGCTACATCAGATATTTTAGAACTGTAACTTCCATGACTTATACAATTCACATATTTTATATTTGAAGTAGAATCTCTATTTCCGAACTGACATAATGTCCAAAGTGTTGTTTGGTCAATGATTTTTTCAGCTATTTCATCAGAAGACATCGGACTTTCTAAATTGTAATTAATAGAAATTTCGCAATCTTCTAATTTTCCATCACCGCCGCCAATACTTACCGACGTTCCCCATTTTTTTGTAGATTTGTCACATACTAATGTTATATTTCCTGTAACGCTAAGACCTTTTATGCTTCCATCGTTGCCATCAAATATTGTGGATACATAGTCATTATCGCCCACATATAGTTTTGCATCATTTATTTGAACTTTAGTATTTTCTAATACTCCTCCGTAACCTATATTAAATGCAAAAACAGAAATATTATTTTCTTTACTAAGTTCTCTGTCAGTTGCAGAATAACTAATTGTATGTCCCTGTCCATCAAACGTTCCTTTGAACATACCTACTCCCTGCACTTGATTTGTTATTTCAATATTGTTAGTTAAAATAATAGTACTTGTTTTGTAGGGCTTTTTATTATTGTTTTCTACAAAAAAATAATAATCATCTGCTGTATTAATGCAATAACGTCCTTTATCATCTTGGTTCAAAGTTGTTACGGCTGCTTTTACAGTATGACAACTTAGGACTATCATCATGAATGTTATGCATAACAACATAGATTCTACAATTTTTTTTATCTTTACTTTTTTCATATTATTATTCCTATGATGTTAGGATTAAAAATATTAGAGTTTATAAATCGTACTAAGTGTTAAAAAATTGTGTAGCAAATTATTGTATAAAATAAATTTTTTTAATTAATTTGATATGATTAAAATACACAATTCAAAAACAATTAATAAAATTTAGTAAGAAGATACATTTTTTCCTAACATCCTCCTATATTAATATAAGGAGAAGACTACATTTTTGTAATCTTCTCCTTTTGATATTTAATCGTTTAACCCTATTTTATTTAATTCCAACCTGGTACAGGAACCCATTCATTGTCTGTGTTTTCAACATAACTACTATATCCTAAATCTAAGCCCATCATCATGGAAAAATCTAATTCGAGAGAGTGATTTTTACCATCAGAGAGTACAGTATCTACACCGTTGTTATATGTACTTTTATCAATTACACACATCCATCCGGAATAATTATTATAGTCTTTTTCAGATAAGTAATTTGCAAAATGAACTGTATTATTCCATGTTGAATTGGCCTTTACTTCCATATATTTTTTTTCAGTTTCATTTAATTTTGACGTTTTAAAATAAGCACCTCTATTTGCTGCTAATGTACTTGTACTTGCTGTTCCATTATCCTCGAAGAATTTTCCGACTGCGCTGTTATTATGTCCATCTAATTTAATTGCAGAAATATAATTGCCATATTTGCTTTCATACCATTCCAGTAATCCTTTTCTATAATAGGTTCTTTTAGTTCCTTCTTCATCAATAACTCTGGTATCTTCGACAGGTTTTCCTTCACCTGGTGCAGCTAATTCTTTTAATACATCCAT
>ERZ834859.1238-NODE-1238-length-29253-cov-9.881327_pt1 | contig 29253 bp, 32 predicted proteins | sample MGYA00519947_ERZ834859 | MGnify/ENA primary metagenome ERZ834859 (study PRJEB31850, sample SAMEA3708763) | human gut metagenome | biome: human gut; feature: human-associated habitat; material: faeces | place: China | collected 2014 ...
GCTTACTTCCTTGCAATCTTCCTTGGATTCAACGGAAAAGCAGCAGCAGCAATCTCCATCATCGGTGGAGCGGACGGTCCTACATCTATCTTCCTTGCAGGTAAGCTTGGACAGACAGCCCTTATGGGACCGATTGCGGTGGCGGCATATTCTTATATGTCACTTGTGCCGATTATCCAGCCTCCGATCATGAAGGCGTTTACAACAGAGAAAGAGCGTAAGATTAAAATGGAACAGCTCCGTCCGGTATCCAAACTGGAAAAAATCCTGTTCCCGATCGTGATCACAATCGTTGTTTGTCTGATTCTGCCAACAACAGCTCCGCTTGTAGGTATGCTGATGCTTGGTAACCTTTTCAGAGAGAGCGGTGTTGTAAAACAGCTTACAGAAACAGCATCAAATGCTCTTATGTATATCGTAGTTATTCTTCTGGGTACTTCCGTAGGTGCTTCTACAAGCGCAGAGGCATTCTTAAATGTAGATACCCTGAAAATCGTAGTATTAGGTCTTGTTGCCTTTGCCTTTGGTACATTCGGCGGTGTTATGCTTGGTAAGGTTATGTGCAAGCTCTCCGGCGGAAAGATCAACCCGCTTATCGGTTCAGCAGGCGTATCTGCCGTTCCGATGGCTGCCCGTGTATCTCAGAAGGTAGGTGCGGAAGCAGATCCTACAAACTTCCTGTTAATGCACGCTATGGGACCAAACGTAGCCGGCGTTATCGGTACAGCAGTAGCTGCCGGAACCTTTATGGCTATTTTCGGCGTGTAAGCGAAGGTCGAATTTCGTGAATCGAACTTCCTTGTTATAAAAAAATAAAAAGGAGTAGAACAATGGCAGAAATTGAAAAAAAACCTGTTAAAATTGTGGAAACCATTCTGCGTGACGCTCACCAGTCTTTAATTGCGACACGTATGAGCACAGAGCAGATGCTTCCGATCGTAGATAAACTGGATAAAGTCGGCTACCATGCAGTAGAGTGCTGGGGCGGCGCAACATTTGACGCTTCCCTTCGTTTCCTGAAGGAAGATCCGTGGGAAAGACTTCGTAAGCTTCGTGACGGATTCAAGAACACAAAATTACAGATGCTTTTCCGTGGACAGAATATCCTTGGATACCGTCCTTACGCAGACGACGTAGTAGAGTATTTTGTACAGAAATCTGCAGCAAACGGAATTGACATTATCCGTATTTTTGACTGTATGAACGACTTAAGAAACCTTCAGACAGCCGTTTCTGCAGCAAATAAAGAAAAAGCACATGCTCAGGTAGCGCTTTCCTATACACTGGGAGATGCGTATACACTGGAATACTGGACAAGCATTGCAAAACGTATCGAGGAAATGGGCGCAGATTCTATCTGTATCAAAGATATGGCTGGTCTTCTTCTTCCATATAAAGCAACAGAGCTTGTAACAGCCCTGAAAGAAACTGTGAAGATTCCGATCGATCTTCATACACATTACACATCCGGTGTTGCTTCTATGACTTACTTAAAAGCAGTAGAGGCAGGTGTTGACATCATTGATACAGCAATGTCTCCATTTGCTCTTGGTACTTCCCAGCCTGCAACAGAGGTTATGGTAGAGACCTTCAAGGGAACACCATACGATACAGGCTTTGATCAGCAGCTTCTTGCTGAGATCGCAGACTACTTCCGTCCAATGCGTGACGAAGCTCTTGACAGCGGTCTGTTAAATCCGAAGAACCTTGGCGTAAACATCAAGACTTTACTGTACCAGGTACCGGGCGGTATGCTTTCCAACCTTACTTCCCAGTTAAAAGAACAGCACGCAGAAGACAAATTCTACGATGTTCTGGAAGAAGTACCGCGTGTACGTAAAGACCTTGGCGAGCCGCCGCTTGTTACTCCGTCTTCTCAGATCGTTGGTACACAGGCTGTATTCAATGTTCTTATGGGCGAGAGATACAAGATGGTTACAAAAGAGACAAAAGATGTATTAAGCGGAAAATACGGCGCAACAGCAAAACCGTTCAACGCAGAAGTACAGAAAAAATGTATCGGCGATGTAGAGCCGATCACATGCCGTCCGGCAGACCTGCTTGACAATGAGCTGGATAAGCTGGAAAGCGAAATGGCACAGTACAAGGAGCAGGACGAGGACGTTCTTTCCTACGCACTGTTCCCGCAGGTTGCAACTGATTTCTTCAAATATCGTCAGGCACAGCAGACAAAGGTTGATGAAACAGCAGCAGACAAGAAGAACGGAGCATATCCGGTTTAATAAAAATTACAGGGAGCTTGCAATAGCAGGCTCCCTTACTGAATTATAAAGAAAAAAATAAGGAAGGTACTTTCATGAGCAAGGTATTGATTGTCGGCGGAGGAGCCGCCGGCATGATGGCAGGCGTTCACGCTGCGAGAAATGGCCATGAGGTCCATATTCTGGAAAAGAATGAAAAACTGGGTAAGAAACTCTATATTACAGGAAAGGGACGCTGTAATGTTACAAATAATTGTGACACAGAGGAATTGTTTCCTGCTGTGATGCAGAATCCCAAATTTCTCTACAGCGCCTTTTATTCCTGGAACAGTCAGGACGTGATGGCGTTTTTTGAGGAGCTTGGCGTTCCCCTCAAAGTAGAGCGGGGCGGCAGAGTGTTCCCGGAATCTGACCACTCTTCTGATATTATCAGAGGACTGGAGCGGGCGCTGAAAAAGGCAGGTGCCAAAATCCATCTTCACACAGAGGTAAAGGAAATAAAAGAAGAGAATGGAACAGTCACAGGAGTGGTTCTGAAAGATGGAAATTTCCTCTCCGGCGACAGCGTGATCGTGGCGACAGGGGGATTTTCTTATCAGGCAACAGGCTCAACAGGAGACGGATACCGGTTTGCCAGAGAGCTGGGGCATAAGGTGACGGAGATCGAACCTTCTCTTGTGCCTCTCCACACAAAAGAGGACTACATTCCCAGACTGCAGGGACTTTCTCTTAAAAATGTGGCGCTTACTGTAAAATGCGGAAAAAAGACGATTTATCAGGATTTTGGAGAAATGATGTTTACCCATTTTGGTGTGACAGGTCCTATGATCCTTTCTGCCAGCGCCCATGTGGGAAGGTGGCTTAAAAAGGGAGAGTGCAGAGGGTATCTTGACCTGAAGCCGGCTCTTACAAAGGAACAGCTTGACGCAAGGGTTTTAAGGGAATTTGAAGCCGGACAGAATAAACAGTTTAAAAATGTGATCGGCGTACTGTTTCCTTCTTCCCTGACTCCTGTTATGCTGGAGCTTGGCGGGATTCCCGGAGATAAAAAAATTCATGAAATTTCCAGGGAGGAACGTCTTGGATTTGAAGAAATTGTAAAGGCTTTTCCGTTTACGATTACAGGGATGGGAGAATTTAAGGAAGCTATTATTACAAGAGGCGGCGTGTCAGTAAAAGAAGTGCAGCCGGGCACGATGGAATCAAAAAAAGTAAAGAATCTTTATTTTATAGGAGAGGTTCTTGATCTGGACGCAGTGACAGGCGGATATAATCTGCAGATTGCCTGGTCTACGGCATATCTGGCAGCGCAGGCAATTCAGTAACAGAGGAGGATAGAAAAATGGGTTGTAATATTGCGATTGACGGTCCGGCAGGAGCCGGAAAAAGTACCATAGCCAGAAAAGTGGCGAAAGAGCTGTCTTTTATTTATGTGGACACAGGAGCCATGTACAGAGCGATGGCATATTATCTTCTGAAAAACCATGTGACAGGAGAGAATCCGAAAGAAATCGAGGAAAAATGTCAGGGCGCGGAAATTTCTATCTGCTATGAAAACGGAGAGCAGCAGGTTCTTCTCGGAGAGGAAAATGTAACTTCTTATCTTCGCACAGAGGAAGTGGGAAAAATGGCGTCTGTGAGTTCTGCAAATGGAAAGGTGAGAGAAAAGCTTCTTTCCCTTCAGAGGAATCTTGCAGCGCAGAACGACGTGGTAATGGACGGCAGGGATATAGGAACTACTATTCTCCCGAATGCAGACGTAAAGATTTATCTGACCGCAAGCGCAGATACAAGAGCGCAGCGCAGATACCAGGAGCTGACAGAGAAGGGAGAATCCTGTGACCTTGAGGAAATCAAAAAAGACATTATCGCAAGAGACGAAAGGGATATGAACCGTGAGGTTTCTCCTCTTAAGCAGGCGGAGGACGCCGTTCTTGTGGATTCTTCCCATATGGGGATTGAAGAGGTAACAGAAGAAATTATCAGGATTTACAGAGAAAAGGTGAGAAGCTGAGATGAAGGTAAAGGTTGCACAGACAGCCGGATTCTGTTTTGGAGTAAAGCGGGCTGTGGATAAAGTGTATGAGCTGATTGCGTCCGGCGTTTCCCCTATCTATACTCTGGGACCGATCATCCACAATGAAGAGGTTGTTTCCGACCTTGAGAAAAAAGGTGTGGCTGTTGTATCGGAAGAGGAGCTCTCTGAGCTTTCCGGGGGAACAGTTGTTATCCGCTCTCACGGAGTGGGAAAAGCTGTGTACGATAAGCTGAAATGCTTGGGGCTTTCTTATGTGGATGTGACATGCCCTTTTGTTCTTAAAATACACAGAATTGTAGAGCGGGAGAGCAGTGCAGGGAGTCATATCATCATTATAGGAGATAAGGAACACCCGGAGGTTAAAGGTATTTGTGGCTGGTGTCTTGGAGACTATACAGTCATGAAAAATGTACAGGAAGCAGAAGATTTTGTGCCTCCTGCGGACAAAAAGCTGTGTGTGGTGTCTCAGACGACATTTAATTACAACAAATTTCAAGAATTAGTTGAAATTCTTCGCAAAAAGAGGTATGATAATAATGTTTTAAATATTCTAAATATTTTAAACACTATTTGTAATGCTACCGAAGAACGGCAGAAAGAAGCAGGAAGTATAGCCGGAGAGGTAGACACTATGCTGGTCATAGGCGGCCGGCACAGTTCCAATACTCAAAAGCTGTTTGAAATATGCAAAAAGGAATGTGGAAATACTTACTATATACAAACACCTGTAGACTTGGATTCTGAAATGTTCCAACGCAGTAGTTTTGTAGGTATTACAGCAGGGGCTTCTACCCCAAAGAAAATTATTGAGGAGGTTCAAGAACATGTCAGAATTAAGTTTTGAACAGATGCTGGAAGATTCCGTAAAGACTATCAGAAATGGAGAAATCGTACAGGGTACGGTCATCGATGTAAAGGAAGATGAAATCATCCTGAATATCGGCTATAAAGCAGACGGTATCATCACAAAGAATGAATACTCAAACGATTCAAGCGTTGTGCTTGCAGAGGTCGTACATCCTGGTGATGCTATGGAAGCAAAAGTTTTAAAGGTAAATGACGGAGAAGGTCAGGTTATCTTAACTTACAAGAGACTTGCAGCAGAAAAAGGAAACAAACGCCTGGAAGAGGCATTTGAAAACCAGGAAGTATTAAAAGCAACCGTTTCCCAGGTACTGGACGGCGGCTTATGTGTAAACGTAGAGGAAGCAAGAGTATTTATTCCTGCAAGCCTTGTATCCGACACATACGAAAAAGATCTGTCCAAATATGCAGATCAGGAAATCGAATTTGTAATCACAGAGTTTAACCCGAGAAGACGCCGTATTATCGGTAACCGCAAACAGCTTCTTCTTGCTGAAAAAGCAGAGAAACAGAAAGAGCTTATGGAGAGAATCCATGTTGGAGATACAGTAGAAGGTGTTGTTAAGAATGTGACAGATTTTGGCGCATTCATCGACCTTGGCGGAGCAGACGGACTTCTTCATATTTCCGAAATGTCCTGGGGCAGAGTAGAAAATCCGAAGAAAGTATTCAATGTAGGCGATCAGGTTAAAGTTCTTATTAAAGAAATCAACGGAAATAAGATTGCGCTTTCCTTAAAATTCCCGGAAGAAAATCCGTGGCTTTGCGCATCTGAGAAATTTGCAGTAGGCAATGTAGTGACAGGAAAAGTTGCACGTATGACAGACTTTGGTGCATTCGTTGAGCTTGCACCTGGCGTAGATGCACTTCTTCATGTATCTCAGATTTCCAGAGAGCACGTTGCAAAACCGGCAGACGTTCTTTCCATCGGACAGGAAATCGAAGCTAAGGTTGTTGATTTCAACGAAGAAGAGAAAAAGATCAGCCTGAGCATGAAAGCGCTGGAAGCTCCTGCACAGGCAGAAGAAGAGTCTGAAGAAGAATAATCTTATAAGGCGATAAACGAATGGGACTGCAGAAATGCAGTCCCTTATTGTGTTCAGACGATATAGAAAACAGATTTTATTTTAAAGTTCCAAGAAAAAACGGCAGTGTATTTCTAAGATAAGAAAGCTGCTGTTTTTTATTTGTAAGAAAAGTTCCGGAGCAGTCGAACCAGGTATAGCAGGTCTCTGGTCGGGCAGCTTTTCTGAGAGATTTGTCAAGGCAGGCGCTTAAAGTTTTTGGCATTGCCGTGTCCTCGGAAGGGATATAGTGATAATCTTTGTAATTAGGATAATACTGTTTGGTTTTGCCGTTCTTCGTTTTAATGATCAGGTAGAGGAGTTCTTCCTCCCCTTTTATATAAAAGTCTGTTGTTCCATTTGAAAAGGGGACAGGAAGCGTCTCAAAAAGCCGTACGGTTATAAGGAGATGTTCCCCGTCAAAAGATGCTGACTCCGGTTCATATTTTCCCTCTGTTATATTCAGATAAGACGTCATAGAAAGAATTTGTCCAAGTCCCTGTAAATCCTCCTGGTTATGTCCCATAAGTATCTCAGCAGCTTCCGGATTCTGGCTTTTTAAATAGTTTCGAAAAAGCCGGATACAGTCGTGTCCGTCCATATATGTACGGACCGGCAGGGATAAAAATTCTTCCAGAGCCGGCTGCTTCATAGCCGGAAGCTTTAAAAGGGATTTCAAAGGCTTTAAGACCTGATAAAGATCGAAATATGGTTTCCCTTCAAAAGGGGAGGAAAGCTTATGTATGTGATACCGCGCTTCAAGATAAGGCTGATCAAACTGTTTTCCGTTATATTGAATTGTAATCGTGGAGGAGGAGAGAAAACGGGCAAAATCTTTTAAAAGAAGAGGCTCGTCCTGTTCTCTCTGGGCGAACCACTGGTACATCTGCCATTTTCCATTCTCAAAAGCAACCGCTCCGATCAGATAGCAAAAAGTGGAATTTCGTGATAGTCCGGTGGTTTCTATATCATAAAAAACGGGGCGGAAATTTCCTTGAAAATCCTCTGAGAACGATAAGTTTTTAACAGTCTCGAGGTCTGGAAACCACTGTAAAATAGGCATTTTTTTAACAAGCATGTGAATTAATTACCTTTCATAGATTGTACTTAATTATACACAAAAAAATAAAATTTGGGTAGTGAATTTTTTTATAAAAAGAGTTATAGTATAGATAAATGATTCGTCAGAATATATAAAAAAGAAAGGGGAAAATATGTGGGGTTTTACGATTCGAGGAGTAGATGTTTATCATATTTTTAACTGGTTTTTTATTTACAGTTTTTTGGGTTGGGTATGGGAAACAGGATATGTGTCTGTAAAACATGGGAAATTTGTAAACAGAGGATTTGTAAGCGGTCCTTTCTGTACCATTTATGGATTTGGCGCTTTGTCTGTATATTTGATTTTGAAGCCGGTAAGTGATAATTTGTTTCTTTTGTATGTGGGAGGCGTGATTGTAGCAACTGCTCTGGAATATGTTACGGCAGTTTTGATGGAAAGCATTTTCCATACTTCCTGGTGGGATTACAGTGACCAGAAATATAATTTTCAGGGGCGTATCTGTCTTGGCGTGTCTCTTGGCTGGGGCGTATTTACAGTGGCGCTGTTTCGGATCATTCACCCTGTAGTGGAAAGCATCGTAGGTCTGTATCCTGTGATCGCGGGAAAAATTGCAGTGACAGCCATAGGGATTTACTGGCTGGTTGATTTTTGCTTTTCAGCAGTGGCTGCTTCCAAGCTTCATGCAAGGATTCCTGTATGGGAGAAATCACTTGATGAAATGCAGAATGAGATTGTTATGAAAATCCGGGAGAAAATGGGGATTGCGGAAATGGTTCGGGATCTTTCTCTTGACAGTTTAAAAGAGCGTCTGGAGGATCTGGAGTTTTTAAAGGAAATCGACAAACGGAGAAGTTCTGTAACAGAAGAGTTTTCTGCAGAAATTCAGAGAAGAAAAGAGGCAATGGCTTCCAGGCTTGGTCGAAATGCCCATCGTTTTGTCAAATCGTATCCGCATCTGAACAGAGGTTATCGTATTCGTAAGGAACGTCATTTAAAAAACAGAAAGGATAAAAAGAATTAACATAAAGGAGGAACGTGAAATGGCTTTTTTAACCTTTAAAGGCGGTATCCATCCATATGATGGAAAAGCGCTTACAAAAGACAGCCCGGCAGAGACTTATCTGCCCAGGGGAGAAATGGTCTATCCTCTTTCTCAGCATATCGGAGCTCCGGCATCTCCTGTTGTACAAAAAGGGGACTACGTAAAAAGAGGACAGAAAATCGGCGAAGCAGGGGGATTTGTTTCCGCTCCTGTTCACTCATCGGTGTCCGGTACGGTAAAGGGAATGGAAATGCGCCTTGGGGCAACGGGAACAATGGCAAATTCCATTATTATCGAGAATGACGGAAAATATGAAGAGACAGAGTTTGTCCCTGCAAGACTGGAGGAGCTTACAAAAGAAGAAATTCTAAAGCGCATTCAGGACGGAGGCGTTGTGGGAATGGGAGGAGCCGGTTTTCCTACCCATGTAAAGCTTTCTCCAAAGATGCCGGAAAAAATAGAGTATGTTCTTGTAAACGGTGCGGAGTGCGAGCCTTATCTTACAAGCAATCACAGAAAAATGCTGGACGAGCCGGAGGAGATTATAGAGGGGCTCCGCATTATGCTCACTCTTTTTGAAAATGCAAAGGGCTATATCTGCATTGAAGATAACAAACCGGACTGTATTCTAAAAATGAAGGAGCTTGTAAAGGACATTCCGAGAATGGAGGTAAAGGAGCTTCTCACAAAGTATCCTCAGGGAGGAGAGCGTACCCTGATTTATGCCACGACAGGAAGGGAGATCAATTCTTCCATGCTTCCTGCTGACGTTGGCTGTGTAGTTGATAACGTGGATACAGTAGCCGCCATTTACAGAGCGGTGATTCTGGGAGAACCTGTGATGGATAAGGTGATCACTGTGACAGGAGACGGCATCAGAACGCCGAAAAATTTCAGGGTTTATACGGGAACGGATCTTGCGGAGGTTGTGGAAGCTGCCGGGGGATTGAAAGAGGGAGTTTCCAAGGTGATCGCAGGCGGTCCTATGATGGGATTTGCCATGTACGACCTTCATGTGCCATGCACGAAAACTACTTCCGCCTGTCTTTGTCTTGAGGAAGATCCGGTTTCCAAAGCAAGGCAGACCGCGTGCATCAACTGTGGAAGATGCGTAAGTGTCTGTCCGGGCGGTGTGATCCCTGCCCGTCTTGCTACATTTGCAGAGCATGGGGATATGGAGAATTTCCAGAAATTTGACGGAATGGAATGCTGTGAGTGCGGCTGCTGCAGCTATATCTGTCCGGCAAAACGTCCGCTTACACAGAGTATCAAGTCCATGAGAAAAATGGTTCTGGCAAGCCGGAAGAAAAAGTAAAGGGGGTATGACAAATGGGTGAAATGTTAAACGTATCATCAAATCCTCATGTGAGGGATAAGATGACAACAAGTAAGATCATGCAGCTTGTACTGATCGCGCTTCTTCCGGCATCTCTGTTCGGCGTGTGGAATTTCGGGCTGCGTGCGCTGGCAGTGATTCTTGTGACTGTGGCGTCAAGCGTGTTTTTTGAATGGCTTTATAATAAGCTGATGCACAAAGAAACAACAATAGGAGATTTCAGTGCGGCAGTGACCGGTCTTCTTCTTGCCTTAAATATGCCGGCGGGGATTCCGCTCTGGATCCCGGTTCTGGGAAGCGCCTTTGCCATTATTGTGGTAAAACAGCTTTTTGGAGGACTTGGACAGAACTTTATGAACCCTGCCCTTGCTGCGAGATGTTTCCTTCTTATTTCCTTTGCGGGAAAAATGACAGATTTTACAGTTTCTGATTCTTTCAGAGGCGTAGTGGACGCCGTTTCAGGAGCAACGCCTCTTGCAGCTTTAAAAGCAAACGGGATTACAGATTCTTCTGTTTCCGTCTTGCATATGTTTGTGGGAGATATTCAGGGAACCATAGGCGAGACTTCCGTTATTGCCATTTTGATCGGAGCAGTGATTCTTCTGGCATTTAAGGTGATCGACCTTCGGATTCCGCTTACATATATTGGAAGCTTTTCTGTGTTTGTGATACTTTATATGCTGTTTTCCGGAATGGGCTTTGATGTAAATTATCTTCTGACCCATTTATTTGGGGGCGGCCTTATGCTGGGAGCCTGGTTTATGGCAACCGATTATGTAACAACGCCGATCACGAAAAAAGGACAGCTTGTATACGGATGCTGTCTCGGGATTCTGACCGCTGTGTTCCGTCTCTTTGGAGGAGCAGCAGAGGGCGTATCCTACGCGATTATCTTCTGCAACATTCTTGTGCCTCAGATTGAGCGTTTTACACGCCCGACGGCGTTTGGGAAAGGGGGCAAAAAAGCATGAAAGGTTCCATTGTAAAAGATACGGCAGCCATTACTATTATTACCCTTGTGTCCGGTCTGGCTCTGGGAGTAGTACAGGACATTACGGCAGACCCTATTAAAAAACAGGAGCTTCTTGCAAAACAGGAGGCGTACGAGGCGGTATTTGAATCAGCAGATTCTTTTGAGCCTGTATATGAAGGGGAAAATAAAGATCTGGAATCTTTTCTCGATGAAAATGGCTACAGCGCGCAGAATATTGATGAAGTGATGCTGGCGAAAGGCGCAGAGGGAGAAGAGCTTGGGTACGCCTTTACCATTACCACAGCAGAAGGCTACGGCGGAGATATTCGGTTTGCTATGGGGATTCAGGAGGACGGAACAGTAAACGGGATTTCGATTTTATCCATATCTGAGACAGCCGGTCTTGGAATGAAGGCGGATACTGAAGAATTTAAAGACCAGTTCCGGGAAAAAAAGGCAGAGAAATTTACCTATACAAAGACCGGGGCGAAAGAAGACGGGGAAATTGACGCATTAAGCGGCGCGACCATCACCACAAACGCAATGACAAACGGAGTGAACGCCGGCTTATGTGCCTTTCAGTATGTGAAAGGAGGCGCTTCCAAATGAAAGCAAATACACCTGGAGAACGGTTATATAATGGAATAGTAAAAGAAAATCCAACCTTTGTGCTGATGCTCGGTATGTGCCCTACACTTGCCATCACCACGTCAGCTACAAACGGGATTGGAATGGGACTTACCACAATGGTGATTCTGGCAGCGTCCAATCTGATGATTTCTCTTCTTCGGAATTTTATTCCGGACAGAGTGCGTATGCCGGCGTATATCGTGGTTGTAGCTTCTTTTGTAACGGTTGTACAGCTTTTATTACAGGGGTTTATCCCGGCGCTTTATTCGGCTCTCGGAATTTATATTCCTCTGATCGTTGTAAACTGCATCATTCTTGGAAGAGCCGAGGCGTATGCGTCCAAAAACAAACCGCTTGCCTCTCTTTTTGACGGGATTGGCATGGGACTTGGCTTTACCGTAAGTATTACCTGTATCGGTGCTGTCCGCGAACTGATCGGCGCGGGAACGCTTTTCGGACACCAGATCCTTCCTCTTGCAGATTCCGCTGTGGGAAAGGCAGGATATGAGCCGATTACCATTTTTATTCTGGCTCCTGGTGCGTTTTTTGTACTGGCAGGTCTGTCTGCCTTACAGAACCGCTTTAAGATGGGAGCTGCAAAACGGGGGATTGACCCCAGCAATCCGGACTGCAAGGGAAGCTGTGCTTCCTGCGGAAATACTATGTGCAGGGGAAAAGGAGGTAAGGAGTCATGAAAGAATTGTTGCTTATTATCGTAGGCTCTGCCCTTGTAAATAACGTGGTTTTAAGCCAGTTTCTCGGTCTTTGTCCCTTCCTTGGGGTTTCCAAAAGCGTAAATACAGCGGCTGGAATGGGAGGCGCGGTTATTTTCGTTATTACCCTGTCTTCTTTTGTGACAAGTGTGATTTATAAGCTGATCCTTGTGCCTTTAAATCTTACCTATCTGCAGACGATCGTGTTTATCCTGATCATTGCGGCGCTCGTGCAGTTTGTGGAAATGTTCCTGAAAAAAGCAATGCCGTCTCTTTATCAGGCTCTGGGCGTGTATCTTCCTCTGATCACAACAAACTGCGCCGTATTAGGTGTGGCTCTTATTAATGTGCAGAAAGATTACAGTATTTTGCAGGGTACGGTAAACGGATTTGCAACAGCAGCAGGTTTTACTATTTCCATTATCCTGATGGCTGGTATTCGTGAAAAAATAGCGTATAACAACATTCCGAAATCTTTCCAGGGATTCCCCATTGTCCTTATTACGGCAGGACTTATGGCGATTGCGTTCTTTGGATTTTCCGGGCTGATTTAAGGAGGTGGCAGGATGAATGCTGGAGCAATTATTGCAGCGACGCTTCTTGTTGCGGCAGTGGGATTATTTATAGGAGTTTTTCTTGGGATTGCAGGAAAGAAATTTGCAGTTGAGACAGATGAGCGTGAGGTAAAAGTAAGAGAAGCCCTTCCGGGAAATAATTGCGGAGGCTGCGGTTATCCCGGCTGCGACGGTCTTGCGGCAGCCATTGCAAAGGGGGAAGCCCCGGTAAACGGCTGTCCTGTAGGAGGGGATGCCGCGGCGAAAGTGATCGCGGAGATCATGGGACAGGAGGTTGTGGAAACAGAGCGTCAGACAGCCTTTGTAAAATGCAGCGGCACATGTACGAAAGCGAAAGAAAACTTTGTGTACACAGGTGTGCAGGACTGCGAGATGATGGCGTTTGTGCCGGGCGGCGGCGCAAAGGCGTGTACATACGGGTGTCTTGGCTTTGGAAGCTGCGTAAAGGCGTGTCCCTTTGATGCTATTCACATTGTGGACGGTGTGGCAGTGGTTGATAGAGAAGCATGTAAAGCGTGCGGAAAATGCGTGGAGAAATGTCCGAGACATTTGATTGAGCTTGTGCCTTATGAGCAGAAGACAAGAGTATTCTGCGCTTCTCATGCAAAAGGAAAGGCTGTGACAGAAGCCTGTGAGACGGGCTGTATCGGCTGTAAAAAATGTGAGAAGAACTGTCCGGCAGGAGCCATTACGGTGACGGATTTCTGTGCTCATATTGATTATTCCAAATGTACAAACTGCGGAAAATGCCAGGAGGTATGTCCGAGAGGCTGTATCCGGTCTTTATGATAAGACGGATTCCGGGACTGTAACAAAGGCAGATTTCCCTTAAAAGTGATTTTAAGGGGAATTTGCTTTTTGTTTTTTCTTGTGGTATGATACAAAAGATATTTTAAGAAACATTTTATAAGAATTGGAGCAGTAACATGATTTCATTTATAAGGGGAATCGTAGCGGATATAACAGAGAGCGCCGCGATTATTGAGGCGGGCGGTATCGGCTATGAAATATTTATGACAGGAAGCGATTTGTCAAGGCTTCATGGGGGAGAGGAGCTGAAAATCCATACCCATTTTCATGTAAGGGAAGATGTGATGCAGCTTTATGGATTTCTTGCAAAAGACGACCTTTCTGTATTCCGGCTGCTTCTGGGAGTGAACGGTGTGGGACCAAAGGGCGCTATGGGGATTTTATCGGGGATCACAGCGGACGAGCTTCGTTTTGCCATTTTGTCAGATGATGTAAAAACCCTGTCAAAAGCGCCGGGAATCGGGAAGAAGACAGCCCAGAAGATGATTCTTGAGCTGAAGGATAAATTAAAGCTTGAGGACGCCTTTGAATTAAAGCTTGCCCACGAGCAGGAAAAGGCAGAGCTTGGAGAAGCAGAAAAAGAAGACGGCAGACAGGAGGCAGTGGAAGCTCTTGTAGCACTTGGATACAGCGCCGCAGACGCCCTTCGAGCTGTGCGCAAGGTTGGAGACGTTTCCTCTATGGATGTGGAAGCAATTTTAAGGGCAGCATTAAAGAATTTCTGAGAAAGCAGAGCGAATGATGGAAAAAAGAATTATTACAACAGATGTGACAGAGGAGGATTTTTCTCTTGAGGGAAGCCTTCGTCCGCAGACTCTTGAGGATTATGTAGGACAGGAAAAAACAAAGAGCACTCTGAAAATTTATATAGAGGCGGCAAAGCAGCGTCATGACGCGCTGGACCATGTGCTGTTTTACGGACCTCCGGGACTTGGAAAGACGACGCTTTCCGGGATTATCGCAAATGAGATGGGAGTCCATATGAAGATCACTTCCGGTCCTGCAATCGAAAAACCGGGAGAGATGGCTGCTATTTTAAATAATCTGCAGGAAGGGGATATTCTTTTTGTAGACGAGATACACAGGCTGAACCGTCAGGTGGAGGAGGTACTGTATCCGGCAATGGAGGACTTTGCCATTGATATTATGATTGGAAAGGGGGCTTCCGCCCGTTCCATTCGTCTGGATCTTCCTAAATTTACCCTTGTAGGAGCCACAACGAGAGCCGGGCTTCTCTCTGCGCCTCTCCGTGACCGTTTCGGAGTGATGCACCATCTTGAGTTTTATAACCAGAAGGAGCTTACTGTTATTGTACTTCGCTCCGCCGGTGTTCTGGGAGTGGAGATAGACGAGAGGGGTGCAGCGGAGATTGCAAAGCGTTCCAGAGGAACGCCGCGTCTTGCAAACCGTCTGTTAAAGCGTGTGAGGGATTTTGCTCAGGTAAAATACGATGGAAAGATCAGTTACGAGGTGGCATGTTTTGCCCTTGATCTTCTGGAGGTGGATCAGTACGGTCTTGACCAGACAGACAGGAAAATTTTAAAGACCATGATTTTGAATTTTAACGGCGGCCCTGTGGGAGTGGAGACGCTGGCAGCCTCTATCGGAGAGGATTCCGGCACGCTGGAAGATGTGTATGAACCGTATCTTTTACAGAATGGATTTATAAACAGAACACCAAGAGGAAGAATGGCAACCGTGCTGGCATACAGGCATCTTGGGTTCGATTATCCGGAAAATGAAAAATAAGAAGGAAAATAAAGTAAAATAAAGTAAAAAATCCTATACAATTTTACAAAATTCGAGTATAATTGATATGATATATGTGTGAATACAATTTATATTAGAAGATAATACGCTGCTTGGCAGCGATGAAGTTACAGGGAGGATTATCGGAATGGCGGTAAAAAACACAGCACAGGTAATCATCGGCGGGAAGATTATTACACTTGGCGGCTACGAATCTGCAGAATATTTTCAGAAAGTGGCATCCTATATGAACCATAAACTGGAGGAGCTGGGAGAGATGCCGGGATACAGCCGGCAGCCTGTGGAGACAAAGCATATGCTTTTGAGCCTGAATATTACAGATGATTATTTTAAGGCAAAAAAGCAGGCGGAGATGTTTGAGCAGGACCTTCGCCAGAAGGACCAGGAGATGTATGATTTAAAGCATGAGCTTATTTCTCTTCGTATGCAGATTGAGGAAGCAGAGAAGAGCCAGAAGGAAGCGCTGGAGCAGAGAAGCCTTCTGGAAGGCAAGGTCAATGAGCTGGAGAAAGAGATGGACGAATTATTAAAATAAAAATGCAAAGGGGGATTGCTTCGGTAATCTCCTTTTTCTGTAACCGGAGATGTTTGTAAAATAAAAGAGAGGGAATACTTTGAAAGAAAGACAGATAGAACTTTTAGCGCCTGCAGGCTCTTATGAAGGATTTGAAGCTGCCATAGGAGCAGGGGCAGACGCCGTTTATGTGGGAGGCGCAGCGTTCGGCGCAAGGGCTTACGCGAAAAATTTCGGAGAAGAGGAGCTTTTAAGGGCGATCAATACGGCGCATATTCATGGAAAGAAGCTGTATCTTACCGTAAATACGCTGTTGAAAAACAGGGAGATGGAGGAACAGCTTTTCGCTTATCTTTCTCCTTTTTACAGGGAAGGTCTGGACGCGGTGATCGTTCAGGATCTGGGCGTATTTTCCTTTATAAAAAAATGTTTTCCGAAGCTTCCCCTTCATGCCAGTACTCAGATGACAGTAACAGGACCGGAGGGAATGCGTTTTCTGGAAGAAAAAGGGGCTTCAAGAGTAGTTGCTGCAAGGGAGCTTTCTCTTACGGAGCTTAAAAAAATGCACATGGCAAGTCCCATTGAAATCGAAGCGTTTGTTCACGGAGCGCTCTGCTACAGCTATTCGGGGCAGTGCCTTATGAGCAGTATTTTCGGAGGAAGAAGCGGAAACAGAGGAAGATGCGCCCAGCCGTGCCGTCTTCCCTATGCGGCCTCGCTTACAAAGGGAAAATATAAAAACGGAAGAGAAATCTGTCCGTTAAGCTTAAAGGACATTAATACAATCGAAATTCTTCCGGAAATCCTGGAGGCAGGAGTGACTTCCCTTAAAATCGAGGGAAGAATGAAGCAGCCGGAATATACGGCAGCCGTCACCTCTATGTACAGGAAGTATCTGGACATACTATCTTCCTGCAAAAAAGAGGAATACCATGTAGAAGAAAAGGATATGAAGTATCTGGTGGACGTATTTAACAGAGGCGGTTCCTGCAGAGGATATTATGAAATGCAGAACGGGCCTTCCATGATGGCGTTTGAAAACGAGAAGAAAACAGGGGACGCTGCTGTTGAGATCAGAAAAAGAAAAGAAAAAATTAAGGGAAAATTAAGTCTTTTTTCAGGAAGTCCTGCTATACTGGAGGTATCCCTCGGAGATATCTGCGTGTGCGCAACAGCAGGGGAGGTACAATCTGCCCAGAACCGTCCTTTGGACGAAGAGAGGATACGGCAGCAGATGGAGAAGCTTGGGAATACCCCTTATATATGGGAAAAACTGGACGTTGAGATGGAAGAGGGGATCTTTGTTCCTGTTAAGGTTTTAAATGAGGTGCGAAGAGAGGCGCTTTCTCTTCTGGAAGCGGCGTGTCTGGAAACAAAGAGAAGAGAAGAGAGTACCCTTACTGACAGGAGAGCGTTTAAGAAGAACACCCCTTCTGAGAAAATCTCTCTTTATGTTTCCTGCGAAGATCAGGAGACAGCAAAGGCGCTTTTTAGAGAACCGGAGGTATCAGGAATGTATCTTCCCTTCCGTGTCATGAAAAACCTTCTGGACGAAGGCGTGGAGCGCGGACTGGAAATGTATCTCTCTCTTCCCCATATTGTGCGTGGAGAAATGCCGCAAGGCTTTCTGGAGACAGCAGGGGAGTGGATTTTAAGAGGAATGAAAGGTTTTCTTGTGCGGAATCTGGAAAGCTATGGAATGTTAAAGAGGGCAGGTCTTGAAAAATTCTGTGTTCTTGACACTTCTATGTATGCCTGGAACAACGAGGCTGTTTCTTTCTGGAGGGAAGAAGGCGTTATGAGAAATACGGTTCCCGTTGAGTTAAATGAGGGAGAGCTTCGCCACAGGGATAATCAGGACAGTGAGATGATCGTGTACGGATATATTCCTCTTATGGTGTCCGCTCAGTGCGTACAGAAAAATCTGTATGGCTGCAGAAAAGAAGAGAGCGGCGCCTGGTTAAAGGACCGGTATGGAAAGGAATTTTATGCTTCCTGTGAGTGTCGTCCCTGGAAAACAGAAAATACAAAAGAAGAGACTCCCTGTTATAATATTATTTATAACAGTATTCCTTATGGGCTTTTGGGAGAAGCAGGGCAGATAAAGGCGCTTGGAATAAATAAGGTGCGGCTTTCCTTTACAATGGAGAAGGCGGACGAGGCTTTAAAAATATGCCGGGATTTTGTAAATGCTTATAGAAAAGGGAAGAAGGTTTCTCCGGGGGAATATACGAAAGGACATTTTAAAAGAGGAGCAGAGTAAGGCGTATGATTAATGTAATTGTAGAATTGTCAAAATATGTGATTCTTACCCTTATGGTGGTGTATACCTTTCATTGCTTTTATATGGTAAGACGACAGGACGAAGACGAAAAAAATGAAGCGCTGCGGCAGCAGCTTGTACTTATTTTTTTCATGGATTTTACCGCATTTCTTGTGATTTATTTAAAGACAGACAATTTTCAGGTAATTACCTTCTATCTGGAAATGATGGCGTATTTTGCGGTGATCCAGATTTTATACAGGGTGTTTTATAAAAAAGCATCTCTGTTGCTTTTGAACAATATGTGTATGCTGTTAAGTGTGGGATTTATTATGCTTTGCAGGTTGGATTTGGAAACAGCTACAAAGCAGCTTGTGATTGTAGCTGCAGCGAGTGCGGTTGCTCTTGTGATTCCTGTTATGATACGGAAAATGAAATTTCTTAAAAATCTTACCTGGGTGTATGCGGGGATCGGTATTGTTCTTCTGGGCGCAGTTTTTGTGCTGGCACAGACAAGCTACGGAGCAAAGCTTTCCCTTATGGGCTTCCAGCCCTCCGAGGCGATCAAGATTACCTTCGTATTTTTTATGGCAGCCCTTCTTTCCAGAGATAATTCCTTCCGGACGGTTGTTCAGGCGACGATCGTGGCAGGGCTTCACGTGGGGATCCTTGTACTTTCCAGAGACCTGGGAAGCGCAGTGATTTTCTTTGTGGCATATCTTGTCATGATCTACGTCTCTACAAAGAAACTGGTATATCTTGGAATCGGCGTGGGAGGAGGCTCTGTTGGAGCTGTCATTGCATATTTCCTTTTCGGACATGTACGCCAGAGGGTAAGCGCATGGAGAGATCCGATGGCGGTATATCAGAACGAGGGCTATCAGATTGTCCAGTCTCTTTTTGCAATCGGAACGGGAGGCTGGTTCGGAATGGGGCTATGCCAGGGCTCTCCTGAAAAAATCCCTATTGTAAAAAATGACTTTATTTTCAGCGCGATCTGCGAGGAGATGGGAGGAATTTTTGCAATCTGTCTCATTCTTGTATGTATGAGCTTTTTCCTTATGATTGTAAATATTTCTCTCAGGATCAAGAATCCGTTTTATAAGCTGATTGCTCTTGGTCTTGGAACAGAGTATGCGTTTCAGGTGTTTTTGACCATTGGAGGAGCTGCGAAATTCATTCCTCTTACTGGTGTGACCCTGCCTCTTGTAAGCTACGGAGGAAGCTCGGTTTTAAGCACCATATTGATGATTGCGATTATTCAGGGACTTTATATTCTGAGGGAAGACGAGGACGAAGAAATTGAGAGATTACGAAAACAGGCAGTACGAAGAGCAAGAGAAAGATCCGCGGCAAAAAGAACAGAAATACGTTAGGAAAAAAAGAAAGAGAAACAGAGAGTATACCTTTGTGTCCTGGTTCTTTATTCTGATTTTTTTAAGCCTGATCGGATATGTGGTTTATTTTAATGTGGCAGTCAGTGAGGACTTTATCAACAGCCCGTACAATACAAGACAGGATACCTTTTCAGACAGGGTTATCCGCGGAAATATCCAGTCTTCAGACGGAGAAATCCTTGCGACTACTAATGTATACGACGACGGGACAGAAGTTCGAAGCTACCCGTATGCAAATATGTTTGCCCATGTGGTAGGATATGATTCCAACGGAAAAAGCGGGCTGGAGTCCGAGGCAAATTTTCAGCTTTTAAGCTCCCATGAATTTTTCCTGGATCAGATGAAAAATGAGTTTCTGGGGCGAAAAAATATGGGGGATACAGTTGTTTCCTCTTTAAGTGTAAATCTTCAGTCGGCAGCATACAATGCGCTTGGAGACAGAAGAGGAGCAGTTATGGTGATGGAGCCTTCCACAGGACGGATTCTCGCTATGGTGAGCAAACCGGATTTTGACCCTAATTATCTTGCGGATAACTGGGATTATCTTGTGAATGATGAGACAAACAGCAGTCTTTTGAACAGAGCCACAAACGGTGCGTATCCGCCGGGCTCTACCTTTAAAATCGTGACAGCTCTTGATTATTTCCGGAAAAACGGAAGCCTGGAGGGATATTCTTATCTCTGTGAGGGGAGCATAACAATGGAGGAGCACACGATTAATTGTTACAATGGAACAGTTCACGGACAGGAGGACTTTTATTCTGCCTTTGCAAACTCCTGTAACTGTGCTTTTGCAGATATGGGAACGGATCTTGGCGGCGGTTCTCTGAAAGATACGGCAGAGGATCTTCTATTTAACAGCAAGCTTCCTCTTACTTCCTATAAAACAAGCAGTTTTACCCTGGATAAAAAATCCGGAGTTCCTCTTATTATGCAGACTTCCATCGGACAGGGAAATACCCTTGTTTCCCCGGCACATATGGCGCTGATCACAAGTGCCATTGCAAACGGAGGCGTGCTGATGAAGCCAACTTTAATTGACGAGATAGTAAACACAACAGGAGAGTCTGTGAAAAAAACGGAGGCTTCTGTATATAAGCGCCTGATCAGCACAAACGAGGCGAATCTTCTGGGAAAACTGATGCAGGGCGTTGTCACAAACGGAACGGCTTCCGCATTAAACGGAAGAGGATATACAGTGGCAGGAAAGACAGGTTCTGCCGAGTTTGATGAAAACGGTTCCAGCCATTCCTGGTTTGTGGGATATTCCGATGTGGATACCCCGGATATTGTAGTTTCCATTATCGTGGAAAACGGAGGAACAGGAAGCGAAGCTGCCGTTCCTATTGCGGGACAGATTTTTGACGCATATTATTACAATTAAGCTGTTTTGATATACAGAATATGATGATTATAGTTGCCAGTTTTCCGAAAAAGAGGTATACTGGAAACAGTTTATAACATACACACGCATTACAGGAGGGATTGCAAATGATTGAAGCAACGAGCTGTGGCGGTGTGGTAATTCATCGTGGTAAGATTCTGGCATTATACAAGTCTTACAAGAACCGTTACGAGGGCTGGGTGCTGCCTAAGGGTACTGTGGAACCAGGGGAAACCTATGAGCAGACTGCTCTTCGTGAGGTGCGGGAAGAGTCCGGAGTCAGAGCGTCCATTGTGAAATATGTGGGAAAGAGCCAGTATAATTTTACGGTTCCGGAAGACATGGTAACAAAGGAAGTGCACTGGTATCTGATGACGGCTGATAATTATCATAGCAGACCTCAACGAGAGGAATATTTTGTAGATTCCGGATATTATAAGTTTCACGAAATCTATCATCTGCTTCGCTTTTCCAATGAAAAACAGATTGTGGAAAAAGCGTATCAGGAATATCTGGAAATGCGAAGCGCCGGGTTGTGGGCAAGACAGCATAAGTATTACTGACAAAGGGGCTGTGTTTTACGCAGCCCTGTTTAGATTCCTGCAAAAAGGGGAATCATAAGAAAGGGCGAAGTCATGTTAAAATGGTGGGAACATTGCTACATCGGAGAAGGAGTGAAGGGTTCGGCATCTCTTCAGGGGAAGATAAACGGAGGAAAAGCAGCGCCCGGAATTTATCTTGTGACGCTTTCTCATAATCCCCATAATATTATGGAGATCATTCCGGCTGTCGTTCTCGTGCAGAAGGCGGCATATGACCTCTGTCCTCTGATTCTTGCAATGGCAAAGGGAAAAGACGAAGCCATTGACCTTGCCGGAAAAATAGCAGAAGCCTGCTATCAGGAAACCGGGAGCTTTCAAATTAAAGAATATATAAAGAACAGGTGAAAGAATGTTACATATTCTGTGGCTGATCATAAAATTTATACTCATAATACTGGGAATTGCAGGTGCGCTTCTGCTTTCTGTCCTTCTTTTGCTTCTGTTCTGTCCTGTGCGGTATCTGATACAGGGCAGCAAGCCGGAGGAAGGGGGAATGAGCGGCCTGAAGGGACAGGTAAGGGTAAGCTGGCTGTTTCGTGGGATTACCTTCCGGTTTTTTTATGAAAATAAAGAAACAAAGACGGATTTTCGGATTTTCGGGATTTCTGATGGTAAATTCAGGAGAAGAAAGAAAAAAGCGTCAGAAAAGAGCGCGCGCCCGGAAGAGAAAATTTCAGATGAAAATATTTCAGCAGAAAAAGAAGAAAAAAGAGAAGAAATTCAGGAAAGTGAGCCGGAAAAGAAAAAGCCGGGTTTATTAAAGGGATTTATGGAGAAAATAAAAAGTATCCCTGCCAAAATCCGAAAAATCCGGTTAACAATCAAAAGAACCTGTGTTAAAATAGAATGGTGGAAGGGCTTTTTTTCCAATCCGAGAATAAAAGAAGCAATATCCTTCTGCTGGAAAGATATAAAAAAACTGATTCGTCATATTCTGCCGGTAAAGGTGGAAGGAAATGTTACCTTTGGTTTTGAAGATCCTTCCATAACAGGAAGAATCGTGGCGCTTCTGGGAATGTCCATTCCCTTTCATAAAAACCGCATTCAAGTCATGCCGCTTTTTCAGACAGACAGAAATATTCTGGAAGGCAATATAAAGATGAAGGGCAGGATTTATGGCGTTGTTCTTGTAAAAACAGTAGCAGAGATTTATTTTAATAAAAATGTAAAATACATGATAAACCGATGGAAGCATAAGGAGGCATAATTATGGAGAAAGAAAACAATTTCAAAGAGACAGTAGCGTCCCTCTTTCAGGGAATGGACAGCTTTGTATCTGCAAAGACCGTGGTGGGAGATGCCATTCATGTGGGAGATACCATTATTCTTCCATTGGTTGACGTGTCTTTCGGCGTGGGAGCCGGCGCATTTGAAGGTCAGGGAAAGAACAACGGCGGAGGCGGTCTTGGCGGAAAAATGACGCCCTGCGCAGTTCTTGTGATCCAGAATGGAACAACAAAGCTTGTGAATGTAAAGAACCAGGACGGTCTTACAAAGGTTCTGGATATGGTTCCTGATTTTGTGAACCGATTCGCTCCGGGAGCAAAAGAATCCGGAAACTCTTCTGAGACAGAAGTATAGTGCTCATAAATCCTTTTCATGCATATACTAAAGTAAGAAAAGAAAAATGGAAAAGGAAAAGTGGGAAGATTTTTTGGACTGATACTGTTTTTTATTGGTCTTGGAATGGTGATCGGAATGCTGATTTCCGACAGTATGATCATAATTGTGGCAGGAACCATGTGTCTCCTTTGCGGGTATCATCTGTTCTGCCGGTAAGCAGGTGTGGAGAGAAAAATTTCTTCATGCCTGTTTTTTTGTTATAAGAAAGATTCGGCTGCGCCAATGGAAAAATTCTTTCTTATATAACAATAAAACATCTGTTGCATGAAAAATGAGTGTGGTATAATCGGGGAAAGAGAAAACTGATTTTTTATGGGAAAACGAGGTGACACAGATGGAGAAAAAAGCGCTCAGTGAAAAAGAAAAATATTTGACCATATTATTGTGTGTTGTGGGAACAGCCTTGGCTCTTTATATAGGAATCTGTCATTATATGGGATTGTTCGGAAAAATGGAATATTTTCAGCACCAGCTCGTCATTGCTGCAGGAAGTGAAGTTTTGTTCTGCACCCGCTGGTTTCTTCACAGCGTGTTTGCAGGGTTTCTTCTTGTTTTCTGTATATATGGGATTTATCGGATAAAAATAAAGAAAAAACGGTATGGAATGCTTATATTATGGCTGTTTCTTTCCTGGTGGCTGAATCTGCTTTTTACTCCCGGTTCCGCTATGGTGTGGATTATGACAGTGATTATTGGCGGAATGTTCGCATTTGCAAATGTTCCATCTATGATTGGAAGAGCAGTTACCCGAAATCTTGTGTTTAAAGCCGAAGATTTGGAAAAAAATCAGGAAGAATTATGCAGACGGAAACTGAGACAAGCGGAATGGATCTGCTTTTTTCCTCTGAAAAAGATACTGGCTGCAGGTGCATGGCTGTTTTGTCTGTTTGTGGTTTTCGCAGGAATTGTTACATTTTTGCAGGAACAAAAACCGGAAGATATATCGTACATTATTTTGTTTCTTTTGATTGCAGTTTTTACAGCCAAGAAAGTACGGAGTTACGTTTTGACACCATATGGCTGTATCCCTGTTCTTAATAAAATTTTTTCAGGGGAAGAACTGCAGACTCTGTTAAAAGGGGAAAGATTTGAACCGGTTTCTTTTGAAAACGAAGATTTACAAAAATATATGCCTGTTTTGCTCAGCGAAAACTGGGCGCTTCTGGAAGGAATGCTGATTTCCAGAAAGCTTTTGCTTACTGTTTATACTTCTTCAGGAAGAAAGGTTTCTTACATAAAATGCAGGTATCTGGACGGAAAAAGATTTGACACAAAAACAACATATCTTCACCTGCATGGAAAGCGGAATGAAGAATTGGAGAAGGTGTTGTCTCAGATTCCCAGGATTGATTTTCCTGCCATCTGTTCTGATAAAATCGCAGAAAGATACGGAGAATTATTTCCGGAAAAAAAGGATCTAAAGGAAAAACTCTGGTATTTGCTTACGCATGATGTTTCTGAAGCGGAGCAGGCATATCAGAAGATATTTCCTTCCCGTGAGAGGAAGAAAAAACAAAATAAAAGTAACGGAGAAAGAGAGGGTAAAAAGGTATGAAAAAACAGAGGATTGCGTTTGTTATAGGCTGTGTATTAACAGGGAGCGTGTTTTTTGGATATGAAACCAGGGCACAGGATCCTGCTTCATCAGGACAGGAAAAAACATGTACAGATGAGACGATAGTTTCTCAGTTAAAAAATGACGGCACACCGGAATTTGTTTTAGATGGAGCGTATTATACCCTTCCTCTGGAAGCCTCTCAGTTAATAGAAGATGGCTGGACGCTGGAGACGGAAACGTACCAGGTGGAAGACGTTTCTCTGCAGCCGGGAGAAAGAATTTCCGGTGAGTTTACAAAAGAAGAGGAAAAACTGAAAGTATGGATTGTAAATGATGATTCGACATCAGGGAAACCGGTAAAAGAGGGAACGATTATTGAGGTGGGATTTTCTGCGAAAAAGGACACCGAGAATCCGGATTTTTTTGTGACTCTGAACGGCATTCATTGCGCCATGTCAGATGAGGCGTTAAAAGAAGCCCTTGCAGATGTAGAAGGATATGAGATAAATTCTGCGGGAGGAATCAATATTTCACGTACTGTGGACGACGACGTACTTGATATTTTTAAGGTAACGTTACTTGGAGACGCAACAGGAATCAACATTTGCTCAGACAACATTTTTGAGTATCAGGACTATCAGCCGCAGGAGGAAAAACAGAAAAATGCGGACAGACAGGTGGCGGCGTATCAGGAAAAAACAGAGAAAGAGATAGAGCCTTTTGCAAATGATTTTAATGAGATTATTGAAGGATATGATGAAAATTTAAGCGTTGGTTTTTACAGCGAAGGCACGGTATGGGGTAAAGAAAGCGGAGAATATAAAAAAATAGCAGGAACGCCTCTTTCTTGGGAAGTTTCCCTTTATATTGCAGAGGATACCACCGGTCAGTTATATTGTATTGCAAATCAGAAATTAAATGAAGAAGGAGTTGTAGAGGAGGCACTGGAACTGAAAGAGGGAGATGAGATCCGTGTATGGGGATATGCCTCCCAGTATCTTGAGGTGACAGAAGAGCAGAAACTGGTTGTGGTACAGCCGGGGATCGTGGAGAAAAATGGAGAGATGATTATTTTAGATGAAAATCTGAAAGGGGAATAGTGTTATGAACGTAGGATTTTGGCTGTGTATTGTTCTGGTTCCGGGATTTTTACTGACTGGTATCGTATTTGCCGTATTAAAAGAGAGGGGAGCAAAATTTGTTTCCGGGTTTAATACGCTTCCGGAGTAGCCGCATATATTATCTGGGGAATCTGGTTTTTTAAAGATGTACACTGGGACGCGCATAAGGCATTTAAAAAATATTTACGGAATGATAAAACAGGAGGTGCGGACAGATGAAAGCTTTTGTAAGAAATGCAGAAATGAAAGATTATGAAGAGGAAAGACATTACGATGCAGTGGAATTGCAGGTAAATGCAAAAAACGAAGCTGCCTATGAGATGTATGTGAAATGCGGGTTTCGGGAGAAATCTATTAATATGGAGCTGATTTAAAAAGCGGGTGACAGCCTTTGACTGATTTGTTAAAATGATACTAAGAGGACAGCCATAATTTTTGCTGTTTTCTTCATCGTTGTCACCGAATGAAAAAAAGCAGAGATTACATAAGGATTTCCATATTGCAATGACGGCAGAACTGGAGAGTGAGGTGAAAAATATGTGTAACTTAAGTCAGGCGCTTATTGAACAAGGAATCGAACAGGGAATCGAACAGGGCGTCGAACAGGGTGTACAAAAAGAGAAATTATCTCTTGCAAAGATGAGGATTCAGGAAGGAGAAGCCATAGAGAAGATTAAAAAATACACAGGTTATCCCATTGAAAAAATAAGAGAAATTGCAGAATCAATGAAAAAGTAACGAATAAAGAAAAGGCTGCGCACTAATTATTTAGGGCGACAGTCCCGCAGGGAGAAACAGAGATGAAATATCGCAGTTTACAGGAACATGAAATCAATCGGGAGCTGTTTCGTGATTTTATCAGGCGTCAGGTTGTTACAAAATGCTGGCGAAAAGAAGATGGAGAATGGATTATAAAAGACGCCCCTTTCATTGATGACTGGACAGAGCAGGATTATGAGGTGCTGATTCAGTGCCTGAAACGTACAGTCAGAACAGGAGGGCTTGTTTATGGAGCTTTTTATGAGGAAAAACTAAAAGGCTTTGACGCCGTTCTTCCGGAAATATTCGGCGGAGAAAACAAATATATAGATTTGGCTGCCATTCATGTGTCTCAGGATATGAGAGGGACAGGAATTGGAACGGTTCTATTTAAAGAAGCAAAAAGATGGGCAAAAGAAAAAGGTGCGGAGAAACTTTATATTTCTGCTCATTCCGCTGTGGAAAGCCAGGCGTTTTATAAACGTATGGGCTGTGTTGAGGCGAAATGGTATAAAAAGGCGCATGTGGAAGAAGAGCCGTTTGACTGTCAGCTGGAAGTAAAATTGTAAGAGAAATGCCGTGTTTTCGCCTGTGCAAAGATTCTTTGCATGGGAAAACAGCACGATGCAAGGCATGATTGCTGGTCATTTGCAGAAACCGGAGGCATAATGGATACAGAAAGGAGGAGCGCATGAAACTGGGACAAACGATTATAAGCATACGAAAAGAAAGAAACATGACACAGGAAGAATTTGCCCGAATTTTTCATGTGACACGACAAACAGTATCCAATTGGGAAAATGAAAAAAGCTATCCGGACCTGGAAACCCTGGTTCGGATAAGTGAGGAATTTCAGATTTCTCTGGATGCTATGCTGAAGGAGGACGTGCAGATGGTAAAAAAAATAAACAGAGAAATTCAATTCAGTCAGAAATTTAAGAAGAGTTTGAAAACAGTTCTGGTATGTGCCGGTGTTTTACTGCTCCTTGGCGCGGGCGTCTACGGAGCAATGTGGCAGCAGGCAAAAACCTCTCTGGAAAAAGCATTCCGGGAAGGCATTGAGAAAAATCAGTTTCAGTTTGACGAGAAAGAGGGATATTATAAAAAGGCAGCTTCAGAAGAAGCCCGCTATATTCTTCCAAACCAGAAGATGCCAGGATACTTTGATTTTTCTCTTCATTTCCACAATACGGTTCTGGATTATTATGGAACAGCAGAAGGGAAAAACATACAGATAAGATGGTCTGAGATGGGAAAAGAAGAGGATGTTGTGTCTTCCGTTTCTTATCTGGACGAAGAGGGCAATCTGGAAAAACCTCTTTCTGAAAAAGAGGAGGAAAGTCTCTGTGAAAAAAATGAGATAGTCCGGGAAGTGTTAAAAGAGGGCGAAAGAATCTTTGCGGAGGTTTATAAAAGATAAAATTTATAAAAGATAAAAAAGAGGGTATCGCGATCATACGATTCAGCGATACCCTTTTTGACGCCTTAGGCTCTTTCTACGTTACCGGATCTTAAGCAGGAAGTACATACGTACATTTTCTTATTTCCGTTCTCTGTTTTAACTTTAACAGATTTAACGTTGGATTTCCACATCTTGTTAGATCTTCTATGAGAATGACTCACGTTGTTTCCGAAATGAGCTCCTTTTTCACAAATTGCACATTTAGCCATGATAGCACCTCCTTGACGCTTTTTTTCAACAGACTTTATTTTAACAGATGAAAATGGCTTTTGCAAGCAAAAAAAGGAAAAATGTGAAAAATAATATTTCTTTTTCTTTCAAAAGAGGGTATAATACACATAAACATAAAATTTGAAATGAAAATTGGAGGTAACCATATGAATGGATGTATAGATTCCGGATTGGGCCGGATTGTCATTGATACGGACGTAATTGCCACTTATGCAGGCAGCGTTGCGGTAGAATGCTTTGGCATCATTGGAATGGCTGCTGTCAGCATGAAGGACGGTCTTGTAAAGCTGCTTCGAAGAGACAGCTTAAGACACGGAATTAGCGTAAAAATTACAGAAGGCAACAGGATTCGCCTTGATTTCCATGTAATCGTGGCATATGGCGTAAATATCAGCGCAATTGCAGATAATCTTGTCAGCAATGTAAAATATAAAGTCGAGGCTTTCACAGGTATGGAGATTGAAAAAATCAATATTATGGTGGAAGGCGTACGTGCCATAGATTAGGATTAGAGGAGGAACTTGTGGTGAACAGAAAAACCATAGATGCCAGTACACTTTCCAGAATGTTTCTGGCAGGAGCCAAAAATCTGGAAGCAAAGAAAGAATGGATCAATGAATTAAATGTATTTCCCGTACCGGACGGAGATACAGGAACAAATATGACGCTTACGATCATGTCCGCTGCCGCAGAGGTGGGGGCTCTTGGAGATACTGACATGGAATCTCTGGCGAAAGCCATTTCTTCCGGTTCTTTAAGAGGAGCAAGAGGAAACTCCGGCGTTATTCTTTCCCAGCTTTTAAGAGGCTTTACGCGTGGTGTAAGAAAATATGAGGAGCTTGACGCGCCTTTAATTGCAGCGGCAATGGAAAGAGGCGTGGAGACTGCCTACAAAGCAGTTATGAAGCCAAAAGAAGGTACGATTTTAACAGTGGCAAAGGAAGCTGCGTTAAAGGCTGTTGAGATTGCAGAGGAAATGGAAGACCTGGAAGAATTTTTCCGCGAGGTATTTGTACATGCAGAGGCGACTCTTGCCAAAACTCCGGAAATGCTTCCTGTATTAAAAGAAGCGGGAGTTGTGGATTCCGGCGGACAGGGACTTCTGGAAGTGTTCCGCGGTGCAGTGGACGGCTTCCTTGGAAAAGAAGTAGATTACTCCCAGTTTGAGAAGAGTGCAGCTCCGGCTGTGACAAAGATTTCTCCTCAGGCAGAAGCGGATATTAAATTCGGTTACTGTAC
>ERZ834859.1242-NODE-1242-length-29167-cov-8.715409_pt1 | contig 29167 bp, 22 predicted proteins | sample MGYA00519947_ERZ834859 | MGnify/ENA primary metagenome ERZ834859 (study PRJEB31850, sample SAMEA3708763) | human gut metagenome | biome: human gut; feature: human-associated habitat; material: faeces | place: China | collected 2014 ...
ATCTTGAACACTACACAAAGGGAACTTTGGCATTAAATGAGAAACAGCAACTGTCTGAAAAAACATCAGAAGCAACGGCAAGAGCCAAGATGCTGGATACATATAATAATCCATCAACTACCATCTATAAAATGATAGAACTGCTGGAAAGTTTGTAATTTGAAGATTATGGAGAATAGGTAAATAACATTAGCAGATATCTTTCTTGACATCTTGTCAGAATCACAAGATAAAGGTGCAAAACTAATGGCAGAGCGAATAAAAGCAGCTATTAAATCGCCAGAGATATTGGAGCTGGTAAATATATGTGTTATAAATGCATTGGGATATAAATCAAAAATTAGCAGCAAAACCGTAGATAATGCAATTGATAGTATTGTCAGTTTTGTACACTCTGAAATTGATAGTAGTAATTTATCGGATAATGATAAAGAGAAAGAAAAGAATTCATACAAACACTTTGCAAAAAGTCTCGGTAAAATATTAAAAGAGAATTTACAGGTGGCGCAACAGCTAATATAAAAGAAGTAATTATGGACATCTATAATTGGGAATAATATTATTCAAGCAGTGGAATATTGGCAAGTAATCGGAGGACAGATTCGTATTCGTTGAGGCAAATCCATGCGCAAGACATCATATATCAGAATTATAGCACTATTAATAGGCAATACATGTAATGCATTGGAATGAGATTATCAGAACCCTCATGGCCAGTCCGAAGTCATACCACAGTTCCTTATGAAGGTCTACCTTGAAAGAAGCCTTCTTTTCCGCCCTAAAAGGTGATTTGTACCACACGCTGTTTCCACGCTGTATTACCGGTTCATATCCGAATCCGGCTAAAAAATCAACAAGTCTGATGTCCTTTGCTTCCTGTATGTTCATAACATCTCATTTTCATGGATTTGGGCAAAGAACCGCTTTATCTCTAAAACATGAAAAGCAATGGCATCAGATGTCATCAGAAATCATCAGATGACACAGGGCTTCTTCTATAGATATGATTTATATGAAAAACGGATACTGGTAGTATTATACGGTGTTTTTACGAATTAACCGTAGAATATTACCTATTATTCGGAAAATAATCGTATTTTTGTAGTGTGAAAAGAACTTCTAAGGTGGATTATATGAATGATATAATTAATAAAGTTGCGTCTCTCGGAGGGACTATATCCACAACGGATATATCTCACCTGTCGGAATATAAACAGGTGTTGCGAGCTAAAGAACGTGGCGATTTGATAAGATTGCGTCATGGGGTATATGCAGCTCCCGAGGCATTGCTAAACACGATGATAGACGTGGAGAGGATAATACCGAATGGTGTTGTATGCCTATACAATGCCTGGACATATCATCAAGTGTCTACGACAGTCCCGCCTGCTTTTTGCATAGCCATTGCCAATAAAAGGAAAGTAGTGCTTCCACACGTCCTGCCTATAGAACTTTATTATTGGAAAAAAGAGAACTTGGAGTTTGGGATTATGGATGCGGATATATCGGGATATAAAGTTCATATTACTGATATGGAACGAAGTGTTTGTGATGCGGTGAAGTATCGGAACAAGATTGGTCTGGACGTTTGCGCGGAAGTAATACGTACTTATCTGAAAAAGCCGAACCGTAATCTCGCCCGTTTGCAGGATTACGCCAAGCGCCTAAGAGTGTTTAACACGTTGAAAAATTATCTCGAAATCGCAATAGAATAAGATAATGGGAAAGAAAAACTATGACAAGTCTGTAAAGACACGCTTGCTCAACCTCATGAATGAGACAGGCTATAAATACATGGTATCTTCTGGCAAGATACTTCAACGAGAGACTGCTTTGCAGGGCTTCTGTAAGCCAGTACAAGGACAAATTCTTGTTGAAAGGCGGTTCTTTGCTTTATGCCATGAATGGACTTGAGGCTCGTCCTACGGTTGATGTGGGTTTATGGCGGACAGGATCAGTTGTGGCTGGGATTTCCTGGCTCGTGTATTCCAAGAAATCCTGGGTATCGTATGCCATGAAGATGGGGTGTCATTTGACGCAGGAAGTATCAAAATAGAACCGATCACAGTCGAAAAGAAATATTTTGGTACAAGATTCTATTTTACTGCCCATATGGATACCATAGCTTATAATATGTCTGTAGATATTGGCTTTGGTGATGTCGTCATTCCACATTCAACAACTATAGACTTTCCTCTGCTTTTATCGGATATCCCTTCTGTGAATATACAGGCATATTCTTTAGAAACCGTTATTGCCGAGAAGTTCCATACGATGATAGATCGTGATGTTCTCAACAGTCGCATGAAAGATTTCTTTGACTGTTATCAGCTCCTGACGAAGAGAAATTTGAATGACGACGCTTTGTATGACGCCATCGAAGCGACGTTCGACAATCGAGGACTTGCATACAACCCCGATTTGCAACTGTTTACGGATAGTTTTGCTACAGACGGGGCACGCATAAGCCGTTGGAAGGCTTTTCTTAGAAAAATTCAATGGAAAGAGGCGCTTGATTTCGATACTGTGATGAAGGTAATAAGAGACAGGCTACAGCCTATGGCTGAAAGATATTGGATAAAACTCTCAAAATAGAATTGAGTAAGATTTAGACAGGCTCTTAGCCATCTTTTAGGAACATTATCAGGTTTGAGCAAAAAATATTTCATAAAAATCCCTATTGACATTTGCGGAAATCGAACTTTTTATCTACCTTTACATTGTCAAAGAGATGATGATTGTAAAGACAATTACGAAAAGCGATGAATTTAGTGTAGTGTTAATTCAATGGCTTTCATAAAAGATAAAGTAGTAAATGTGCAGTCAATCAGGGTTTTAGAATAAACCGAAATAAAAGGTTCGATTCCTGGTGGCACCACTGAAAATCAAGCAGTTACAATTATTTGTGACTGCTTTTTTGTTTTTATGGCAAATGAGTTTGTTTGTGTTACATACGAAAATGCAAAACAGGATTAAATTTGATTATAGGGAAAGGAGAAGAAGCGGTTTAATTGTGTCATACTGCTAAAGAATGACATACTAAAACTATTTTATCTCCCGTTAATTCTTTACATTTGCCACAAAATTATAGCGATTATGACAGAATGCAAGGATGAACACATATTAAATTCCATTGATTACCCGGAGGATTTGCGCAAGTTGTCCCCCGATAAATTGGGAGAGGTATGTGCAGAGTTGCGTCAATATATAATAGATGTACTATCGGAGAATCCGGGACATCTTGGGGCAAGTCTCGGTACGGTAGAGCTGACGGTTGCACTACACTATGTTTTTAATACTCCCTATGATCGTATTGTATGGGATGTGGGGCATCAGGCGTATGGTCATAAAATACTGACTGGACGTCGAGAGGCTTTTCATACGCTCCGAAAATTTAAAGGAATCAGTGGATTTCCTAATCCTCTGGAAAGCCCTTATGACGCATTTGTTGCCGGACATGCTTCAAATTCCATTTCGGCGGCTATGGGTATGTCGGTCGCTTCTGCGTTGAAAGGGGAAAAAGACAGGCATGTAATAGCTGTGATCGGTGATGGAGCCATGACGGGTGGGTTGGCGTTCGAAGGTCTGAATAATGCGTCGGCTAATCCAAACAACCTACTTATCATTCTCAATGATAATGATATGGCAATAGATCATGCGGTCGGTGGGTTGAGTCAGTATTTGGTGGATATCACAACCAGTCAGGCATATAATAAAATGCGTTATGATGTGTACCGCGGATTGCGGAAGATGAAACTGATCAATAATGACCGTCGGGGAAATATCCTTCGTTTTAACAATAGTCTGAAAGCATTGCTTACTCAACAACATAATCTGTTTGAGGGATTCAGCATCCGTTACTTTGGTCCGATCGACGGGCATGATGTCGGTTATATGATCAAGGTTCTGAATGATATAAAGGATATGGAAGGTCCGAAACTATTACATATCAAAACTAAAAAAGGCAAAGGATTCAAGCCTGCTGAAAAGTCGGCAACGGAATGGCATGCACCAGGGCTGTTCAATAAAGAAACAGGAGAACGGATCATTGTCCATAAGTTGAACGAACCTCAACTTTATCAGGATGTTTTCGGACATACCCTTGTCGAGCTGGCTGAACAGGACGAACGGATCGTGGGGGTCACTCCTGCTATGCCGACAGGTTGTTCTATGACTTATATGATGAAAGCGTTTCCGAAACGGGCGTTTGATGTCGGGATTGCCGAAGGGCATTCGGTAACTTTCTCTGCCGGACTTGCCAAAGAGGGAATGATCCCATTCTGCAATGTCTACTCTTCTTTCATGCAGCGGGCATACGATATGGTGATACACGATGTTGCACTTCAGAATCTTCATATGGTAATCTGTCTGGACCGTGCCGGTCTAGTAGGCGAAGACGGGGCGACCCATCACGGGGTGTTCGACCTCACTTATCTGCGTCCAGTCCCGAACTTGGTTATTTCATCTCCTTTGAACGAACTGGATTTAAGGAATTTGATGTATACCGGGTATAAGGAATGTAACGGCCCTTTTGTGATCCGTTATCCACGCGGTAAGGGAGAGATGGCAGATTGGAGGAATGAGATGCATATCCTTCCGATCGGGAAAGGCAAGAAACTTCGTGATGGGGATGATATTGCGATCTTGTCACTTGGACCTATTGGCAACGAAGTGATAAAGGCCATAAAGGAGGTTGAAAGTGATGGTATATCGATTGCCCATTATGATATGATTTTTTTAAAACCGATGGATGAAGAACTGCTGCATGAAGTCGGTAAGAGGTTCAGTCGTGTCATCACTGTTGAAAACGGCGTAATCAAAGGTGGACTGGGCAGTGCTGTTTTGGAATTTATGGCTGATAACGGATATGCTCCTCAGGTAAAACGGATTGGTGTGCCGGATGAGTTTGTCGAACATGGATCGATTCCCGAACTGTATAAACTGTGTGGTATGGATGCCAAAAGTATTGCAGGAGAAATAAAAAAGATGGTTATCAGAGGATAATATATCCTTATAATTAATCTATTATATAAAATGAAAATTATTATAGCCGGAGCCGGTGAAGTAGGAACCCACCTGGCAAAAATGTTATCACAGGAGAAGCAGGATATTATCCTGATGGATCCGAATGAGGAACGTTTGAATTTCACGAATTCAAGCATGGAGATCCTTCCTATGGTGGGTAATCCGACATCCATTCGGGACCTGGAAGAAGCCGGTATCAGAAAGGCCGACCTGTTTGTCAGTGTCACGCCGGAAGAAACGACCAATGTGGCAGCCAGCATTCTGGCTTCTAAATTAGGAGCACATAAGACGTTGGCGCGTATCAACAATTACGAATATTTGCTCCCTAAAAACAAGGAACTGTTTGAAAAAATGGGGATCGATTCCATGATTTACCCGGAAATGCTGGCAGCCAAAGAAATTGTTACGGCTGTCAGACGCCCGTGGACTCGGCAATACTGGGAGTTGTTCGGAGGCGCTCTGATTCTGATCGGTGTAAAGGTGCGCGATAATTCCCGACTTGTGAACAAACATCTGTCCGAATTACTGAACGAACAGAAACTCTATCATATCGTTGCCATCAAACGGCAGAACGAGACCATTATTCCCCGTGGTACGGATCGTATAGAATCGGGAGATATCGTTTTTTTTACAACGACTAAAAGCCATATCGAAGACGTCCGGTTGCATGCGGGCAAGCGAGACCCCGAAGTAAAGAAAGTCATTATTATGGGTGGAAGCCGTATTGCGATCCGTACCTGCCAGTACCTTCCGAACAATATCCGTGTAAAAGTAATCGAGACTAACAAAGAAAAGAGTCACCGTATAGCTGAGGTTGTCCCTGGAAATGTCTTGATCATCAATGGAGACGGACGTGATACCGATCTGTTGATGCAGGAAGGGATCAAAGATGCACAGGCATTTATCGCACTGACGGATAATTCGAGTACGAACATCTTGGCTTGTCTGGCTGCTAAACGCGCCGGAGTATTCAAGACTATCGCTAAGATCGAAAATATCGACTACATACCTTTAGCGGAGAGCATGGACATCGGCTCGGTTATCAATAAGAAACTGATTGCTGCCAGCCATATCTACCAATTCCTGTTGGATGCAGACGTGTCGAACGTGAAGTGTTTAACTTTTGCCAATGCAGATGTGGCGGAACTTGTTGCCCGTCCCGATTCGAAAATTACCCGTAAGCAGGTAAAAGATCTGAATCTTCCGAAAGATTTGACGTTGGGCGGATTGATTCGTGACGGTGAGCCTATGATGATCAAGGGTGATACACATATCCAAGCTTATGACCACGTTGTGGTGTTCTGTTTGGATACGGCTATGCGTAAATTGGAGGACTACTTTAATTAATTGTCAATGGACAACTCTGGGTTGTCTCTTTTCTCTGTTCAATGTGTCAATTGTTAATAGCATATTATGCTGAACATTCGTTTTATAATTAAGATGTTAGGGATGATGTTCATCCTTGAGACGTTGTTTATGCTGGCTGCAACGGCAGTCGCTTTCTTATATGAAGGAAATGACTTCTATCCGCTTCTTCAGTCGAGTGGTATCATGTTCGGAACGGGAGTCCTTTTTATGCTGATCGGACTACGAGCCAATGAACATACGGCCGGGCGCAGGGAAGGGATGCTGACTGTTACATTAACTTGGGCTCTTTTCTCCCTTTTGGGGATGTTACCATTCTATTTAGGTGGCTATATAGATAATGTGACGGATGCTTATTTCGAAACGATGTCTGGTTTTACGACGACAGGCTCTACCATATTGACCGATATCGAAGCTCTTCCGCACGGGATATTGTTTTGGCGGAGCCTTACGCAATGGCAGGGCGGTATTGGAATGATCGTGTTTACCGTAGCGCTGATGCCTATTATCGGAGGTGGGGCTACCCAGATGTTCAATGCCGAGACTCCGGGTATCACGCACGAACGTTTCCGTCCGCGTGTTACCCAGGTGGCCAAGCGCCTGTGGGGAGTTTATTTGTTCCTGACCATTATCCTTATTGGTCTTTTATGGGCGGGTCCAATGGACTTGTATGACGCTGTCAATCATGCGCTCACTTGTATTTCTACAGGTGGCTATTCCACGAAAAATGCCAGTATCGCTTACTGGGACTCTGCCTATATCGAATATATAATTACGATTTTTATGTTTATCGGTGCGACCAATATTACTTTGATATATTTCTTTTTTAACGGTAGGCCCAAGAAGTTATTTGCGGATGAAGAAACACGCTGGTTTTTCTGGTTCGTACTGATTATTACGGCAATATCGACAGTCTGGATCATGTATAAAGGATTTGTGGACGATTTTGGTACAGCTTTTAGGCAAACGGTATTCCAGGTCGTGACATTGGTGTCTACATGTGGGTTTGCAACGGTCGATTATATTCCGTGGGGACCGTTTTTCTGGCTGTTAGCGCTAGTTCTGATGGTGGTATGTGGTTGTGCTGGCTCTACTTGTGGAGGTTTGAAAATGGGCCGTTTTGTGATTTTGACCAAGAACCTCTTTAATGAGTTTAAGAAGCAGACGCATCCACATGCCATTATTCCGGTACGAATGAACGGGCATGCTGTTTCTGGTGATATCGTCCACCGGGTATTGGCGTTCGCTTTTGCCTATATTGCTTTAATATTTGTCAGCTGTATGGTGCTGATGATCGATGGGGTAGGATTTGAGGAGACGATCGGGGCTACTATCTCTTCGATCAGTAACGTTGGACCGGGACTTGGTAGTCTGGGACCGGTCGGAAACTATGCTGATGTTCCGGTGGTATCGAAATGGTTCTTGTCTTTTCTGATGATGGTCGGACGTTTGGAGATCTTTACGGTGCTGACAATCTTGTTGCCGGGGTTTTGGAAACAATAATACCAAAAAAGATAGTTCGGATATACGCTTTTGTCTAATTTTGCGTTATAATAGGTGCGAATCATAAAGACGTAAGATACATGATAGAATATATCAAGGGAGAGATAGTAGAACTGACACCGGCCAGGATGATCTTGGAATGTGCCGGAATCGGTTATGAACTGAATATCTCCTTGAATACATATACTTTTTATAATGGGAAACCGACCGGGAAGATTTACGTGTACGAAGTAATACGTGAAGATGCCCATTTGCTTTTTGGCTTTGCAGGAAAAGATGAGCGCGAACTGTTTCTGATGTTGACTTCCGTGTCGGGAGTCGGTCCCAATACTGCCCGGATGATCCTTTCTTCCCTGTCACCATCCGAATTGATCCGGGTGATTGCTGATAAGAACGAAACAGCTCTGACGTCAGTCAAAGGAATCGGATTGAAAACAGCTCAACGTATTCTAGTTGATCTCAAAAACAAGGTAAAGCCGATAGAGGGAATGACAGTGACAGGTGGCTCCTCTTCTGTCGCTGCCAGTGGTGCTGTCACAGAAGAAGCAGTGGCGGCATTGGTTATGCTTGGATTCCAGAAGGCCGCTTCGCAAAAGGCGGTTAACTCGATATTGAAAGGTTCGCCTGCACTGGCTGTCGAGCAGGTCATTAAAACAGCCCTAAGAATGCTTTAAGCAATGGATAATTGGCAATTGGCAATTTAGGAGAATTTGGAATTGTCGGTTGTCATTGTCTGTTGTCAATTGTCAATTAACATGAGAAGGACACTGAAATTTATACTCTGGATAACAATTCTACTGTTTGGTGCAGGTCTGTATTCTATGAATACGGATTTTCTGGCCTATGAGATGTCGTTGCCGGATACTGAACAGCTGGTCGTTCCGGATGATACGGTGCCGAAGGTGCGCACCCGCTTTCCGGTAGCTAAGACGGTCCCTGAAGAATATCAGGATCTTACCAAGCAGTCACCTGCTGACTTGAAGACGCCGGATAACGTGAAATCAGTGGTCGAATATGATATCAGAACCGGGACATATGTAGTCCGTACCAAGTTAGGTGATGCCGATCTGACTACTCCTATTTCGTTGACCCCTGAGGAATACCAGGATTATAGTTTCCAAAAATCCGTTCAATCCTACTATCGCCAGAAAAACGAGGAAGAATTTCAAAAGGCGGCTAATAAGCAGTTCAACTTAGCTGATATGCAGTTCAATATCGGTGCGGCGGAACGTATCTTTGGGCCGGGCGGTGTCCGGGTGAAAACGCAAGGTTCGGCCGAAGTGGAGTTAGGCTTGAAGCAGAATAAAACCAAAAATCCCTCTTTGCCGGAACGTGCTCGTAACCGTACCTTCTTTAATTTCGATGAGAATGTTCAATTGAATGTACAGGCATCGGTTGGTAGCAAAGTGAATTTCGATATGAACTATAATACCGAAACTTCTTTTGATTTCGACTCCAAAAAACTGAAATTAGCTTATACCGGGGAGGAAGATGAAATTATCAAGTCGCTGGAAGCCGGAAATGTAAGTATGACAACCAGTAACTCCCTAATCAACGGAGGAGCAGCCCTGTTCGGTATGAAAGCGGATCTCCAGTTCGGGAAGCTGCGAGTCAATGCGTTGTTTGCACAGCAGGAGTCGGAATCGAAAACGGTCAGTTCTAAAGGGGGCGTGCAGACAAAACCTTTCGAATTGACGATTGACCAGTATGACGAGAATCGTCACTTTTTCCTGTCACACTATTTTCGCGACCGCTATGATGAGGCGGTGAAGAACCTGAATACGATTTCCTCTCCCGTCACGATCAGCAAGGTGGAAGTTTGGGTGACAAACAAACGGGCTACTTATGACCAGGCGCGTAACGTGGTCGCTTTTGCCGATCTGGCCGAGCATGATAATATTTCGAATACGGCGGTCGTTTCTCCTTCGGGGGCGCTGTCTATCCCCTATAATAATACGAATACATTATATAATACCCTTAACCAACAATTTACCGGTGCTCGTGATATCAGCACGGTAAATCAGGCGTTGGGAGGAACTTTTGTTAACGGTACGGAGTATGAAGAAGTGGAAAGCGCTCGTTTGCTGGATGCGTCCGAATATACGGTCAATACGAAGTTGGGGTATATCTCGCTGAAAACACAGTTGCAGGCAGATGAGGTATTGGCTGTCGCTTACAATTATACTTATTCGGATGGAAAGACTTATCAGGTTGGTGAGTTCTCGACTGACAATCCTTCATCGGCTGCCTCTTGCCTGTATGTGAAGTTGTTGAAAGGAATTACCATGTCGCCTGATATGCCTTTTTGGGACCTGATGATGAAAAATATCTATTCATTAGGAGCTTACTCTGTCCAAAAAGAGAAGTTCAAGTTGAATATCATGTATCAAAGCGATACAACCGGTACGTATGTCAACTATTTGCCGGAAGGGGCGATTGCCAACCAAATCTTGTTACGAGTGCTGAACCTGGATAGCTATGATTCCAACAATCAGCCGCATCCGGATGGTATATACGACTTTATTGAAGGTGTGACCGTCCTTGCCGATAATGGGAAAATTATTTTTCCAAGTGTGGAACCATTCGGCTCCTATCTGCGTAAAAAGATTAACAATGATGCGATTGCTGACAAATATGTATTCCAGGAACTCTACGACTCGACATTGACTGTCGCCAGACAGATTGCTGAAAAGAATAAGTTCAAACTGGAGGGGGAATACAAAGCCTCTTCGGGTGCCGAGATACAGTTGGGAGCTTCCAACGTAGCGCGAGGTTCAGTGAAAGTAACGGCTGGAGGAGCGATATTAACCGAGAATGTAGATTATACTGTTGACTATACTTCCGGCGTGGTAACGATCCTGAACGAAAGTATTATTTCTGCAGGCACGCCGGTCAGCGTCTCGCTGGAAAACCAGACAGCCTATAACATGCAGCGTAAGACCATGATGGGATTGGACTTGAACTATCAGTTCAACTCGAATCTGATGGTAGGCGCTACCATCATGCACATGTCCGAAATGCCGTTGACCACCAAGACGACGATGGGCGACGAAGCGATAAAGAATACGCTCTGGGGTGTCAATATGGCTTATAAGGGCGAGAGTCAGTGGCTTACCAATATGTTCGACAAGCTGCCGTTGCTGAACCTAAGCAAACCCAGCCAGATATCTTTCAATGCGGAGTTCGCTCATTTGATTGCCGGGCATTACGAAAACAAGAACACGGGTGGATATTCGTATCTGGATGACTTCGAGTCGACACAGAGCAATTTTGACCTCTCCGACCCTTATCCCTGGCAGTTGTCCAGTGTGCCTTATGACGATGGTACGCCCCAATTGTTCCCGGAAGCCGGGCTGACCAATAATATCGATTACGGGAAAAGTCGTGCTTTGCTCGCTTGGTACACGATCGACGGATTGTTCACGCGTAAAAATTCTTCTTTGCGTCCGAAATATATTACGACAAAAGATTTGTCCAACCATTATGTCCGTGCTATCGAGACGAGAGAGTTGTTCCCGCAACGGCAGCAAAGCATGAGTGAAAGTAATACGTTGACAGTTCTGAACATGGCTTACTATCCGCAGGAACGCGGACCGTATAACTTGGATGCCGATAATATTAATCCTGACGGAACATTGCAAAACCCGGAAAAGCGTTTCGGTGGAATGATGCGAAAGATAGACCAGAGTGACTTTGAGACGGCGAATGTCGAATATATCGAATTTTGGATGCTCGATCCGTTCATTTATGATCGTCAGACAACAGGGGGGGATCTGTATTTTAATTTGGGTGAGATATCGGAAGACATATTGAAGGATGAAAAGAAGTTCTTCGAAAACGGATTGCCAATCGATGGCGATACGTCTAAGGTCGATTATACTGTTTGGGGTAAGGTTCCAAAACAGCAGAGTACAGTTTATGCCTTCGACAATACGGCAGGTGCACGTCTGTTGCAGGATGTCGGTCTGAACGGTTTATCCTCGGATGAAGAAAAGGAATATCCGGCTTACCAGGATTATCTGAATAAATTACGCCAGAAATTGAATGCGGTAACCCTAACCGAGATGGAGAACGATCCGTTACAGCTGTCCCCTTTCTTTGATCCGGCCGGTGACAAGTTCCACTATTTTCGTGGTTCGGACTATGATTCTCAGGAGGTGGATATCTTAACACGTTACAAACGCTATAATGGAACGGAAGGAAACTCGAAAGATATCAACGATTCGGGCGAGCGCTACAGCACTTCTTCCAAGACCGTGCCTGATGTAGAAGACATCAATCAGGACAATACTCTGAATAAAAATGAAAAATATTTCGAATACAAAGTCAGGATAACTCCGCAGGATACGGTTGTCGGTGAAAACTTCATTGCGGATAAACGTACTTCATCAGTAAGATTGGCGGATGGTACGACAGAATCCGTTACCTGGTATCAATTTAAGATTCCGGTAAAACAATACCAGCGTCGTGTGGGGGCAATCAATGATTTCAAGACGATTCGTTTCATGCGTATGTATATGACAGGATTTAAGGAATCGGTCGTGTTGCGCTTCGGTACTCTGCAATTGGTACGCGGAGAATGGCGATCCTACGAGCAGGATTTGTCCGATCCGAAGATGCCGCCCGCAGTGAAGGGTAAATTGGAAGTCTCGACTGTCAATATCGAGGAAAACAGTGACAGGGATCCGGTCAGCTATACATTGCCCCCGGGCGTCAGCCGTGTACTGGATCCAAGCCAGCCTCAGATCCGTCAGGAGAACGAACAGGCGCTTTCTTTAAAGATAACGGACCTTGCCGCTCAAGATGCACGTGCCGTGTATAAGAATACGAATTATGATTTGCGGCAGTATAAACGCTTGCAACTGTTTACCCATGCCGAGGCTCCGAAATTGGATGTAAACGATCTTGCAGATGGCGATCTCGCTGTTTTTATCCGCCTGGGATCGGACTATAAGAATAACTATTACGAATATGAAGTACCGTTGAAATTGACTCCGCACGGGGAGTATAACTATAACAATTCGGAACACCAGAAAATCGTTTGGCCGGCAGAAAACATGTTGAATTTCCGTTTGGAGATTCTGACGGACCTGAAACTGGAGCGTAACCGGGAAAAACGGTCCGGTACGAATGGAGTGTCTTTCCAGACTGTCTATTCTGGTAGGGATCCGGACAACGATGGTAATACGATCCGTGTCAAAGGTAATCCGAGTCTTTCCGAAGTGAAGACAGTCATGATCGGTGTGCGTAACGTGCGTAATAAGTTGAAGAGCGGGGAAGTTTGGGTGAACGAATTGCGCCTGACCGACTTCAATGAAGAAGGTGGGTGGGCTGCTAATGCGAATTTGAATGTTGCGCTTTCCGACTTGGGAACGGTGAATGTGGGCGGACGTATCGAAACGGCTGGTTTCGGTGCTCTCGACCAGTCGTTGAACGAACGCCGGATGGAAGACTTCAAACAGTATAACGTGGCGACCTCTATCGAATTGGGTAAGCTGTTCCCGGAAAAGGCGCAAGTCAGTATCCCGTTCTATTATGCTTATTCGAAGGAAACATATGATCCGAAATACAATCCGCTGGATCAGGATGTCAAGTTGAAGGATGCTATCGACAAGGCGGAAACGAAAGCCGAGAAGGACTCGATTCGTAATTATTCTCAAGATAGGACGGTTATCAAGAGTGTTTCGTTTAATAATGTGCGTGTGAATATCAAGAGTAAGAATCCGATGCCTTATGATCCGGCAAACTTTACACTCGGATATTCGTACAGTATTAATGATAAGAAAAATCCGGAAACGGAATATGAAACGACGAAAGACTATCGTGCTAATTTTGCCTATAGCTATGTGCCTTATGTCAAGCCGATCAAGCCATTCGATAAGTTATTGAAGAAAAACAACGGTTATACGCGCTATGCCAAGCAATTGGCGTTTAATGTGGCTCCGTCTATCAACTTCCAGACGGCCATGATGCGGAATTATTACGAAATAAAATTACGCGACCTGACAGGAGCAGCAACAGGTGTCACTAACGATATTCCGGTGACATTCAGCCAGAACTTCTATTGGGACCGTGCTTTCAGTTTGAACTGGGCTTTTACGAATAACCTGAACATAACGTTCAGTTCCGGTACGAATGCCCGTATCGAAGAACCGTATGTGCAGGTGAATAAGGAACTGAACCCGGACGGTTACCAGTTATGGAAAGATTCCGTGAAGAAGAGCATCGCTGATCTGGGAACCCCGATGAAGTATGACCAGCAGTTTATGGCGACCTGGCAGTTGCCGTTGCAGTTGATCCCGGTTCTGGATTGGACCAATGCTTCTTTGAGCTACAATGCTACTTACAACTGGGATCGTGGAGCGACGGTAAGCGAAGATATCGAGATGGGTAATACGATCAAGAACCAGCGTCAGTTCGATTTGCAGGCGAACTTGAACCTGTTATCTCTCTACAACAAAAACAAATATTTGAAGAAGATCAACCAGAAGTTTAACAATACCCGGACTACGGCTAAAAAAACGGAGAAGAAGAAAAAGCCGAAATTGGAAAAAGAAATTGTCTTGAGTCCGGACAGCGCTACGGTTGTCGAGCATGGAATGTTTACGAAAAAGGTGCAAATCACGGCCAGAAGAACGGATGGGCGTGTCTACAAAGTCAAGTTCAAGCCGATCAACTTCGCACAAGTTAAGATTTTGAACCAAGACACGGTGCGCTTGAAGTTGACGATCATACCGGGACCGGCCCCTACTGAGGATTTTCTTTACAAGGCGGTTGAACACAGTGCCCGCTTTTTGATGATGGTGCGCCGTTTCAATATTCAGTTTACGAACTCTGCCGGTATGATGCTGCCCGGTTTCCGTCCGGAGATCGGTGATATCTTTGGCCAGGGACGTTCTTCATTCGGACTTTCCCCGGGGATCGGTTTTGCGTTCGGTGACGTGCGTCGTAGCTATATAGACGAGGCATATGAAAAAGGCTGGTTGATTACGGATACCGAGAGAGACGTGAATGCCGCAGTCATGACCAGTACGAAAAATCTGAATATACGGGCGAACCTCGAACCGATCACTGGATTGAAGATCGACTTGACGGCTCTTCGCAACGATACGCGTAATACGGAAATACAATTTATGTATGAAGGTATGCCGGAGATTATGGGGGGAAACTTTACCATGACGACAATCGCGCTGGGAAGCGCATTCGGAGGCAGTGGCAATGCTATGAATAACTATTCTTCGAAAGCTTTTGACAAGTTGTTGGCAAACCGCGAGATCATTGCCCAACGTATCGAAAGCAAGTATTCCGGCTTGAAATATCCGGATGTGGGCTTTATCCATGATAAAGGCTTGGGAGGAATGCCTTATAATCCGGGAACAGATAATGTGAACGGCGTCAACCGGAATTCGGCGGATGTCCTGATTCCTGCATTTCTGGCCGCTTATACCGGTAAGGACCCGAAGAAGGTAGGCTTGACGGCTTTCCCTTCGTTGAAGAGCATGTTGCCTAACTGGCGCGTTACTTACGACGGCTTGATCAAGATTCCGGCTGTCAAGAAATATTTCAAGAGCTTGACGTTGAGTCACCAGTACCGTTGTTCTTATTCGGTAGGTGCTTTCACATCCTTCTTGAATTGGGTGGATGCCGGGCAGGACGGACTGGGATATATCCAGTCGATTCTGAACGATAACCCGACACCATCGTCTCCTTATTCGATTTCGTCTGTCAGCCTTACCGAAGCGTTTAGTCCTTTGTTGGGTGCAGATGCGACGCTGTTGAATAACGTGACGGTTCGGGCGGACTATTCGACTACCCGCAATTTAAGCCTGAACACGACATCCTACCAATTGGTCGAAGCACTTTCCAAGAAAGTGACGATCGGTTTGGGTTACAAATATGCCGAGTTCAACAAGGTTTTGAAGATGAAGAAAACGCGTGATTTCAGCAATGACCTCACCGTTCGCCTCGATTTCTCGTTCAACAAGATGCAGTCGTTGATTCGTAAAATCGACACTCAACTGACGCAGGCTACTAGCGGTAACATCGCAAAGACAATCTCCTTCTCGGCTGATTACGGTTTGAGCCGTGCGTTGACGGTCCGTGCATTCTATGATATTCAGATCAATGAACCGTTGATATCGAGTGCATCTTATCCGACTTCAAACTCAAACTACGGTATCAGCTTGCGGTTCTCTCTTGCACAATAATCCAGTTTCTCTATCACTCTATCACACTTTGTTTTGCAAGCATTGACAAACATGGTGTGCAAGGAGTGATACATACCGGATTCCTGTATTACACTTGTATCACTACCTGCCGTTGAAACGGGTAGCCGGTATTGTTTACAAAAACGCAGGGAACCGTGCCGATATACATCTGTGTGGAGATAGTTCCCTCAACATAAAGGTCCTTTTTTACTAAAACAAGTAGGAAAAGAACGAAAAGCAAGCAGAAAAGTTTGGTAACATGCCCATCTTCCGCCTTTCTACACCCGGATGTTACCGCTCTCCACACCCGGATGTCCGGAATGGCTACACCCGGATGTCCGGAATGGCTACACCCGGATGTCCGGAACTCGTACTTCTTACCAGTCAATCTTTTGAATACCTTTGCTTTGGAGGAAAGTATTCGCCTTGCTGAAGTGTTTACAGCCGAAGAAACCATGGTCAGCAGAGCGTGGAGACGGATGCACGGTTGTCAGCACCAAGTGTTTATGGGTGTCGATAAGGGCGATCTTCTCTTTTGCATAACTTCCCCACAGCATGAATACCAGATTCTCACGTCCATCGCTCAATTTCTTTATCACTGCATCTGTAAAAGTTTCCCATCCCATATTCCGATGTGAGCCGGTTTCGTGAGCCCGTACAGTCAGGACCGAGTTCATAGGAAACACGCCTTGCTCTACCCAACGGTCCAGATTGCCGGATGTGGGGATCGGTTTGCCTAAGTCTTGGTGTATTTCTTTGAATATGTTGGCCAGTGATCCAGGAATGGGAACTCCTTGCGGGACGGAGAAGCAGACTCCGTAGTATTGCCCCGGATTGGGATAAGGGTCTTGTCCAAGTATAACAACCTTCACTTTCTCGAATGGACAGGCATTAAAAATATGGAAGATCTGGTGTCCGGGAGGAAGCACATGGGCGCTTCTGTATTCGTTCTTGACAAATGTGACCAACTGCTCAAAGTATGGTTTATCAAATTCTTCCTGAAGGCGTTTTCGCCAGCTTTCTTCTATTTTGACATTCATGGCATAGCATGTTAATTGGGACAATGCAAAAGTATATAATTTACAAGAGATTATCAAGAAGACAACAAAGATACGACGGATATCTTATCCGGATATTGACTTAATTCTACAATAAATGTGTATAGTCACAAACTCCCTGAAAATATTTCAGAATAAACGCAAACTTATCTTTCAAAGAGATTCAAATTGTATCTTCTTTTTGAAATAAACAAATAAAAAACAGACAGCCACCGATAAGTTAACTATATTTGTCAGCAGATAAGAAGTTACATGCAAAAAAATGACAAAATAAAACTTAATTCCTACCTGGCTCCCCTTTCCTTTTTATATGGAATTGGGATATGGTTGCGAAATCGACTTTTTGATTGGGGTATTTTACATTCCGAACAATATTCTATTCCTGTGATCTGCATAGGAAACTTATCTGTAGGAGGAACGGGTAAAACTCCCCATACAGAATATATCATACGTTTACTGAAAGATAAATATCGCATTGCAGTATTAAGCCGAGGGTACAAAAGAAAAACATCGGGGTTTATTCTTGCTGATTCTGAAAGTTCCAGTTTGGAGATCGGAGATGAACCTTTTCAAATGAAAAATAAATTTCCGGATATACTTGTCGCTGTCGACGCTAATCGCCGCCGGGGGATTCAAAATCTTTTATCCCTCCCTGAAAAAGACAGACCTGAAGTAATTTTGTTAGATGATGCATATCAACATAGATATGTGCACCCTTCCCTTTCGATCGTGTTGAGTGACTACCATCGTTTATTTTATAATGATAAACTAATGCCTACCGGACACCTGAGAGAACCGATAAGTAATATAAACCGAACAGATATCGTGGTTGTTACTAAATGCGACGAAGATATGAAGCCGATCGATTTTCGTGTTATTGAAGAAAATATGAAGTTGCGGGCTCACCAGTTACTTTTTTTTACCAGCATCGTTTATGGAGAAGTTAAACCTGTATTCCCCTCGGAAGCTCGTTTCTTAAACCATAAAAATATTGGAAAAGAAGATGATATATTGTTGATATCAGGTATTGCAGTTCCCACTCCATTTATTCGTGAGGCAGAAAAGTATTCAAATAAAGTGTTGCCGGTCGTTTTTCCTGATCATCATACGTTTAGCAAGTCAGATTTCAAGAAATTGGATGTGATATTCGAAAAGATGACTTCACCGGGAAAATTGATCTTAGTAACAGAAAAAGATGCAGCACGTTTAAAAAACAGTCCTCTTGTTCCGGAAAGTTGGAAGAAATATTTATATTATCTACCGATTGTAATCAGGTTTTACAATGAGCAGAGTTTTAATGAGACAATAAAAAAACATATTATCACATTTCCTAAAAATAATATATTACAAAACAAATATGAGTAACAGGACAGAAATATCAACATTAGGCGAATTCGGTTTGATTCGCCACCTAACTGACAGGATTGAAATAAAGAATAATAGTACGATAAAGGGCGTAGGCGATGATGCGGCAATCCTCTCCTATGAGGATAGACAAGTGCTTGTCACCACCGATCTATTATTGGAAGGTATTCATTTCGACTTGACTTATGTACCTTTAAAACATCTCGGATATAAATCGGCTGTTGTAAATTTCTCCGATATTTATGCCATGAACGGCCAGCCTAAGCAGATCACTGTATCACTTGGTATTTCCAAACGTTTTTCTGTTGAGGATGTAGAAGATTTTTATGCTGGGCTAAAGTTGGCCTGTGATGTGTATGGAGTCGATATTGTCGGAGGAGACACTTCTGCTTCTTTAACAGGGCTTTGTATCAGTATCACTTGTATTGGGGAAGGAGAAAGAGACAAAGTTGTTCTTCGCAGTGGAGCCCAAGAAACGGATTTGATATGTGTTTCCGGGGATTTAGGAGCTGCTTATATGGGATTGCAATTATTAGAACGCGAAAAAAGGATATTTAAAGGTGAAAAAGATTTCACACCGGATTTTACAGGCAAAGAATATCTGTTGGAACGTCAATTGAAGCCGGAAGCTCGTAAAGATATTATAGAGATGCTTCGTCATGCGGGGATTATCCCTACAGCAATGATGGACATATCAGACGGTCTGTCTTCCGAACTTTTGCATATTTCAAAAGAAAGTAATGTCGGATGTCGCGTATATGAAGATAGAATTCCTATCGATTATCAAACGGCTGCAATGGCTGAACAATTTAATATGAATTTGGTAACTGCAGCTTTAAATGGTGGTGAAGACTATGAATTACTTTTCACTGTTCCTCTCACTGATCATGATAAAGTATCTGAAATGAAAGGTGTTAAAGTAATCGGTCATATTACAAAACCCGATCTCGGTAACTACTTGGTAGGTCGTGATGGAGGCGAAGTCGAACTAAAAGCACAAGGCTGGAATTCTTTGGAAGAATAAAAATCAGTAAAAAGTAGCTCTGCCTATTGCAAGACTCAAAAAAGATTCATATCTTTGCACCCGTTAAACAAAACAACGGTGCCATAGCTCAGTTGGTAGAGCAAAGGACTGAAAATCCTTGTGTCCCCGGTTCGATTCCTGGTGGCACCACTAAAAAACAATCGCTAATAGATTATTAAACAATCTGTTAGCGATTTTTCTTTTTATCATATCTACTTTTTATTTCATTTCACCCTTTCCTTTTTCCTTATATCAATAAGTCATATTTGAAAAGTTCATAAATATAATTTATTTCAAAAAACAGTTCCAATAAAGAAATCTGATACCTATACCCAAAAAAGACTTTCAAAATCATCCCGATGTAAAAGAAATACCTATCTTTGCCGCACTAAGAATTATCCATATAAATAACTATACACTATGAAGAATCTGAATAAATGGATTGCAGGAGCATACGCATGCTGTGCTTTGGCTGTATTTCCAACTTCAACCACCGCCCAATCTTTATCGCCTTCTACAGAATGGCACTGGGAAAAAGGAACAATCGTTATAAATACTCCAGAACGCCCGGCCGGTCAGGAAAACGTAATCGGACTGACTGTACCTAAAATGAAAGTGGTACGTGTAGCATTTGTCGGTCTTGGAATGAGAGGACCGGGAGCTGTAGAACGTTTTACCCATATTCCGGGAGTAAAAATCGTTGCCCTTTGTGATTACGAAAAAGAACGCGCAGAAGCCTGTCAAAAATATCTGGAAAAAGCATGTCTTCCCCAAGCAGCAATCTATTCTGGAGCTAAAGGATACGAAGAGCTCTGCCAACGTGATGATATTGACCTCGTTTATATAGCTACAGACTGGGATCATCATTTTCCCGTTGCAAAATGTGCCATGGAGCATGGCAAGCACACTGCCATTGAAGTTCCATCGGCTATGAATCTGGAACAGTGCTGGGAATTGATTAATCTCAGTGAAAGAACCCGCAAGCACTGCATGATTCTGGAAAACTGCTGCTACGACTGGTTTGAAATGAATACACTCAACATGGCTCAACATGGAGTTTTTGGAGAGGTATTGCGTGCTCAAGGAGCTTACATCCACAATTTGGACGATTTCTGGAGCTACTACTGGAAAAATGGAAAAGAAGACAAATTGGGATGGCGCCTACGCTATAATAAAGAAAACCGAGGAGATGTATACGCTACACATGGGTTAGGCCCGGTAGCACAAGCTTTGGATATTCACCGCGGCGACCGCATCACGACTTTGGTAGCAATGGACACTAAATCGGTGCACGGACGTGCTTTGGTAGAAAAAGCCACCGGTGAAAAATGTGAATCATTCCGCAACGGAGACCACACCACTACACTGATGAGAACCGAAAACGGAAAGGTTATCGAAATTCAGCACAATGTAATGAATCCACAACCATACAACCGCTTGTATCAGTTGACAGGTACAAAAGGATTTGCCAATAAATATCCGATAGAAGGATATGCCGTGGATGCCAGCCAGATGAAAGCTTCAGGAGTACAACCGCAAGTAGACAACTTGAGTACTCATACTTTCCTTCCTAAAGCGGAAATGGATGCCTTGATTAACAAATACCAGCATCCTATCCTCAAGAAATACGGTGAAATGGCAAAAGAAGTAGGCGGACATGGAGGTATGGACTTTATTATGGACAGCCGTCTGGTATACTGTCTGCAAAACGGATTGCCTCTGGACATGGATGTATACGACTTGGCAGAATGGTGTTCATTGGCCGAACTGGGAGCTTTGTCTATGGACAATGGCTGTGCAGCAGTAGCCTTCCCCGATTTTACACGCGGACACTGGAATGAGGTAAAAGGCTTCCGTCATGCTTTTGCCACTCCGGAAGAAGAGTTGTATTCTCAATTGGCTGCCGAAAGCGGTACACTGCAACAAAAAATCAAAGGATTGAAAGAATGGCTGGCTAACGTAAAAAAAGGTACTATTAAAGCCAATGCAGAACAAATCAACAAACAGAATAATCTGCTTATCAAACAGATGCAGCGCACTGTAGACCAGCTGCAAAAATTATCTGCTTCAGATTCAAAAACAGAATCGCTGATGAAAGAAGTAGAGGCTGTGATTAAACAGGCAGATAAAGCTATTGCACAAGGAGACAAGGCTTTCCGACGTGCAGAAAAAGCAGAGAAATAAGATTGAAAAAACGCAACCAGCAACCGGCTAATAAATATTAGTCGGTTGCTGTTTTTTACCAGAACCAATCTATATCAATTTACCTATACTTCAATGACCTTATGAAAATACCTACATTTATTACATTATTATTATGTTTCTTTATTGGAAAAGCCTCGGCACAAACGCTTACATTATACGTTTCTCCTGAAGGGCATGACAGTGCACAAGGAACTCTTAAAGATCCATTAGACATTCAAAGTGCGTTGGATAGAATAAAAGAGCAACCTTCCTCCAAAAATGAAATTATTCTACGCGGTGGTACATACGAACTTTATAAAACTTTAGAAATAAATACCAACAACATATCAATCCATCCCTATCAAGATGAACAAGTAATTATATCCGGAGGCAAACACTTCCCCCAAAAAGCATTAAAACAAATAAAAGATAAAGCTATACTAAACAGACTACAGCCACAAGCAAGAAATTCAGTCAAAGAAATCGATTTTAAGGAAATCGGAATTCCAATATCGGGACTTCATTCCAATGGTTTCGGACGTCCCAGTCAAGCTTCATGGACAGAAGTTTTTATCAATGAACAACCTTTACAAATAGCCCGATGGCCTAATGATTCAACAATCCTGATTAAAAACGTAAAAGAATCAGGCATATCAAAAGATGGAAAGAAAGCCCCCTTCCCCATCTTTGGATATACAGAAAAACGCCCTTCACTATGGAAAGACACAAAGAACATGTGGATTGGAGGCTATTTTGCTCACGGATATGCAGACGATATGATTCGCATAGCCCATATAGATACAATAAACAAACTCATCCACACCGCCCAACATACTTTATACGGTTTCATGTCGGATGCCCCTTGGAGACAATGGTTTGCTCTTAACCTAATAGAAGAAATAGATCGGCCCGGAGAGTATGTTATTGACGAAAACTCACAGAAAATGTATGTTTTTGCTCCTTCGTCCCCAATAAAAGACATCCACATTTCCGTATTAGACAAACCTTTACTGGCTATAGAAAACTGCAGCAATATATCTGTAGAAGGAATCACATTCGCATACGGACGACAAATAGGAGTATATATGGAAAATACGCATCGTGTCACCCTTTCGCAATGTACCATCCGAAATATGGGAGGTGTAGGAGTCTGTATAGGAAGAGGCACGATGAAACAGGACAATGTACATGCTCATGCACAGGGAGGAGCCATTGCATCACGCAACGTCGGAGATCTGATGGGAACATTATATGAAAATATCTTATTCAATCGGAAAGGTGGAACACAAAACGGAATAATCAACTGCCATATTTATAATGTAGGGGCAGGAGGAATCAGTTTAGGAGGCGGTGACCGAGCGACTCTTGAACCAGCCGGCAATTATGTTGAAAACTGCCGGATTCATGACTATAACCGTATAGAAAAATCTTATCGCCCGGGAATTTGGGTTGACGGAGTAGGAAACCGTATATCTAAATGTAATATTTACAATGCTCCCAGCATGGCTATTTTGTTTCATGGAAATAATCATATCATAGAACTATGCGACATCACAAACGTTTGTACAGAAGTAGACGATCAAGGTGCAATCTATTATGGTAGAGATCCTTCGGAGCAAGGAAATATTATCAGGTACTGTTATTTTCACTCTTTAAGTCCACGACACCGCGTAACTGCAACCTATCATGACGATGGGGCTTGCGGAACCGAAGTCTATGGTAATATTTATTATAAAGCAGGTTCAATGCCAGCACTCATTGGAGGAGGCCATCACAATCAATATAAGTATAATTTATTCATCGAATCACCAGTTGCCATCCATATCGATGCCCGCATGCAAAATTGGGGGCAAGGTATGATTGCAAAAGGTGGAATAATAGACCAACGGCTACAAACCGTACATTATAATAAACCTCCTTATAGTACGGCTTACCCATTACTTGTAAATTACTGGAACAGTCATCCTGCATATCCGCAAGGGAATATTATAGAAGGTAATCTCTTCTATAAAATAAAAAATGTAATAGACGGACAAACAGAATGGCTGGAGCTTTACAATAACTGGTCGACCAATACAGACCCAGGATTTATCGATCCAAACAACCCTTTGAAAGGGTTCAAAGAAGATGCTTTACTATTCCAAAGAATTACAGATTTTCCTCGAATACCATTCGAAAAAATAGGATGTAATTGGTAAAATAAAAAGGCAATGAGGAATGTTGAAAGTCTCAATCGCCGTCGTTGGCTGTAAAATTGCCGCTGTTGGCTATGCAGCCAACGACGGCGATTGTGCAGCCGACGTCGTCGTTTTCAATCAGCAAATAGGATTATAGATTTATAGCAATAGCGACGAATGGCTTTCTTGCGGATAAGTCGAACAGAAATAGTCTTCTTTTTACAAAAGGCTCAAGATAAAAAGGAAAGCGGCTGTCTTAAGATAACTTAAGACAGCCGCTTTTGTGTTTTATTTCTGACGTATAAATATGTTTATCGGAGTACCTGACAAATTCCAACGCTCACGGATTTTATTTTCCAGGAAACGTCTGTATGGCTCTTTTACATACTGTGGCAAGTTTGCAAAAAATACAAACGAAGGTACCTGAGTATTAGGTAGCTGAGTGACATACTTAATCTTGATGTACTTACCCTTATTTGAAGGAGGTGGATATGCCTCAATCAAAGGAAGCATTTCTTCGTTCAGACGGGCAGTCGGAATTTTGGAAGTACGTGCCTGATATACCTCTTTGGCAGCTTCCAACACCTTGAATATACGTTGCTTGGTCAGTGCAGAAGCAAAAATGATCGGGAAGTCTGTAAACGGAGCAAAACGATTACGAATCGCTTCCTCGTAGTTTTTCATGACTTTCACTGTTTTCTCTTCTATCAAGTCCCACTTGTTTACAACGACAACCAAACCTTTCTGGTTACGCTGTATCAGCGAAAATATATTCAAGTCCTGTCCTTCAATACCACGGGTAGCATCAAGCATCAGAATACAAACATCCGAATTTTCAATAGAACGGATAGAACGTACTACAGAATAATATTCCAAGTCTTCGCTTACCTTATTTTTCTTACGGATACCTGCTGTATCAACCAAATAGAAGTCGAATCCGAACTTATCGTAACGGGTATAGATGGAATCACGAGTTGTACCGGCAATGTCCGTCACTATATTACGTTCCTCTCCAATAAACGCATTGACTATAGAGGATTTTCCTGCATTCGGACGACCAACAACAGCAAAACGTGGAATATCTTCATCAAGAATTTCGTCGGTTTCTTTCTTGAACTTCGAAAGAATCAAATCCAACAGATCACCGGTTCCACTTCCACTTAAAGCAGAGATACAGTAAGGATCGCCCAATCCTAACGAATAAAATTCAGCTGCATTATATTGCAAATCGTTATTATCCGTCTTATTGGCAACCATAATCACAGGTGTTTTCGAACGACGCAAGATGGAAGCAACTTCCATATCCAAGTCTGTCACTCCGTTCATCACATCAACTACGAACAGAATAACATCCGCTTCATCCATAGCCAATACTACTTGCTTACGGATTTCTTCTTCGAAAACATCATCCGAGTTAACTACCCATCCACCTGTATCCACTACAGAGAACTCCTTTCCAAGCCATTCCGATTTACCATACTGGCGATCGCGGGTTGTACCGGCCTGTTCATTCACAATAGCCTGACGTGTTTTGGTCAAGCGATTAAACAGTGTCGACTTTCCCACATTGGGACGTCCTACAATTGCTACTAAATTTCCCATATATTTTATACATTTACGGCTGTCACAGCCGAAGATTTAATCTAATTGATAACCAAAATTCTTAAGTTCCTTGTCTGAACTTCTCCAATCCTTATCTACCTTCACAAAGGTTTCCAAATAAATGGACTTCTGGAAAAAATGCTCTAGCGTTTTCCGAGCCTCGGTAGCGACTTTTTTCAAAGCTTTTCCCTGATGGCCAATGATGATACCTTTTTGCGAGTCACGCTCTACATAAATCACAGCATTGATATGGATGCTTTTGGCATCTTCCTTGAATTGTTCTACTGCTACTTCTACTGCATAAGGAATTTCCTTATCGTAATACAACAGAATTTTTTCCCGGATAATCTCTGTTACGAAAAAACGTGCCGGCTTATCGGTCAACTGATCTTTCCCAAAATAAGGAGGAGAATCTGGTATAAGCTCTTTGATACGTTTCATCACCACATCGGCATTAAATTTAGCCTTAGCCGAAATGGGGATAATCTCCGCATCAGGAAGTTTTTCATGCCATTCTTCAACCAGTTTTACCAAATCTTCCTGGTTGGTTAAATCGATCTTATTAATCAGCAACAAAACCGGAACATTCAGCTTACGAACTTTTTCCAAAAATTCCGCATTCTTGTCTGTCTTCTCTACAGTATCTGTTACATACAATAACACATCAGCATCGACTAAAGCCGATTCCGAGAAGTTCAACATAGACTCCTGAAGTTTATAATTAGGCTTCAATACTCCCGGAGTATCAGAGAATACAATCTGCATGTCATCAGTATTCAAGATTCCCATAATACGATGACGCGTCGTTTGCGCCTTGAATGTGGCAATAGAGATACGCTCTCCTACCAACAAATTCATCAATGTAGATTTTCCCACATTCGGATTACCTACAATATTAACAAATCCGGCTTTGTGCATAGTGTTTATAGGTTGATATACGAAAAAACGCATCGGGTTGGGATGCGTTTTTTCGTATGTGTGAATATTCTCAATTATTTATTACCATCGTATCCCCACTTCACATAAGTAGCTCCCCAGGTAAATCCGGCACCAAATGCAGTAAAGATAATATTATCACCTTTCTTCAGTTGTTTTTCAAAATCCCACAAACAAAGAGGTAATGTTCCGGCACTAGTGTTACCGTAACGCTGAATATTAATCATTACCTTGTCCAAAGGTACTTCCAGACGAGAAGCTACAGCATCGATAATACGCATATTGGCCTGGTGAGGCACAATCCAGTCAATATTATCCTTATTCAATCCGTTGCGTTCTGCAATCTGAGCGGTTACATCAGACATGTTTGATACCGCATATTTAAATACGGTTCTACCTTCCTGATACAGATAGTGCATCTTATTGTCTACAGTGAAATAAGACGGAGGACAAACAGAACCACCTGCTTTCATGTGCAGGAAAGGAAGTCCTTTACCATCTGTTCTTAAAATAGAATCCATAATACCATAATCTTCAGTAGTAGCTTCTACCATACATGCAGCAGCGCCATCACCAAAAATAGGACAAGTTGCACGGTCTGAATAGTTTACCATAGAAGACATTTTATCTGCTCCTACGATAATAATCTTCTTGTGACGACCAGACTGAATCATCGAAGCAGCTGTTTCCATTGCATAAAGGAATCCGCTACATGCAGCCTGCAAGTCGAAAGCATATGCATTTCTCAGTCCTAACTTATCGCACAAGATTGAAGCTGTGGAAGGGAAATGATAGTCCGGAGTAGTAGTAGCAACAATAACACAGTCAATAGAATCGGGATCCGAATTCGTCTTCTGCATCAATTGCTTTGCAGCCTTACGTGCCAAATAAGAGGTACCTAAACCTTCTTCATTCAGAATACGTCTTTCCTTTACTCCAATACGAGTCATAATCCACTCGTCGTTGGTATCTACCATTCTTGACAATTCATCATTTGTCAATACATAATCTGGTACATATCCACCAACACCAGTAATTACAGCATTAATTTTTTCCATCATTTCAAAATTTGGTTTGTATGTAAAAAAGAAGCCGGCAGAGCCGAAAGGCTCTCCGGCTTTATTCTTTAAAAACACACAAACATGTTCAATGAAGTGCTAAATTAAAGAGCAGCTTCTTTTTCAATTGCTAATTTACCTCTATAATAACCGCAAGCTCCACATACTGTGTGATAAACATGCCATTCGCCGCAGTTAGGGCAGATAGCTAAAGTAGGAGCAACTGCTTTATCGTGAGTTCTTCTCTTAGCAGTTCTTGTTTTTGATTGTCTTCTTTTAGGATGTGCCATTTTTCTAAAACTTTATTTAATTATTATTTAATATTTTCTTTAATTCATTCCATCTCGGATCTATTTCCCGGTTATCATCATCCAAACTCTCGTCTTCCTCAACATAACCATCTTCCAGTCCATCCTCATCATCCGAAGTACGTAAATGTTTACTCAGAGCTCCCATCATACCCTTGTTACATTTGCCTGGGGCATGCACATGTTTCATTGGCAAACTCAATGCAATAAACTCATAAATAAACCAAGCTACGTTTATATAACCATCTTCTTCGGGTACTACTACAATATCATCCTCCTCAGAGAATGTCAAACCTAATTTTACCTTCAAGCTATCGTCTGTTTCAACTTCCAATTCCATATCATCCAAACAGCGATCGCAAGGCACAATTACCATTCCTTCTGTATGAAAGTTAAGGACATATACTCCTAAACTCTTTTTTACTGATAAATCCACCTTCAATTTTCCCTTCTGAATTTCCGGAGCATCTATATCAGCAAAAAATTGATTATCAAGCGTGTATTCATACTTAGCTGAATCCTCACGCATATTCTTCAATTCTACTTTATATATATCTAACTTTCCCAATGCAATAGTATATAAATCGGGCAACAAAGATACAAATAATAATTGAGAATCCCTACAATCAAAATACATTTTTTAATCAGAACGACTTATGGTTTATTTTTATCCCAATCAGAAGTCGTTAAAACGCTTTTTCAATTAAAAGCATATTTCAAATTGAATAAAGTATAGATGAACCTTATTGAATTTACATCAGAAACCTAATCATACCTCTTTAAAGATTTATGAATTTCTCTTTAGGAAAAACCTCTAAAGAATTCACAGACCTCCATAGCACATAACATAAATCGTATATTAAAAAATATAAATCTATCAATAAGAACAAAACTCAAACCTTGCAGATACGTTGTATACAATAGGTGAAATAAAGACACACGTCAAGCAGGAAATAAGCCTTCAGAAGCAGAGGATGCATACACACATCACCCACGGCCGGACAAGCCATGATTCTAACCCATGAAGATTTCCGCAGCTCTTGCACAACGACGACAATACAGCCGCCAAGAACCACGCATCAGACGGGATTTAAGAATAAAGCAGACAGTACCCTTTACATAAGAAAGAGGATTATCCTTGATATGCAGAATAAAGACATACAGCTGTCAGACATGACAAATGAGGAAGAAGAACGGGGCAGTGCCGGGCCGGAGAAAGGCCTGCTACGGAACAACAGCGGCAGAGAAAAGGAAACTGGAGAGTCGCAGACATCCTGAGGCAGCGGCAAAAAAGGAATCACCAGAAGGCAAAAAAAATCCCCGACCCTAAAAGGACCGGGGAACCTAAAACGGCG
>ERZ834859.1256-NODE-1256-length-28754-cov-4.755601_pt1 | contig 28754 bp, 28 predicted proteins | sample MGYA00519947_ERZ834859 | MGnify/ENA primary metagenome ERZ834859 (study PRJEB31850, sample SAMEA3708763) | human gut metagenome | biome: human gut; feature: human-associated habitat; material: faeces | place: China | collected 2014 ...
CAGCATGGTCACGGCCCGGCGGGAGAGCCGGAAGCCCACAACGACGACGATGCCCGAAACGAACAGCGCGGCGATGGCGTCCGCCATATGCAAAATGCCCCGGAAAGAGCTGTCCGCCGGAAGGTATTCGCTGGCCTGCACGCAAAGCAGGCCGATGAGCACGACGCCGGAGGACCAGATGTCCGTGGTGAAATGCAGGGCGTCGGCTTCCAGCGCCTGGCTTTTGTGCTTTTGGGCGACGCGGCGGAGCATGGCGGCCCGGTTGACGTCCACGAGCAGGGAAATGAGGATGATGATCACGCCCCACCATGACGGGGTGATTTCGGGGGCGTCGAAGAAGAGCCGGTTGACGGCTTCGTGCACGATCCAGCCGCAGGTGACGAGCAGCAGGACCGTTTCCGCCAGCGCGGAAAGGTTTTCGATCTTGCCGTAGCCGTAGGGATGGGTCTCGTCCGCGGGGCGGGCCGCGACGCGGACGGCGAAGAAGGTGATGCCCGCGGCTACAAGGTCAAGGCTGCTGTGCAGGGCCTCGGAAAGGATACCGAGGCTGTTGGTGGCGAGCCCGGCTCCGAGCTTGATGAGCGTCAGGAACAGCGCCCAGAACAAAGACGAGAGGGCCGCGTGTTGTTTTTCGGAATGCGCTTCGTGGTGCGCGGTTTCGGTAGTCATGAAAACACTCCGGGGAAATGGCCGCTCCTTTGCGGCCGTTCGCGGAAAGAGCGTTAGGGCGTCAGCTCAGTACGCCGTGCTCATAAAGGATTTTCAGGCCGATGCCGATAAGGACGCAGCCGCCCACAAGTTCGGCGCGCCGGCCAAAAATGTCCGCATGTGCGAGCCCTTTTCCCGCCAGCAGGCCAAGGGCCGTGATGACGGCACAGACCACGCCGATCAGGGTGGACGGCCCCCATACGTTTATGTTGAGGAGCGAGAAGGAAAGCCCCACGGCCAGGGCGTCGATACTGGTCGCCACCGCGAGGATGAGCAGCTTGCGTCCTTTGGTGGGATCAACCGAACAGCTTTCCCCGTCTTCGGAATCGTCTCCGCCGCCCCGGATCATGTTGCCGCCGATCCATGCCAGCAGCGCGAAGGCGATCCAGTGATCCCACGATTCGATGAATCCGCGCACGGTCAAGCCAAGGGCCCATCCGATCACGGGCATCAGGAACTGGAAAAAGCCGAACGTCAGCGAAAGGCGCAAAAAATGCACGGCCGTCACCCGTTTGAGGGCGCAGCCCGCACAGACCGACACGGCGAAAGCATCCATGGCCAGTGCAACGGCAATGGCGAACAGTTCTGGGAAACTCATAGGGTGTTATGGGGGTTAAGGTTATGGGCGTCAAAACCGATCCGGTTGTTGTGAGGCCTTCGGCTCTTGCTGTCAACCTTTTGCGGAGAGGTGTATAGGATACCGGGGGAGGGAAGGGGAAAACGTTCTGAAGAACGTTTCCCCCTTCCTTTCCCCTTTCAAAGACTTTCGATTGGTGGGGAGGCTGCGCGGTGGGCGTCCCGTTGTGTGGAAGTATTGGCAAGGCCGGTTGGGTGTATGTAGCTGCGGGGAGAATTTATTTTAATGCATGAAGAAAATACCGGTAGCGACGAGGACGACGGCAAGGAGTTTGACCGCGGAAAATTTTTCCCCAAGGAAAAATACGGCGAGGAGCATACCGAAAATGACGGATGTTTCACGCAGGGCCGCGACCATCGCTATGGGGGCCTTGGTCATGGCCCAAAGGGCTACGCCGTAGGAGCCGAGGCTGCACAGGCCGCCGAACAGGCCGTGTTTCCAGCGGTTGCAGAAATAGGGGATGTAGGTTTTGCGCTGTCTCAGCAGCAGGATGACGTTGATGGGGAACGTGTTGATGACGTAGAGCCAGCATACGTAGCTGATGGGATTCCCGCTGGCCCGGGCGCCGTAGCCGTCGAAAAGGGTGTAGCCCATGATCACGACGGCGGTTCCCACGGCGGCCAGCGCGCCGTTGATGTTGAACTTGCCGTTCTTAATGTTGTCGCGGGTCAGGGTAAGGACGCCGGCGCACAGGCACAGGATGCCGAGCCACCCGGCAAGCGGCATTTCATGGCCGGAAAGGAGCATGAAAACGGACGTCAGGAGCGGGGCCGTGCCGCGCATGATGGTATAGGCGAACGACATGTCCACATTGCGGTAGGCTACGGCGATACAGAGGTAGTAAGCGATATGGACGGTGCAGGAGCCGGCCAGGAACTTGAGGCTTTCCAGCGCCGGAAAGGGGAGGAAAGGGACGATGAACAAAACGCCGACGCCTCCGCCGAAGCAGTTGAGCCCCGTTTCATAGAGCTTGTTGGAGCCGCCCTTGATGACGGCATTCCATGAAGCATGGAGCAAAGCGGCAAGCAGTATGAGAAGAATGATTTCGAAAGACATGAAGCCCCCCCATTTTTTTCGCGGGAAGCTAGCGCGAAAAAAGACGCTTGTACACCGATCCTTTTCTTTTGCTGACCGGTATGCAAGCGTCTTTATGCTGAGATCAAAATAGGTTGTGTTGTGACGTTTTCGTGTCGATTTTTTTGTTGGAGGGGAATGGAAAAGATTCGTTTTCGAAATAAATATTCGTATACGAAGCTACTTCTTGTGATGTTCGGCTATCCACGCCTTGAATTGGCGCATTTCCTTGGCCTGGCTGATAATGATGTTCTCAGCGAGGTTGAGGATCTGAGGATTGTTGGAGCCGAGAAGGGCGGGGACGGACATTTCCAGCGCCATCGCGTGGTGCGGCAGCATGAGCTCCACAAAACGCATGTTCGCGCCCAGATTCTTGCCCTCTTCGAGCATGTGCTGCATGGCCTTCTTCATGGGCGCATAGGCCGATTCTTCGATGCCGCCGAGAGGCTTCAGCAGATCCTTCATTTCGGCGATTTCTTTTTCCTGCACCTTGATCACGTCGTCGGCCCATGCCGTAACCTGAGGATCTTGCTCTTTCTTTGGGGTTGCAAGGAAGACTTTGGCCATATCCACCGCGCCCTCATGGTGCGCGATCATGCCGGAAAGGAAGGCTCGATCCGAATAGTGGGCGGCGCCGGAGCCGTGATCCATAGCGGCCTGAGCGGGCAGGACGGAAAACAAAAACGCCGCAACGAGCGCAAGGACAGTCAACGAGGCGGTACGCATAGTTTTTTCTCCCAGATAGGACGTGAGCCACGGAACGCCGTGGCGGGCCCCCACAATGGGGGCCCGTCCGGAGCATACCGGCAACCTTACATGAGATGTAACTATTTTTTATCGGGCCCGCCCGTGCGTACCTCGGCACCACACCTCGCGCCTCATAAGATCGCGGTGACGGATTACGGCGTTCCCCGGAACCGGGGGCAGGGATTCGATAAGGGAAAAAGCCTCCGGTGGGAGAGGGATGGGTTCCGTTGGCAGGTTTGGAAAAGGAGAGGGCTTCTCATTCAGGAAGAGCCCATCTTCCTTCCCCAATTTCCAATCCTCTATCGCCTCTTCACGGATGAGGTGCCGGAAGCGCAGGCATTGACCATCGGCACATAGGTTTCGCTTTCCGCGTCGAAGTAGAGCAGTTCGCCTGAGCCCATATCGAAGTACAGGCCGTGCAGGAGCAGCTCGCCGCCATCGACGGCGCTCTTGATCCACGGATACCCCATGAGGTTGTCCAGCGAGAAACGCACGCCCCACATTTCGCAGGCCCGTTGCCGTTCGTCAGGATCGGCCCCGGGCAGGGAGCTGTCCACCTCGGCCTTGGCGCGGCAGGCGAGGTTCATCCAGATGTTGAGGAATTCGTCGTCGCTGTGCGAAGCTTCAAGCAGGCTGGTAAAGCCGCCGCATTTCGCGTGCCCCATGACCATGATGTGGCCGATGTGCAGGTGGCGGACCGCGTATTCCAGCGCGGCGCTGACGCCGTGGTGATGGGAGTCCGGCTCGTAGGGAGGGACAAGGTTGGCGACGTTCCGGATGACGAACAGATCGCCGGGCGTCGCGTCAAGGAGCAGGACAGGGTCAACCCGGGAGTCGCTGCAGGCGATGACGAGGGCGTAGGGATGCTGGCCGACGCGGAGGTCTTCATAAATATTGTTTTCAGGACAATACCATGTCTTTTGGAAGCGCTGGAATCCGGCGGAAAAGCGTTTGAGCAGGTCGTGCGATACCATTTGAGGGTCCTTTGCGGCAAAGAGGATCGGAAGGCGGGCTTGTCATTTCGTGGTGGAGGCTTTATCTCCCTAAAACAGAGGAGTCAACGCAACCGATTGGAGTATTCTCCCATGCCTGATTTTTTGAGATGGATCATCGCCGGCGTTACGTCCGTGGTGGTGGCGGGGCTTGTGTTCCTGCTTGCCACCGTGGGGATCGTCGTCGCCTTTTTTGTGTTTTTGGTGCTGTTCGTCGTGTTTGGGCTGGCCATGCGCCGGGCCCGCAAGAACGTGCAGTACGGTGAGGACGGCAGCCGGTTTATCATTTATACCAACATTCCCGGAGCTGGGACGGGGAATGCCGACCGTGTGCGCCGGGACGATCCCGACACGTATGAGCTGTCCCCTGACGAATATACCGTGGAAGCGGCACCTTCGAAGAAGCCCGGCGACACGGACCCGAAGGCCCTTGGAGATCACGGGAAATCGTGACGGCGTGCCCGGACGGCAGGTCTTTTTCTGGCGTAAATTCACTTGGATAGCAATATGTTTCTTCACGCGTGTCTTAGAGTTGTTCGGCTCTGGCGAATGGGCTGCCTTGTCCTGTGCGGCTTTTTCCTGTGCTTTGGGGGAGGTGCCGCCGCGTTTGCCGCCCCTTCCGTCGAAGAAATGGCCGGGCAGATGCTGCTCGTGGGTTTCAAAGGGCAGGAGCCTGAGGAATGCGGAGCTATCCTTAGAGATATTCAGACCCGCCACCTGGGCGGGGTGATCCTGTTCAAACGGGATGCGCGCAACGCCAAGCTCCCTCGCAATATCCGCGATGCGGCGCAAGTGAAACGGCTGACCGCCGCGCTGCGAGGGGCCTCTGCGGGGCATCCGCTTTTTGTCGCCGTGGATCAGGAAGGCGGCAAGGTGGCCCGCTTCCAGCCGGGCGACGGTTTTCCGGCGTACCCTTCGGCCGCGGAGCTGGGCCGGGGCACGCCCGATGCCACGCGCCGCACGGCCCTCGACATGGGCCGCATGTTGCGGGAGCTCGGGGTCAATCTCAATTTCGCGCCCGTACTGGATGTGAATGTGTATCCCGCTTCCCCGGCCATAGGCCGTCTCGGACGCAGTTTTTCGGCTGATCCGCAGGCCGTCGCCGCGCATGGGGCGGCTTTTGCGGATGGCCTGAACGACGCGGGCATCGTAGCTGTTTTCAAGCATTTTCCCGGACACGGCAGTGCGCGTGCGGATTCGCATAAAGGGGTCACGGACATCAGCGCGACATGGAGCGAGCGCGAACTGTCTCCGTACCGCTCCGCGCTCGGGCGTCCGGGGCAGCGTATGGTAATGACGGGGCACCTTTTCCACGCCGGGCTCGATCCCGCCTTTCCGGCCACGCTGTCGCCTTCCGTCATCAACGGGCTGCTGCGCGGGCGTCTGGGATATGACGGTGTGGTGGTGACGGATGACCTGCAAATGGATGCCATCGCCGCCGAATACACGCTGGAGGAAGTGGTGCTTCGGGCCATCGGGGCCGGAGCGGACATCCTGCTGTTCGGCAATAATCTGGAGTATGATCCCGCTATCGTCGCCAAGGTTCAGGCCGTCATCGTCCGGGCCGTCGAGGACGGAACCATTTCCCGTGCCCGGCTTGAGGCGTCGTGGAGGCGGATTCTGAAGCTCAAGCAGCAGATGTCCTGATGCTTCGGCGGAGGCCGCCTGCGGAGACGGATTTTCTGGAGCCGGTCGCGGTTTCGAAAAGGCTTTGGGCTGTTGCCGCCCGGGAGACGGCCCCCCCATGAAAAAAAAGGGACCTCGTTTGAGGTCCCTTCCGTCGTTTTACTCGTCGTCTTCGTCCATGAGGGAGTCGTGCAGGGCATCGGTGAAGATGTCGAAGGCGACCTGCTCGATGGGCGTGCGGGGTTTGTAGGTGAGGGCCTCTTCGGGGACTTCGCCGTTTTCTTTGCACAATTCGTCGAAACGGTCCGAATAGGCGGCGATCAGGCGTTCCACTTCCAGCACGATGGGATCGTCGGAGGGGATGACGTCGCCATCGCTGTCTTCGCAGCTCCCTTCGTCGTGGCTGCATCCGCAACCGCATTCTTCCTCATCGCCTTTGTTGGCGTAATATTCATCAACCTGTGCTTCATAGGCATCGATGGCGTCGATGACCTGCTCCTCGGTCAGTCCGGCAAATTCCGGTTTGACTACAACGGTCTTCATACGATCTCCTTGGATGGCGGCGGGCGTCGCCGCTGGTGCTGTTTTTGTCTTCATGCCCGTCCGGACCTGTCCCGGAGGAACTTTTTCGGAACGTGTGCCGAGCTGTCCGGCGAGTTCCGTTCTTTGGGATTCATCACGCAAAGGGACAACATCCCGCTGCCCCTCCGCTTCCCTGCCTTTTTTCCTATTCTCCGCGCATCGTCAAGGAAATGCGCAATGATATCAACAGAAAAGTCAACTGTGAAACGGCAAACCTGAATAAGGTGGTCGGAGCGGCTGTAAAGCAATTAGAGGATATCAATTATATTGAGGAAACCATCGGGCTTGCGCGTCTGCCGGAGCAGTTGGCAGAGGTGGCGAGGGTGCGATTGGAATATCCGGACAGAAGCTTGAAAGAGCTGGGTTCTTTCCTCATGACACCTGTCGGAAAGTCCGGTGTCAACCATAGACTGCGTAAAATCAGCAGCATTGCTGAGGCATTAAGAGAAGGGAAGGGTGGAATAGAATGACACAGAAATCAATTACCATCAAAGCATCCTTGGATGCAAGACAGGCTGCGTATTTCGTGCAGACGGCCGGCAAATTTGAATCTGAAATTCAGGTTAGTGTGGATGAAAAAAGAATTAACGCAAAGAGCATTATGGGCACTATCGCGCTGAATATGCAGGAAGGGCAGACTGCCCTGATTACTGCGGACGGCAAGGACGAAGCAGTGGCAGTGGAAGAGCTGGCGGCAGTATTGGCATAATTTTTTTATACAGAGCAGCAATCATTACATACAAAAAACCCTGTCGGAGAATCAACGGCAGGGTTGATTTCTTTCTGCACCTGTGTTATACTGTCAAAGTAACTGAACAAACGAGATGTACCTGCTACGGATACCACCGAAAAGGACCACGAGAGGACCATGGGTATCCCACCATCTCGGTAAATAAAAAACAGGAGGTCTTTTTTTAATGAACAAAAACATTGTAAACACAAAATTTCTGGTTTCCACAGCGCTCATTGCGGCAATTTATGTTGTGATGACATTGGCGATTGCACCACTTAGCTTCGGAATGATTCAGATTCGTATTTCCGAGGTGCTGATGCTGATGGCATTTATCGACAAAAAGTATGCGCCCGGTCTGGTGCTTGGCTGTTTCATCGCGAACTGCTTCAGCCCCTTCGGTATGATGGACGTTGTATTCGGTACAGCCTGCACAGCGGCTTCTCTTGTGGGGATTACGAAATGCAGCAAAACACTGTTCGGCGCAAGCCTTTGGCCTGTGCTTTGCAATGCATTCATCGGCATTGAGCTGTATCTGTTCGGCAGTCCGCTTCTGCTGAGCATGGCAACGGTTGCGTTTGGGGAATTCCTTTCCGTTTCCGTTTTGGGTTATGTTCTGTTCCGTCAGGTTTTGAAAAACAGCACCTTGGTGGAACGCCTGAAAATTGCATAAAATCAAAAAACAGGGACTTTTCCTGCTTTTAGGGCAGGGAGAGTCCTTATTTTTCTGCTTTTATTTTTTTGAAAAAAAGCTCTTGACAAATAAAATCGGGGTGCTATAATCTAACTAACCAAAGAGAGAAACCGATGATTAAGAGGAGTAGCCTTTCAAATCAGCTTTCAGAGAGTTGCGGATGGTGGAATCGCAACAGCGAGAGGATGGGTGAATGGACTTATGAGGGCGGTCGAAAGCGAAAGCAAGTAGTAACCGACGGGAAACGCACCCGTTACCAGAGCGTAACTGTATGGCTGTACAGTGGAAAGAGCGGATGATTTTTTCATCAATTTGGGTGGTACCGCAGGAATATACAAGTCTTGTCCCATAGTAGATTACTATGTGATAAGGCTTTTTTTATTCGGCAAAATCGAGTACCTCGTTCGAGAAAACAGCTAAGACGAGATGAGACGAGACAGAAGGAAACAAAAAAAAGTATGAGAAAAGGAGCGATTGGTATGAAAAAGTTTATGGCAATGACAATGGCAATGGTGATGGCAGCAATGGCACTGACAGGCTGCGGCAGCAGCAATGCGGCAGATGATAAGGCAAGTGGAGATATTCCTGTTATCGGCATCAATCAGTATGGACAGCACGCATCTTTGGATAACTGTCGAGAGGGCTTTTTGCAGGGTCTGGAGGAAGCAGGTTTGAAGGAAGGCGTGGATTACAAGATTGAATATCAGAATGCAGGCTTTGATGACAACGCCGCAACACAGATTGCACAGAACTTCTCTGCAAAGAATGTTGCGCTGATGTGTGCGATTGCAACACCATCCGCAACTGCTTGCTATGCGGCGGCAGAGGATAAGGATATCCCTGTTATCTTCACAGCAATTACCGACCCTGAGGAAGCAAAGCTGACCGGTGGCAACATCACAGGCACCAGCGACAAGCTTCCCATCGAAGGACAGCTTGAGCTGATTCGTAAGGTTCAGCCCGATGCAAAAACAATCGGGATTCTTTACACAACAAGCGAACCCAATTCCGTTTCCGCAGTAAAGGAATATCAGGAAAAGGCAGGAGAATACGGCTTCAAGATTGAAGCACTGGGCGTTATGACACAGGCAGAGGTGAATCAGGCAACAGATACGCTGATTTCGAAGGGTGTGGACTGCTTCACAAACCTGACAGACAATAACGTAGTCGGCGTTCTGCCTTCCATTCTGGAAAAAACAAATGAAGCAGGCATCCCTGTTTACGGCAGTGAAATCGAGCAGGTAAAGCTGGGCTGCGTAGCCTCCGCAGGGATTGAATACGTTGCACTGGGCAGACAGACAGGTATGATGGCAGCAAAGATTCTCAAGGGTGAGGCAAAAGCATCCGATATGCCCTACGAAACCATTTCCGAATTTGAAATTTATGTAAATCCCGATGCAATGGCTGCACTGAAGCTGAGTGCAGATGTGGAAAATGCGATTGATGTAACTGCGGAATAAGCGTCCGCATAGAAAGAGGTTCCTTTATGTTTGATTTGATTATCAGCACGCTGACACAGGGCTTTATTTACGCCCTGTTGTCCTACGGCATTTATATTACATATAAAATACTGGATTTTCCCGATTTGACGGTAGATGGCAGCTTTCCCCTCGGGGCGGCGATTACGGCAGTTCTTCTGGTAAAGGGGATGAACCCCTTTCTGGTGCTTGTAGCGGCGCTTCTGGTGGGCGCGGCAGCCGGACTGGTAACAGGTGTCATTCATGTGAAATTCGGTGTCAGAGACCTTCTGGCAGGTATCATCACTATGACGGCGTTGTTCTCCATCAATTTGCAGATTGCAGGCTCCAATCTGGCGGTGGAACGTGCCATCGGCACGATTTATACCTCCGGTCCGATTATGGCTGTGATGGGCAATTCTACCCTGATGATGCGTAAATTTGTAGTATCCCTGCTAGTAGCTGTGATTTTCAAATTCATTCTGGATTGGTATCTTAAGACAAAAAGCGGCATGCTCCTGCGTGCAGTTGGTGATAACAGCACACTGGTAACCACCCTTGCAAAGGATAAGGGCATTGTAAAGATTATCGGGCTGACGGTTGCAAATGCACTCGTTGCCTTCTCCGGTGCGCTGGTCTGCATGGAGCAGAGAGCCTTCTCCAGTACCATGGGGACAGGGCAGATGGTTTTTGGTCTGGCGGCGGTTATCATCGGCACAACCCTGTTCCGTAAGGTTAGCTTTGCGAAGGGCACTACGGCGGTTCTGGTCGGCAGTGTGTTCTATAAGGCTTGTATTCAGGTGGCAATCAGCTTGGGTCTTCCCGCAAATCTGATGAAGCTGGCAACGGCAGTGCTGTTCCTGATTATTTTGATTCTTGGTAATAAACAGAAGGGTGGTGCGGAGCATGCTTGAATTGAAGCATATCAAAAAAATCTATAATCCCGGCACCATTTCCGAAACACTGCTGTTTGAGGATTTTAATTTGACTGTGCCCGACGGCGAATTTGTTTCGATTGTCGGCAGTAATGGATCGGGCAAAACCTCCATGCTGAATATCATCTGCGGCAGCATCCCCATTCAGAAAGGAGAGGTGCTGATTGGCGGCAAGGATATTGCAAAAATGAAGGATTTTCAGAGATATCGCACCATTGGGCGTGTCTATCAGGATCCTTCGGCAGGCACCTGTCCAAATCTGACAATGCTTGAGAATATGTCTCTGGCGGATAATAAGGGCAAGCCCTTCGGTCTGGGCAGGGGTGTGAATAAGGCAAGAGAAAATTTCTATAAGGAACAGCTTTCCATTCTGGGGCTGGGTCTGGAAAATAAAATGAATGTCAAGCTGGGGGCGCTTTCCGGCGGACAAAGACAGGCGGCAACGCTGATTATGGCAACGCTGACTCCGATTGAATTTCTGATTCTGGATGAACACACCGCTGCGCTTGACCCCAAAACGGCGGATATCATCATGGAATTGACGAATAAGGTGGTGCAGGAAAAGCACCTGACGGCAATGATGGTAACGCATAACCTGCGCTATGCGGTGGAATATGGCAGTCGTCTGATTATGATGGATAAGGGTCATATCGTGCTGGATAAGGCAGGAGAAGAAAAGGTCAATACAAAGGTGGATGATATTCTGGATATCTTCACGAAAATCAGTATTGAATGTGGAAACTGATTGGGAGCTGCATATACAATCCTCGGATAATTTCGTCCGAGGATTTTTTCTGTGCTTTTCACAGGAATCCGTTTATGGTATACTCAGAGAAAATGCAAAAGATAGAAGGTTGATGGGAATTAAGATGAAGCATTTAATTGACAAATTGGGGAGAGAAAAAGCCCTCACCAAGACGGAGTGGATTACCCTGCTGAATGGCAGAACGCCTGATTTGGCGGAATATCTTTTTGCAAAGGCGAGAGACATTCGCCATCAGCATTACGGCAGGGATATCTATATTCGAGGGCTGATTGAATTTACGAATTATTGCAGAAATAACTGCTATTACTGCGGTATCCGCAGAGGGAACGAAGGACTGAAACGCTATCGGCTGACGGAGGAGGAAATCCTTTCCTGCTGTGAACAGGGGTATGCCCTCGGCTTTCGTACCTTCGTTTTGCAGGGCGGCGAGGATCTGTATTTTACGCAGGAAAAAATGACGCATATTATCTGTTCTATGCGTGAGAAATACCCCGATTGTGCGATTACGCTTTCCATCGGGGAGAGGGAAAGGGAAGAATATGAAGCGTATTTTGCGGCAGGGGCGAACCGCTTTTTGTTGCGGCACGAAACGGCAAACGAAGCACATTATCGTACGTTGCATCCCGCGGAGCTGGATTTAAACCACCGCAAGGCTTGTCTCCGGAACCTGAAGAAAATCGGTTATCAGGTCGGAAGCGGCATTATGGTTGGCTCTCCCGGGCAGACGGCAGAGCATCTGGCGGAGGATCTGCTGTTTCTAAAGGAGCTGAATCCCCACATGATTGGCATTGGACCCTTCATTCCCCAGAAGGATACGCCCTTTCGGGAGGAAAAGGCAGGTACATTGGAACTGACACTTTTCCTTCTGGGACTTCTGCGGCTGATGCTGCCAAAGGTGCTTCTGCCCTCTACAACGGCACTCAGCACCATTCATCCGGATGGGCGGAAAATGGGGATTCTGGCAGGGGCAAATGTTGTCATGCCGAACCTTTCCCCGCAGGAAAACAGAAAGCTTTACAGTCTGTATGATAACAAACGATCCATGGGGGATGAAGCGGCGGAGGGGCTTGCCCTTTTAAAGGCAGAGACGGAATCCATTGGCTATCGGGTGGTCAGCGCCCGCGGAGATTCTCTGGTAGAATAGGAGGAAAAAATGGGACTGAACAATACACCGTTGTCGGAACGGATACATATCGGGATTTTCGGCAGAAGAAATGCAGGAAAATCCAGTGTCATCAATGCTATGACAGGACAGAATTTAGCAATTGTTTCTGATGTGGCAGGCACAACAACAGACCCTGTACAGAAGGCAATGGAGCTGCTGCCGCTTGGGCCTGTTGTTATGATTGATACCCCCGGTCTGGATGATGTGGGGGAACTTGGAAAAATGCGCGTAGAAAAGGCATATCAGGTTTTGCAAAAAACCGATATTGCCGTTATCGTGATAGATGCGTCTGTCGGGGAGACAGCAGAGGATGCGGCAATTCTTGCAGAAATTCAAAAGAGAAGCATTCCTTATATCATCGTAAAAAACAAAGCGGATTTGACGCAGAAGCAGGATGGAGAAAATGAAATTTTCGTCAGCGCAAAAACGGGCGAAAACATTTCCGTCCTGAAGGAACGCATTGCGGCGTTAGCACCAAAGGGGGAGAAGGAACGCAGAATTATCGGGGATTTATTGGAACCAAATGATTTTGTGGTGTTGGTTGTGCCGATTGATTCCGCTGCGCCGAAGGGCAGGCTGATTTTGCCGCAGCAGCAGACGATTCGGGATATTCTGGAAACGGGCGCGGTTTCGATTGTTACAAGAGATTTTGAGCTTGCAGAAACGCTGGCAGCCCTTGGGAAATGTCCGAAGCTGGTCATCACGGACAGCCAGATTTTCGGGAAGGTTTCTAAAATCGTACCGGAGGATATCCCTCTGACCTCGTTTTCGATTCTGATGGCGCGGTATAAGGGCAATCTGGAGCAAAATGTCAAAGGGGCGAGAGCCTTGGAGCAGTTGAAGAATGGAGATACGGTACTGATTTCCGAGGGCTGTACCCATCACCGCCAGTGCGAGGATATCGGAACGGTCAAGCTGCCCCGTTGGATTCGGGAATATACGGGGAAGGAATTGCAGTTTCAATTTACAAGCGGCGGCACATTCCCTGCGGATTTATCTCCCTATGCGCTGATTGTGCATTGCGGCGGCTGCATGCTGAATGAAAAGGAAATGCAGCACCGACTTTCCATAGCGAAGGAGCAGGGCGCGAAAATGACGAATTACGGCATCTGTATCGCCTATATTCATGGGATTCTGGAAAGAAGCCTTGCGCCTTTGGGATTATAAAAAACAGAAAAAGAAAGCAGACACCATAGAATTTATTTCTACGAATGTCTGCTTTTTGTTTATCTTCTGTAATTTCTTCTTCTGCGGGGTCTTTGTCTGCGCAGCTGCTTTCTGCGCTGATAGCTTCTGTAGCCGATGAATCGGGTGATGCAGAAAATAAGAAGGAGAACGATTGCCGCAATCCCCACACCGATGGCGACCCTTTTCACCATGCCGGAAAGAGAGGATTTATCCAGCTCTGCCTTCTGTGCATCTGTCAGCGCGTCTACAGCATTCTGTGCAATCAAATCAACAGTCTGCGTTTTGCCATTATAGGAAAGCTGCAATGTGCCGAGGGTCTGCCCTTTTTTGACTGTGCCCTCTACACCTTCGGGAATATCCGTCTTTACGGTAACGGCAGAGGCATCCGTTCCCTTCGGCAGGGTGTAATACACATCCTCGCTTGGTGCAATCGTCACCTTGCCTAAGGCAACGGCTTTTTTGTTATAGGTTTCGGTTACAGGTACGGTTGAGGTATAGTCGCTGACCGCGGCAATCTTCACGGATGCGTAATTTGCAAAGCCGTAATCGAACAAAGCAGCGGTATCGGTATAATGCTCCGCACCATTGCACTTCATCACAACGGCAATCAGCGTCAGCCCGTCCCGTTCGGCGTATGTCACAAGTGTATTGCCTGCCTCGACGGTATAACCTGTTTTGCCGCCGATGGCATCCTTATAATAATAGATGGAATTGGGGTTCAGCATTTGGTGCTGTCCATGCAGATAGCGGGTTTCTGTCTGTAGATTGGTCGGGGGAATTTCGTAATCGGTTTCGCTCATCATGGAACGATATTCCTCGTGCTTGAGCAGCTCCCTTGCAATCAGCGCCATGTCATGTGCAGTGGTGTAATGGTTTTCATCAAACAGTCCATTGGCGTTGACAAAATTTGTATTTGTACAGCCGAGCTCCTTCGCCCGCTCCGTCATGTGCTTGGCAAATGCCTCCACAGAGCCATCCACATATTCCGCTACGCCGTTGGAGGCTTCGTTTGCGGAACGCAGAATAATTGCACGCAGCACCTGCTCCAAGGTTAGTGTTTCGCCTTCGAGGATGGCAATATGCGCACTGCCGGGCTCAATGTTGTAAACGGCATCGTGGGAAAATGTGATTTCATCTGTCAGCTTGCCGTTTTCCAATGCCAGAAGAATTGTCATCAGCTTTGTGATGCTGGCAGGATACATTTTTTTGTCTGCATCCTTATCATAAAGAATTTCCCCGCTTGCCGCATCTATCAGAACGGCGGTTTCTGCGGCAAGGCTCAGCGTATCGTTCGCAGTGGTCTCATCTGCCTGCGTTTTGTTTGTTTCATTTGTTTGCGTTTCTTTTGCTTGGTTTTCTTCTTCTGCAAAGACGGAATAAGAGGGGAGAGCTATCGTAAATGCCAATAAGAACGGCAGGAATCGTGTCAATCGTTTTTTCATGTGAATCTCCTATATATTTGAAAATTTATCTTATATGTGATATAGTTATTTCGTATGAGTATCTGCGTTTCCGAAGGAAACGGCAATACCTTATTTTATCACAGGAAACGAAAAAGAAAAAGAGGTTTGTATTAAAGTTGCATGAGAATACATTTTTTAAAAAAATCGGAACAGAACGCCTGAAGCTTCTGGCAGTGCTGCTGTTTTTTCTGTTCAGCGGCATCTGGTACAGCCATAGCTTTGCCACGGGCGCATTGGAAATGGGAACACCTGCTTCTGCGGAGAAAATCACCGAAAAACGGGAAATAAACGCAGAAAATGATGCAGGCAGGTTGAATATCAACACCGCAACAGCGAAGGAGCTGACGCGCCTTTCCGGCATTGGCGAGAAAAAGGCGGCGGAAATTGTTACGTATCGGGAGGAAAACGGCGGCTTTTCTGATATTGCGGAGCTGATGCGTGTTTCCGGTATCGGAGAAAAAACCTTTGCAGAAATACAGGATGAAATTACAGTGGGAGAATAAGGAGGCTGAAAATGGCGTATCAGATTTTAGTGGTGGATGATGAAAAGCTCATCGTAAAGGGGATTAAATTTTCCTTGGAGCAGGACGGCATGGAGGTCACTGCGGCGTATGATGGGGAAGAGGCTCTGCAAAACATCAAGGAAAAGAATTTCGATCTGGTGGTGCTCGATGTGATGCTGCCGAAGATGGATGGGCTTGAGGTTTGCCAGCAGACAAGAGAATTTTCACAGGTGCCGATTATTATGGTAACGGCGAAGGGCGAGGATATGGATAAAATTATGGGGCTGGAATACGGTGCGGATGATTACATCACAAAGCCCTTTAACATTCTTGAGCTGAAGGCGAGAATCAAAGCCATTCTGCGCCGCAGTGTGAAAAAAGCACCTACCGAGACACAGGAGAAAAAAGTTCTGAAGGCAAGAGACCTAGAACTTTCCTTCGACAGCAGACGTGTATTTATCAGCGGAAAGGAGGTAAACCTGACCGCGAAGGAATTCGACCTTCTGGAGCTGCTCATGGAAAACCCCGGAAAGGTTTACAGCAGAGAAAAGCTTTTGGATACCGTCTGGGGCTATGATTACCCCGGTGATGTGCGTACGGTGGATGTACATGTGCGCCGTTTGAGAGAAAAAATTGAAGTAAATCCGAGCGAACCGAAGTATATTTTTACAAAATGGGGAGTTGGTTACTATTTTAACTAAAGCGACGAAAGAAAAGAAAAAGCTCCCGTTTATTTCTCTGCGCTGGATTATGCTTGCAGGCTATCTGGTAGGGGGGATTGTTCCGCTCCTGCTTCTGGCAAGCACCATTCTTCACTCTGTTCAGGGATATTTCTTGGATGAGCGGAAGAAGGTCCTGCTCAGTCAGGCAAATGTTATCTCCGGACAGGTTACATCCTCGGAATTTTTGTTTGATGAAGAAAACCGCAGCGCACTGGAGGAAACCATTTTGGAGACCAGTCAGGAAAAGAATTTTCGTGTTATGATTTTAGATTCCTCCTGCTTGGTAACCTATGATACAGGCTATGAGGATGTCGGGAAAACGCTGCTTCTGCCTGAGGTTGTGCAGGCATTACAGCATAAGGATACCGCAAAGGAGCAGAAAAACGGTACGGTTTATGCCGCAGCCTCTATTGTTGGTGCAGGTGATACGCGTGTGGGCGTTGTGCTGATTGTAGACAGCTTGGCAGATGTGCATGATATTCTTGGAGATATCGGCAAGGAGGCATATCTGCTGTTGGGAACGCTTGTCCTTCTAGTGCTGATTGTGATGGTTATTATTTCAAAGGTCTTTACAGAGCCTGTGAAAAATCTGATTGACGTTATTCGCAAAATGTCTGAGGGGCATTTTGAACAGCGTGCAAAGGTCAGAGGGATTGTGCATAATGAAATTGTGGATCTTGCGATTTCCTGTAACCAGATGGCAGACCAGCTGGAAAAGGTAGAATCCAGCCGCCAGCAGTTTGTTTCCAATGTATCACATGAGCTGAAAACGCCTTTAAGCTCCGTAAAGGTGCTGAGTGAATCTATTTTGCTGCAGGAGGATGTTCCGAAGGAAATGTATGTGGAATTTCTGCATGATATTACCTCTGAGGTTGACCGTATGACTGCAATCATCAATGACCTTTTGACGCTTGTTAAGCTGGATCAAAAGGAAATCCCCCTGAATTTTAAGGAAACAAATCTTACGCAGATGATGACGGATATCATCAAGCGCTTGCAGCCGATGGCTGATGCCAAGTATATTTCTCTGCAATGGGACGCATCAAAGGAAATCCATGCAGAGGCAGATGAAATGAAGCTTTCCCTTGCGATTTCTAATTTGGTTGATAATGCAGTGAAATATACCCCGGAGGAAGGAACCGTAAAGGTTTCTTTAGATGCAGACCATCAAAACGTATTTATCAGCGTGGCAGATACGGGCATTGGGATTCCGGAGGATGAGGTCAACCGTATTTTTGAACGCTTCTACCGTGTGGATAAAACAAGAGACAGAGAAACCGGCGGCACAGGGCTTGGGCTTTCCATTACCCACAGCACCATCATGATGCACAAGGGCAGCATTAAGGTAAACAGCAAGGAGGAGGAAGGCACGACCATTCTGGTGCGGATTCCTCTCAAGCAGCCGACCACACACGGATAAAGGAGGAATTTTATGACACAACGAAAATCTTTGGCGCGAAAGCTGATCGTCCTGTTTATTGTGCTGGTCATACTGATTCCCTGTTCCGTTCTGGTATATGATACCGTAGTTTCATCGAATGAGGAAAGAGTGGATTTTTATTATATGATGAGTGACGGCGGCATGGGTGCTCTGAAAAAAAATATTCCCCGAACGGACAAGGAGGCAATGCTGAAAAACGTGCTTGCGATTTTACAGGAGGGCCCTAATGCGGATGGTGCGACAGCTTCTATGCCGCAGAATCTGGAGATACGCTCTGTTACACTGGAGCAAGCCACTGTTACTGTGGATTTTTCCGAGGAATATTTACAGATGAATGATTTGGAGGAGACTATTTGCCGTTCCTCTGTCGTCTGGACGCTGACCTCTCTGGATTTCGTGAAGAATGTACGAATTCTGGTAGAGGGTGAGCCGCTGAAAAATCAGAACGGTGAGGCGTATGCGATTTTCAACAGAGATAATGTCTGGATAGATACGGAAATTTCCGCGGAAACCACAGGCTACGCAATTCTGACACTGTATTTCGCAAATGCGGAAGGCACGGATCTGGTGGCGGAGGAGCGTGTGGTAGAGGTAAACGCAAACCAGACCAGAGAAAAAACCGTTTTGGAACAGCTGATTGCAGGACCGGAGGAAAAAGGCAGTGTTGCAACGATTCCTGTCGGTACAAAAATCAAGGATGTAACCACAACAGATGACGGCACCTGCTATGTCAATCTGAGTGAGGAATTTGTGCTGAAGCACACCGGCGGAGAAAGGGAGGAGCTGCTGACGATTTATTCGATTGTAAATTCCCTGTGCAAGCTGGATCAGATTGACCGCGTGCAGTTCCTGGTAGAAGGGAAAAAGCTGGATACCTATAAGGATAATTTGCAGTTCAAAACGCCGTTTACCGCAGTTGACAGTATCAGAAGACTTGAGGAGAAATAAGAGGAGAACAGAAATGAAGCGTCCGATACTCTGGACAACAATTTTCATGATTTGTGGAATATATATGAGACTGGGCATATCGAAAGTGATATGTCTGGTCTCTTTTCTTTTTCTGCTCTTTTTTCTGTTTCGTTTTGTGATAAACAAGAAAAAGCCTGCTTATCTGCTGCTTCTGTTCTTTGTTCCGCTTGGATTCTTTTCAGCAGGGGTGCATTGGCAGGCAGAGCAGAGCCTTTTGACAAAAACCGTAACAGGCGAGGGCGTGATTCTGGAAGAAGGAGAAACTACCTCCGGCAATCAGAAGCTGACCCTTCGCTGTAGTCTTGAAAAGCAGGAAAAGCCCTGCAAGGTCTATGCCGTCTGGGTAGGAGAGGAACGCTTTCAGGAGGGAGAGCGGGTTGCTTTTTCGGGTGAAATCGTGCCGTTTTCCAAGCAAAGCTACCCCGGCGGCTATGATGAACAGCTGTATCTTCTGACAAAGGGCTATGAGTATAAGCTTTATCCGGAGAAAATCAAAGTAACGGGACAGGATACCTCTCTTTCCGTTCGGCTTGCGCGAGCCAGAGCGGGTGTGCAGATGGTTCTGGATAGAATTTTGCCTGCGGAGGAAAGCGGATTGATGCAGGCGGTGCTGACGGGGGATAAGGAAAAAATTCCTGAGGAAAGCTATACTTTATACAGCAAGGCAGGTGTCGTGCATGTGCTTTGCATTTCAGGGCTGCATTTGTCCATATTGGCGCTGTATCTGGCATTTTTTCTGGAAAAGGCTCTGGGAAGGAGCAAACGCACCTCCGCGCTTGTGACGATTTTTGCTGTGTTTGCCTTCCTGCTTTTTATCAAATCCTCCCCGTCCTCCTATCGCGCAGCATTGATGATTACGGTTGTGCTTCTGGGCAGAGCGTTCTATCGCCTGCCGGATGCGCTGAATACCATGGCGATTGCGGCGTTCCTGCTTCTGCTTTTTCAGCCGCTGTATCTGTTTCATGCAGGCTTTCAGCTTTCGTTTCTGACAGTATTCGGCATTTGGTTTGGTATAGGCAGAATGGAGCGGAAGAAAAAGAAGGACAGGGGTAAGTTCGATTGGCTGAAGGAAAGTCTGCTGGTTTCCTTTTATGCATCTCTGTTCAGCTATCCTGCGGTGGCGTATTATTTTTCTTCCGTCTCTCTGGTCGGCATTTTCGCGAATCTTCTGATTGTGCCGTTGAGCGGCTTGCTTCTGGGATTCGGACTTCTGAGTGTCTTGCTTGGTGCAGTTTGTCTGCCCGTGGGCATCTTTGCAGCAGGGAGTGTCTATGCCATTTTGCAGGCTTTCAAAATTGTCTGCACAGCACTGGTTCGTCTGCCCTTTGCGTATGTACTCGTTGGGTGTCCATCCTACCTGTCCATTGTGCTGTACTATGTCCTGCTGTTTTTCGTTCTGGAATACGGCGGCAGAAAGGGCAGCTGGAAGGTTGGGGCGATGCTGAGCGCGGCACTGTTCTGTGCGGTGTTTGAAAATCCGCTGTTCCGTAAGGAAAATACGATTGCCTTTCTGGACGTAGGACAGGGCGATGCAGCGGTGATTTCTACATACGATGGCGCGGCATATCTTGTGGATGGCGGCGGGAAATTCGGGCAGGATTTTGGTGAAAATGTCGGAAAGCGCGTTGTCTTGCCCTATCTGGAATATCTTGGGGTGTCCGCACTGGACGGTGCGTTTCTTTCCCATCCGGACAGCGACCACATGACGGGTCTGCTTGAGGTTCTGGAAACCCTTCCCACAAAAGGACTCTATCTTTCTGATTATGCCTTTGCGGAAAATGAGGAGACCGATTTGCTGAAAGAAATGGTGGAAAAATACAATATTCCATTGTATACTATAAAAACAGGTGATTCCTCTTTAGGGGATACGTTCCTTTGCTTATATCCGACAGGAGCTTCTGCCGGGACAGGAGAGGAAAACCAAGGCTCTATGGTGCTGCGCTACAGCTATGGTGATACAAAGGTGCTGTTTACGGGGGATATTACCGCGGAGGAGGAACAGCAGCTTTTGGCGCAGAATATTTCGGCGGATGTGCTGAAGGTGGCGCATCATGGCTCAAAATACAGCTCGGATGCCGCTTTTCTGGAAAAGGTATCGCCAAAGGCAGCAGTCATTTCCTGCGGTACGAACAATGTATACGGACATCCGCATAAGGAAGCCATGGAACGTCTGCAAAAAACGGGTGCCGAAATTTTTCGTACGGATGAGGATGGAACCATCCTTGTGACCATAGGGAAAGACGGTGCAATGAACATAGAAACCATGACGGAAAGGAAACCGTTATATGAAAACATTAAAGAAAAACTGGAGAAATCATGAATTTAGCCGTTGCTATCTCTTTTTCGGCGAAGAAACCTACCTCATTCGGGAATATGAAGCGGCACTACGCAAGGCAATTCTGCCCGATGGCGCGGAAATGATGAATGAGGACAGCTTCGAGGAAAAACGGGCAACTGCGGCGGCAATCATGGATGCGGCGGAAACCTTGCCGTTTCTGAATGATAAACGCCTGGTCATCGTGCGAAACAGTGCTTTTTTCCAGAAGGGTGGCAGAAAAGAGGAGGGTGAAAAGCTCAAAGCCTTTCTTTCTAATCTACCCGAAACGGTCTGCCTGCTTTTCATTGAGGAAAAGGTAGAAAAAAACAATGCACTTTATAAGGCGGTTGTCAAAAACGGACAGGCGGTTGAGTTCAAAAAACAGGCGGAAAAGGACTTAGGCACATGGATAAAACAACGCTGTAAAGCAAACGGGATGCAGATGAGCGATGGCGTACTGAATCTCTTTTTGCAGACAGTGGATCATGATATGGAAAATCTGGATGGCGAGCTGCAAAAGCTGATTGCCTATAAGGGAGAGAAAGCAGAAATCCGCGCGGAGGATATTCGTGCAGTCTGTACGGTTTCTCTGGAGGCGCGTGTGTTTGACCTTGTGAAGGCGGTGGCGGAAAAGCATCCCGAAAGGGCGGTTCAGATTTATCGCACACTGCTTTCCATGAAGGAATCCCCGTATATGGTGCTTTCGCTGATTACCAGACAATTTCGTCTGATTCTGGAAACGATGCTGCTGACGCAGAACGGTCTGACACAGGAGCAGATTGCGGCAAGGCTGGAGCTGCGCGAATTTGCGGTGAAGGAATATCAGCGGCAGTCAAAACGCTTCCCCGTGGCAGGCTGGAAACAGGCAGTCAGAGATTGCCTGCAAGCGGATTTGGATATCAAATCGGGCAGGGCGGCAGAGGAAACCGCAGTAGAGCTTTTAATTATGAAATATGCTGCGTAACAGAATCATTCCAAAGCAGGTTGTCATTTATTCCTTTTGAAATGTATTTTTTTCGCCCAGAAAGGTAGAGCGGCAGATGCTGTTTTTTCCGTATTTTTTGCGGATGGCATCCATGGCGGCATCTGCCTTTTTTTGTTTGCTCCAATCCTGCTCCAGAAGGGAAAGCTGTATACAATCCTCTTTACAAAGCTTACTCGCGCGCACCCCCAACAGCCGCAGAGCTTCGCCCTTCCAGACCTCATCAAAGATTTCCGCTGCGGCGGCATAAACCGCATTGGTGCAGTCGATGGCATTTGGCAGCTGCTTCTGGTGAGAATAGACCTGAAAATCGGCGGTTTTCAGCGTAACTGCAATTTCTTCGGCACAAAGCTTTTCCTGCCGCAGACGCATGGAAACGGTTTCCGATAAAGCCAACAGAATTTTGTGCGCAGCTTCGCGGTCGGTCACATCAAAGGGCGTTGTGGTGCTGTTGCCAATAGATTTGCTTTCGGAAACGGAAGGGGCAACGGGGCTGTCATCTATCCCATTTGCATAAGCATGAAGCAGCTTGCCAAAGCTTTTGAATTCCTTTTCCAAAAGCTTTGGCGGATACGCAGCAAGCTCGCCAACTGTGCGAATTCCCATTTTTCGCAGACGCGGTGCGGTACGTCGCCCGACCATGAACAAATCCTCAATCGGCAAGGGCCAAAATTTTGTTTCAATTTCCTCGGGGAAAAGGGTGATGCATTTATTCGGTTTTTCCAGCTCGCCTGCCATTTTCGCCAAAAGCTTATTGGTGCTGATGCCGATATTGACGGTAAAGCCAAGCTCTGCAAGGATGCGCTTCTGAATGGCTTTTGCGGCTTCGATTGGAGTGCCAAACAGGGCTTCCATTCCTGTATAATCCAGAAATCCTTCATCTATGCTGAATGGCTCAATTCGGTCAGAATATTCCGAAAGAATATCGAACATGGCACGAGAGCATTTGGAATACAGCGCAAAATCGGGTGGATAGGCAATCAAATTCGGACATTTCTGCATTGCCTGTATAATCGGCTCACCTGTCACAATGCCGTGTTTTTTCGCGGGGGTAGATTTTGCCAGAACAATGCCGTGACGATCCTCTATACTCCCGCCAATGATGGAGGGAATGGTGCGTAAATCGGTCGGTTCTCCCTTTTTCAGAAGGGAAATGGCAGTCCAACTGAGATATGCACTGTTGACATCAATATGAAAAATAATTCTGGTCATGAGAACCCTCCTTTCCTAAAATACGAACATACTTTCTGATAGCATACCACTTTTTTTGTCATTTTTCAACGAAGAAAGAAATTTTTTCGTTTCGGTATTTCTTGAAAGCCGCCGTAGTTGCCTTTATAATGTAAAGAAAAACGAAAGGGTGAAGCAGTATGATGAAAAAAAGAACCCTGGGCTGTATTTGTGGAGGGCTTCTCTTAGGGGCATTTCTTTATTGGCAGAATAATGGATTGATTCTGACAAAAATGACATACCGAGGGGAGATTCCTGCCGGCTTCGACGGCTATAAAATTTTGCAGATTGCGGATTTGCAGAATAAGGTATTCGGGAGGAGACAGGAGCCGCTCCTGCGCAAAATCGAACAAAGCTGTCCGGATATTATTGTGATTACCGGAGATCTTGTAGATAGGCATGAGAACAGAACAGATGTAGACGGTGCAATGGAATTCATTCACGCACTGGTGACCTACGCGCCCGTGTATTTTGTCAGCGGCAACCATGAGCATCAGAGCGGCGAATGGGAAATTCTGGAGGAAGCATTGGTCGAGGCCGGGGTTACGGTGCTGAATAACGGAAAATCTGTTATCGAGCGAAATGGAGATACGATAACACTGCTCGGTCTGGCAGATAAAAAGGCGAATCGGCATTATGATTTGCTTCTGCATAGCCTGATGGCAGGGCAGGAGGACAGCTTTAATATTCTGCTTTCCCACCGACCGGAATTATTTGAAACCTATGTACATGAAGGATTGGATCTGGTCTTTACAGGGCACGCGCATGGCGGACAGATTGTGATTCCCTTCTTCAGACAGGGGATTTTTGCGCCGCATCAGGGCTTTTTCCCGAAATATACAGAAGGAATGCACGAAAAGGACGGAACGGTTATGATTGTCAGCCGCGGCTTAGGCAACAGCAGCTTTCCTTTCCGTATTTTCAACCGTCCTGAGCTGATTGAGGTAACACTGCGGCAAGAGGGAAAATAACCGCAGAGGGACTTGTACGGCGGAGGCTTTTTTGTTAAAATAAAGATAACTTAAATTCAGAAAGGAAGAAATCGTATGAATCCTATCGTAACATTTGAAATGAAGGACGGCGGCATCATCAAGGCTGAGCTGTATCCGGAAATTGCACCCAATACAGTCAATAATTTCATCTCTCTGGTGAAAAAAGGCTTTTATGACGGCAAAATTTTCCATAGAGTGATTCCCGGCTTTATGATTCAGGGTGGCTGCCCTGAGGGGACAGGCATGGGCGGCCCCGGCTATCATATCGCAGGCGAATTTAGCATGGCAGGCTTCAAAAATGATCTGAAGCATACCCCCGGCGTACTTTCTATGGCAAGAGCAATGCACCCTCACAGCGCAGGCTCTCAGTTCTTTATCATGCATGAAACCTCTCCGCATCTGGATGGGCAGTATGCTGCATTCGGTAAGGTGATTGAAGGGATGGATGTCGTAAACCGTATTGCCGAAACAAAAACAAACAGACAGGACAAGCCTCTGGAGGATCAGGTTATGGTGAAGGTAACCGTAGATACATTTGGCGTGGACTATCCCGAACCCGAAAAAATGTAATTGAAAAAAGAAAACAAAAACGAATCGAACTCCTTTGGAAATCGGTTCGTTTTTTTTATCATTTCATAAATATAGTAATAAAAACAGTAATAAAATTTTTGTCGGATAGAAATTTTAGGAAAAACTTGATTTTTTTATAAAAGTATACTATAATATCATTCAGTCACGCTGATATGGCTCAGTTGGTAGAGCAATTGATTCGTAATCAATAGGTCGCGGGTTCGAGTCCCGCTATCAGCTTCTCGCACCCGAAGATTTTCGGGTGTTTTTTATTGTAAAATGTTTTTTTGAAAATATATAATTCGGCATTGTATTATTTACATTTGTTTGATATAATGAACAAAATAAAGACTTTCCGCATTTTACTTTATAATTTTGGAGGTAATACAAATGACGAGTGAAAAGAAAAAGGTATTTGGTTTGAGTTTTCTGAGTGTTTTTCTCTGGGCATCTGCTTTTCCGTTGACGAAGGTGGCACAGCAGCAGTTTACGTCCATTCCTCTGGGTTTTCTGCGCTGTACGGTCGCAGCAATTTTTCTGATTATCATAGGGAAATGCTGTCATATCCGCCTGCCGCAGAAAAAGCACATTCCTTTGTTCTTTGTATCCGGCGGTCTTGGCTTTACAGGCTATATGATTACCTTTAACACAGGTATTCTGACGCTGACCTCCGCAACCTCCAGTATCATCATTGCGGTAACCCCGATTCTGACTGCAATCGTAGCATCCAATCTATATAAAGAAAAAATCAAACCCATCGGCTGGGCGGCAATCGCGGCTGCGTTTATCGGTGTGCTGATTCTGCTTTTGTGGGAAGGCATATTTTCCATCAATATCGGTCTTATCTGGACAGTCGGTGCGGCAATCGTATTCTGCGGCTATAATATCATGACAAGGAGGCTTTCTGCAATGGGCTATAATGCCTTAGAAATCGTAACCTACAGCATGATTTGCGGTGCCATTCTGCTTGGCTTCTGGGCGGGGGATGGACTGCATCAGCTGGCAGGTGCAAGCGTGAGCCACATCATTGCACTGATTTATCTGGGGGCTTTGCCCTCCGCAACGGCATATTTTACATGGGGCAAGGCAATGAGCTACGCGGAACGCACCAGTGAGGTAACAAACTTCATGTTTGTGACACCATTACTTTCCACCATCATGGGTTTTATCATTCTGCATGAGGTGCCAAATGCAGGCACATTTATCGGCGGCGCGATTATTATTATCAGTATCGTAGTCTTTAACCTGAAAGGGAAATGATTTTAAGAGGGGCTTAGATGTCCCTCTCTTTTTTTGTTTGCATTTTTGCGAAAAATGGTGTATCGTGTCTAAAGAGAAAGAAGGGGACAGCTTTGACAATACAAAAGAAAAAGGTCATCGGGTACAGCCTATTTACCATATTCCTTTGGGCTTCGGCATATCCGCTGACAAAAATTGCGCAGACACATTTTACGGTTGTGCCGCTGGCGTTTCTTCGCAGCTTCATTGCGGGGAGCTTCATGCTGTTCATCGGGAAATTCCAAGGAATGGCACTGCCGAAGAAAAAGCAAATTCCGTTATTCCTGCTTGCGGGGGCGCTTGGGTATGTGATTTATACGGTGGCAATGAATATCGGCTTGCAGACATTGCCTTCCGCAACGTGCAGCCTTCTGGTTGCTACATCTCCGATTATGACGGCAATAATTGCATCCAAGGTGTACCAAGAAAAAATCGGTCCGGTAAGTTGGATTTCAATTTTTATTGCTTTTTCAGGTGTTATGATTCTTCTGCTTTGGGACAGTCATGGCACGTTTTCCATTGATGCGGCAATGCTCTGGATGCTTCTTTCTGCCGCTTCCTGGGCAGGCTATAACATTATGACAAGAAAGCTGGTTGCCATGGGCTATACCTCCGCACAAATCACCTGTTTCAGCATGCTTGGAGCAGCGCTGTGGCTCTGCTTTTCTGCTATGCAGGGCTTTCGGGAGATGGTAACTGGAGAGCCGAAGCATTTTCTCGCCTTGCTGTATCTCGCAATCATCTCTAATGCCGTCGGCTGTATCCTCTGGGCGAAGGCTCTGGCGTATGCGGAAAAAACAAGCGAGGTGGCGAACTTTATGTTCCTTTCGCCGCTGCTGTCCACTCTGATGAGTTTTCTGCTTCTGCATGAGGTGCCGGGGATGGGAACCTTTGTCGGCGGCGCGATTATCATCTGTGGTCTGCTGCTTTTTAATCTGAAAGGGCAGAAAAAGGAATAACCGAAAAGAGAATGAAGAAAGAAAAGGATAAATCCTCATTTTTATTTGAAGATTTACCCTTTTTTAATTTGCTTTATTCTGTTGTGGGATTAGTATGCTCTGCCCCAGTAAACCATGTGCTTCGCAGGCTTGCCGCAGCATACGCAGACATCAGAGATTTCTTCCTGTTCAAAAGGAATACATCTGCTGGTTGCCGCTGTTCTTTCCTTGATGGCATCCTCACAGGCCTGATCGCCGCACCACATTGCTTTAATGAAGCCGGGTGTTTCGTTGATGATTTTTTCAAATTCATTCATTGTTTTTGCAACGTAGGTTCTGGATTCACGGTGTTCGGTTGCTTTTTTCAGCATATTTTCGTGAATTTCATCCAGAAGGGCAGGAACTCTTGTTTCCAGCTCATCCAGAGAAACGAAAATCTTTTCTCCGGTATCTCGTCTTGCCAGAACACACTGATTCTGTTCAATATCCTTGGGGCCGATTTCCAGACGAACGGGAATCCCCTTCATTTCATATTCGGAGAACTTCCAGCCTGCGGATTTATCAGAATCATCCAGCTTTACACGACAAACCTTTGCCAGTCTGTTTTTCAGCTCAGCTGCTTTTTCCAGTACGCCTTCCTTTTTCTGCGCGATGGGAACAATCATCACCTGTGTTGGTGCGATACGAGGGGGCAGAACCAGACCGCTGTTGTCACCATGCACCATGATGATTGCACCAATCATACGGGTTGTCATGCCCCAGCTTGTCTGGTGTACATACTGGAGCTTGTTTTCCTTATCGGTATACTGGATGCCAAACGCATGCGCGAAGCCGTCACCGAAGTTATGGCTGGTGCCAGACTGCAGTGCCTTCCCATCATGCATCAGGGATTCAATGGTAAAGGTGTGTGCTGCACCTGCAAAGCGTTCCTTTTCTGTTTTTTCGCCCTTTATAACGGGGATTGCCAGTACATCACGGCAGAAATCCGCATAAATATTCAGCATCTGGATGGTTCTTTCCTGTGCCTCCTCTGCGGTTGCGTGTGCGGTATGACCCTCCTGCCACAAAAATTCCATGGTTCTCAGGAAGGGGCGTGTTGTTTTTTCCCAACGAACAACGGAGCACCACTGATTATACAGCTTGGGCAGGTCTCTGTAGGACTGCACGATGTTTGCATAATGCTCGCAGAACAGGGTTTCGGAAGTGGGACGAACACAAATGCGTTCCTCCAGCTTCTTTTCGCCGCCGTGGGTTACCCATGCAACCTCGGGCGCAAAGCCTTCTACATGATCCTTTTCCTTCTGCAGCAGGCTTTCGGGGATGAACATAGGCATATATACATTTTCTACGCCTGTTTCTTTGAATCTGCGGTCTAATTCATGCTGTATATTTTCCCAGATAGCATACCCATCGGGCTTGATGATCATGCAGCCCTTTACTGCGGAATAATCGATCAGCTCTGCTTTCTTTACGACGTCGGTATACCATTGTGCAAAATCTTCCTCCATGGAAGTAATGGCTTCAACAAGTTTCTTCTCTTTCGCCATGTCTTTCTCCTTTTCTGCGACCACTGTGCGGTCATTTTTTACGTTATACTCGTGTAAGAGTTTTCCTTTTCTGCCCGCAAAACGCGCAGAAAAGCCCGAATATATAATATGACGAACACAGCCGATTGTCAAGGTTGAGCAGAGCATCCCACCTATTCTAAAATGCGATTCCGAAATTTCTCGGTTTTATATCATACGTCATCGTTTTTCCGCTGACCGGATGTATAAAATCGATATGATAACTGCACAATTCCGGCATATCGCCTGCAGCATTCCCATACTTATGATCCCCGCAGATGGGCGTTCCGAGATGTGCCAGCTGCACACGGATCTGATGATGTCGTCCGGTATGCAGCGTGATATCCAACAACGCTGTTTTTTCTTCTTCCTTTATGACACGGTAATCCAGTAAGGCTTCCTGCACCCCATTTTTCCTGTTTACATTCTTCTGCTCCTTCCGTGGCTGCTCCACCACACAGGATTTATTCTCTTTCCGGTCAA
>ERZ834859.1261-NODE-1261-length-28736-cov-4.077822_pt1 | contig 28736 bp, 13 predicted proteins | sample MGYA00519947_ERZ834859 | MGnify/ENA primary metagenome ERZ834859 (study PRJEB31850, sample SAMEA3708763) | human gut metagenome | biome: human gut; feature: human-associated habitat; material: faeces | place: China | collected 2014 ...
TGAAAAAAAATTATATGCATACAAGTTCAAGGGGTACTGGAAAGATGTCGGAACACTCAGTTCTTATTGGGAAGCAAATATGGAATTGATTGATATTATCCCGGTGTTTAACCTGTATGAAGAATTTTGGAAGATTTATACCCGCACGGATACGATTCCGCCGCAGTATATCGGGGAAAATGCTTACATAGAAAAGAGTATTATCGGTGATGGAACGGAAATTTACGGAAAGGTTTATAATTCCGTTATCGGTGCCGGCGTCGTCATAGAAGAAGGCACGGTGGTACGTGATTCAATTATTATGAACAATTCTGTTATCGGAAAAGACAGTATTGTTACAAAGTCGATTATTGCAGAAGATGTTCAGATTGGCAGCCATGTTGAACTTGGGGCAGGCGAAGAAGCAGAGAATGTATTTAAACCTAAAATTTATAATTCAGGCCTTGTTACAGTCGGTGAATGTTCCGTTATCCCGGACAATGTAACAGTAGGTAAGAATACAGCTATTTCCGGCGAGACGACCATTGATGATTATCAGGAAGGGCAGCTTGCAAGCGGAGGCATCATAATTAAGGCAGGTGATAATGTATGAAAGCAATAGGAATTATTCTGGCCGGTGGCAATAACAAACTGATGAAAGATTTATCAAAAAAGAGGGCAATCGCGGCAATGCCGGTTGCGGGAAGCTACAGGGCAATTGATTTTGCATTAAGTAATATGTCCAATTCCCGTATTAATAAAGTGGCTGTTATTACACAGTACAATGCCCGTTCTTTAAATGAGCATTTAAGTTCATCAAAGTGGTGGGATTTCGGCAGAAAGCAGGGCGGACTGTTCGTATTTACACCGACAATTACAGCAGACAGCAGCTACTGGTACCGCGGTACGGCAGATTCTTTATATCAGAATCTGAATTACTTAAAGACAAGCCATGAGCCGTATGTTGTTATCGCATCCGGTGACGGTATTTATAAGATGGATTATAATAAAGTGCTGGAGTACCATATCGAAAAGAAAGCGGATATTACGATGGTTGTCAAGAAAATGACAGACCGTTCGGAGATTAACCGTTTCGGACTGGTAACGATGACAGAGGAAGGACGGATTACCGATATCGATGAGAAACCGCTGGAAACCAATCTTTCCACTGTTTCAACAGGAATCTATGTAATCCGCAGAAGACTGCTGATTGAACTGATTGAAAAGGCAGCTTCAGAAGACCGTCATGATTTTGTACGGGATATTCTGATACGTTATAAGAATATTAAAAAGATTTACGGATATAAGCTGGAAAGCTATTGGAGCAATATCTCATCCGTAAGGTCTTACTATAAAACTAATATGGACTTTTTAAAGAAAGATGTCCGTGATTATTTCTTTAAGCAGTATCCGGATATTTATTCAAAGGTAGAAGATTTACCGCCGGCAAAGTACAACTGTGGTGCGCAGGTCAGCAACAGCCTTGTATCAAGCGGCTGCATTGTCAACGGTACAATTGAAAATTCGATTTTGTTTAAAAAGATTTATATCGGAAATAACAGTGTAGTAAAGAATTGCATTATTTTAAATAATGCATATATTGGGGATAACTCTTATCTGGAGAACTGCATTGTGGAAAGCGGAAGTACCATTAAAGCCAATACCAATTACAAGGGTGAGGGCGAACCGCTGATTCTTGATGAAAACAGTCCGATTTATTACTAAAAAACTGCAACGACACAAAAAGATTATGGCTGCAACAGGGGGCAGCAGAAGGGGCGCTTATGAATATTACAGATGTACGTGTTAGAAAAATCAGCAAAGAAGGAAAGATGAAGGCAGTTGTATCGGTTACAATAGATGATGAATTTGTTGTACACGATATTAAGGTTATCGAAGGCGATAAGGGGTTATTTATTGCGATGCCAAGCAGAAGGTCGTCAGACGGTGAGTACAGGGATGTAGCCCACCCAATCAACACCTCGACAAGAGAACGGTTACAGGCGGTGATTCTGGAAGCCTATGAAAAGGCAGAAGAATCGGCAGAGGAATAACAGGCAATAAAATTGTAAAGTGAAATAAAAAGGCTGCACAGAAAAAGTAGTATCTGTGCAGCTTTTATTTTTTGTATTCCGTATCACCGGTCAACAATATTCCCTTTCAGTTTCCGGAATGTCGATGGGGACACGCCGTTTACTTTCTTAAAGGCATCGCCGTAGTAGTTACTGTTATCATAGCCGCATTCAAAGGCGATTTCCGTAATGCTCATGCCGGTTTCCAGAAGCAGTTTTTCAGAATGATTAATCCGCACATTATTTAAGTATTCTTTAAACCCCAGACCGTTTGCAGACTTAAATTTTTTGGAAAAATACGAAGGATTTAAGTGCAGCAGTTCTGCCATGTCATCCAGTGTAATATTATTTTTAAAGTGTTCGTTAATATAGTCTACGGCAATCTGGAGTGCTTCATCGGTGGCGCGCGTGTTGTTGTTGACAATCAGAATTGAAGCATCATTAATATACCGTAAAATACGCACGACCAAGGTCTGAAAATACATTTTTAACATGCAGTTTGAAAAAATATCAGACGACTGGTGTTCGGCAAGAATCAGACTCAGCATGGCATTGATATCACTGCGGCAGTCCTCCGGCAGATAAAAGATTTTGGAAAACAGGTGGCTTTGCAGCCATACTGTGCCGAATTCTGCAACCAGCTCACTTAAATAACTCTGTGTAAATTCAATCGATACACATTCATGCAGGGCAGCCTCCGAGTAAGAAGTGCGGTGCAGTGTATCTGCGGGAATAAATGTAATATTGCCGGGCGTCAGGTGGTAGACATTGTTTTTGATAAATAAATCGCACCCGCCGCTGATCAGGTAAAACATTTCATAATAAGAATGTGCATGTGCAGAGTGCATATGGTAAGACGCCTGATGGGTCTTTTTGGAAATTTCAAATCGTGATGTTACAGCCATAGAAATCCTCGTTTCTGAACAATTATATAAAATTTTGTTCGGATGTTTTTAAAATGTAAAATGGTAAAAATGCACAAAAAATCATAATGTATTTGCGTAATATTAACATATACTATATTTTACACCTAAAATAATCAGTAAACAAGAGCGAAAATCACTATTTTTTTGTAGAAAAGGCGGGATGTTTGTGATAGATTAGTGTCATTGGAGAGATTTAACAAAAATGTAACACGAATTTTACATTTTTGATTAAAAATTGACAATAGGGCTAATTTCACGAGAGGAGAGTAATTATGAAGACTAAAAAGTCAAAAAGAGTAATGGCGGTCGTAATGGCAGTTTTACTCACAGTAGGTATTATGCCTATGGACTGGGCTGTAACGAAGGCAGCAGCAAGTACAGTCCACTCTTTTGATGCAACAGCGCAGGCTTCAGTTGGGGATGACAAAGCCGTGATTGCAGAGGGAACAACATTTAATGACGGGTACTTTAAAATCGTAGGAAAAGTGACCCAGAGAACGAACAGTGACGGAAGCATAAAGGCTTACGAACTGGCATCTAAGGCAACAGGTGCCGTGCAGTTTACAACGGAAAGCGCTTCTTCCGTAGTAGTAGGTTTAAGCAGTACGGGCGGTTCGAATGAATCCGCAGTGGCACTGATTAATACAGCGGATAACAGTGTGGTTGCAGAAGACGCAGGAACAACCGTTGTAGCAGGAACAAAAAAGACTGAGTTAAAGTATACAGCATTACCGGCAGGTACCTATCAGGTTGTATCACCGGAAGATGCAGAACGTAACAGAGGCGCAAGATTCTTAGACATTACGGTTGAGGAAGAAGAAGCTGCCGCAGTTACAACAACATATGCGTTTGCGGTTGCAGACCTTTCACCGGCAGCTTACAGTGTAACAGCAGATAAAGCAGCAATTGCCGAAGGAACAGCTTTTGCTTCTGATTATGTAAAGACTGTCGGAACCGCAACATTCAGAACGAAGAGTTCTTCCGATTTCAGTGCATTAAAGGCAATTGAACTTGGCTCAAAGGCATCCGGTGCATTACAGTTTACTGTAACAGGTACTGCTTCAGTATCTTTTGAAGCAAGCAGTACGGGCGGTTCTAATGAATCTGCAATTGCATTGGTAAATACAGCAGACAACAGCACTATTGCAGAAGATACAGGAATTAAGGTTGTATCAGGAACGAATGCAACAAAGCTTACATACAGCAGCTTACCGGCAGGTACTTATCAGATTGTTTCACCGGAAGATGCAGACCGTAACAGAGGTGTCAGAGTGTTAAGCTTCACAGCGGAACAGACAGCAAGCGGCGAAAGACCGGCAAGAAAAGCGTGGGAAGACGTAGCAGCACCGGCAATCGGTGAGATTACGGCAGCAGACGGTAAAATTACAGTTCCGTTTACAATGGTAATCGGCTATGACGGCGCAGACAGTGTATCCGTTGATATGAAGAATGCAGCAGGAACTGTTGTGGCCACAGAAAATTATGCAAAAGATGCAACAGAAGGTGTAGTTACATTTACACCGGCTGCAAGCGGTGATTATACATTTACAATTACAGCAGCAAGAAAAGATGAAGCAGACAAGACAGGAACAGATAAGGAATTTAAGGGCTTTGAACTTCCGCTTGCAAAGCCGTCTTTCCAGAGTGCAACAAGCCAGGGTGGCGGTAAGGTTTCACTCGTATGGGACGAAGTGACAGAAGCTTCTTCTTATGAAGTATCATACAGCGAAAACGGAACAGACTTTACACAGCCTGTATCTGTAACAGGAACAGAATATGTGGTTTCAGGATTGACAGTCGGCAAGGAATATACTTTCAAGCTGACAGCAGTCAGAGTATTACCGGCAGCCGTTTCAGAAGCTGCAACGATTACAGCAAAAGCGACTGCAGAAGCACAGCAGGTATGGGCTTTTTCAGCATTCGGACAGGGCGTCAGCTCAGATGAAAAGAATGCAGGCTATGAAGGCAGTGCAAATGACGGAAAGGTAACACTTTGGAATTTAAACAGCAAGGGTAAGATTGTACCGGCTTCTACAGACGGTTTATCCTTCTACTATACAGCCATTCCTTCTAATATGAACTTTACATTGTCAGCAACCGTAACAGTTGATGAATGGACACTGACAAACGGTCAGGAAGGCTTTGGTTTAATGGCGGCCGACAGAGTTGGTAAGAACGGTGATTCTTCTGTATTCTGGAACAACTCCTATATGGCATCTGTCACAAAGGTTGAATACTATGTAAACGCAGATGGCAGCATGGCATTAGACACTATTAAGCAGGGCGGCACAACAGCACCGGAGGGTTCTGTAAAGGCAACAATGAAGTTAGGTATCGGCTCACAGGAAAAGACAGGTGTTACAAAGGCAAACCTTTCTAAGCTGGAAGCAAACGATACAGCAACTGTAAACAATGAATTCAGTTCAAAGATGACAACACTGGAAAGCTCTGGTGTAACGGGAAATCTGATTGGCAATGCAACAAAGGATGTTACAGGAACTGTTGAGAATCCGCTGACAACCTTTAAGATGTCTATTCAGAAAAATAACACAGGTTATTTCGTAAGCTATACCAACGAAGCAGGCGAAACTGTGACAAAGAAATACTATGATACAAAGGCATTGGAACAGTTAGATGAAGACAATGTATATGTTGGTTTCTTCGCTTCAAGAACAGCAAAGATTAGCGTAACAGACATTAATTTAACAACGGTTTCACCTGAAAATGATGTAGCAAAAGAAGAACAGCCGGTTACAACCGTAGCACCTTCATATAAAGTAACATCTGCTTCTGTATCCAATTCAGAAAGCTACAAGTTATCTTATGTAGCCAATGCAGACGGTCACGTTGTTGTTACTGCAGCAGACGGAATGGTTATTGCAGATGAAGATGTAACAGCCGGTCAGAAATATGTATGGGAAACGACATTAACATTAGGTGAGAATACATTTACAGTAACAATGACACCGGTGGAAGGTTACAGACCAAGTGAATTTGAAGTATTGGATTCTTATGAAGCTTCAACATTTACTTATAAGGTAACATACAACAAGTTTGACGGCGACGTGATTTATGTCGGACCGGATGCGACATCAGACGGTGTCGGTACAAAGGAAAATCCGATTGACATTTACACAGCAGTAAAATTTGTTTCACCGGGACAGAAGATTGTACTTCTTTCAGGTACATACAATTTAGAATCAACAGTTACGGTACAGCCGGGTATCGACGGTACGGAAAGCCAGCCAATCATTATGGCAGCAGAGTCTTCTACAGACAGACCGGTATTTGATTTCGGCAAGAACTGTGAAGGTATGGTATTAGCCGGTGATCACTGGTATTATCAGGGATTTGATGTAACAAATTCAGCAAATGCAAAGGATGGTATCAGACTTTGCGGAAGCAGCTGTACAGTAGATAACGTACGGACTTATCACAACGGTAACACCGGTTTACAGATCAGCCGTTTTACATCAACAGATACTAAAGAAGAATGGCCAAGCAACAACTTAGTATTAAATTGTACATCATACGGCAATGCCGATGAGGGTTACGAAGATGCAGACGGATTTGCAGCAAAGCTGACAATCGGTGAAGGAAATACATTTGACGGCTGTATCGCATACAACAATGCAGATGACGGATGGGATTTATTTGCAAAGGTAGAAACAGGCTCAATCGGTGCTGTAACAATCCAGAACTGTGTAGCTTACGGCAACGGTTATCTGGAAGACGGTACTGATGCCGGTAACGGTAACGGATTTAAGATGGGTGGTTCAAGCATGTCAGGATACCACAAGTTAATCAATTCCGTAGCATTTGATAACAAGGCAAAGGGTATTGATTCTAACAGCTGTCCGGATATTCAGGTAACCAATTCTACATCATACAATAATGGCGGTTCAAACGTAGCCATGTATACAAATGATGCAGCAAATACCGATTTTATGGCAACAGGTGTTCTTTCATGGAGAACTCAGAAGACAAGTGTGAATGAAACATTTAAGTTCAAGGGTACACAGGATGCTTCTAAGGTATATCAGTCAAGCAACTATTTCTGGAACTGCACAGAAGCAGGAACAAATAATAGTACAACAGCCGTAACGGCAGACTGGTTTGTATCTACAGACACAAAGATGAATTATGACACACACGTATATGCAGCGATTCCGGTTACAAGAAACAGTGACAATACAATCAATATGAACGGCTTACTGGTACTTACAGCCAATGCAAAGGCTGGCGCTGTTGTAGGCGGTCAGGCTTCTGCAAAGATTGATTTGAGCGGTAAGATGACAGGTGGTCTGTTATTCCAGAAGACAACAGGCAGTGAATCTGTAGAAACAGGTGATATGGCAAATATGATGCTTTATATCCTCTTACTGCTTGGCGCAGCAGGTGTATATGCAGCTTCTAAGAAAAGAAAGCACGCATAAGCATGATGCCGGATTCAGGCGAATATAAACGAATATAAAAGTCAAGGAACCCCTTTATTGAGGTGACTTAATAAGGGGGTTCTTTTCTTAAAGAAAATATATATTTTGACAATTAAATTAATTGCAAAAAGATATGTATTTTCTTTTGGAAAAGAACAAAAAGGGAGGTTTTTTTACAATGATTAAAAACAGAAGGACAAGCGGACTGCTGAGCATGGCATTGGCAACATGTTTGGTTGTAAGTGCAGTACCGGTACAGACAGTGGATTCTATTTTGGGAAATGCAGCAGGAAGGGTAACAGCTTATGCTGAGGAAACGGCGCAGAGTACAAAGCCGCTTACAACACTTTGGAAAACGCAGGAAGTCGGTACACACGAGGGAACAGGAACTTATGCGTATGATGCAGCAGCAAAGACTGTAACGGTAAACGGTGCCGGTACAAAATTTGATAAATCAGCCGGAAGTGATGATTTATTCTACGCTTATTTTGAGGGTAAAGGAGATTTAACCATTACAGCGAAGATGACCGTCAATAATAACGGCAATGCAGGATACGCAGGACTGTTAATCCGTAATACCGCAGATGAAGCGGGAAGTGCCAGTGCAGCACTGTATGCAGATTTTGCAAATGGAAGCAAGAATCAGATCCGTTACGGATACCATAAAGAAGCAGCAGGCGGCGGTGCATCACAGGTCAATACGGCAGTCACAACCGCTTCTTCTGACATTTATATTAAATTAGAAGTTTCAGGGGAAAAAGCAACCTATCACGTTGCTTCGACAGCTGATTTTTCAGATGAAAAGGTAAAGACACAGACAATTGATGGTTTATCAGCAAAGACAATCGGTTTCTTTGCAACAGAAGGAGTAACTGCAGAATTTTCGGATGTAACGGTGACATCAAATTATACAACGGATGACGGTGCAGATGTTAAAAAGCAGATTTTTGATTCAGAGGCAGGAGAAGTGAACTTCTCACAGTCAAGCAGTAAAGATTACTCAGGAAATTATGATGCAGGAAATTCTTTTGAAACCTCTGCAAACGGCAATATTTTATCCGTAAACCATACAAGAAGTGCGGCAGTTAAGGGAAATATCAGGGATGATAAGGGAATGGATTACATATTATTCCCGGAAACATCAGAAGATATGACGATTTCAGCAGATATTACAGTGACAAAGCTGGATTCCGGTACAGATAAGCAGGGTCTTGCCATCGGACAGTTTAACGCGAAGACCGGCAGCGCCATGAAGTGTGACGTATTACATATCCAGAAAAATATTGTGATCCAGCATACATTTTCAACGGTCAGCGGAACGGGTAACTGCGGTTCTCCAAAGGTTGGCAAAAAAACTGATACAGCAAACGGATATGAGCTGGGCGGCACATATACACTGACTTACACAAAGAGCGGCAATACAGCCAGCATGAAAGTTGTAAGTGCAGACGGAACGGTGCTTATGGGTTCAGAAGGCAATCCGGGTGAATTTGACCTGACACAGTCTTATGCAGACTTACAGACAGGACAGACAGTACGCTATGGTCTGGCATTTTCAGGTGTTACGGCAGAAATCAGTAACCTGACCTTAAAGAATGCAGAAGGTACGGTTGTATATGACCAGAACGATTATTATGTTGCAGTCGGTGTAGCACCAGTGATTACAAATGCTGCAACAGAAGTAGCTTCTGACAGAAAGAGCATGAATATTACATGGGATGTTGCAGAAGAAGGCTCAGGCAATATTAAATACGCCGTATATGTATCAAAGGATGGCGGTGAATATACAAAGATTTCTGATTCTAAGGTGAACAGCTTCAGTTATGCCGGAATGGACGGCGATGGAAAGTATCAGTTTAAGATTGTGCCTTATGGCGGAACAACAATGGGAACAGCCGTAGAAACTGAAATAACGGACTATCAGGCACCACTTGCACAGGCGGAATTAACAGCCGCAGGCAGCAAATCTAAGGTAGAACTGTCATGGAATGCCGTAGAAGGTGCATCTTCTTATGATGTGTACAGAAAACTGGGCTCTGACGGTGAAGCAGTGCTGGTTAAGACAACCGCAGAAATTGCATTTACAGATACAGATGTTGTCGAAGAAGAACCGTATTATTACTATGTTGTAGCAAAAAATGACAAGAATACAAGTAATCCGTCAGCAACGATGCAGGTACTGACATCAGATGGCCATACAGGCGCTTATGTATATGAAAATGAAGCAACAAAACTGACAGTAGCATATAAGTCCAATGATACTGTTTTCGATGATAATGCACTGCTGGTTCTTACAGCAGACGAAGCAGGAACAGCACAGCTTTATGTAAATGACGTGCTGGCAGATACCAAAACTGTCGGTGCGGGCGATGAAATGAAGTTTGAACCTGAATTAAAGAAAGGCAGAAATGACGTTACCGTTATATTTACTGATGCAGAAGGCAATGCGACAAGAAAGACATTTAATTTTGTTGCAAACCCGGATGTTGATATTGTTGTAGATGCGGCATATACAGGCGAAGACGGTGCAGAGTCAGATGGACTGCCGGTATACAAGACTGTTCAGGCAGCAGTCAATGCAGTGCCGGAAGATAATGCAGAAGCCAAAGTAATTTACATTAAAAATGGTGAATATAATGAACGTGTTGAAGTAAAATCACCATATGTAAGTCTTCTCGGACAGGACAGTGAAAAGACCCATTTATTCTATTCTGTATGTGTTGCCAACGGAAATGCAGACAGTATGTGGAACCGTAACGCAATGTATGTAGATACGGCAGCAACAGGCTTCACAGCAGAAAATCTGACGGTTGAAAATTCATATGACTATACAAACGGTTCGGACCAGCAGGCAGATGCCCTGTGTATTGTGGCTGACCAGACAGCATGTATTAATGTAAGATTAATCGGCTATCAGGATACCCTGCTGACTGATACAAGAACGAAAGATGAAAACGGCAATTATGCTGTGACAAGACAGTATTTCAATAAATGTTATATTACAGGTAATGTTGACTTTATCTATGGTGCAGGTACTTCCGTATTTGAAGACTGTGATATTGTTGCAAGATATACAGAATACAAATCAGACGGATGCTATACAGCCGGAAGAACATATGCTTCCACACCTTACGGATACGTATTTAACAACTGCCGCTTCCTTGCAGAAGAAGGCGTAGCAGACGGCGCATACAGAATGGCACGTCCATGGGGCGCAGATGATTCAACAACATTTATGAACTGTTACTTAGGCAGGGCGATTTCACTGGAAACATCTTACGGCGACATGAGCGGTAACTTAGCTGAAAATGCAAGATTTGCAGAATACGGTTCTTACGGTCCGGGATATACAGTAAATAATAAGCGCCCATACCTGACAAGTGCACAGGCAGCAAAATTTAAGACGGACACAGTCATGGGGGACTATGATTACAGTGCAAGAACTGCCACATTGTATGGAACACAGCAGGAAAAACCGAAAACAGATATAACGGTTGTTGATAAGGCCGAGGTTGTTAAGAATGTAGCGGTTGATGAAAATGCCGTAATTAAAAATGCGGCCGGTGAAACCGTAAGTCCGGGAGAAGTCAGTGTTGTCATTGAAAAAGCCGGAAACAGCGTAATTGACTCAATTATGAAAGGCTTTACAGCCGGTGGAATATTAATTGCTGACGGAAGTACAGTGGATTATTATGACATTGAATTACAGGATGAGAACGGTCAGGCAGTTATGCTTGAAAGCGGTAAAATCCAGATTACATTTGCTTATAAAGAAGGAATTGATTACAGCAAGGTTAATGTAATTGTATATCATCTGAATGAAAAGACCGGTGTCATTGAAAAGCTGGAAACACAGCTTACAAGTGAAGGTATCCGTTTTGAGGCAGACAGCTTCAGTCCGTTTGCAGTATACTATGAAAATAAAACGGTACAAAAAGATGATGTTACCAAGCCGGATGACACAAAGAAAGATGATACAAAAACAGACGATGTAAAGAAGGATGATGCAGGTTCAGGAACACAGCAGGGTGAGAATACCGGTGCTGCGGATGCGCCAGAGGAATCAGAAAATGCACAGCAGTCTGCGGATACAGGCGTACAGACAGGAGATACAGCCAATGGATTTGGATTCCTTGCGGCAGCAGTTGCAGCGGCAGGAGCAGGTGCTTATGAATTTCTTAAAAAAAGAAAGCTGATTCGCAGATAAAAAAGATAATTACTCAAATTTGATAGCCCGCGGGGCTGCCATGGAAATTCAAAAATTTCGTGGCAGCCTTTTTGTATTTCCGGTGGACGTTTTTGGAAAAAATATATGTAAGAATTTGCATATAAATTGATATAAGAGTGAAAAATATGTAAAATGCACAAAAAATGTGACAAATATCAGTAGTTGAGTAGCAAAAATAACTGCAATCATGGTTGACTATCTGATTTAAAAATAATATAATAAAAACAATTGGTGAAAACTTATAAAAGTTTTTTAAAAAGTTCGTGATTTTTTAAAAATGTGCTAAAAATACGAGGCTTCAGGAATGCTTTTATAAAAACACTAAAAACAAATCAGGAGGACGATTATGAGAAGAAAGGTGACAAAGGCAGCAGCGCTTTTATCAGCAGTACTGATGGCTAGCAGTTCTGTACCGTATGGTGTGTTAATACCTTACAATGTATTGGCAGAAGAAGTAAGTGCAGATGCCGGAGCAGCAGTACAGGAGGAAACAGCAGCAACTGTAGGCAGCGTAACCAACATTAAGACATGGGATGCAGCAGGCTTACTGGCAGCAGCAGCAACAGAGGATAATGGCTTATCCTTAAAGGGTGACGGCTGGACAACTGGAACAGATACAGCCGGAGCAGAAGCATTTGGAACAGGAGATTATGTAAAGGCAGGAGGTGTAAAGCCGACACCAAACAACGGTGCTATTCCGACAGCAGGCTGCTATTTACAGTATACAGCGACAGAAAGCGGTAAGCTGACAATTATGGAAAAGACACAGAAGACTAATAAGAGCTTCTATGTTGTAGATTCAGACGGTGTTGTAAAAGACACAAAGACATCAGGTTCAGCAAGTACATACGATACCATTACAATTGATGTAGAAGAAGGCAAGACCTATTATGCATATATGTCAGGTTCAACAGCCAATATCTTTTCGGTATCATTAGCAGTTGGTGAAAAGAAGCAGACTGCATGGGCAGATGTTGCAGCACCGGTAATTAACAGTGTAACAACAGATGAAGCCGGAGATTTCGTTGTAGACTTCTCAGCAGTCATTGATGCATACAAGGGTGCTGATGATGTAAAGGTTACAATGTTACAGGATGGTCTGGAAGTATCTACACAGACATTTACAAAGCAGGCAGATACAGCTACATTTGCACCATACCGTTCAGGTACTTACACATTCGTAGTGGTTGCACAAAGATATGGCGAAGCTGATAAGGCAAGTGAAGTTTATACATACAAGGATTATGTACTGGCAGTGAAGAAGCCGGTTATCACATGGGCACAGAACAAGGGTAACGGCGATGTTTACTTAGACTGGATTAATATTGAAGATGCAGATTCTTATTCTGTAGCTTATAAGGAATCCGGAAGCACAGCAGATTACACGGTTGTAGAATCAGCATTATCTGCAGAAACAGGAAATTACACACTGACAGGACTGACAGCAGGCAAGTCTTATGATATCCAGATTAAGGCACTCAGAAAGTCAGACGGTTTTGAATCTGTTTATACAGAAAAAGATTTTGAAGTAACAACAGCAGAAGAACAGCCATGGTATACGGCAATCGTAGGTTCTGCACAGGCAGGCGATGTTACATTTACAACGGCTGACGGACAGACAGATAATGTAAAGCTTTCCGTATCTGACAATAGCGCAGCAAAGAGTAATAATCAGGAATCACCGGCAATTGCAGGAACAGCCGGAACACTGGAAGTTAAGGGACAGGCAAGCGGTAAGATTTCTGATGATGAAGACGGATTTACATATTACTATACAAAGATTGATCCGAACAAAGAAAACTTTAAGCTGAGTGCAACATTTGAGATTACGGATACTTCTCTCACACCGGATAATCAGACCGGTTTTGGTATTGTTGCAGCCGATGCACTTGGATTAAATGTATGGGGCAATCCGGATTATGTACATAAGTATTTCAACTATGCATCTTCTATGATGTTTAGCTCAAAGCAGAGTAATCCGTTTATGAGAACGGTTACAGGTTATACATCAGCTGATACATCAAGCAATGACGGTGTGGAAAGAAGTGTAACAAATGCTAGGTTTACAGACCAGACAGCTAAATTTGAAGTAGGTAACAAATATACATTTTCGTTAGAAAAGACAGATGAAGGTTATACAGCAACCTGCAACGGTTCAGAACAGAAGCTTTCTGATAACTCCTTTACATCTGTACAGGAAGATGGAACAGTTGTAGTTGGTATTGCGGTATCCAGAAAGGTATCTGTAAAGGTATCTGATGTTGAATTTTCAAAGTCTGAAAGCAAGGGTATTACATCAAATGACAACGGTGATGAAAAGGTTACACCGGACGGAAGAGTATATTCAACAAGCACAAGCGGTTCTGCAAATTATGAATACATCTATGTACCAAATTGTGCAGGTACATTGACAGTATCAAACGGTGATACAGATGTAGTTGTAGATCAGGCAGTTGCTGCAAATGAAGTTGTAAGAGTAAATGTTCCGTTAAACAACGGAAAGAATACTGTAAAGTCAACATTAAAGCCAACAGCAGCAGATAACATTGCAAGCACAGTAGCAGTTATTAAGGAAACAGTTGTTGATCATCAGTCATACGGACAGGAAGGTCAGACAATCATTGTATCCGCAGATGCTGATGCAGAAGGTAAGGGAACAGAAGAAAGCCCGATGAGCCTGTCTAATGCATTAAAGTATGCACAGCCGGGTCAGACCATCTTCTTAAAAAATGGTACTTACAGCGGTGCAAAGGTTGAAAGAAGTGTCAGCGGTACAGCAGATAAGAATATCAACCTTGTAGCAGAATCACTTTCTACAGACGGAACAGACGGTGTAGTATTTACAGGTGAAGTAAGGCTCACAGGTTCATACTGGCATGTATATGGTCTGTATGTAAAAGATTCAGCGGGTGTAGGTATCCAGATTTGCGGTAACTACAATACGATTGAAATGTGTACAGTAAACCACGCAGCAAATTCAGGTATCCAGATCAGCCGTGAAGGCGGTGCTGATAATGATGCCGGAAGAAAAGGCAAGTTATGGCCTACAGGCAACCTCATTAAGAACTGTGAATCATTTGATAACTGTGATGCAGGACGTAATGATGCCGATGGTTTTGCAGCAAAGCTGACTTGTGGTGAAGACAATAAGTTCTATGGCTGTATCAGCCATAACAACATTGATGACGGATGGGATTTATATGCAAAATCCGTATCCGGTGAAATCGGTGCTGTAACAATTGAAAACTGTGTAACTTATAACAACGGCTGGCTGACAACAGATGATGTAACAGCTAAAGGCTATGAATACGGCGAAGGTAACGGCTTCAAGCTTGGCGGTGGTCAGATGAAGGGTGCACATGTTTTAAAGAACAGTATTTCATTTGACAACCATGCAAAGGGTATTACTTCAAACAGCTGCCCTGACTGTAAGATTATTAACTGTATTTCTTACAACAACTCACTGGATAACAGTGCATACAATGTAGGCTTAAATACAAAGGATTCTAACATCAAGGCTTGGGAAGTAACAGGATTAATTTCATTAAACAACAGCAAGAATACAAAGCTGGAGGATTTAATCCCATTTGCACTTCACAGTGAAAACAACTACATTTATGACGGTTCCGCTTCTTATAATAATAAGGGTGAACAGGCTACAGAAGACTGGTTTGAAAGTGTAGATACATCTGTAAAACCAACAAGAAATGAAGACGGTACAATCAATATGCACAACCTGCTTCTCTTAAAGGATACTTCTAAGAACACAGGTGCGGTATTAGATGTAACAAGTGATGCAGCAAAATCCGTAAAACCGGCAAAGACAACGGTTGTTGAAGAAGAAAAGGTTGTATATGAAATGCGTCAGGATGCAGACGGCAACTGGCATTACTATGCAAATGATAAAATTGCAACGGATTACTGCGGCATGGCATTAAACGAATACGGCTGGTGGTATATCAAGAATGGTGATGTAGACTTCACTTATACCGGTATGGCATGCAATGAATACGGCTGGTGGTATTTCAACAACGGACAGCTTGACCTGACCTTCTATGGACTTGCAAGCAATGAATACGGAACATGGTTCTACACAGACGGACAGTTAAACTTCGGCTTTACAGGAATGATTATTCCGGATGACGAGTGGCTCTATGTTCAGAACGGACAGGTACTGACAGATTACACTGGAATGGCATTAAATGACTATGGCTGGTGGTACTTCAAGGATGGTAAGGTTGACTTTACCTATACCGGAATGGCAGTGAATGAATATGGCTGGTGGTATTTCAGCAATGGACAGATTGATTTTGGCTATAACGGATTTGCCACAAATGAATACGGTACATGGCTGTTTACAGACGGTATCTTAAATACAGGCTTTACAGGCATGACATTAAACGGCGATACATGGGTATATGTTACAGATGGTTATATCAGTAATACCTATACCGGAATGGCATTAAATGACTATAGCTGGTGGTACTTTAACAATGGTGTTCTGGATTTAAGCTATACCGGAATGGCATTAAATGAATACGGCTGGTGGTATTTTAACAATGGTCTGCTTGATTTAACATTTACGGGTGTCGGCAGTAATGAATACGGCGACTGGTACTTTAAAGACGGAACAATCGCTTTTGATTATTCAGGTACAATCAGCTTTGGCGGACAGGATTATACCGTAACCAATGGATATGCTGTAAAAGCATAAATCTGACAAACTAAGATTGAATTTATAAAAAGACCGGCAGAGGTGCAGCACATTGCAGCATCTCTGCCGGTTTTTCTATTTAACAAAAAACCTTAACAAAAAACCATGTAATATTTTATTGAAACAGGTTGGATACAATGGTATAATAAAAATAATTAGATATGAAAAAGTGACATAGACGACACGAGAAAACAGCAGTAAGGAGGAACAACATATGATTCAGGCAATGGTCAAAAAATTGAATGGGAAAAGACTGCGGCAGCGTATTTCATCTGCAATTTTAATAGTTGCAATATTGGTAAGTTTTTCTGGTATTCTTGGAGGAACTGCCATGTTAGTAATGGGTATCCAGTACCATTACGCATTAACCAATTATGGTTTTTCGCAGGGTGATATCGGTAAGATGATGATTACATTTGCAGATACCAGAAGTAACCTGCGGGCGGCAATCGGTTATCAGGATAAGACACTGGTACAGGAAACCTACGAAGCGTATGAAACAAAGAAGCAGGCATGTAAGGATTATGCAGCTACAGTAGAAGAAACAGTTGCTTCCGCTGAAGAACGTAAATTGTATGATCAGATCATGAGCGGTATGGAAGATTATTTTACATCAGCTGATAAGGTAGTACAGATGGGTAAAGATGTAACGAATATCGATCAGAGAAATCAGGCACAGCGACTGGCAAAAGATGAAGTGGCACCGAAGTACGAAGCAATTTATGATAATATGGTACAGCTGCTGGACGCGAATACCAGCGAAGGTGACAAATTGGAAAATAATTTAAAGGTATTAACATATGTCTTACTGGCAATAGTTATTCTTATTATTATTGCGGCGATTTTAATCGCAAGAAAGCTGGGCGATGCGCTTGCGTTAAATATTGTAAATCCGCTCGATGCACTGGCAGAACGTTTTAAGGCCTTTGCACAGGGTGATTTGACAAGTGAATTTCCGGTAATGGAATCAGAAGATGAAGTATCTGATATGGTTACTGTTGCAAAGGATATGGCAGAGAATCTGTCAGCAGTTATTAAGGATGTTAATTACCGTATGGAACTGATGGCAAAGAATGATTATACAGGCTCGTCTGCAATTCCTGAAAAGTATCTGGGTGATTTTGCAGCCATGAATGATGCAATCCATCAGATGAACGAAGATATGAACGATACAATGCGCCACATTGAAGAAGCTGCCGCTCAGGTATCTATCGGTGCAGGCAACCTTGCAGAGGGTTCACAAAGCCTTGCAGAAGGTTCTACAGACCAGGCTGGTGCAGTTGAAGAATTACTTGCCTCTTTTGCAAGTATTACAGAAGGTGTAGAACATACACATGACAGTGCAAGCGTTTCGTATGATTTATCTGTGAAATATGCAAAAGAAGCAGACAGAAGCCAGCAGGAGATGCAGGCGGTTACGGAAGCTATGCAGCGTATGAGTGAAATGTCTCAGAAGATTGAAAGCATTATCGGTGAAATCGAAGAAATTGCTGAACAGACCAATCTGCTTGCATTAAATGCTTCTATTGAAGCCGCAAGGGCCGGAGAAGCCGGACGCGGATTCGCTGTTGTTGCAACACAGATTGGCAAGCTTGCTGACGAAAGCGCTCAGTCTGCAGTGAATACAAGAGAACTCATTATGAATTCTATTCAGGAAATTGAAAATGGTAACCGTGCCGTAGAGAAGACTTCTAAGACGATTATTGAACTGGTTCAGGGTATTAATGAAGTCGCAGAAAAGTCTAAAGAGTTAGAGGAGCTTTCAGAAACACAGACAGAACAGATGAAGCAGGCTGAAGCCGGTGTTAACCAGATTTCAGAGGTTGTACAGAGCAATGCTGCTATTGCGGAAGAATCTTCTGCAACAAGTGAAGAGCTGTCAGCAGAATCCATTTCACTGAACGAACTTGTACAGCAGTTTAAGCTGAAAAAGTAATTTTTGACACTGATATCAGAATATGCTAGAATTTAAAAATGCGTAGACACGCAGTGAAAGCATACAGAACAGATAAGCGTGAAGTCATGAAAAATGGACTTCGCGCTTTTTTGCACAGATGTTTGCTTCTGAGCGAAAGCAAACATCTATAATGACAGATAAGAAATCGCCTATGCGAATTTCTCATCGCCACTTTGCAACAAGTTGCTCAGAAATGGAGATAAGTGTGAAAAATCACACTGATGTGCTGATTTTTCACACAGCATTTTGTGCCGCAGGCGTCACAAAATAGCTTTTATCGCAGAGCCAAATCTGACATTTGGCTCGCGGTTCCTCCGGCATTAAAATGCCTGCGGAAAAGAGGAAAGTATGTATATTATAGCGGGGCTGGGAAATCCCGGCACACAGTATATGGGAACAAGACACAATGCAGGATTTTCTGTGATAGATGCGCTGGCAGATCAATATAATATCAGCGTAGACACACAAAAACACAAAGGGATGATTGGCAAGGGTATGATTGAGGGAGAGAAGGTCATTCTTGTAAAGCCGATGACGTATATGAATCTGTCCGGGGAATGTATCCGTGAAGTCATGGATTATTATAAGGCGGATATCGATGATTTAATCGTTATTTTTGACGACATCAGCTTAGAACCGGGCAAACTGCGTCTGCGGGCAAAGGGAAGCGCAGGCGGACACAACGGTATTAAAAGTATTATCGCGCAGCTTGGCAGTGACCGGTTCAAGCGTGTTAAGTTCGGTGTCGGTGACAAACCGAAGGGCTGGGACCTTGCAGACTGGGTACTCGGAAAATTCCCGGCAGATTTATACGATACACTGCGGGATGCCAATCAGAGAGCCTGCGAAGCGGTTGCCTGTATCATGACAGAGGGTATTACCGGTGCGATGAATAAATTTAATGGATGAAATAAAAATTGTAGAATTGAGGAAGTATGAAAACATTTTTTGAGCCTGTGCAGGGGATGGCAGGGATAGAAGAAATTAAAAAGTCTTTTAGCCGGCTGGGGCATGCGGTAATGGTCAGCGGCTGCATTGACACGCAGAAAGCACATCTGCTGGAAGCACTCGGGGAGCAGTATCCAATCCGGGTCGTGATTACTAGCGATGAGGTCAAGGCAAGACAGCTTTGTGAGGATTGTCTCTTTTTTGATAAGAGCAGTATTTACTATCCTGCCAAGGATTTTATCTTTTACAGCGCCGATGTGCATGGCAACCAGCTTGCGGGAGAGCGGCTTGCATGCATTTACAAAATCATTCAGGCGCAGAAGCATATCAGTGAAGACAGTATTTCAAACGGTAAAACAGACGGCATACAGCCGGAAAACAAAAATGCGGCGGGACTTACGGTTGTGACAACGATTGACGGCTGTGCTGATTTGCTCGTTCCGCTTGAAAAATATAAAAATGCCACGATTTCATTTGAAAAAGGACAGGTTCTTGATTTAGAAGCACTTTCAAAGAAACTGGTACAGATTGGCTATGAGCGATGTGCGATTGTGGACGGACAGGGCAAATTTGCGGTGCGCGGCGGTATTATCGACATTTTCCCGTATACGGAAGAAACACCGGTGCGCATTGAGTTGTGGGACGATGAGGTGGATTCAATCCGTTTGTTTGACGTGGAGAGCCAGCGTTCCATTGAAAAGATTGAGCGGTTTGAAGCTTTTCCGGCGACAGAATGCCTGTTAAGCGAAGAAGAAATTGCGCGCGGCAGGGAAAAGTTACAGGAAGAACTGGCAGGACAGCTGACCGCCTTTGGTAATGATAAGAAGAAAAAGACGGCAGAGGATATTGAGAAATGCAACCGTATCCGCAGAAATGTGGCAGATATGGAGCGTACCGGTGATTACAGCAAGGCATTGCGGATGTTTGCAGAGGAACTGACCGGATTTTTAAGCTATTTTCCAAGGGAAGACACGCTGTTTGTATTAGATGAGCCGAACCGCTTAAATGAGCGGATGGAACTTATTTTATATGAATATACGGAAAGTATGAAAAACCGTCTGGAGGGCGGATATATTCTGCCGGGACAGACCGATATGATTCACGGGATTGAAAGCATTTATGTGGGACTTGAAAAGAAACGTACCCTGCTGTTGTCGGCGCTGGATTACAAGCCGGAAAAATTTGCCGTGGCGGAATATGTGCGCATTGATACCCGCAGTATCAGTCCGTACCACAACAGCTTTGAGTATCTTGCGGACGATTTAAAAAAATATAAGCGTTCGGGGTATAAGAGTATCCTGGTGTGCAATTCGAGAACGCGTGCGGCAAGAATTGTGCAGGATCTGGCGGATCTGGGGCTGACGGCGTATTTCAGTGAAGATTTTGAAAATGAAATGCTTGAAGGCACGATTATGGTCACTTACGGCAGTCTGCACAAGGGCTTTGAGTATCCGCTTCTGCAGTTTGTCGTGATTGCGGAAAATGATATTTTTGCAAGCAGGCACAAAAAACGTGAAAAGAAGAAAAAGTATGACGGAAAGTCGATAGCCGGTTTTAACGAACTGAATATCGGCGATTTTGTCGTGCATGAAAGTCACGGACTGGGTGTGTATAAGGGTATTGAAAAAATTACGGTCGAGGGCGTGGAAAAGGATTATATCAAGATTGAATACGCCGGAAACAGTAACCTTTATGTGCTGGCGACACAGCTTGACCGTTTACAGAAATATGCGGCGGCGGATACCGAAAAGAAGCCGAAACTCAATAAGCTGGGGACACAGGAGTGGAATAAAACAAAATCCAAGGTACACGGCGCGGTTGAAGAAGTGGCAAAGGATCTGGTTGCGCTGTATGCGGCGCGGCAGAAGGAAAAGGGTTATCAGTTTGGACCGGATACCGTATGGCAGAGGGAATTTGAAGAAATGTTTCCGTATGAGGAAACGCAGGATCAGCTGACGGCGATAGAAGACACCAAGCGTGATATGGAAAGTACCCGCATTATGGACCGTTTAATCTGCGGTGATGTCGGCTATGGCAAGACTGAAGTCGCAATCCGTGCGGCATTTAAAGCGGTACAGGAGGGCAAGCAGGTGGCATATCTTGTGCCGACAACCATTCTTGCCCAGCAGAATTACAACACCTTTGAACAGCGGATGAAAAATTTTCCGGTGACGGTGGCACAGCTGTCAAGTTTCCGTACAAGCAAGGAAATCAAGGAAAGTATTTCCGAGTTAAAAAAAGGTTTTGTAGATATTGTAATCGGTACACACAGACTGTTATCCAAGGACGTGGAGTTTAAGGACCTGGGACTGTTGATTATTGATGAGGAACAGCGTTTTGGTGTAACCCATAAGGAAAAGATTAAGAAATTAAAAAATGATGTGGATGTCATGACGCTCAGTGCGACCCCGATTCCTAGAACACTGCATATGAGCCTTGTCGGTATCCGTGATATGAGTGTACTGGAAGAACCGCCGACAGACCGCGTGCCGATACAGACCTTTGTAACGGAACATAACGATGAAATGATCCGGGAGGCGATTCACAGAGAGCTGGCAAGAAACGGACAGGTGTATTATGTATACAATCGTGTCCGCAGCATTGATGAGGTGGCGGCACACATTGAGGAACTGGTGCCGGAGGCCAATGTCGCCTATGCACACGGTCAGATGGAAAAACGTATGCTTGAAAAAATCATGTACGAATTTATCAACGGAGAAATTGACGTCTTAATTTCAACAACGATTATCGAAACCGGTGTGGACATTTCAAATGTCAATACCATGATTATCGAAGATGCGGATAAATTCGGGCTTTCACAGCTTTACCAGTTACGCGGGCGTGTCGGACGAAGCAGCAGAACGTCCTATGCATTTTTATTGTACCGCAGGGACAGAATGCTCACGGAAGTGGCAGAGAAACGTTTAAGTGCGATTCGTGAATTTTCGGATTTCGGCTCCGGTTTTAAGATTGCGATGAAAGACCTTGAAATCCGTGGCGCAGGAAATGTGCTTGGACGCTCACAGCATGGGCATATGGCGGCGGTTGGATATGATTTGTACTGTAAAATGCTCAATCAGGCGGTGAATGATTTGAAGGGCATTAAAAATGAATACGGTTTTGAAACAAATGTGGATTTGAATGTAGATGCATTTATTCCGTCTTCTTATATTAAGAGCGAATATCAGAAGCTGGATGTCTACAAGCGGATTGCGGGTATTGAAAGCGAGGAGGAACTGTCGGATATGTGCGACGAACTCGGTGACCGTTACGGCAGTCTGCCGGCAAGTGCCGCCAATCTTTTAAATATTGCACTGGTTAAGTCTATGGCACACAAAATCGGCATTACCGAGATTCAGGGCGGAACGGACGAAACACCGGGTGCATCGCAGTGGCGGACGGTCATGAAGATTTATCCGAAAGCGGACATTCAGGGGGATAAAATCGAGAATTTCGTAGCCGGATACGGCGGTGCGGTGCGGTTTATCAGCAGTCCGGAACCGAAATTTGTCTGGAGGGTGACAAAGAAGAAATTCAGCAATGCACAGGAATATCTGGCAGGATTAAAAGCCCTGGTAAAGGATATGCAGCAGCTGACGTAAATCGGTTATAAAGCATTTTGGAAAGGATTCTTCTGAAAGGGGTTTGCATTTTGAAAAAAGTGTGCTATAATACGTTAAAGTTTAACGCTTTAAAGTGAAAAATAAAACAAAAGCAGATATTGGAGGAAAAGGAAATGGAACAGAAGGGCGAATTAATTTCTTACAGACCGGATATTAAGGTCGTTGATTGTACAATCAGAGACGGAGGATTGGTCAACAATTTTTATTTTGACGATGAATTTGTAAGAAATTTATATACCGCCAACGTGGCAGCAGGTGTAGAATACATGGAGTTTGGTTATAAGGCTTCAAAGGAAATTTTTGACGTTAAGGAATTCGGCAAGTGGAAGTTCTGTGATGAGCAGGATATCCGTGATATTGTCGGTGATAACAACACCGATTTAAAGATTTCCGTTATGGCAGATGTCGGACGTACCGATTATAAAAAAGATATTATTCCAAAGACAGACAGCGTGATTGACATGATTCGTATTGCTACTTATATTAATACAATTCCGGCGGCAATCGAGATGATTCATTACTGTGCGGAGATGGGCTATGAAACCACGATTAATATTATGGCAGTTTCCACAGCGGCAGAATCTGAGCTGGATCTGGCACTGGATTTACTGGCACAGAGCGAGGTCGGCACGATTTATCTGGTTGACAGCTATGGTTCTTTATATCCGGAACAGATCCGCAGACTGGCGGATAAGTATTTGAAGGTTGCAGAAAAATACGGCAAGAAGGTCGGTATCCATGCACACAACAACCAGCAGCTTGCATTTGCAAATACGATTGAAGCCTGCACCGTAGGTGTCAGCTATCTGGATGCAACGATGAGCGGCATGGGACGCGGTGCAGGAAACTGCAACATGGAACTGCTGTTAGGCTTCCTTAGAAATCCGAAGTACAGTTTGAATCCGGTATTAAAATTTTTACAGAACCAGATGCTTCCGTTAAAGAAGACAGGGCTTGTATGGGGCTGTGATGTACAGTATATGCTGACAGGACAGCAGAACCAGCACCCAAGAACTGCCATTGCGTTTACGGCAGAACAACGTGAAGATTATGCGGCATTTTATCAGTCATTATTAGATCGGGAATAAAATGATGAAACTTCCTAAAAATGCAGAAACTGGGATATTGACTTTCACAAGGTATCGCAGTAAAATAACTGTTAAGAATTGCGTGGAATGAAGTAAAAGATATCATTTCGTAACAATCCGACTAGACGCGAAAGGGAGTAATGAAGATGGAAAAGAAAAATCTTGACTGGGCAAATCTTGGATTCGGTTATGTAAAGACAGATAAAAGATTTGTAGCAAATTATAAAGACGGAGCGTGGGATGACGGAGTCATTACAGATGATGATAAGGTCGTGTTAAATGAGTGTGCAGGTGTACTTCAGTATGCACAGACATGTTTTGAAGGTTTAAAGGCTTATACAACAGAAGACGGTCATATTGTTATGTTCCGTCCGGACCTCAATGCACAGAGAATGCATGATTCCTGCGAAAGACTGGAAATGCCGCCATTCCCTGTAGACAAGTTTGTACAGGCTGTTACAGATACAGTAAAGGCAAATGCAGCATGGGTACCGCCATTTGGTTCAGGTGCTACATTATACATCCGTCCATATATGTTCGGCAGCAATCCGGTTATTGGTGTAAAGCCGGCTGATGAATATCAGTTCAGAATCCTTACAACACCGGTTGGTCCATACTTTAAGGGTGGCGCAAAGCCTCTTACAATCAAGGTATCTGATTTCGATAGAGCAGCACCTCACGGAACAGGTCATATCAAGGCTGGTTTAAATTATGCCATGAGCTTACATGCAATCGTAACAGCACATAAAGAAGGCTACGCAGAAAATATGTACTTAGACCCGGCAACAAGAACAAAGGTAGAAGAAACAGGCGGTGCAAACTTCCTGTTCGTTACAAAAGACGGTACAGTTGTAACACCAAAGTCAAGCAGTATTCTTCCTTCCATTACACGTCGTTCACTCGTATATGTTGCGAAGGAAATCTTAGGACTGAAGGTTGAAGAACGTGAAGTTACACTGGAAGAAGTAAAGGATTTCGCAGAATGTGGTCTTTGCGGTACAGCAGCTGTTATCTCACCGGTTGGTAAGATTGTTGACCATGGTAAGGAAATCTGCATGCCAAGCGGTATGGAAAAGATGGGTCCTACAATCCAGAAGCTGTACGATACTTTAACAGGTATCCAGATGGGCAAGCTTGAAGCACCTAAGGGCTGGATTTATACAGTAGAATAATTTAAAATTAAATCATGAATTTTAGCGGTGGATTTCTTTTAGGATAAGCCGGTAAAAGCGGATAGAGAGCAGATACAGAAAGGATTTTTGTGTCTGCTCTTTTTGTATTAAAGGGACTTTGTCAGGACGGAGGAAAATGGTTTTAAATGCTATTTGTATAGTGTAAAAAATATATTGACAAGGTTTATTATATGAAGTATATTATATACATCAACAATATTTATAAATATTGTTGAATGATGAATAAAATGCGAAAGAAAGGGGCGATGCGATTGCCAAAAAGCACAACAAAATTAAAACAGTATTTTCCGATGATTCGTGAGCGGGAGGATATTAAAAGAGAAATCCGCGAGAATCCAAAATTTTTAGAAAAATATCGGGAATGGGACGAAGAACAGCAGGAAGAATTTTTAGACTACTGCACCGGGGTCAAAGGCGTGAAAGTTTTATATGATGCCTTCTTTAAAGAAATAATGAATCCCGAAAACACACCGGAGCGGCTCAACGAATTACTATCCCTTTTATTGGGGCAGAGTGTTACGATAAAAAGAGTGCTTCCGGGAGATTCTACAAGGCTAGCCGATGAACAGTCGCTGTTGATTATGGACATCTTAGTGGAACTTGCCGATACCAGTCTTGCCAATGTCGAAGTCCAGAAAATCGGATACAGCTTTCCGGGACAGCGGAGTGCCTGTTATTCCTCGGATTTACTGCTCAGACAGTATAAAAGGGTCAAAGGCGAAAAGAAAAAAGCCTTCAGTTATAAGGATATAAAATCCGTCTATACGATAGTATTCTTTGAAACAAGTATCAAAGAATTTCATGAATATCCACAAAACTACATTCACAAATTCAAACAGCAGTCAGACACAGGATTAGAACTGGAATTATTGCAAAAATATGTGTTCATACCGCTTGACATTTTCCATGGAATCTACCACAATGATGGTAAGAGTAACGGGAAGAGCGGTGTGATTGCAAAAAGCAAAAAATAATATTTTACACAGATTTCACACTAATAAGATAGTGGATTTTACATACATTTTATATCATAGAACAGAATCAGAAAAAGAGGAGGTTTCCATATGCTTAGAGTAGGAATGTTAACCAGTGGCGGAGATTGTCAGGCGTTAAATGCAGCAATGCGGGGTGTGGCAAAAAGTCTTTACGAACAGTGCAGCGAGGTCGAAATTTATGGCTTTGAAGACGGATACCGAGGACTGGTACGCGAACAGTATCATGTAATGAAGCCGGGAGAGTTTTCCGGAATATTAAATAAGGGCGGTACGATTCTTGGAACGTCCCGTATGCCGTTTAAGCGGATTCATGAGCCGGATGAAGACGGAAGGGATAAAGTAGCATGTATGATTGAAACCTACAAAAAGCTTTCGCTGGACTGCCTTGTAGTACTGGGTGGAAACGGTTCTCATAAGACAGCAGATTTATTGTCAAAAAAAGGATTAAATATACTGACAATGCCTAAAACTATTGATAATGATTTGTATGGGACAGACGTCAGCTTCGGATTTCAGTCTGCGGTAGATATTGCGGCAAATACAATCGACTGCATACATTCTACTGCGGCATCCCACAGCAGGGTATTTATTGTAGAACTGATGGGACATAAAACAGGCTGGCTGACCCTTTATGCAGGCATGGCAGGAGGAGCCGATATTTTACTGATTCCGGAAATACCATATGATTTAGAGGTTGTTGCAGAGGCTATTCGTAAAAGAACAAAGGCAGGAAAACATTTTACGATTATTGCAGCGGCGGAAGGTGCGATTTCCAAAGAGGAAGCAGCACTTTCAAAATCTGAATTAAAAGCAAAAAGAAAGAAGGAGAATTATCCTTCGGCTGCATATCGAATCGGAGCAGAGATCCTTCAAAAGACAGGTTTGGAGGTTCGTGTGACCGTTCCGGGCCATGTGCAGCGGGGCGGACAGCCGTGTGCCTATGACAGGGTTCTTGCGACAAGGCTGGGAGCGAAGACCGCAGAACTCATTTTGCAGAAAAAATATGGTTATATGACGTGTGTAAAAGAGAATAAGATAGATATTATTCCAATCAGCGAAGTGGCAGGAAAGACAAAGCTGGTTGACACGGATTCAGATATTATCAGACAGGCAAAGTTTGCAGGACTCAGTTTCGGAGATGAACCGTGTGGTATATAAGGGGTTAGAAGTGTAAATATGATTACGGATGGGAGAAGAAGATGATGGATAAAGCAAAAGGGTTGCATACCCATAAACCATATTATTATAACAGGGAGCTTTCGTGGCTGAAATTTAATGAACGGGTGTTAGATGAGGCGATTGATAAAGAAGTGCCGCTTTGTGAGCGGTTATCATTTGTATCGATTTTTCAGAGTAATCTGGACGAATTCTTCATGGTGCGAGTGGGAACACTGACTGACCAGATGATTTTTTCGGCAGATGCAAGAGATAATAAGACACAGATGACAGCAAAGGAACAGCTGTCGGAGATTTTCACATCGGTAGGCGAACTGCTTCGTAAAAAAGACCGGGCGTATCTGAATCTGATGTCAGAAATCGGTGAATACGGTATAGAGTTAATCAGTTTTAATGACATTGAATTTGCAGATGCTGTTTATCTTGAAAATTATTTTAAACATTCGATTATGCCGTTACTTTCTCCGCAGATTGTCGGAAAAAAGCAGCCGTTTCCATTCCTGCGGAATAAGGAAATCTACGCGGTTGCATTGTTAAAGTCTAAAAATAATGAAAAACTCGGAATTGTACCATGCAGCAGCGAGGTTTTTAAGCGCTTGATACCGATACCTTCAGATAAAAATAAATATATGCTCGTAGAAGAATTAATTCTGCATTTTATGCCGCAGATTTTTTCAAAATATACGATAAAAAGTAAATCTTTAATCCGTATTATCCGGAATGCAGATATTGATGTTGATGATGCGTTTTATGATGAAGATTTGGATTACCGCAACACCATGGAAAAAATGATCCGGGAATGGGTGACAAATGGAGGAGTTGTGCTACATGGACCAGACTGTGGTTTAAGTAAAAACTGTTTTGGCATCCAGGGCATCCCATGTGAAAAAACACCGTACATATATCAAAAGCCTGTCATTCCACAGGGCTGTGAATTTCAGAGATATGAGACAGGCAGATGTATTAGTGCATATGCAGACGATGCGGGCAAATGTATTGTTATGCAGGAAATTGAAAAAGGAAAGGTTATTTCCTGCGGAGTACAGTTAGGTGCTTCTTATGTGGCAAAGAATATACCACATGTACCATATGAACAGAGAAATAAAGAAATGTATCCGATCATTCAGGCAAGAAGTACATTGTTGGAAGATCTGTTAGGGGTATGTGGAAAACCTGTTTCAGGAATCTGTGAAAGAGGCATTGAAGCAGGTGTGTTTGAGACGGGAATGGTTTTGGTAAATCATCGGTCAACACCGTATGAGATTGGAAATTTAAAAGGAAACCGGAAATTTACAAATCCAGTGAATGATACCGTGTTATTGCCACATTCCGCGGTATGGATCGAGCGTGAATAAAGAGCAGGTGAAAGTATGGCTTTTATAAGAGAAAAAGAAGAAATCA
>ERZ834859.1264-NODE-1264-length-28699-cov-4.086336_pt1 | contig 28699 bp, 28 predicted proteins | sample MGYA00519947_ERZ834859 | MGnify/ENA primary metagenome ERZ834859 (study PRJEB31850, sample SAMEA3708763) | human gut metagenome | biome: human gut; feature: human-associated habitat; material: faeces | place: China | collected 2014 ...
GTTTATGTAATTATAAAAATAACTACCAGGAGCTATACTTGTAACTTTTACACATTGGTCTGCATATTGTCCAAATGTTGTAGACCCCTTACCAGAAGCATGAACCATTTGACCATTTCCAATGTAAATTCCAATATGAGCTACTCCTCGACCATAATCGAATGTAATAACATCCCCTACTTGTAATTGACTATATGCAACAGCTTTTCCGCTATTAGCATATCCAGCTGCAGTTGTTCTTCCTATTTTTATACCTGCTTGATTATGAGCCCAATAAACAAGTCCTGAGCAATCAAAATATGTTGGCCCAGTTGCACCCCAATAATAGCGAGAACCTTGTTTAGAAAGTGCTGCATTTGCAATACTAACTCCAGTTGCAGTGCTTCCATTTCCTGGTTGAGTTGAAATTTGTGAAACCTTACCAACATCGTCCTTTTTTGATTTTTCATAAAAATCACTCAATGCTTTATCTAAAGAATTGGCATCTTTAGTATTTTCAGCAATTGCATCTTGGCTATTTACAATATTTTCTTTTTGTTTATTTAAAAGTTCTTCATATTCAGTTTTTAAAATTTCTTGTTGTTTTTTTTGGGCTTCAATATTTTGTTTTGCTAATTCTAAATTAGCTTTTTGTGTTTTTAATTCTTCTTTTTGTTTTGTGATATCTTCTATTAAATCTTTATCACTTTGTGTTAACTCATTTATACTATCTACACGAGAAAAGAAATCAGTGAAATTTGCTGAGCCAAAAACAAAATCAATCATGGTGTTAGAATTATTAATGCCTTGTGTAGCATACATTCTATCTTTTACTAATTGATTTTTATTTTCAATGTCAGCTTCTAAATTAATGATTTGAGATTCAGTATATTTGATTTCTTTTTCCTTTGCTTCTATTTTAGAAATAAGATTAGATAATTCATTTTGTACAGATGTTATAGATAAAGAAGTTGTTTCTACTTCTTTTTTTTCTTTTTCTAATTGGCTTTTTAAATCTTTATTTTTATTTTTTAAATATTTGCTAAATTGTTCGCATGTTGATTTGTTTGAATTGGAGATATTATTTGAAGAACATATAGACATATACTTATCTTCTTGTCCTTTAAATTCAATAGCAGATACATCCTTTATAGGTGTTAGCGTCATTATGCCAAATAAACTAAGAGTTGTTAAAAAAACTTTTTTTATTGTGTTTTTTTTCAAAAAATCACCTCTTTTATGTAATTTGATAAAAGTATAACATATTCAGTAAGAATAAAAAATATTTCAAAACAAAAAAGGAAGATTTATCTTCCTTTTTAATCAGCTCTAGGAATGCTATTTATATCAAAATTATCGATAGCTTCTTGATTGCTTTCTGCAGTATTTTTTGTTGTATCTCTTGTAGCTAAAGTTTGAGATGTATGTGTATCAACTCTTTGAGTAGAAGTTGCAGCAAAAGGATAAACAACAGTAATTAAAATTGTAAAAACTACGAGAAATAACAATGTAGCAATACCTCTTTCTAATGAAAACTCCATGTATTATCACCTCTAAAACGGTTATTCACCCAATATATCTTTCATTTGTTGTTCTGCTTTATCTAAATATTCTTGTGTTTTTGAAGTGTTATAACCTTCGAATTTTACATCGGTAATATCAGTTCTATTAAATAAATAAGAATTGTCTCCTGTACATCCTTGAGGATAACTACAACCAATATAATCAAATAAATGATTAGTTGCATCAATTTGAGCAACCCCTGTAATAATTAAGGTTCCAGATTTTTTGGTAGAAACAACACTACCAACAGGAAGCAATTCTGAATTGGCAGAAGCTGTGGTTTTTTTTGACTTCATATTAGCTGTTGACGCGCAACCGCATAAACTTATTAAAACAAATAAAATTGGAAATATTCTTTTTATTTTCATAAAACCTCCTTATCTAGCATATCCTATGATTTTGTTTGTTCTTTCGTAACCTAAAATGGGTAAAGTAATTTTATAGGAAGTTGTTACTTTATATATTCTTTCATTAGCATAAGATTGGTCGGTATCATAAGATACAGATGCATTTTGGAATGTTGTTTTTATTTTGTTATTTACTTGTCCTGTAGCATATTTTGCAATAATACTCGCATCGAAATCGCTTGCTTCGACTTCAGCTATAGCTAAATTATGATATTGATTAGCTTCTCTAATTTGAGCTGTTATATTAAAAGTACCAATAATAATGGCTATTAATAAAGTAACCATAATAGCTTCAACGAAATATTCAAATGCTTGTTTCAAAAATTATCACCCCACTATTTAACGATTACTTGTCCTATTTTTTCGGCTTTAATATTATGTCTAGAGTAAACTACATAATGGATTTTATAGACTCCGTATTTATGTGTATTGACACTACCATAAATTTCAACTTTGTTTTTTAAATTTTCTTTAGTATCTTTATCATAAGCATTAATAATATAATCTTTTAAACTATAATCATCTTCGCTTGCTCCATAATTGACATATCCACATCCTATTTCTAATACAGGTTGTGAATATTTTCTTAATGTATCATTAATATCGGAAAAATCTTCAGTGTTTTCTGTATATATAACCTCTGATACATATTTACTCCATTCATCTTTAAGTGCCCATAGTGAGAAGAAGATACAAGCGCATACGATACATCCTATAATAGTTTTAGAACTAAAATATTGACTTAAATCACTCAAAAAATCATCACCCCACCACAGGTGCTTGTAATGAAGAAGTCTATAATATTTTGTAAGTTATATGCTAGACCTGTATTTTTCAAAAAGCCTAGGAAAAAGAAAATTGCAATTGTTCCTGTAACCATTGATATCAATAATTCAATGTGTTCTTCAAGACCAACTTCCATGAGCACTCACCTCCCTCTTATAAATATTGGATATTGTTAAATATAAATAAACATACACTTAATAATCCAGCTGATAAAATAAAACTTAAAATAAAACTAACTGCTTGTTCAACAGTAACATTCATAAAATCACCCCATTACGCCATGATTGCCGAAGATAATAGATTAGAAATCATTAAAATATAAAATGAAACAATCATTAAAGGAACTGAATTTAAAGCACCGATAAAGAATTTTTCTGATTCTTGTCGAGTTTTACGGGTATCCGATGCAATACGATTAATTCTATCGTGTAAAGCAGCAAATTCACCAGAAATATTATTTTTATCTATAAAGTTAAATTGATATAAATCTAATACTATTTCTTGAATTTCTGGAATTTTATATTCAGATAAGAAACTTGCATAAGCTTCTTTATCAATAGGATTTCGTTCAAGTTTTAAAACAAGCTTTTCTAAATCTTTTTTCAAAGGTTTTGGACAAGATGCAATTGATTTTTTTAACGTGTTAGGAATGTTGTTAGTAACAATTAAAACTTCAAGTGTAGACATCCATAATGGGAAACAATCTTTTATGGATTTTTGTTGTTGTTTAAACACTGATTTTAACACCATATAATCCAACTTATAGATAATATAAGAAATAATAACGGCTAATCCTAAAAATAACGCATAATTAATTTCTAGATTTAAGCTAAAAATCAAATTAATGACATTTATTAAAATAATAACAGCAAATAAACTTCCAAAAATAGCCAAAGCTTTCTTCAAACGCTTTTGTACATAAGAAGATGTCGTTTCACCTTCCAATAAGAAAACAAAAGAATTTAAATCTGTTTCTGTAGTATAGCTAACTACTTGTTCTTTTATTGATAATTTATGTCCTAGTGCATTTTCAACACGATTTTCTTGTTCTAAATTATATCCATTAATTCTTTGAATTTCTTTTGTTAATGTTTCATCAGCAGTTGAATTATTTATAACTTTATTAGGCATTAACATTAAAACAAAAAATATAATTGAACCAATTACAGGAATAAAATTAATAAACCACCATGCACCACTTTTTCCTATTGAATGAAGTCTTCTAATAGACATAGAAAGACTTGCTATTCCTATATATAATTCAAACAAAAATGAGAATGAATAAACAACAGTTTTCCCAATTGTATTTAATTCCATATAATTTGAAACTAAATAAATATTAAGAAAGACTAGGCTACTAATTATCAAAGAATTAATAATTGCAATAAAAATAGTTGTGAGCCAATAATTTTTTCTAGAAGTTTCTCCTTTGAAACTAAAAGCTTTTGTAAAAAATTCTCCCATATTAATTACCTCCTATTCATCCTCTTTTATCCATTTACCAGTTAAAAAAGCTTTAACAACAATAAATGCAACTAAGACGATTTCAAAATAAATAAATGTATAAATTTGAAATTCTTGTAATGCTAATAGAGGGTCCATAATATCTGATGGAAAAAAATGAAAAATAAACAATGTCATACATAACGCCATTGCAGCAAATATACCATTTTGTTTTTTTAATTTATCTTTAGCAATTTGAAATGAATATGTATCAGTTTGCCATTCTTGAAAATCAATATGAGAAAGTGATTCATATACTATATCTCCACCTTCTTGTTCTCCAAGAATTAAATAAGAATGGAGCTGATTAACATAAGAATTAAAGTATTTTTCTTCGATAACATCAAAAGTTTCTCGAAAACTTTTACCATCATCGATGCATTGCATTGCTTTTGTAATTGTTTTATACATCTCTGAGTCTTCGGAAAAAGCATTTCTTGTTTCTTTTAATGCTAAATATATTTTTTGATGTGTCTTAAAATTTACAATCATTTGTTTTAAATAAGTACATAATTCTTGGAATCTTCGTTGTTCATGTAAATAATAGTATTGTGAATGAACCATAAATGGAAACATTACTATAACAGTAATAATTAACAATGAAATCCATATGAATTTCAAATGATGTAAATGTGCAAGATAAGCAATAATTATGGTATACATTCCAACACTTTTTATAAAATCAATACCAGAATATTTGTATCCATATCCCTCAATTGTTTGAAATAATTCTTTTAATTTAAACATTTTTACACCTCATTAGGACATCCCCATTCAAAATTATCAACACCCTCTTTTTTCATTTTTTTGAGAATTTGTTTTGGAATCGGTCTGTATTCAATATTATGCCCGTCACATTCATATATAAGTTCTTTATGAGGGTTGTTGTGCTCATCACTATAAAAAACAACTAATTGGTCGATATAACGATGTGCTCCTGCTTCTGTTAATTGGTTTTGAATATGAACACCAACATCGATATAATCATAAATCATGTTTTCAATTTTATCGTTTGATAATTCGTTGTCCTCGAACATATTTAAAATACGTTTTGGAATTTCTCTTGCATCATCCGTATGCAGTGTTGTAATAATTTTTGCCCCTGTTGAAATAGATTTTATTAATTCTTTGATTTCATAACCACGAGCTTCGGAAAGTAGAATCCATGTAGGCTTCATACGCATGCAGGAACTAATAGCTCCGTTGTAATCTACTCGGTCATTAACTTGTAATTCTACAATATCTTTTTCGGGATAAATAGTTAATAAATGCAATTCTAATGTATCTTCAATAGTAATAATACGTTCCCAGTTATTTATCCATCCAGCTAAAAATTTTGCTAATTCAGTTTTACCAGAACCGGTCAAACCACAAATTACACTATTCATTTTTGATTTAATCATTGCATGTAAAAAGTTCAAACATTCTGGGGAACAATAGTCATCCTTTTCAATACTTCCAACGTTAATACGAGCTGTAATTGGGGTTTTACGTAAAGAAAGAGAAGTACCAGATTTGGCAACACTTTCATGAACAAATTGTAAACGTAATGCTGGTAATTCTGCTTCTAAAATAGGATTAACAGTATTAAACTGTACATTATTAATGTTTGAAATACGATAAGCTAAATCCATTAAGTCATCATTATCCATTTTAATATTTTTAACTTCATAACGTCCATTTTTAATGTGGTCAACCCATATAGCATGTGAATTACAGTTGATATCTGTAATCATATCATCTCTAACTAGTTCTTGAAGTGGCCCAAAAAGCTTACTTTGTTCAAGCATAATATCATTTGCTTTTTTGATGTTTTCTTCTGAAATAGCTGCTTTTTCAAATTTTTTGAATCCTTCGTGTCTTTTCTTGGCCTTTTCCTCTTCAGAAAGCAAAGATTGAGGTATTTTCGAAGTATTTTCTTGGGTTTTAAAATTAATTTCTTCCGTATTTTCCAATATAAGCACCTCCTTTTATATACAAAAAAGCTCAGAGTTTTTTCTTTGGTTCTTCTGAGCTTTAGTTGATTAATATTTTTTGTTATTTAAACGACATTTTTATATTTACATATTTACCGGTGTCTTCTAAAGATAAATATGCATCATATTTTGTACCTTTTTTAGGTGAAGTAAATCCTTTTACCAAAATTTTATCATTATTTAATAAATCTTTTACCATTTTAGTTGTTAATTTCTTTTTTTGTGATTGAAGAAGAGCATTATTCTTCCATATCATGAATGAACAATCGGGTGATGTACATTTATAACCTTTAATGGATTCAATAATATCTCCACCACAACGTGGACATTTACCAATAATATTATCTTTATCTTCAAAAACAAAGCTAATTTGATTATTTTCATCTAATTTTAATTTAGCATCAAAGGTCCCACCATCTTTCTTTTCAAAACCCTTGATAACACTTGTTGTTTTCCCTTGTAAAAGAGTTTTTATTTGGGAATCTGTTAGTTTTTTTCCTTTAAAATTTTTATAAATAATAAAGTTACATTGCTTGCATTTTACTACTTTGTCCGTAGATGTCAAAGGTTGACCGCAATTTGGACAAACTTCTTCAAAAGTTGTAGAACCATCAGAAATTGTGCGAGAAATTGTGTCATTTCTAATCGCTTCAACCATGTCTTCTACTTCTTTATAGACTTTATTTAAATAGTCTTCTTTTGACATTTCTCCTTTTTCAACCCATTCTAATTCTTCTTCCATTCTTGCTTTAAAAGCAGGAGTATCCAAATGAGTATTTTCCGGCAATACTTCAAACAATTGCATTGCTTTTTGTGAAGGAATAAGGGATTTTCCTTTAATTGTATAATAATGTCTTAATTCTAAAGATTTTAAAATGATATTTCGTGTTCTATCAGTTCCAATACCATTTACTTTTTTATCTTTTAAGATATCAGCATAATGTTTATTATCCACAAATCTTGAAGCTTTTTCCATAGCTTCCAAGATAGTCGCTGTTGTATATCTTGGTGGCGGTGTTGTAATAACTTCTTTTGGTTGAAAATCAACAACATCATGATACCCTTCAGAAACATTAGGCAATATTGTATCTTTAGGAGCTCCAGTAATCGCCATAAACCCTAATTCTTCAATTACACGACCTTTTGTTTGAAATAATTCACCATCAATTGTTGTTTTTAATAAAGTATCAGCAAAAACGGCATTAGGATAAAAAGCTTGAATATATCTTCTTACAACTAATTCATAACATCTTCTTTCATCTTGTGTTAAAGAAGTAATTGTATTTGGCTTAATACTACCAAATACAGGAGTAATAGCTTCATGGGCTAATCCTTCACTTGTAACACAGTTAGAAGAAATACTATAGTTTTGCTCAACTGCTTGAGCAATTTCTTCGCCAAAAGGAATGTCTGCTAAATCTTTTTGACTTGCTAAAATGTTTTGTAATGGTTTTAATGCCATTTTTGAAGCTGACTGACTAATTTCTTGAGCTTTTGTTCCTGGATAAGTTGTTAACCCTTTATCTTGATACAAGGTTTGTAATAAATTAGAAGATTTATCAGCGTCAAAACCATACAAGATATTTAATTCCTTTTGAATATCTGTAGCATTTGGCAATTTCAATGGTCTTTTTTGTGTTTTCTTGGTTTCTTTTTCTATATAACATTGATTATTTGCAATAGAATTTAATAATTTTGTCTTTAAATTCTTAACATCTGTTTCTGAAAGATGTTCATCACTATTATGTGACATAATAACTTCACTACCATCATCCGCTTTTATAATTAAATAAAGATTATAATAAGTTTCGCTTTTGAAATTATTAATCTCATTTTCTCTTTTAACTATCATATAAAGAGTAGGCGTTTGAACAGGTCCTGCCGAAATAACATTTCCAAAGCCACCATACTTACAAGTTAAAGCTCTTGTACTTGTCAAACCTACTAAATAATCTTCTACAGCACGACATTCAGCAGCATCTTTTAATCCTTGATAGTTTGAATTAGGTTTTCTATTATTTACTGCTTGTACAAGTAATTCCGGTGTCCATTCATCAATCCAAATTCTTGTTTCCGGAATATTTGGAAAGTTTTTAATCATAGAACGAATTCTTTCATAAATTCCTTGCCCTTCTCTATCTGGGTCAGTTGCAATGATAATTTCATCATATTTATTACTTGTAATTTCCTTTTCTAATACTGCAAAGTAATCTTTTCTAATTTTGTCGCTTAGCTTTAATGGAATTTCTTTTGGTAAATCAAATGGTATATTATCTAATGTCCATTTTTCATAATCTTTATTAATTTCTTCTGGCATTTTATAAGTAAATAAATGGCCTAAAGCACAACAAAATGTATATTTATATCCTACGAATAACCCAGGTTTACCGCCACTTCGAGCTAAAGGTTCAAGAGCATCTCTTAACTGTTTAGCAACGCTAGGTTTTTCTGCAATTATCAATTTCAAAAGAAGCACCTCCTTAATCAATTATAGTATACCATATATGGTAAAAAACAACAATATAATAGAAAAATTCCTAATTTTCCCATAAAAACAAAAAAAGAGCGACTAGCACTCAAAATTTTCATATATAAATAGCATGATTTTAATCATAGGGCTGTTAGCTTGCACAAAAAAACTAGGGTTGCCGCCCTAGTCTTTTATACCCTTTACGTCTCCATTAATATTATAACACAACGTATGAGAAAATCTATATTTTCTTTCGAGTTTTCCTCTAGCCTGCTTGTGGTAAATATAAAACCCTTATAAAGCTCATAAGGCACTGCTTTCTGGCACAACACCTTATTTAGCGCTTATGATGTTTTCACATCTGCATATAGTATAAAATAATAATACTTTATAAACATGTTAAGTTACAATTTAATTTGCGACAAATTGTCATTAATTTAATAAATAAATACATAGTAGTTACATTTATAATTGCAAATATCTCCAATTAAAATGTAATGTCTCCAACCAAAATGTAACTTTACAAAACAATAAAAAATATCTATAAATGAAGAACTCTATCAACAATATCTCCCAAACGTCATAGTGATAGGTAAACCTTTGAAAAAAAATCTCTAGTTTTTCCCCCACTCCACACCGTGCATGCGACTTTCACCGCACACGGCGTTCCATCATTGAAATTCAATGACTCGTGCCCATTACTCCTCTTCTCATTACAAGAAGAATCAACGCTTCGAACACTACTTTTCAGCATTAATACGATTGCTTATTTTCTTCGTCAATCTACGTTTCCGTTTAATACTTTTCCTTGTTCCAATAATTCTATCTGTTCATATACCTTTAGGTGTTCAATGTAAGCGTACTGGCTAGATTATGCCTATAACATAATATGGTATTTCATAACCAAGTTTTTTACTTTACCACACCAGTAACTAAACTTTTTATTTCTTGAATTCGTCAGTTAAAAACATACTCACCATGGGTATTTTTTAGACTCCCGGCATATCTTTATTAAAATTCTGCCGACTTCACCGAGCTTCATACATATTAAGTTTCCTTTATATATGCATGTCGGAGTATTAGAGAGTGAATTTCAAGACGTTACTCTATCATTCTTCACTTCGAATTATCAGTTTTTTTGATAAAATTTCGGATTTTCCGTAACCTCATGTCCTATTTTACCAAAAATAAGCCTTTTTCTATATAGCTTTTCAAGTCACACCTTGATTAAAATCATTTGTTCCGATATAGCCACAAGTTCTTCGGGCCGTGTTCATTTTATTGTGGTCTGTATTTCCACAATTTGGACATTTCCATATTAATTTTTTATGTTTATCTCTTACAATTTGTATTTCTCCTTCATAACCACATACTTGGCAATAATCACTTTTTGTATTTAATTCAGCATACATAATATTGTTATAAATATGTTTTAAAACAGCTAATACAGCAGGAATATTGTCTTGCATATTTGGTACTTCTACATAAGAAATAGCACCACCAGGAGAAAGTTTTTGAAATTCAGATTCAAAACTTAATTTTGTAAATGCATCAATGTTTTCTCGAACATTTACATGATAACTATTCGTAATGTAATCATGGTCAGTTACATCTTTGATTATTCCAAAACGTCTTTGCAAACATCTTGCAAATTTAAACGTTGTGCTTTCCATCGGAGTCCCATATAAAGAATAATCAATATTTTCTTTTTCTTTCCATTCATTACATTTATCATTCAACTTTTGCATTACTGCGAGAGCAAAAGGTTTTGCTTCTGGGTCGGTATGAGATTTTTCAGTCATTCTCATGCACATTTCATATAATCCAGCATATCCTAGAGAAATTGTTGAATAGCCATCATAAAGTAACTTATCAATTTTTTCTCCTTTTTCTAATCTTGCTAATGCACCATGTTGCCATAAAATTGGAGCAACATCGCTTGGGGTACCTAATAAACGTTTATGGCGTTCTTTTAATGCTCTATGACATAATTCTAGTCTTTCATCAAGAATTTCCCAGAATTTATTCATATCACCGTATGAAGAGCATGCAACATCGACTAAATTAATAGTGACAACGCCCTGATTAAAGCGTCCATAATATTTGTGTTTATTAGGATTGTAATTTTTAGCGTTTCCTAAGTTTTCTTTTGTTCTATCTACAGTTAAGAATGAACGACAGTTATGACTGTATAATCCTGAAACAGTAAAATGCTCTGATTCAGTTGTTACATCATAACTAAATCCGGCTTTTTCTAATTCATCGACTGATGTTATTGTTACAAAATCATTATCTGAAATAGAACTATTTTTGCGAGCTATTGTTGAGTCTTTCAGTGAATATTTCTTTTCACACTTAATATATTTTAGTAAATCTATAGAAGGAATAAATTCTACGCGGTATCTTATCATATCTCTACAATTAGATTTATAATGATTTAAATAAATTCTACTTGGCATACCGCATGTTTGGGCAAGCAACGCTTGTTGAATAGCTAATTCTTTGTTTGTAGAACCTAATTGAATTTTAGTTAGTCTCATAGATGAATTTAAGTAACCATCTGCATCTATCATACCAGCGAGGAAAGCTAATTTTGCCGAATTTTGCCATGAAAATACTTCATTTGGAATGTGGCGGTCTTTCTTTGCTTTGCCTTCAAAAGCTTTTATAAAATCAAGTTTTAAATTCATTAAGGAATTGTCATTGTTTGATACCGCTCGTAAATCAATATATTTTCCTTTTTCACCGCGGTTTCGATAAATACATTTTGTCTCTAGCTTATATTCTGATAGCAACATATTTGTAAAGAATTCTTTTATTTCATTTTCGGAATTTTCTGCTATAGAAGCAGTAAAATTATCATAATAAGTTGAATCACATAAAGCGAATCCATAAAGCCATGCTCTATTTTCTTTCATAGATATAAGATTGTTTGATGAATAATTTGAAAGTGTATCAATATTAATCATATCATTTGGAGTTAAATCCTTAGCCATAATAATTCTTTTATCTGTTGTTTCAAATGGATGGTCAGGAGTACAAGTCAAAACTCGTCCATTTGAAAATGAAATTTGGAGCCATCTGTTTGTATGATTTTTTATTATACCATAATTATCAACATATCCAGATTGATGGTCATAGATTTTGACACCAGGAGTTTTCATTACAAAGTCTTTTTTATTCGGTTGCAATTCAACTTTAAAATAATTACTTAATCTATTCCACATGCGTTCGAATGATTCTACATACACGTTATCTAAATATTTATAAGTGACGACTTCAGCCCCATCAACACATCCCATGCAGGGATAAATATCTCCTTCTTTTAATTCTCTCATTACTTTTCCTGAGATATAATCTGGAACCATTCTTTTAGCTGTACATTTAGCAGCTAATTCTGTTAAATAATAATATTTACTATCTTCATGAATGTTATCTTCATCTAACAAATAGATAACTTTAGGAAAAGCCGGTGTAATATAAACACCTTTTTCATTTTTGACGCCTTGAATTCTTTGATTTAATACTTCTTCAACAAGCATCGCCATATCATCACGAGCTTGTCCTTCTTCAACTTCATCAAGCCATAAAAACATAGTAACGAAAGGCGCTTGCCCATTTGTAGTCATTAAAGTAAGTATTTGATATTGAATTGTTTGAATTCCTCTTTTTATTTCTTCTTTTAAACGAAATTCAACCTTTTTGTTTATAATTTCATCACTTTCAACAATTTTATTGATTAAATTTTCTTCTAAAATTTCTTTTTTTATTTTCTTTCGACTTATATCAACAAAAGGAACTAAATGCGCTAATGAAAATGATTGTCCACCAAATTGTGATGAAGCCACCTGCGCAATCACCTGCGTTGTAATATTACAAGCGGTATGGAATGAATGTGGCTTTTCAATCATTGTTCCAGAAATTACAGTACCATTTTGAAGCATATCTTCTAAATTGATTAAATCGCAATTTCCAGTAACCATACCGTCTTCTAAAGTAAATGAATGAGTAATTGGTTCTTCCACACAATATACTTTTTCAATTCCTTTAAATTCTATTTTTTCTACTTTCCATTTTTCATAATGTGAGTAAGAATTAGAAAATAAAACATCGCCAACCTTTAATGCAGTAGTAACTTTTTTATCTTCCAATATCCATCTATGATTTGGAGTACATTTTACTGTTTTTTTCTTGTTTTTTCCTAGCATTTTAAAAGTTACTTTTTGAACTCTTTGCTCGCCGTAAATATGAACAGTAGCTTTTCTAATTTCATTATGCATATCTCTTACAAAGACACTTTCACCATCTTTAAATGAATCGAATCTTTTAGCTCCTTTATGAGTCATAAATTTTGTGTCTCCTGTAAAACAGTTATGCATTTTTTGTGCATAATAATCAGCATCATGGAAATGGATTAATCCGTTATTATGCGCATCAACAATATCTTGTGGTAACAAGATTCTTGTTGTTAAATCTTTGCTAACTTCTCCAGCCATATAATCTCTTTGAGTAGAATTTATAGTTGGATTTTTATTAGCGTTTTCTTGTTTTACTTCTTCATTTTCTAAACCAATAATACTTAAAATTCGTTCATCGGTTGTATTTGATTGTCTAGCTAATGCTCTTTTATATCTATAAGTAATATATTTTTGAGCAACTTCATAGCCCCGCATGGCCATGATTTCTTTTTCAACATAATTTTGAATATCTTCAATTGAAACAGCATGACTCGATTGTTCAATAATTTTGGTTACATTATTGGCGATAGCTGTAATTTGTGCTTGAGATAATCTTTCAACTCGTGACACTTCAGCATTTGCTTTACTTACAGCATCTTTAATTTTTTGTTGATTATATAAGACTTCGCTTCCGTTTCTTTTAATTACCTTCACTTATGCATCAACCTCCTTTTTCTCTGTATTTTCTAAGCTTTTTCCATTTGACATTTTTTTTCTTAGTGTTTTTAAAGATTCTTCTGTGTATTTTTTATAAAAAGATAACAATTCATCTTTAAAAACTTGTGCAGAGCTCAAAAATTGCTCGAAAGTGTCAAAATCATCAAAGCTTTCTACAGAATTTATTTTGTCTAGTTCTAGCAAAGCAGTATAAATATTTGAATAATAGCCTAAACGTTTATAGTGCTTTGCGTCATAAATAACCCCTCCAGTTTCCTCATCGATATCTTCACCAATATCATCGTTATCAGTAGAGTTTTCGAGGGTCTTTTGAGGGTTTTTCTTTAGTAAAATTAAATTCTTACCATAAGTTTTAATATAATAATCATTTACTATATGTAACATCTCATCACCTCAAATATTATTATATAACATATTAAGTACAAAAGGAAAATGAAAAGCGCTCAATATGAGCGCTCAATTAATCTTTATCAACATAATCTTCTAATATTACTGTTCTTCTTTCTGATGTGGTTTCTGTAAATCCATTTGCATGAGTGAAAGTTTGGTCTACTTCTAAATCAACCATTCCATTTCTTGTGTCAATAGAAATTATTTTTACAACAATATCAGAATTTGAATTATATTCTAAAATAACATTTTTTACTATTTCTGCAATCATTTCTTGGTCACTATTTATTTCAGTACTTTCATTTTTTACAGCATTTACTGATTCATATGCAGCTTTTTCTGCAATTTGTGCTGTTTCATTTCTTCGAATAACAGAAGTTCCACTATCCATTATACAAATTACTAATAAGAAGGCGGCGAAGACCATCACTCCGCCTTTTATAATCATTTTCATTAGATAATCACCTCCTAATTAGTTACAGTTACTGTAAAGTTTGTTGTTTTTCCTCCATCTTCTTCAACTTTAATTGAGACTACACCAGTCTTTAGTGCTGAAATATTACCATTATTATCTATTGTGGCAATAGTAGGAGTTAATGATGTAAATTTATAGTTTGCATTTTTAATATTTACATAAACTTTTATAGAAGTTTTATCTCCTATTTTTAAAGTCATATCTTTTACAATTATAGAAGTTCCTAATTTTATTTTTGATGTTGAATTTATAGTTTTTAACATATCTTTTACAGTCTCATAATTATGACTAATACTATATACTAGTAATTCTTTGTTTAATCCGCTGTTTTTGAATATATCTGTATAAGATGTTGCATTCAAATCATCAATATACAATGTTCCTTGTAAGTTGGTTGTATTCATATATGCTCTATCTAAGATAGTTACATTTGTAGGAATTGTTCCAGTTGTTTTTAAACTTGTACAACCGTTATATATATCTGACATTTCAATTACGCTGTCTGGTAAATCTGGACTTTCTACAAGAGATACATCTCCCATGAAAGTGCCATTCATATACTTAACTGAATTTGGAATATTTGTAATTGAACTTAAGAATACGTTATCTTCAAAAGTATAATTCATACTTAAAACACTATTAGGTAATAAAGGTGTTTTAGCTAAATAATGACAACCTCTAAAGGCATAATCCATATTTTCAAGAGATTTCAAATTATTTAGGTTTGGAATACTTGACAATTTTTCATCTCCATCAAATGTTCGATACATTGATTTTACGGAAGTTGGAATATTTTTAACTTCTTCTAATTTTGTACATCCAGTAAACCAATAATCTAATGATTCTGGTGTGATATCATCATTCATAAATTCTACTGTTTGAATAATATCGGTTATTGGAATGATGTTGCCATCTTTATCTTCATATGTATCTCCTAACCAAGGAGGAATAATGTAATTAGCTTTTTCTTCATCAGTTAAATCATCACTTGGTAATTCGCTAGCGTTAAATGTTGTTGTATTTCCAGAACCAACAACAATCATACGACCATCTTCAAAAATACCTACTTGAACTTTTTTACCAGTATCATTATCTTCTATAGGATTTCCGTCTTCATCCAAATTTGAATCGCCATCAGAATTTATTCCTGTAATTAAATAGTTTTTAATTAATTGTTCACCAATTCCGTCATTATTGTAATACCAGTTACCCATGATATCATTTTTCATAAATACTCCATCATCATTAAAATAATAAAAGTTTCCATTGATATTTAATGTAATTCCTCTCGCTCTACGTGAGTCTGAAGTATAATAATATTTTTGTCCATCGATAGTTTTCCAAGTGTCTTTAATAGCTTTACCATCCGCTCCAAAATAATAATAATCAGTTTGGAAATTTAATGATTTATCAGTAACCATAGCCTTTGTTTCAGTATCAAAATAGTAAAATTCTTCTTCATATGGAATAAATCCAGTAGTCAAATGTCCATCATTATTGAAATAATATTTTTTATTTTGATATTCAATTATTTTATTTCTTACTACTTTATGATTTTCAAAATAATATTCTTTTGCAGAAGTATTACCTTCACTGTCTGTATATTGCAATGTTTGCCAACCATTTACAGCTTTGCCGTCTGTTCCGAAATAATAATCATCAAACCATAAGTTTTGTTGTGCTTGGCCATTATTATTAAAGTAATAAATATCATTATCAATTGTTGAGACACCCGTTTCAGCACTTCCATTTGCTCCAAAATAATATTTGAATCCATCAATGGTTTTCCATGATGTTTTTAAAACAGACCAATCGTTTTGTATATAATAATATTTTTCATTAACGGTTATTAAACCTTCTTTAGTGTATAAAGAACCAGCTTCATCAAAATAATAAGTTTTGCCATTTATAGTACCAAACATATTTAAACAAACATGATAATCATCATCAATGAAATAACGTTTTCCCTTAAATTCTTGCCAACCTTTTAAAGCACAACCATCTGACCCTAAGAAATAACTATATCCTTCATATTCTCTAATATCATTTTTGACTATACCGATAATAGAATCAACAAAGTAAATTTTATCTTTATAATGAACGATATTATAAGGAACAGAACCATCATCCATGAAGATGTAAGTTACCCCATCAATTGTATAAATTCCGCCATAAACCATGATTCCAGTTTCACCAAAATAATATTGAACACCATCTATACTTTGCCATCCAATCATTTTTACTCCAGATGCATCAAAATAATATGTGTCATTATTAATTTTATAGAATCCAATTACTCTTTGATAATTATCATCAAAGTAATACCATTTACCATTTATTAAAGTCCATCCATGTGCTAAAGACCCATCATTAGTAAAATAATACAAAACATCATCAATTGTTTGCCATTTGTTTTGTGCTATATGTCCATTTTCATCAAAATAGTATCTTGCACCATCAATATCTTTCCAACAAGAAGTATATAATGTAGATACATTCTTTTTATCAAAATGTTGATAACACCAATATCCATCTATTTTTATCCAACCATCTTCTAATTTACCATCATGACTAAATGATAATAACTTATTAAAAAATAATTTATTAAAATCAGATTGGAATATATTACTTGCACCATGTTGATTTATATATGTTTTTAAATTTTTTATATCTTTTCCAGTAAATTGGAATGACATTAAAATATCTTCATTATCTTGTTTACCGGTTGTTTTTTCTAATGTTTTGCGAAGCCTATTTGTTAAGACTTCATTTTTAAACCAATTACTATCAGATTTTAAAGTCGTAAAATATTTATTATTAATATAACGAATATTTCCTTTTTTAAATTGGTTATCATCTTTACTTATCATATGCACAGTTATTGTTAAATAACCTGTATATTTTTCCTCCGCTAAATCTGGGTTTTCTTCAATACCCGCATTAGTTGCTGTAACTTGTAAATAATAATCGCCAGCTACATCTTTGTTTAAGTCTTCCCAATTCGTAAATTTTAAAGTCTTTCTAATGTCATTAACATCAAATCGAGAATCTGTAATTTCTACATCCTTTAAAATTTCTTCTTGATTAACATCATATCCAACAAAATAATAAAATTCGTGTGATGAAAGCTCTGGAGGGAAGTAATCTCTTACTTCCTGTGTGAAATCTAATTTTGTTGTGATAGAAACATTTTGAGCCCATACATCTCTAATGCAATGAATAGAAGTAGGGTCTTTTATACTTGAAGCATTCATTAGAATTCTAATTTGAGTAGCATTACTTCTTGTTGTATAGCTGTTTGCATAATTTCCAGTTGATTTATTCATCCAACCTGTATCTTTTATTTGAGTTCCATTGGAATTATATTCTAAAATTCTATATTTTGTAGATGGGACAGAAATTTGATAATTACGCCCTCCACTTACAGAAAAACTATCTGTTTCCATATAGTCGTTTGTTTTTCTAACTTCATGAGAAGCAACATCAAATAAAGGAATATCTTTAACTTCTACTGAAAATCCTTTATAAATAGCCGGGATATTTCTATCTATTCCATCATCATAAACAGTTCCGTCTTTTTTCAAAATAATATTATTGGTTAAATCACCATCATGTTTGTCGTAAGCTTTTATATTTTCTAATATATCTTTTGTTTTTAAATTGTAACTACGAATATATAAAATACGATAATCATCTTGTGTAATACCATCAAATTCTGGAGCTGTATTTTGCATAAATTTTACAGTAAAATCTACAGATGTTTTTGCTCCTAAGCCATCTGTTACAGTTGCAGTAAATTTATAATCACCAATCAAATTATCTGTTATGACTTTATTTCCAGAAAACTTAACTTGATTAGAAGATAAAGATACTGATATTTTGTTATTATCTCCATTTTGAACCCATTTTCCATCTTCATTATCAGAAGCTTCAATATTTGACAAAATCATATCTTTAGTAAGTTCTTGACCTGTATAATATGTTTGTGTAGAAGCAGTAATAGTTGGATATGAATTTAAAATAGATATATGTAAAGCTAAATTGTCGTTATTGTAGGCATCTCCTAATGTAAAATAAACGGTAGGAATATATCCTGTTGAGCCTCCTCCGTTTACGGCAGCCAAACGAGAACGTCCATCACTTCGTCTCTGCCACTCGACGCCCCCATACCAAATAGTGTACCAATCTGAGTTATCTACATTTCCTGCATAACCTCGGTTATTGTAAGTATATCCTTCACCCCAATATATGTATGATTTTCCAGATTTTGGTTTTGAAGCATTTTTAGAAGCCCAATTTTTTACATAGGCATTAAATGCTTGCACTCTTATAATTTTGATTTCTAAATTTGAAGAAAGATTTCCACGATATCCATTTCCAAAATCAAATGTAATACCATTATCACCAACTCTGTTTTTAGTTACATAAACTTGTTGTGAGAAAGTAGCTTTTCCGGCTGAAGAACTGTAACATTCCAAATTAACAGTAAAAAAGAAATCTTTTACACCTCGTCTTATTGCGTCATTGAAGTCACTTAAAGGCACTTCAAAATGAAATCCAACGTCATTGTAGTAATAGTTACAAGTTAAATTGACTCCTGGTTGTCCCCATATATTGGAATTACACCATGATTTTCCTACCGAGTATTCCAAATTTGTGATATCCCCAGAACTATAATCGTTTTTATCCCAGTATTGTTTATCTATTCCAGAAATTGTTAAATAATAATTGTGGCTAGATGGTGTAGCAGCATAATTTTGATATCTTTTTGCAATATACCATCCTTTAATGTGAATTTTTCCACCACTAACATAAACTTCATTTATATCATATGCTGTTTGAACTCCATGTCCATTAGCTCCGATATCTTGTCCAACAGCTTCAACTTTATTGGTGTTTAACAATACACAAAAAAAGAATACCCCAAAAATACTAAAAAACTTCAGTAAATTTTTACGATATTCTTTCATAAATACAATCAATATATACCACCTCTATTTATTAATTTTAAATATACTAAAAAGTTTTATTTAAAATTCGCATGGTATTTTTTGAGTCATCTAAAGCGTTATGTTGTTGACCATCGAACTCTATATTACTTTCATTTAATGCAAGAGACAAACTTGTATGTGTTTTTTTATTGTTTTTTAAGTCGTATGCCTTTTGCAAATCAAAATAATGTTTCGTAAACCAAATATGATTCAAATAATGTCTTTGACAATCTCTTTTCATAAAGAAAAAATCATTATCAGACCAAGCTCCAAATACTGTTTCTTCGTCAGTTTGAGCTACCCAATTTTGAAACTTTTCAATGATTTTGTCAAACGTTTCCGCTTTTTCTAGCTCTTTTTCGTCTATATTTAGTAATTTTTTTAATTTTTTATTTAATCTACCAGTAAAAACCGGTTTAACTAATGAATAAAAACAATCGTTTGTAGGAACTAATATTGTTTTTACTTGATATTTTTGATTTTTTGTGGGTTTTTCTAGAGTCTCAACAACATATTTTATATGTGTTCTGTATGCAGCTAATGAAATTATTTCATTACCAACTCCAGATTTATAATTTGCTTCGACGTCTATTATAATACATTGCATAAAACTCTCCTTTCTTCGATTAACAGTATTTATATATTTATTATATCATATACAGTAAGAAAGTAAAATATATAAATAAAAAGTAGTAGCTTAATCTACTACTTCAGAATATATTTCATCAAATTCTTTATCTTTTTTATGATAATAATCAATGACCTCGCTAGTAATAGCTAAAGGAATTAAGAAATTGCCAATTATAGGTACTAAAAACCAAAAATATCTGCTTTTAGGATTTTTACCCTTGTTGAATTCATAAAATTTAAAATCGTTATCGTTAAAATAAACACAAGAAATCTTTTGATATATTTCTATTGTATATTTTAATGAAACAATCATGACAAAAAATATGTATGCAAATAAAGTAAGGATTAATAAAAGAACACTTATTCCGGCTATTGAATTTATGCTATTACGTGAAGCCATTATTGAGCCAAACATGAATATAAAATAAACAACAGAAACAACTAATATTAATCCAAACATTTTTAAAAAAGGTATCAAACAAGCTTTGAATAAGTCTCCTAAATTATCAAAACCTTTAAAGTAATAATTTAGAATTGTACTAAAATCAACATTCATATCTTGTTGACATTCTATAAATGTACAGATTGTAACATATATTGTAATCATCATATAAACTATTGATAAAACAATATTTAATAAAGGAATTATTGAACATATACCTATAATGAATCCAACAGGAATACTAATTAAAAAATTGACTATAAATAACATAAGTACTGTTTTTATATATGTACAGAACAGATTAACTGCATCTCCAAATTTAACCATTTTAAATACCTCATAATTTAGGTTTTGCTGTTCCACAAACAGGACAAAAATTTAAATCGTTTTTCCTTCCACATTCTGGACAAAACCAATTCTCATTGGGAGGATTTATATTAGTTACTCCTCCTACAGTATGTAATACTGAATTTGCTTGAGCAAAAACATCTTTATTTGGATTTTTTTGGCCACATGTCATACATTTTTTATTACTCATTGAATTTACTGTATGACAGGAAGTGCAAATCCACGTCTTTTTTGAATCTAACATTTTACTTTATACCTCTAATTTAAAATAAATACTAAATTTTTATAATTTTTATTTTTTAATTCTTTAAATCCACATTTTTTTAAAATTTCAGAAAATAATAAAGAACCACTATATACCTCTGCTACAACATATGGAGTATCATCATAAATATTTTCAAGTAGGGACAATATCATATCTAAAATAATTTCCTTATTATTTTTAAATTTATTTTCATCTGCGTGACACCCCATAATAAATACATGGTTCTTTTTTTCTTTCATTTTTATTTTTGCTTCCATATTACCAAAACAATCATAAATTTCTTTTGAAAAACATTTTTCTTCTTTAGGAAGCTCAGAAAAATAAATTGCCGGTCTATCTTCATGCTTAAATATAGGCTTGTAATAAGAAAAATCTTGAGGAGCTGGTTTTAAATATTCATTAGGTTTTAGATATGATTGATTCATAACCATTTGAGCGTTAAGAATATCATTTTGTTGCTGTTTATATAAATCCATACAGCACATGGCATTGGCTAAATAAATTGAATCCATTATTTATCACCTCCAATAAATACACCGGCACTTATTATATCTTTTTTATTGATTACTCCCATTCCATTTCTAGAATCAAATGAATCATCGCGGTTATCTCCCATTACAAAATATTCATTTTCACCTGTTTCTGCATAAAAATCTTTTGTAAATGGATGGCTTTTACTAGCCATATACTCTTGATTTAAATATTCTTCAAAAGCTCTATTGTCACTCAAATAAAGCTCATCGTTTACCATTTTTATTTTAGTTCTAGGAAGAGCTATAATACGTCTAACTTTATATCCATCATTTGTTTTTACAACAACAACATCACCTTTTGAAATTTTACTAGTTGTTTTATTAAATACGTTTACTAAAATATATGAATCTTTTTTATATGCTGGGTACATAGCATTATCATTTACTTTTACAGGACGAACCACAAAAGAAACTGAAACAAATACTGAAAAGCTTAATACAAATAAACTTACTATAATTTTAAAAAAATATTTATTCATGGGTGTCTAACAAATTTTTTATAGTTTCTAAATTATTTTCATAAATAGTTGTTTCATATTCTAAGGGGTTTGATGGATTCTTATTACAAATGATATAAAGCTTATCATCACTAAGAACAACTGTATTATTTTCGCTTAATGATGATAAATATTTTTTAATTTCCTGTATTGTTTTGTTATTCATTAATGTTTTGTTTAAAAAATATATTTCAAATTCATGAGAATTAAATGCAATAACAACATCATTTGCATAATCATCTATATTGAAATTTTTAGATTTATAAACGATTTTGCCCCATATACCATTCCAAAGCTTTATATCATTATTTATGAAATAATGAGTTTTTATGTATGTAATTAGCTTTATTAGTTTTTTTTGAGTTTCTTTATTAAATTCCCAGGCTGGAAAAACATCTATAAATGGGCTATAATTTTTAAGCTTTATTAAAGTTTCAAATATTTCATTTTTTATATCATTATCTCCAATTTCATTTAAAATATTTGATAAATCTTCTTCTACAAGAACATTAGGATTTTCTTTTTTATTTACAATATATTCTTCAGTGTATTGCAACCATCTTTTATTCTTCATCATTCAAATCCTCTTTACTTTTTACAAAATGTGTAGCCAAGTAAACACGATTATCCAGAGTTGAAACGGAAAAAGTTGATGGATATACTTTATTGTTTTCCATCAGAATCAAACTTCTAATTTTATTGGTATCAGTAATTACTTTTATTAATCTTCCGTCTTCTAAAGCTTCATTGAAAATATTTTCTCCATAACTTCCTTTAGAAAATTCAATTAAAGCTTCAATTTTTCGAGCAGATACTTTTACATTTGTTCTACCAACAATCGTAATAAAATCATTTGGTTTATCATGAATTTCTACAACATGAGATTTCAAAAAAATCACCTCCAAAAAATATAAAAAAAGAGGAATACGCTTGTCATTCCTCTTAGCCCTTATATGGCATTAAATAATAAATACAAACGACACAAAAAACAATCAAAGTTATATAAAAAATAGATTTTAACCATCTTTTTTCTTCTAGGTATTTTCTTTTATAGCCTAAATGTCTATTAATAATTAAAGTATCTTTTTTTCTTTGTTTTTTTAGTTCATTTGTTTTGTCTTTTATTGACATTGTTTCTTCTTGTAAAGATTCATTATCATCTTCACTATTTTTAATTAAATCATTATTTTCATCTAATAGGTTTTGAATATCATCTAATAATTTGTCTTCATTTTCCATGCAAATTATCACCCCCTCTTATGAAAATTAATTAGTGTCTGGTTGACAACGTGATGTAGACTTAACACGAATTACATAATCGTTAAAAAATAATTTTACTTTAGCAGGATATTTAAATGATGTTTGCATATACATATATCCAGCCATTTGAGAATCTCTATCTTTTAATCCAATAATTTCATCACTATCGACTTGTTGACGTAATTCATCTGCAATGTTTTTAGGTAATGTTGATAAATTTTCTTTAAATAATTTAACTGTTACATGATAACCGGATTTATCTTGATTAGATACATCATATGGAATAGTACAAGCATATTTAGCACCTGCTACCTTTTCACTAGTACCTTGATTTGCACCCGCCAATGTAGAAAAATCCATTACAGATTGTACTTGAGTGTAAATCCAACGAACCTGCATTTTACTTTCAAAAAAGAATAAACACCATAATAATATTGGTAATAGAATTACTGCAACGATTGATATGCTTCCTCGTTCGCTACATATAAAATTTTTAATTTTTTTTAACATCTAGTATCAGACTCTATTAGAGCTTTAATAATATAAGTATGAGTATGATAAATTGGTCCACCAGACATTAGACTTCTGAAATTCTCATAACTTGGAAATAACGATGATTTGTGTGTTCTTACTCCTAGTGTAACCGAATGTCCACTACCACCATTACACCAATCCCCATCTACTGCAAATAAAAAATTTTTCCCTTTGTCATTTTTAAATGCAGATTTACTAGTAGTAGTTTTTCCACTAGAAACTGTCCACGTAGCACAACTATTATTACCGTTTCCAGAACACCATCCAATACCACTTTGGTTAAAACGATTTACCAATGTATCTTGGGCTACCTGTTTTGCATCTTCTGCATTTGTTTGAACTACAGCCGCTCTTAATGCCTCGTTTGCAGCCACGGTAGTTGTGGTAAGTCCTTCGTATTGGATAAATCTATCTGTTATAAACATAACCACTAATAAAATAATAGGTAATAAAATAGCCATTTCTGCTGATTCGCTTCCCTTTTCATCTTTCAAAAAATTTACAATCAAGATATCACCTCCCGATTTATAACAATCCAATTTTTAATAAAATAAAAACAGATAAAAAACTTAAAAATAAAGGTAATGTAAATGCTATTCCATCTTGTTTTTCGATTTCTGTATAATCCTTAGATATTCTAATATGAGATAAATAATAGATTTTAAATTCAATCAATTGAGTTCTTATACTATCAAAAATAGCTTTAATGGAATGCTCTCTTTTATAAATAAATATAGCTAAATTCAAAATAGAATATAGCAACAAAAATAATATGAAAGCTATGCTTTCATTTATAGACCATGATAAATAAAAAGCAAATAATGAAAAGAATTTCATATCACCTGGAGCTACTAATCGAATTTTATGAAAAACAATTCCACAGACTGTAAATAAAATAAAAAGACCAATCGGTTTATATAAATTACTTAATCCGTTAGTAATTGCGGAATACCCTATCCCTATCATTAGTAAAGAAATAAACAAATAATTAGGAAAACGTTTATCTTTTAAATCAATTATGACTCCTACTGTCATAAGTAATAATGAAGAAATAATTGTTATTAAAGATAAATATTGGGTCATTTATAATCTACCTCCTGGGCTATTTATTATTAATCTATACAGAATGGGCCATCATTTGCCCCACAAGAAGATTTATCTACTTGTCCTTTTATGGTGTTATAAATCCACCAACCAACTGCGATTGCAACACAAAGCGCAGCAACAGTTAGGACTACTGTTTCTATGGATGCTTGTGCACTCTCATCTTTAAAATAGCTTAACATTAAAAGCCTCCTATTGACCGAATGCTCCTTTGAATTCACTACCAGATGCTCTATTGTTTTTCATATTCTTTACTTCGCTAGTTCCAGATTTCGCTTGACCGAATACGGTGTTATACACATACCATCCAATAGCAATAGCTATAATTAATCCTGCCACTACAAATACAATTTGTTCTACAGAAATAGCTTCATCTTCTTTAAAATAAGAAATAATAGAATTCATATAAAACTTACTAAAAACCTAAAAAGAACCTTTTTATGTTACTGATTTTTAGCTTAACCTCCACTAAAAATTTTTCTTTAAGAAATGATGTGTAACAAACATCAAAAAAATAATAACAACTCGTTTTTAGTTATTTTTCATGTATTCTTCTTGAAGTCAATATATACTCAAAAACTAGTAATTTCAATCATTTTCAAACCTTTTTTAGATACTAGTTGCCATAATAGGAGCTATTAGTAAAATGGTAATTGGCAAGAAAATAAGACCAGTTGAAATAGCTGTTGAAGTTACTTCATTCTTCTTCGCTTTTTCTTCCATAGAAGTAAGTAATTCATCATTTAAATATTCTGTTTCTTTTTCTAAAATATCAGACATTTTATTACCGTTACGAACTCCTGTAATAACTACCGAACAAAATCTTTCACAAGATTTTGTAGGGATTCTACGTTTTAAATTTAAATATGGTTTAGAAATATTATCTTGATTTCGTTCAATATCTGCTAAAAATCTATTAAATTCACTTTTAATAGGCCCTTCTAAGGCTTTTGCAGCAATAATCATTGCTTGAGACAAGTTGATTCCAGCCCCCATTGCTAAAGAAATACGAGAAATAAAATCTGGTAACGCATTATCAAAATCTGCATATTTCTTTTTTACATCACTTTTAAGCTTGATTTCTGGATATAGCATTGCAAAAATTCCAGCTGCAAAAATGATAAAGGCAAAAAACATATTACCAACAAAAAATATAACTAAAACAAAAGCGATTATAGAAAACAAAATACATAATAATTGATATTTAGAAAGATTATCCAATGTTTCATCACTTTCAGTGATATCAATAGCATATTCTAAATATTTTTTTCTTTTTTGCATGTAAGGAACTCCATCCATTTTGTTATCAATGTTTGTTTTTGCAACTTGTCCCGAACGTTTAATCATTTGAATAATTGATTCTAAATTTTCTTCTTTTGATTTTTTTGAAACAATTAATAAATAAGTACCTATAGCTAATAGGAAGATACATCCTATTGCTACATAAACCATAGTCTCTTTCATCAAGATGCACCTCCTATTTCTTTATTTGAGCAATACGGTTGGATAAATAAACACCTAAAAGCAATGTAGAAATAGCTAAAATTCCAACAATTTCACCTATTCCATTAGAATAATAATCACCAAAAAAAGAAGGATTAACTAAGACCATTATGATGATAAAAGCAACTGGAATTGCAATTGTTAATTTTTGACTAGTCTTCATAGATGTAATAAAAACACGTTGAGCATTTTTAAGTTTTAATTTACTTTGAAAAAAATTGTCATTTGCAGCGAGAATTTCAATTAAATTACCACCAGTATTTTCATAGACTTGTAGTGTAGTTGCAAATGTTTTGATTTCATCTATTTGCAAATTTTCATACATCTTCATAAAAGTTTCAGATAATGATAACCCAATATTTAAATTTTGACGTGCATCAATAAATTCATTTTGTAAAACTTTTGAACATTGCCCATCATTTATTATTTCATCAATTGCATTTTGAATGTTTTTTCCAACAGATAATTGAGAAGAAATTTCATTAATTTTTTCTAAAAATTCAATAGTTAATTCTTCTTTTTTTTCATTGGCTTTTTTATTTGCAGATAATATTACCATTCCTGCAAAAATAAGGCCTAAATAGCACATCAACAAAGGTCCTGCTTTAAATAAAACTTTTGATGCAATAGCTGAAACAATAAAAATACAAGATGCTATAGCCAAAACTGTTTCGAACTTATAGGTTATACCGACGACATTGAGCTTTGCATTTTGTTTTTTGATATACGAAGATATGATTCCTTTTTTTTCTTCGTCTTCTACAGCATCACCTTGTACTTTTACATCTATCATTGTTTTTGATGTGTTTTTAATAACTTTTCGTAAAAGAACTTCTCCTTTTACATCTTTTAAAACATAATAAAGAATAATTAGTAATGCTGTAATCAATGGTAACAAAGCAATTAATATTTTAAACAAAAATGGAAATCTCATATTAATTTCCTCCTTTGTTAACTTCTAACAAAACTCTTTTGGAAAAAAATCCTTCTGGGAAATTAAATCCTTTTTCTTTCATTACTTCTGCACACAATGGAGTATATCCGGTAGCTATGAAGGAACCTTGTACTTTACCTGTTTTTGGGTCAACACCAGTTTGTTTAAATTTAAAAATATCTTGCAAATATAATTGGTCTTTATTTGGAGCAGCTTTAGCTCCTAAAATACCTGCTTGACGTAAACGGTTAAATCCTTCCTGACCATATCCTACAATTTCTGTAATAGATGTGATTCTACGACTCCCATCCTCAAAACGGTTAGTTTGTATAACTAAATTAATAGCAGAATTTATTAATCTATAAATTGCTTCACTATCTAATTTTGCTGTTGATGGATTAGAAAGAATCATTAATTTAGCCCTGTCTAAAAAGTCTTTTGCAGAGTTGCTGTGTACAGTTGACATAGAACCAGCATGACCTGTATTCATAGCATTTAACATTTCAACAAATTCTCCACCACGACATTCACCAACGATAATTCTATCGGGTCTTTTACGTAAAGCAATTTTTACTAAATCTTGTGCTGTAAAAGCCCCTTTTCCTTCAACGTTTTCATTAATAGTTTGATATGCCTCTACATGTTCTTGTTGTAATTTTAATTCCAATGTATCTTCAATTGTTAAAATTCGTTCGGTATTTGGGATTGCAAAAGAACATGCATTTAATAATGTTGTTTTACCAGAACCAGTTCCACCAGAAACCATAATTGAAATTCTTGATTTAACAGCAGTTTCAATGAATTGAACCATTTCTGGAGTTGAAGAATTAAATTTTTCTTGATAATAACTCAATGGTTCAACGGTTTCTTTGAATTTACGTATTGTAATGCTGATTTCACCATTGGCTCTAAGTGGAGGAATGGTTGCACTTAAACGCGAACCATCTCTCAATTGAGCATCAACATTAGGATGAGCGATATCTAAATTTCTATTTAAAGGTTCAATGATTTTCTTAACAACAGCATATGCTACATCATAATTTGGGAATCTAACGTTTGTTTTTTGCAATTTACCATGCTTTTCTACATAAATACAATCCCAATTTTTAACCATAATTTCATCTACTTCTGGGTCATCCAATAGGGGTTGAATATTTCCTAATCCAAAAATGTTATCATATATATATTTTAAA
>ERZ834859.1287-NODE-1287-length-28159-cov-5.624751_pt1 | contig 28159 bp, 27 predicted proteins | sample MGYA00519947_ERZ834859 | MGnify/ENA primary metagenome ERZ834859 (study PRJEB31850, sample SAMEA3708763) | human gut metagenome | biome: human gut; feature: human-associated habitat; material: faeces | place: China | collected 2014 ...
GGTATGCGGCATCCGTAAAGCGGCGGAGCCGCTAACGGCTGCCCTACCTTACCGTCCCGGAGAATTTACCACTTTATTGACAGTCTCTGATTCTATCTTTCTCCTTATTTTACGGCAAGAAAGCCGGTATTTCAATAGCTTTTCCGCAAAACCGCCGGAAATCCTCCGATCCGGCATCCTGTCGGCCCGGACTCGGCTCAGTAGCTGCTGATGTCCAGGCTCTCGTCATCCGAACCCTTTTCGATCTTTCGGATCTCCAGAGTATATTTCATCTCCGGACTGACGGCGACCTCCACCCGCTCCCCGGTCCGGCGGCCCATGAGGGCCTGTCCCACAGGGGATTCCTTGCTGATGAGTCCCTTTAAGGCGTCCTGCCGCAGGGTGGTGACAATGCGGACTATCATTTCCTTCTTCATCATCTCGTTATAGACCGTCACGGTGTCGAACAATCCCACGGCATCTGCCGTTTCCTTCACCTCGATGACCTTGGCGGTGCGGATCATCCGTTCCAGATAGCGGATGCGGCTGTCATTGCGGTTTTTCGCCTGCTTGGCGCATTTATATTCATAATTCTCGCTGAGATCCCCGAAGGCGCGGGCGGTCTGGACCTCCTCAATGAGCTGGGGACGCAGTTCCCGGACCCGGTAGTTGATCTCCTCCTGCATTTTCTGAATGTCCACCGCCGTCAATTCATCATACATACAAGGTCCTCCGATCCTGATCAATTCTAATGGGATAGTATAGCACAAGCCGCCGGGCAAAAGCAATGCCCCGGAGCCGTTTTCCCGGCTCCGGGGCGCTTTCCCATTCCTGTTCAACAGTTGCCCTGCCGCCCAAGGCTCCGCTCCAGCAGTGCCATGAGCCGCTCCGCATGGCGGTATTCGTCCTCGCTCAGTTCATTGAGTAGCTTGACAAGGCAGACATCCGTGGTGCCGTCTGCCGTCCGGGCATAGTTCAGGCCGCTGCACGCCTCCTCATGGTAGCTTCGCCGCAGTTCCTCCGCCCAACGGCCCGGGCAGAACACGCCGCACACCAGATTGGGCCGGTAGGGCTGGCCGGTGATGAGATACCGGGCCGCCATGAGCCGCCGGGCGTGGCCGTTCTCCTCCTCCGCCATGTCCCGCAAGGTCTGCCTCGCCCACGAGGGTGCCTGCCGGGACAGCGCCAGATAGCGCCGCCGGTCCTCCAGTTCCTCCTCGATGTATCCCTCCAGCACCGTCAGAAGCTCCATTGCCTCGCTGCCCATGCAGCAGGGGTTCGGCTCCGCGCCGGGAAGCTGGCTCTCTTGCGCCGGCGGCAGTTCCTCCCTTCGCGGCATTGCTTCCGCCGTGGTTTCCGGATAGGGCTCCAGCCCGGGGCCCACCCGCTGCCAGAGCCGGTCATGCTGCCGGAAATCGTAGATCTCCGGCTCGTGGAGATTTCGTTCCATGGGCTCCCCCTCCTTTTCCCTCCAGTCTATGCGGACCCGGAAAAAAAGTGCCGGTTTTACTGAAAAATCCCCCCTTACCCTTTGACAGGTAGGGTAAAATATGTTAGGGTATAACAGTATGCGGATTTCGGCCGCTTCCGACCGTTTTCTGTTGCTTTTGCAACCAATATTTCCCCGTATTTTTGGTATACTACATGAGAAAGACAGGAAATTTTTCCTTTCCCCATAAAGGAGGACCTTCCATGCTGGAATTAAAACATATCAGCTATTCCGTTCGGGAAGCCGATGAGACTCTGGGCATCCTGAAGGACATTTCCCTGACCGTGGACGATCACAAGCTGGTGGTCTTTACCGGTCCCAACGGCGGCGGCAAGACCACGCTGGCCAAGATCATCATGGGTCTGGTGACACCCACTGAGGGGCAGATTCTCTGGAACGGACAGGACGTCACCCACATGACCATTACGGAGCGGGCCAAGCTGGGCATCAGCTACGGCTTCCAGCAGCCCCCCCGCTTCAAGGGCATCACTGTCCGCGACCTGCTGACCATCGCCTCCGGCGACGAAAAGCTTTCCAAGGACAAGTGCTGCCAGTACCTCACCAAGGTGGGTCTCTGCGCCAATGACTATCTGGACCGAGAAGTGGATGTGTCCCTTTCTGGCGGCGAGGTCAAGCGCATTGAGATCGCCTCCATTCTGGCCCGGAACGCCGACCTGATGATCTTCGACGAGCCGGAGGCAGGCATCGACCTGTGGTCCTTCGCCCGGCTGACGGAGACCTTCGAGCAGATCCACAGTCAGGGCAGCGCCACCATGATCATCATTTCCCATCAGGAGCGTATTATTTCCTTGGCGGATGAAGTCATCGTGGTGGGTGACGGCACCCTCCGCCACCGTGGCACTCCGAAGGAGATCCTGCCCCGGATCCTGACCGACACGCTGGGCGGCTGCCCGGTACTGAACAAGGAGGTACACGCCTTATGATGGAATCTCAGGTAGATCGGGAGCTGCTGGAAAAAATCGCGGACCTGATCGGCAAGCCGGTAGGCGCCTTCAACATTCGCAAGGACACCGGCTGCGACGGCCGGCAGTCCACGGAGAACATCCAGATCACCGGCAAGACCGACGGCAAATCCGGCATTGACATCCGCATCAAGGATGGGACCAAGGGCGAACAGTGCCACATTCCCGTCATCATCACCAAGCCCGGTATTCAGGAGTTGGTTTATAATGACTTCTACATCGGTGAAAACTGCGATGTGGACATCGTGGCCGGCTGCGGCATCCACAACTGCGGCGGAGAGGACAGCCGTCATGACGGTATCCACACCTTCTATGTAGGTAAGCACTCCCATGTGAAATACACGGAAAAGCACTACGGTGACGGCGACGGCACCGGTGGCCGCATCATGAACCCCCAGACCGTTGTCTATCTGGAAGAGGGCGCCACCATCCAGATGGAGACCGTCCAGATCCGGGGCATCGACTCCACCAAGCGTGAGACTAAGATCGTCTGCGGCAAGGATGCTGAGGCCGTGGTCACCGAGCGGCTCATGACCCACGGTGATCAGGTGGCAGAAAGCGACATGGAGATCTCTCTGGATGGGGACGGTGCCCGTGGCCGGGTGATTTCCCGGTCCGTGGCCAAGGGCACCTCCCGTCAGGTGTTCTATCCCAAGATGGTGGGCAACGCCGCTTGCTTCGGCCATGTGCAGTGTGACTCCATCATCATGGATGATGCCCACATTGAGTCCATTCCCGCCATCGTTGCCAACAGCACGGAGGCTCAGCTGATCCACGAAGCCGCCATCGGCAAGATCGCCGGGGACCAGCTTTTGAAGCTGGAGACCCTGGGTCTGTCCCCCGAGGAAGCTGAGGAGTGCATCCTGAAGGGCTTCCTGGCCTAAACTTCCGATTCAATATACGATCAACGCCCCGCCGGATGGCGGGGCGTTGATTTTGTTGGCAATTATCCTCTTTCGGTATACGCAGACAGACGGCGCGCTTATCGAAAATTCTTCGGGCTGGTATGGAAGGTGTTCTGAAAGGCCCGGAGGAAGGTGGAATACTCCGGAAAGCCCGCCTGTTCTGCCGCCTTCATCACCGGAACGCCCTCCCGGATCAGCTCTCCTGCCCGCAGCAGCCGTTTCTGCACGGTGTACTGGTGGACGGTGTAGCCGGTGATCTCCTTGAACCGGTGCATTAGGTAGTACCGGCTCATGTAAAAACGGGCCGCCAGCGCGTCCACGGAGAGGTCTCCCTCCAGATTGGCGGCGATATAGTGGAGGATCTCCTCCATTTTGGGGTCCAGATGGTAGCTGTCCGTCTCTGCCGGAGCGGTATTGGCCCGGAGGAAGTCCCGGTTTACCTGAATCAAAATCTGTTGGCACAAGGTGTCCGCCATGCGGTGGGCGCCAAACTCCTCGGACCGCAGGGCCTCCTCTAACTGCTGGATGGACCGGGCGTAGCCAAGACGCCCCTCCTCCCCGGTCCGCAGAAGGTGGAACCCCTGCTCCCGGCTCTTGTCCAGACAGGCGTCCAGCGGCTCGCCGGGATCGCTGCGCTGGGCGATCCAGTCCCGCCCCAGCCACAGCACCGCCCGCTCGTAAGGTTCCTCGGCGTGGATGATGGGCCGGTGGATCAGGTTATGCTGGATCAGCACGATGTCCCACGGTTTGAGGAAATAGGTGACGCCCTCCACCACGTAGGTCACCTTTCCGCCGAGGAAGATCACCAGCTTATCAAATTCATGGTAATGGTAGTCGATTTTCTGGGCCAGAGAATCCTTCAGATGCACCAGGCGGAAGTCCCGGTCCAGATACCCCCGCTTGCCCACCTCGCTGCGATCCAGCATACTATCACCTCTTTCGTTTATGATCCTATTTTACAGCACTTTTTGCTGTTTTTCAAGGAATAGACGTTATTTCAGCAGGAAAGCTGTGATTGATTTTCCGATTTTTTCTATACAACATTCTCTGTGGGAGCATCTTGTTTTCCCCTTCATTCTTTGCTATACTGTGTAGAGTTAATGAGAATTGGGGAGGAATGTGTCATGAGCTACGCCGATCAGGTCTTTATGCAAAACATTCAGGAGATCCTGGACCACGGCGTCTGGGACACCGATCAGAACGTCCGTCCCCACTGGGAGGACGGCACGCCCGCCCACACCATCAAAAAATTCGGCATCGTCAACCGCTACGATCTGCAAAAGGAGTTTCCTATTCTGACCCTCCGCCGGACCTACTGGAAAACAGCTGTGGACGAGCTGCTGTGGATCTGGCAGAAAAAGTCCAACAACGTCCATGACCTCAACGCCCGGATCTGGGACCAGTGGGCGGATGAAACCGGCTCCATCGGCAAGGCTTACGGCTATCAGCTGGCCGTCAAGCACCACTATCCCGAGGGAGACATGGACCAGGTGGACCGGGTGCTCTACGATTTGAAGCATAACCCCGCCAGCCGCCGGATCTTGACCAATATCTACAACTTTGCCGACCTCTCTGAGATGCACCTGTACCCCTGCGCTTATTCCATGACCTTCAACGTCTCCGGCAACGTGCTCAACGCCATTTTGAACCAGCGGAGCCAGGATATGCTGGCCGCCAACAACTGGAACGTGGTGCAGTACGCCGTGCTGGTGTACATGATGGCTCAGGTCAGCGGCCTTGTGCCCGGCGAGTTGGTCCACGTCATCGCCGACGCCCATATTTACGACCGCCATGTGCCCATCGTGGAGAAAATGCTGACCCAGACCCCCGCCCCCGCACCGAAGTTCGCCATAGACCCCTCCGTAATGGATTTCTATGCCTTCACCCGGAACAGCTTTACGATGGAGGGCTACACCCCCGCCCCCTTCGAGGACAAAATCCCCATTGCCATTTAAGGAGCCGTGCCATGAACGCCATCGTTGTCACAGATAAACAGTGGGCCATTGGCCGGAGCGGTGATCTGCTGTTCTCCCTGCCGGGGGACATGAAGCACTTCCGCACGCTGACTACCGGCGGCACCGTCATCATGGGCCGCAAGACCCTGGATTCCTTCCCCGGCGGCAGACCGTTGCCCAAGCGGCGGAATATCGTTATCACCCGGTCCCCGGACTTTCACCGGGAGGGCTGCGAGACTGTCTCCACGCCGGAGGATGCGCTGGCGCTGGCCGGAGATGAAGAAAACGTCTGGCTCATCGGTGGCGGCAGCATTTACGCCGCGCTGCTGGGCCGCTGCCGGCGGGCCTCCGTCACCCGGGTGGACAGCACCGTATCGGATGCCGACACCTTTTTCCCCGATCTGGACGCCCTCCCTAATTGGAAAATTGAGCGGATCGGCGAGGCCGTCACGGAAAATGACCTGACCTACCGCTTTGTGGACTATGTGAATACCGCGCTGTTGTAAGCCAAGGCTCCGCCGTTTTCTCGGCGGAGCCCTGTTCTTTTCTCTGCCCTCTTTTCAAAACCGCCGCCGCCGTTTATAATAGCCTTATGAAAACTGCGGAAAGGAGGCGGGCGCATGGCGGATCTGAACACCAATGTGCGGTACATCAAGGGCATTGGCGAGGCCAAGGCAAAATCTCTGGGCAAGCTGGGCATCGCCACGCTGGGCGACCTCATCAACTGGTTCCCCCGGCGCTATGAGGACCGCCGGGAAATAAAGCCCATCAGCCAGCTCATCCCCGGCGAACCGGCCTGCGTCTCCGCCATGATCGCCTCGGAGCCAAAGCTGTCCCACATCCGCAAGGGCATGGATCTGGTGAAGGTCCGGGCCGTGGACGACACCGGCGCGTTGGATGTGACCTTTTTCAACCAGTCCTGGCTGAAAAATCAACTGCGGGTAGGCGAGACCTACACCTTTTACGGCAGGGCGGAGGGAAGCCTCCTGCGGAAAAGTATGGCAAGTCCCATTGTAGAGCCAGAGGGACGGCGGGAGCACACCGGCCGCATCGTGCCCATCTATCCCCTCACCGCCGGGATCAGCCAGCTGCTGTTGTCCCGGGCCATCCGGCAGGGTTTGGACAGCTGCGCCGATATTCTGCCGGACTGCCTGCCGGACGGCGTCCGTCAGGCGCATCAGCTGTGCCGGGTGAATTATGCCTACGAGAACATCCACTTCCCGGAGGCCCCGGAGGCGCTGGACATTGCCCGGAGGCGGCTGGCTTTCGAGGAGCTATTTTTCTTCGCCATTGGATTGAAGCTGCTGCGCTCCCGGCGGGAGACCGTCTCCGTGGAACCGTTTCAGCCGGTGGATATGGCCCCGTTTTACAACGCCCTCCCCTTTACCCTCACCGACGCCCAGCGCCGCTGTGTAGAGGAAGCCATTGCCGATATGCAAAGCGGCAAGCCCATGAACCGTCTCTGTCAGGGGGATGTCGGCTCCGGCAAAACGATGGTGGCCGCCGCCTGTGTGTATTTCTGCGTCAAAAACGGCCATCAGGCGGCGTTGATGGCCCCCACGGAGCTGCTGGCAGAGCAGCACTACCGGGGTCTTGCCCCGCTGCTGGAACGGCTGAATATCCGCTGCGCCCTGCTCACCGGCTCCACCACCGTCAAAACGAAACGCTCCGTCACCACCCAGTTGGCCACCGGCGAGATCGACTTCGCCATCGGCACCCATGCCCTGATCTCCGGCGGCGTGGCCTACGCTGACCTGGGGTTGGTGGTGACGGATGAACAGCACCGCTTTGGCGTGGCCCAGCGGACGGCGCTGGCAGAAAAGGGAGAGCACCCCCACACCTTAGTCATGTCCGCCACGCCCATCCCCCGGACGCTGGCCCTGATTCTGTACGGCGATCTGGATGTGTCCGTCATCGACCAGCTTCCACCGGGACGGAAGCCTATTGAAACCTATGCCGTCACCTCCGCCTATCACCCCCGGCTGTACGCCTTTATCCGCAAGCAGGTGGAGGCCGGGCGGCAGGTGTACATCGTCTGCCCCATGGTCAGCGAAAATGACGAGCTGCCCGACGAGCGGAAAGCCGTGACGGAATACGCCCAAAAGCTGCAAACGGAGATCTTCCCTGACTTGAAGGTGGCCTTCGTCCACGGCAAGATGAAGACCAAGGAGAAGGACGCCGTCATGTCCGCCTTCGCCGCCGGGAAAACGGACATTCTGGTGTCCACCACCGTGATCGAGGTGGGCGTGGACGTGCCCAACGCCAATCTGATGGTGGTGGAGAACGCGGAGCGCTTCGGCCTCAGCCAGCTCCATCAGCTTCGGGGACGAGTGGGCCGGGGGCAGCACCAGTCCTACTGCGTACTGGTGTCCGATAATAAAAATGACGAGACCCGCCAGCGCTTAAGGGCCATGACGAAAACCGCCGACGGCTTCAAGATCGCCGAGGAGGACCTCCGGCTCCGGGGCCCCGGTGACTTCTTCGGTCTCCGGCAGCACGGCCTGCCGGGATTGCGGGTGGCGGATCTCGGCTGCGACACCCGGCTGCTGGCGGAGGCGCAGTCCGCCGCCGACGGGCTGCTGGCAGAGGACCCGGCGCTGACACACCACCCCGCCACGGCGGAACGGGTACGAAAGCTGTTTCAGCAGAGTGAAAACAGTCTGAACTGAATCCGGGAGACCGGCCAGATGGCCGCTCTCCTGATTCTGTGAAATTTTTTCGTCCGTCCGGGTTGACAGCGCCTGTTTTTTGGCATACTATAAATGTGTTATCAAATGACAACCGCATAGAGTTCCGGTAGGTAAGGCTACCACAGGGATATGGATCGCTGCCGCAGAGTGATGGAGACATCATGAGAGGGTTTGAACAGGCGATATCGAACAACAAGGTATCATCTAACGCGATTTCACCGCCCTGTGAAGCTAAAGCTTGAACGGTAGGGATGCTGTCCTCTGAGACGCTCCTGGAAGCAGGACTTCACCGCACCGGAATGGGACGCGGCGAGGTCTTTTATTTTGCTCCGCGCCATGCAGAAATACCGGGCGGAAGGCCCGGAAAGGAGGTCACGCTATGTTTGAAATGGAAAGCCGTGGGGAACTGGTCGAAAAAATTGAGGATCTGGTGAACCGAAAACGATATACAGAACTGCGGGACCTTCTATTGCCGCTGGAGCCTGCGGACATCGCTATTCTGGCGGACGATCTGGACGATGAAAAGACCCTGCCCCTGCTGTTCCGTCTGCTGCCTAAGGAGCAGGCGGCAGAGGTGTTCGTAGAGCTGGAAAGTGACCAGCAGGAACTGCTGATCCGGGGCTTTTCCAACACGGAGCTGAAGGAAGTGCTGGACGAGCTGTATCTGGACGATACCGTTGACATCGTGGAGGAAATGCCCGCCAACGTGGTCAAGCGGATTCTGAAGCACTCCGACCCGGATATGCGCAAAAGCATCAACGAAATTCTGAAATATCCGGAGGACTCCACCGGCTCCATTATGACCACGGAGTTTGTGGATCTGAAGGAGACCATGACGGTGGAGGACGCCTTGAAGCGCATCCGCCGGACCGGACCGGACAAGGAGACCATCAACGTCTGCTACGTCATTGATGACTGGCGGCACCTCATCGGCGTCCTCTCCATCCGTACTCTGCTGCTGGCGGAGGAGGATGACATCATCGGGGACATCATGGAGCGGAACTACATCTGCGTCCAGACCCTGGATGACCAGGAGGAGACCGCCCGCGCTTTAGGCAAGTATGACTTTCTGGCCCTCCCCGTGGTGGACACAGAGAATCGTCTGGTGGGTATCGTCACCGTCGACGACGCCATCGACGTTTTGCAGGAAGAGACCACGGAGGATATGGAAAAGATGGCGGCTATGCTGCCGACGGACAAGCCCTACCTCCGCACCAGTGCCTTTGACACCTTCAAATCCCGTATTCCGTGGCTGCTGCTATTGATGGTCTCCGCCACCTTTACCGGCCAGATCATCTCCAGCTTTGAGGACGCCCTCAGCGCCTTCACCATCCTCACCGCCTATATTCCCATGCTGATGGACACCGGCGGCAACTGCGGCTCTCAGGCCAGCGTCACAGTGATCCGCGGCCTGTCTCTGGGCGAGATCGAATTTTCCGACCTGATCCAGGTGGTCTGGAAGGAGTGCCGGGTGGCGCTGCTGTGCGGCACCGTTCTGGCCGGCGCCAACTTCGCCAAGCTGATGCTGCTGGACCGGATGGTATTCCACAATCCCATTACCGTCACCGTAGCCGCCGTCATCTGCCTGACGCTGGTGTGCACCGTGTTCGCCGCCAAGATCGTGGGTTGTATGCTGCCGCTGCTGGCTAAAAAGATCGGCTTTGACCCGGCGGTGATGGCCTCTCCCTTCATCACCACCATCGTGGATGCCCTCTCCCTGCTGATCTACTTCCGCTTCGCCTCTTTCCTGCTGGGCATCTAAAACGTATAGGAAAGCGCCCCTGTATGGCTGCGTCATACAGGGGCGCTCTTTATGTAGAATCCAGCAAGCTGGACGTTTTCAGTCAAAAGCAAATCTCTTCGCGGTTACTTACCTCTGCGGAAATAACAAGCTTCGGAGTATCGCCACGACAAATGGAAAAGGTAAACCCATCCCTAACGGCTCTTTGAATGCTATTATCTGCCAATTCGACTTTATATCCCATAGACATCATCACCCGCTCAAATTCTGTAGGCTCCGATTCTACTGTTAGTCCATATACAAATACAGCCGGGTCGGTTATTTCTATTGTTGTAACATATTGTCCATCATCGGCATAGTCCGGCCAAGCGGTCAGAAGATAGGACACCCGCACATTGGGTTTCCCCCCCTGCGTGCTCATGTGGTAATCTTTTCCCAAAAACTCCCGCGCACCCATCCAGCCGGTTATTTCATCATGTCCGTTCCAGTCAACGGATGACACATCGTCACATATCCAAAATTCCAGAGTTGTATTCTTTGGTCTTGGTGGAAAATATGGTCTTGTCAAAGATACTACCGCACATATTACAACGAACAGAATCCCTAGTGGCGCAAGGACAATGATCAGCTTTTTTACCTTCATATTATGGCCCCCTAAATTTTGGCCCGTCCGTCCTATCTTCTCAAATCCCCTGCAAATGGAAATCCGGGGTATACTCCTCCTTGGCGGAGGTGCGCTCCTGAATGAAGCCGTCGGCAATGCCGCAATCCGCCATGTACCGTTCCGCCGCCCGGTATTCCGCCTTTGTCACCTTTCGGGCCAGCTTGCCCTCGGCCCCCGGCTGGGGCGTGTACTGGCTCATAAGGGAGAACAGCACTTCGCCGGGGCGGAAGGTCTCCGCCACCCAGTCGATGACGGCCTTCGTGTTTTCCAGTTCTCCCGGCAGTACCAGATGCCGGATGAGAACGCCGCTTCTCAGCTGGCCGTTTTCCATTCTGTACGGCCCGGTCTGGCGGAACATCTCTAAAATGGCCGCTTTCGCCGTCTCTGGGTAATCCGCCGCACCGGAATACGCTTTGGCCGGCTCCGTCAGGGCATATTTCAGGTCCGGCAGGTACACCTGTACCCGGTTCTCCAAGCGTTTCAGGGTCTCCACGGATTCATACCCGCCGCAGTTCCAAACCACCGGCACCGGCCAGCGCTCCTCGCCCAAGGCCTCCAGCACCGCGTCCGTGAAATGGGTGGGCGTCACCAGATCCAGGCAGGCCGCGCCCTGCTCCACCAGTTCCTCAAAAATCTCCCGGAGCCGCCGAGGGATGATGGGCTTGCCGTAGCCTTCCTGAGAGATCACGCCGTTCTGACAAAATTTGCACCGAAGATTGCATCCGGAGAAAAACACGGCGCCCGCGCCCCGCTCTCCCACTAAACATGGCTCCTCCCACTGATGCAGCATGGCCCGTGCCGCCACCGGCCAAGCGGGCATGGCGCACACGCCCGCCGCCTTGTCCGGCGTTCGCTCCACACCGCAGCGGCGGGGGCAGAGATTACAGATCATCAGTCTCCCGTACCCTTTCCGTTGAAGTCCGGGCCCAGATCCCCGGCCCGCCAGTGGCGGCGGCACAGGCCGATGTATTTATCATTGGCCCCCAAAACCACCTGAGCGCCCTCCTTCAAAACCTTGCCGTTTTCGTCGAACCGGGCGTTGAACATAGCCTTTTTGCCGCACCAGCAGATGGTCTTGACCTCCTCCAGCTTGTCGGCCATCACCAGCAGCTCGTAGCTGCCGGGGAACAGCTCTCCCTTGAAGTCCGCCCGCAGTCCGTAGCAGATCACGGGGACCCCCAGATCGTCCACCACATGCACCAGATAGTCCACTTCCTCCTTGGAGAGGAATTGGGCCTCGTCCACGATGATGCAGGCGTTTTCTTTCAACTCGTCCTCGGACAGCGCCCGCATTTCGTCGAAGTAGACGCAGGGGTATTCCAGACCGATACGGGAATGGACCATGTGGTCTCCGTCCCGCTGGTCCATCCGGGGCTTCACCAGCAGGGTCTTTTGGCCCCGCTCCTCATAGTTGAACCGGGCCATCAAAGCGTTGGCCGTTTTGCTGGAGCCCATGGCTCCGTATTTGAAATAAAGCTGTGCCATCTTTTTTATTCTCCCTCTTTTGCTTCATCGCTCTGCGATGCTGTCTCCTCCGCTCCCACGGGGAATGCCGTCTGGTTTCTCTCCGCCTCCGTTTGCAGGTCAGCTGCGTCAATGGTCATCTTTTTACAGTCCGGGCAGTACCAGGCCGTGTGGTAGGTAGTCAAAAAGCCTTCTGTGTCCACCCGCATGATATTTCCACCTCCGGGACTGAGCCACCGCGCCTTTCCGGTGGGGATGCCCCGGTACCAGAAAACACCCCTGCCGCTCATAAGGAAGCCCTGCTCCATGTCCTCGCCGCACCAGGGGCACTTCTCCGGCGGCAGCCGCAACTTTTCCCGTTTCTCCTGCCATTCCACCTGCATAGCGTCCCAATCCCCCCGGAGGGTATCCAACAGACCGGGGGCTTTTTCCGCCGGTTCCGAAGCCAGCCTGCGCTCGTCGGGGTCGATGTCCCAAGGGTCCTCGCTCTTTTTCCAGAAAGCCATTGTCAGTCCTCCCCGTCAAACTTTTGCACATGAGCGTCAAACCGGCCCCCGTCCCGGCTGGGCAGCCAGCCGATGGGCGGTGGGGTCTCCCGGTCATGTTTCCAGCACCACAGCCATCGCAGACACCAAATCAGCTTCCGCAGCAGCAAAAGCAGCACAATAACGCCGATGACATTAAAAACCTTCAGCATGATTTCTCCTTATAACATCAGGGCGGTAAGCAGGATCATTCCTTGTGCCTGTCATCGTCCTTGACTTCCTTGTAATCCACGGTATACACCGGTCCCTTGAAGTGGGGTTCGTCTTTTTTTGCTGATTCCGAGCGCCTGTGGCCGCCGTATTTCCGCCACAGCCAACGAACGACCAAAATCAGCAGCAAGACAGGGATCAGCACCCGGAGCAGGCCAAAGACCAGCGCCAACAGCTTCAAAGGCAGTCCCAGCAAGAATCCCATTTTACTTCATCTCCAATTCACGCTTTGCTTCTTCATAATACCGGGCAAACGCCGACGGCACAGAGCGCGCCGCAAGGCCTGCCGCATCCACCCATTCCAGTTCCGCAGGGCCGTCGCCCCGGACGGTCAGCGCGTAGCCGGTCATATGCCACTCCACATGGGTGAAGATGTGCTTGGCCGTCAGGCGGCTCTGCCAGTCGATCACCGACAGGCCCATGGCCTCCACCGCCGCACCGGCGGCTGTTTCATCCAGAGTGCCCTCCACATTGGGAAACTCCCAAAGTCCCGCCAGCAGGCCGGTTTTAGGCCGCTTCCGCAGGGCGATCTTTCCGTCTCGTTTCAGCAGGAGCACGGTTTTTTCCTCCACCCGCCGCTCCTTTTTCGTCTTTTTCACCGGCAGGGTCTCTGCTGTTCCCCGCTGTCGGCCCAGACACAGGCCGCTTACGGGGCAGTCATCGCACCGGGGAGCGGTATTGGGCCCACAGACTGTGGCCCCCAGCTCCATCATGGCCTGATTGAAAATGCGGATGTCCGCCGGTTCCTCCGGCATGACCTCCGCCAGCGCCGCCCGGACAGCCCGCTTGGTTTTCGGATCAGAAATGTCATCGTGGCAGTCCGTCAGCCGGGTCATGACCCGGAGCACGTTGCCGTCCACCGCCGGTTCCCGCCGTCCGAAGGCTGCGGCGGCAATGGCGGAGGCGGTATAGTCTCCGATCCCCGGCAGGGCCAGCAGGCCGTCATAGGTGTCCGGAAAGCCGCCCAGCGCCGTGATCTCCCGTGCCGCCTTTTGCAGGTTTCTGGCCCGGCTGTAATAGCCAAGGCCCTCCCACAGCTTCATGAGCAGCTCCTCGTCTGTCTCCGCCAGCGCCTCCACTGTGGGGAACACCGCCAAAAAACGGGCATAATAGCCTAAGACCGCCGCCACGCGGGTCTGCTGGAGCATGATCTCCGACACCCAGATACGGTAAGGGTCCTCCGTGTGCCGCCAGGGCAGGTCCCGGGCGTTTTCCCGGTACCAGCCCAACAGCGGCTCCGGCAGCGTCCGCAATAGATTTTCAGTTGTCGAATCTGTTTGTTTCATGTTATAATCTTACCACAAGGTGAGACGGCTTCCCACCCCCTTTTTGCGAATCAAGGAGAAAATTTACATGCGTGTCACATTTTTGGCCCACGACGGTTTTTTCATCGAACTGGATCAGGTCTGCCTGCTGTTCGACTGGTGGAAGGGCGTTCTCCCGCCCCTGCCGGACAAGCCGCTGCTGGTGTTCGTCAGCCACCGCCACGAGGACCATTTCAATCCGGCGGTGTTCGCACTGGCGGACTGCAAGGCGGACATTCAATTCCTGTTAGGCAGCGACTTTCACCTGACGCCCCACAATTTGACAAAGTGGCAGCTTTCACCGGAGACCGCCGCCAAATGCCGCCGCTGCGGCAAGCATGACACCTTTACCCCTCTCCCCGGCGTCACCGTGGAGACCTTCCCCTCCACCGACGAGGGCGTGGCGTGGATGGTGACGGTCAACGGACAGTCCATTTTCCACGCCGGAGACCTGAACTGGTGGCACTGGGCGGAAGAGGACTTGGCTTGGAACCGCAATATGGAGGCCAATTTCAAGCGGTACACAGAACCTCTCCGGGGCCGCCGCGTCGATTTGGCCATGCTGCCGTTAGACTCCCGGCTGAAAACGGACGGCTATCTGGGGCCTAACTATTTTTTGAATCTGATGGAGGTCCGCCGGTTTCTGCCCATGCACCAGTGGGAGGACTTCGCCTTTACCGACGAATTTTTGTCCGCGTACCCTCAGTTTGCCCCCGTCACCGTAAAAATCCACCGGGACGGGGAATTTCTCGGCGAGCTGTAAGCAAAAGGAACCCGCATTGTTTTCACAATGCGGGTTCCTTTTGCTCATTTACTTCTGGATCAGCAGCCAGTTTTCCGTACCTTCGGCAGGCTGCTCCGTCAACTCCGGCACAAAGCCGCAGGCAGCGGACGCCGCCTTGACAGCAGTCTCCAATGCAGGGGCCTCCGCCTCGGTGGTCTCCGCATAGATGCGGTCCACCAGCGGCGCCAAGGCGCCGAGTTCCTGCCCGGCGTCACTGTTCGTCCCGGCGAGAACGGTCTCCGCAGGCAGCTCCAGTGAAAGGATCACATTCTTCGGCAGTGCATCCCGCACCTCCCGGAGGAAGCCCTCGATCTGTGCCTGCCGTCCCGCCTCTGCCGTGTTCCCGGCGGTCATGGCGTTGGAAAAGTCGATCTTGTCCAGCTTGCCTGCGGTGGGATAGCTGACATCCGTCAAAATGATCTCTCGGAACCCCTGCTCCGCAGCTTCCCGGATGATATTCAGCAGATACGTCCGGGCCTTTTCATGGCCGGGGTCCAGCCACTGGCTGTTGTTGCCGTCATAGAAGATATAACCGCCGGTGTTTTTCAGGCCCATGCCCTCCACGTCGGCGTTGGCGGCCTTGGGATCGTGGAAGCAGGCGATCCGGGCCGCAGCGGTCACGTCTGTCCGGGCCGTCAGGTCATTCAGCGCCTCCCCGGTGTCCGGTTTCACGCTGACTGCGCCGGTCACGGCAGCGCTGCTGTCAAAATACACCCGGCCGGCGCTGTCCTTCAGCGTCACCGCCGTTACGGCGGCTTCGGAAAGCGGCGTCTCAGCGGTCTCCTGATCTTCCATTGTCAGCGGCTTTGCCGCCAGCAGCGTCCCCCGGACCGGTGTTTTGACAGTGGTCTGCTCTGGTTCCCGGATCACCACATCCGGGTCTCCGGGGGCTTCGACAGGGTCGGAAGTCCCTTTGTCCCAAGGCAGGTCAAAGTGGAGATTGCCGTCGGCGTCATAGCGCATGTGCTCCCGGGCCATGATAAAGCCCACGGAACCCAGAATAATGCAGATCAGCAGGATGGCCAGGAAAATTTTTCCCTTCCGGCCTCTCCCGCGATAGCTGCTGTATCCTCTGGTGCCTGATGCCATGCCGCCTCACCCCGTTTCTGCTTTTCGGTCTGTTATTCCTGTTCCAGGGCCATCATCTTGTTGACCCGGCGCTCATGGCGGCCGCCCTCAAACTCGGTGGTCAGGAACACCTCCACCATGCGCTCTGCCATGTTCTTGCCGGTAAAGCCCGCGCCGATGGCCATCATGTTGGCATCATTGTGGCGGCGGGTCATCTCTGCCTCCAGGCAGTCGGCACAGTGGGCGCAGCGGATACCCTTGATCTTGTTGGCGGCGATGGAAATGCCGATGCCGGTGGTGCAGATCACGATACCGCGGTCGCACTTGCCCTCAGCCACAGCACGGGCAGCGGCAGCGCCGAAATCGGGATAATCGCAGCTCTCCAGAGAGTAGCAGCCGAAATCCTCATACTCATAGCCCAGCTTTTCCAAGGTCTTCATGATAAATTGCTTCAGCTCATAGCCGCCGTGGTCACAGCCCAATGCGATTTTCATAGTCATTTCCTCCAAATAATCGTTTTTTCGGATGATGCAGGGTCAGTATACACCGCCCTCCGACAAAAATCAATTCTTTATTACAGTGCGTGCCAGACAGGCATCTGCTTTTCAAAGGTGCAGAACCGGGTAAAGCCGCACTCTTTCAGCAAAGTCTGCCGCTCCCGGATGAAGCGGCCCACATGCTCCGGGCTGTGGGCGTCGGTGCCCAGGGTGATGAGCTCACCGCCCAGTTCCCGGTAGATCCGCAGCCACTTGGCGTCCGGCAAGGGCGTATTGCCCCGGTTGACGTTCAGCTCGATGCCTCGCCCGTTTTCGATCAGAGTTTTCAAAATTTCCCGGATCTCAGCCTCATAGGGATCAAAGCTGGTATGAAGCCCCCGCATCTCATTGAAATACCGCAGGGGCAGAGTCAAATGGCCCAGAACCGTAAAGCCGCCCAGCTTTGCCAGCGCTAAAACCTCTTCCAGATAATCTCCCAATGCGGTCTGAGCCTCCGCCTGATTCTTGGGCGAGTAGAGATACAGGTCATCGCTTCCGAAGCGCTCCGACAGCAGGTGCACCGAGCCGATGATGAAATCAAACTGCGGCGCGTCCTCCAACAGCTTTTTCATGTGGGCCGGGGCCTTCTGCGCGTCGCCCATCTCCATGCCCAGCCGCAGATGGATGCGGTCCCCCAGCGCGGCCTGAACGTTGGCGAAATCCTCCGTCAGCGCCGACCAGTCATAGGGCGGGCGCAGTTCATTGGACCCCCAGGTCAGGGGCTCCACATGATCCGTAAAGCAGATCTCGTCCATCCCGGCATCCAGTGCGGCCTGAGCCATCACCGTCATGGGATCATGGGCGTCGGGAGAAAATTGCGTATGGGTATGGTAATCTGCCAGATACATACCTTGCCTCACTTCTTAAACTTCTTGAAGAACTTCTTCCGTTCCTCGTAGTTGTTATCACCTACGGATTCCGCGAACTTCTTCAAAGCTTCCTTCTGCTCCCGGTTCAGGTTCCGGGGCGTTTCGATATAAACAGTCACATACTGGTCACCCCGGCCCCGGCCGTTGAGCTCAGGAATACCCTTGCCCTTCAACCGGAAGGTAGTGCCGGACTGAGTGCCCTCCGGCAGGTCATACTTCACCTTGCCGTCAATGGTGGGGATCTCCAGCTCCGCGCCCAGAACTGCCTGTGCAAAGGTAATGGGCGCCTCACAGAGGACGGAGGTACCCTCCCGGCGGAACAGCTCGTGGGGCCGGACGGTAATGGTGATGAGCAGATCGCCGGACGGGCCGCCGTTCTTTCCGGCGTGACCCTGACCCCGGATGGAGATGGTCTGGCCGTTGTCGATACCTGCAGGGATCTTAGCCTGAATGGTGCGGCGCTTGCGCTCTAAGCCGCTGCCCCGGCAAGCGGTACAGGGGGTCTTGATGATGCGGCCCTTGCCGCCGCATCGGCCGCAGGGAGAGGTGGTGGCGAACACACCCATGGGCGTCTGCCGCCGCACCTGCACCTGACCGGAGCCGTGGCAGTCCGGGCAGACCTCAGGAGAGGTGCCGTCGGCACAGCCGGAGCCGTGACAGACCGCGCAGGTCTCATAGCGGTCCACGCTGACCTCTTTCTCGCAGCCGAAGGCCGCCTCCTCAAAGCTGATGGTCACACTCAGGCGGATGCTCTCGCCCCGCTGGGGCGCATTGGGGTTCCGGCGCTGAGCGGAGCCGAAGCCACCGCCAAAGAAGCTGCCGAAAATATCCCCCAGATCGCCAAAGTCGAAGCCGCCGGCACCGTAAGCACCGCCGCCGGCCCCCGCTCCGTAGTTAGGGTCCACACCCGCAAAGCCGAACTGGTCATAACGGGCTTTTTTATCAGAGTCAGAGAGAACCTCATAGGCCTCGTTGACCTCCTTGAACTTCTCCTCCGCCTCTTTATTGTCAGGATTCAGGTCCGGATGATACTTCCGGGCCATCTTCTTATATGCGCGCTTGATCTCGTCCTCGGATGCGCTCTTGTCAACGCCCAGGACCTCGTAATAATCACGTTTTTCTGCTGCCATACTTGCTGCTCCTCTCAGGAATCACTTAAGGATCAGGAATCAGGAACCGGCTTCCCCGTTCCGGATTTCTCATCTCTAAGTTTGCTCCAAAACGGCCCCAATGGGGCGGGGAATGATCCCCGTCCCATCGGTTCCGATCCGTATAGCTTTTTTACTTCTTGTTCTGGTCGTCATCATCCACGACCTTGTAGTCGGCGTCATAATACTGACCGTCCTGGGCATTGCCGCCCTGCTGGCCGCCCATGTCGGGACCGGTCTGGGCACCGCCCTGAGCGCCCTGGGGGTTGGCCTGCTGATAGAGCTTCTCGCTGACAGCGTAGAAGTCCTGAGTCAGCTCATCGGTAGCGGTCTTGATGGCGGCGGTGTCGGTGCCCTTCAGGGCCTCCTTCAGCTTGTCGATGCCGGCCTGGACCTTGCTCTTATCCTCGGCGGGGATCTTGTCGCCCATCTCATTCAGGGTCTTTTCGCTCTGATAGACCATCTGATCGGCCTGGTTGCGGACCTCCACGTCCTCCTTCATCTTCTTGTCCTGAGCGGCATACTGCTCGGCTTCCTTGACAGCCTTCTCAATATCGTCCTTGCTCATGTTGGAGGAGGAGGTGATGGTGATATGCTGCTCGGTGCCGGTGCCCAGATCCTTGGCGGAGACATTCACGATGCCGTTGGCGTCGATATCGAAGGTGACCTCGATCTGAGGCACGCCACGGCGGGCGGGAGCGATGCCGTCCAGATGGAAGCGGCCCAGGCTCTTGTTGGCAGCAGCCATTTCACGCTCGCCCTGAAGGACGTTGACCTCCACAGAGGTCTGGTTATCCGCAGCAGTGGAGAAGATCTGGCTCTTCTTCACAGGGATGGTGGTGTTGCGGTCGATCAGCTTGGTGCACACGCCGCCCATGGTCTCAATGCCCAAGGACAGGGGGGTGACGTCCAGCAGCAGCAGGCCCTTCACGTCGCCGGTGAGCACGCCGCCCTGCAGGGCTGCGCCCATAGCCACGCACTCGTCGGGGTTGATGCCCTTGAAGCCTTCCTTGCCGGTGAGCTTCTTGACCATGTCCTGCACGGCGGGGATACGGCTGGAGCCGCCCACCATCAGGACCTTGTGGATGTCATTACCGGTGAGGCCAGCGTCGCCCAGAGCCTGACGGACGGGGCCGGCGGTAGCCTCCACCAGATGAGCGGTCAGCTCGTTGAACTTGGCCCGGGTCAGGGTCAGGTCCAGATGCTTGGGGCCGGTGGCGTCCGCAGTGATATAGGGCAGATTGATGTTGGAGGTGGTCACGCCGGACAGCTCGATCTTGGCCTTCTCAGCAGCCTCCTTCAGACGCTGCATGGCAACCTTGTCGCCGGAGAGGTCCACATTGTCGGTGCGCTTGAACTCGCTGACCATCCACTTCATGATACACTCATCGAAGTCATCGCCGCCCAAACGGTTGTTGCCTGCGGTGGCCAGAACCTCGATAACGCCGTCATCAATGTCCAGAATGGACACGTCGAAGGTACCGCCGCCCAGATCATAGACCATGATCTTCTGGGACTGCTCCTTATCCACGCCGTAGGCAAGAGCGGCTGCGGTAGGCTCGTTGATGATCCGCTTCACGTCCAGACCGGCGATCTTGCCGGCGTCCTTGGTGGCCTGACGCTGGGCGTCGGTAAAGTAAGCGGGAACGGTGATGACAGCCTCGGAAACGGTCTGGCCCAGATAGGCCTCAGCGTCGCTCTTGAGCTTCTGCAGGATCATGGCGCTGATCTCCTGAGGGGTGTAGGCCTTGCCGTCCACGTTCACCTTGTAATCGCTGCCCATTTCACGCTTGATGGAAGAAATGGTGCGGTCGGGGTTGGTGATGGCCTGACGCTTTGCCACCTGACCCACCATACGCTCGCCGGTCTTGCTGAATGCCACCACAGACGGGGTGGTGCGGTTGCCCTCGGCGTTGGGGATGACGACGGCTTCGCCGCCCTCCATGACAGCCACGCAGCTATTTGTTGTACCTAAGTCGATACCGATAACCTTAGACATAATGAATTCCTCCAAATTTATCTGAATTTTTATTGATAACTATTTGCATACCCCGGTTTTCGCCGGTGCTCAGATCACATACGGTCCAGCCGCGGCATGATGATCGCCGCGATCAGATACAGAATCAGTCCGCTGCCGCCCAGCAGTGTGAACAGCGCCCAGCCAAGCCGGACCCAGGTGGGGTCCCAGCCGAAATACTCGGCGACACCGGCGCACACACCGGCGATCATCCCGTTCTGGGGATCACGGTACAGCTTCTTATCCATATAAATCTCCTTTTAGTTGGCCACCTGCACAATGGCGTGTCGCAGAACCTTGCCGTTCAGCTCAAAGCCCGCCTGGAACACCTGAGCCACTACGTTTTCTCCAAGGCTCTCATCCTCAATGTGCATGACGGCGTCCATCAGCTCGGGGTCAAATTCCTTACCCTTGGCCTCGATCTCCTTGACCCCCTCCTTGGCAAGCAGCTCCTTGAACTGGTGGAAGATCATCTCCAATCCCTTTTTGTGGGGATCGTCCTCGCCGCCCTCGGCGGCTGCGGCCCGCTCCAGATTGTCATACACCGCCAGGAAGGTCTTGATGGTGTCGCCCTTGGCATCCTGATAGATGCCATCCTTTTCCTTGGTGGTGCGCTTGCGGTAGTTGTCATACTCGGCAGTGAGGCGGGTGAACTGATCCTTCACGGATTCCAGCTGCTTGGCAGCCAGCTCCATCTTTTCCACCTGCTCCCGGGTAAAGGTGATGCCCTTTTCCTTCTTTTCTTTCTTCTTGGCCTTCTTTTCCGGCTCCTGATTCTCCGGAGTCTTTTCCTGCTCCGTCTCCGCCGTTTCCGCGGTCACGGGAGTTTCCTCTAAAGGCTCTTTGGTTTCTTCGCTCATGTATCTGTATCCTCCTTCGGGGGTAGTTCTTGTTTTTCCTGCTTGCCGAACAGTCTGGTCAGCCCATCGGCAAAGCCCGTCAGCCGGGCGGCCACGGTGGCGTAATCCATCCGGGTAGGACCGACCACGCCGATCAACCCCCGCATATCATCGCCAATATCGTAACTGGCCACCACCACGCTGGTGTCCTTTAAGGCATCGTTCACATTTTCCGGGCCAATCAAAATTTTAATAGGCCCCTCGTCCGGCACCGGCAGCTTTTCCTTATCGTCCGCCAAAAAGCTCATCAATTCATGGGCTTTGTCGGCGTCCCGGAACTCCGGCAGCTTCAAGAGCTGATTGGTGCCCGCCATGATGAACTCCCGATGGTTGGATTCCTCCAGAACATCCACCGCGTAATTCACCGTCTGGCTTAGCAGCAAAAACAGCTGCGGGGTAATGCCCTGAGAAATGGCCATCAGCTTCTGGTTCATCTCCTTGATGGAGATCCCTGTGAAATGCCGGTTCAAAAGCTCCACCAATGCGGCCATCTGATCCCGGTCCACCTTCAGCTGCATCCGCAGCAGTTGGGATTTCACCCGGTTGTCGCCCATCATCATGACCACGATGCAGCTTTTCTCATCCACTGGCAGCAGATCAAAGCGGCTGGCGGTGATGCTGCCCTTTCCGGCAGTCGCCACATAGGCGGGGTAATTCACAAAGCTGCTGACGGCCCGGCCCGCCTGAGAAATCACTCGGTCCAACTCCTCCATTTTCATCTGGAGGGACTGGTTGATCTTTTCGGTCTCCGCTAAGGAGAGCCGCTGGCGCTCCATCAGCTCGTTGACGTACAGCCGGTAGCCCTTGGGGGACGGCACCCGTCCGGCGGAGGTATGGGGCTGTTCCAGATAACCAAGCTCCACCAGGTCGGAAAGCTCATTGCGGATGGTGGCAGAAGAAACGCTGCCGCCCATTTCCGCGGCAATGGCTTTGGAGCCTACCGGCTCGGCGGTACGGATGTAATCCTCAACCACCACTTTCAATATTTGCTTTTTCCGGTCGGTCAAGTCCACAAAAAGCACCTCAAATTTCATTTAGCACTCTTTCTCCATGAGTGCTAAACGCAGTTTACCACCCCTGCTATCTAAAGTCAATGGGGGCAGGTAAACAATTTGTGAACAAAGGGAAAGCAAATGATGAACTTCCCCCCTTTCCCGCCGGTTTTCATACGAAAAGTGCCCCGGCCGAAGCCGGGGCGCACGTATCACCGAAAAGAGGTTTTCCCTGTCACTCAATCAGCCGCGCTTTCACCAAAACCGGACGAAGGGTGGTGAACAGGGTATAGAGCAAAATTGCCTGGAAGGGCAGACAGATCAGGTTTTTGATGGCGCTGCCGCTGGCGGTGACGTACCACGCCTTGCCGCTGAGAATAGCCATCCAGAGTGCGCCCAAGGTCACATTCTGGATATTGGTCAGCAATTTCGCCCAAAAGACTCTACCAAACGTAATTTTCGACTTGTAGAAAAACAAAGAGTATACGAAAACACCCAGCATGGTGGTCAGGGTATAACCGGGAAAGAAAGGGTAGCCGCCGCCACCGGTGATGAAAAAGCTCAGCAGATCCTCCGCCACGGCAAACACAACGCCCAGTACAGGTCCGCAGACCCATGCGCACACCGCCCGGGCCAGGAAGCCCCAGGTGATTTTGGCACCGCCCCACAGGGGCACCGACGGAATGGCGGCCAGCGCCATGCACAAAGCGATGCACAGCGCCGCAAAGGTCAACTTCCGGACGTCTTTCAGCTCATTGGCGGCTGTGCGCCAATAGCCGACGGAAAAGGGGTGGGGATACATAAAAAATTCCTCCTTCTGTGGGCAGTTACGCCGCACAGAGGAGGCCGGGCAAGCACCGCCCGCCGGTTCCGGTATGCGGCAGCGGGATGCGAAGCACACACTGCGGAAATCTCCTTTCGTCCGGCGGACAACTCCCCGTTCCTCCGGCACTGTGGCCTGTTGGCCGACACGCGTGCTTCTACTCTGCCTCTATTTGGTAGTATTTTACTATGCCTTTCCCAAAAATGCAAGGCCATCTCCTTCCCGGCTTGGATTTTTCCGGAGATTTTTTCGAAAAGGCGCAAAATCCAGAGAAAAGCGGAACATCCGATCGGATGTTCCGCTTTTCTCTGGCACCCCGGACTGGAGTCGAACCAGCGGCCTAACGCTTAGGAGTATGGCGTACCATTTCGTAAATTGTTCATATCATATCTTCCCGTGTTGTTTCTTCGCAAATTGTGCTGCCTGGAGGCAGGTCAATTTGCACAAATTCCCCTGAAATATGCTGCCTTACAACTGCTTTTCAAATGTCGTATTAGCAAGGTATTAGCAGGAACCCCTTGTGACAGAGGGCTTCCAGGGGCCATTTCAAAATGCTATTAGCAGGGAGGATGATTTTATGAGCACCAACGAAAAAGGGACGCCCCAAAGCAGGACATACACCGTGAATGACATCGCAGCCATTCTCGGTATCGGCCGCGCTTCGGCCTATAAACTCGCCAACTCCGGATTGTTCAAGACGATCCGCATCGGCAACATGATCCGCATCTCCAGGAAGTCCTTTGAGGATTGGCTGAGGGCGGAGGGGCTGGACGAGGAATAGAATAAGAACAATGGCACCGCCACAGGCTATTAACCTGTGGCGGTTTGATATGTAACATTTTTCTTTAAATGGATTGCAAATAAACAGAAAAGTTTGAGTCACCAACGATTAACATACATCCTGGATTGCCTTGTGCCAGAGTATAGTCTGAAATAGATTTCAGAAGTATCAAATCATATTTACTTGGCTGCGTAGAGGCTGTCGGATGTGAGTGCCACTCTCCTATATAGGTTAAGTTTCCTATTGTTATTTCTTCTAATCGTTCTATTTGTTTCAACAATCCATTATGCCCACGAACATAGGCATTAGGGTATTCCTCACTGTCAGAGGGTGAATCTATTATATCAACAATATAGCAAATATTATGTTCATAGTCATATGCTCCAATTAAAACTCCACCGGTTTCATTGGGTAATTTATTCCTTCTCTGATCATACATCTGTGTAATTAAAGATGATGAAATTTTAATTTTCCATCCGTTGCAATTAATTTCCTGAAATATTTCACCGATTTTTTTGTATCGAGTGATAGAAAGATCATCATATACCCACATAGAAACAGTAGCATTGGGGGAAGAGAATATTTGTTTAATTGCTGAACTACAAAGCCCGGAAAAAATTGAAGCATTATCTTGTGGATACACAAGGCTTGCCCCTCGGCAAGTCGAAGAATATAGAACTTTGCGATCCGATTTTAAATGGTGCCACAACTTTTTTTCTCTGATAAGCAGGCGATAATATTGCATTTCCAATACATCTAATGTAATACTTCGATCTGCACTTTCCAAAAGCATAATTAATGCAGTTCCTGTAGGATTCATAAAGAAACTTACTGACCTTGTTTTACCGGCTAGTTCATGAGAAAGGTATCTTTCGGCAGCAACAGATGCAGTACAGTCTACCACGAGGGTTGCTTCACTAATCGAAGCCCGAATTTTTTCTTGCTCAGATTTACTAAAAATATCTGATGAAATAACTGCCTTAATAATATTATCTTTGCCGTCGAAAAGGAGGTTAGCATACTGTTGCATGGCTTGTGCCTTATTTTGACCAATGCTGTCTTGATTTAGGCAATGTCTTGCTAAATTATGTGGATAAAGCGCATCCGGATCAATATAGGTCCAGTTTCCATAGCCAGCGCGAATACAATTATTAGCAATTTGTGAACCCAGTGCGCCAAGGCCAATTTGAACAATATTATCGTTGTGTTCGGTAATCGTGCCTTCGTTAAGAAAAGTGGCAAACTGACTATTAAACTGATAGAACATCTCAAAAGGAATAATTGAAATATTCTTATAGTCTTCTGCGGGTTTAACTTTTTCTAATTTATTTTTCTTGCTTCTGTGGTATCCAAAGGCTTGATATAAAGACTGAAAAGTATCCGATACTTGAAATGCCTTGATGTAGTAACGTTCAGGCTCCTCGCCTTCAGATCTTGAAAGACCAATGCGAATAGCTAATAGTACTCCACTATTTCGTAACTCTGTTTCTTTTTCTTGAAATATAGTTTTATACAGCGAAGTTTGTTTGACTGCCCAGATTTCTGAAAAACGAGTTTCAAGTTCCTTTAGAATGTTTTCTTCAAATGCATCGTCTAACTCCCCTAGCGTTTGGGGCATCCTATTGATAATATTTTTCGTATAGTTCTTCTTTATGACCGCACTTAAAAGTATGTACACTCTGCCTTCGGTTATGTTTTCAAGAGCAATTTCTTTGTAAAGTATACTATTTAAAGTTTTAATTCTTTTAAGTCTAACAAACGGATACCCAGAATCCGATAGAATAAGGCCATCACATGTACCAGGGAAATAAGGCTCTAGTGGCTGATCTGCTTGATGAAGTTGTGCACGTGCCGTTTGCTCAAACCAATAGACAATTCTCCGAAGGAACATACTTGCATTAAATGTATATCTGATATCGTTAAATGGAACATCGAATAGACATAAGGTTTTTCGACCATCTGGCAGCACATTTAAATGAGGGACTATCGGAAAATCATCACGACAATATACAACAGGAAGGTCGTCGTCAACGGAAATAATATTAACACGTTCAATTGTCTTCACAAGATAAACTGGATATTGAGGAATTTCCATTGGACCAATATCTATAGTAATAACCTCAGCTCCGTCTATGTCTTGCACGCTAACTAATTTCCCTAACCCAGTTGCACTCAGATTTTTTAGGATATTTGTAGCAAAAGCAGTTTTACATGTGTAATCCACTTTTTCCTCCTATTGCTTCCCTGCTCGAGGGGCGGATTTCTTAAAGTAAACTTCTTGCATTCTATCTTGCTTCAAAGTAACACCAAAAGAGTCAATTACAAATTTAATAGGAGTCGGCTTTCCGCCACTAAACGGAATATGTTCCATAGTTGCTAGGAACTTTACATCCGGGCTAGTATACTTTTCGTATGCGCGCTTTGCGCACATATGAGGAGGAGATGTTTCCTCTGTAATCTTGAGACATGAGGCTACCATATGAGCATTTGTTGTGGCTTGCTCAAGAAGCCACTGAACATTATCTGTAGGTGTAATAATTCGAACAGCTTTTTCGCCTTTTTCATTTAATCCGGTATAGCTACAGTGGTGTGGAATATCATAAATATCCCACGCAAGAAAAGATTCGTTGCTATTAGCTTGAGAGATATCTACAATTTTATCTAAAACCTGATAGGGGGTGTCTCCGGTTATCAGCAAATTAGTCTCGCGCTCATTATTAAACAAGCGAACTTGCAAAACAAGCGACGGATCGTTTTTATCTTGTATATCTTCGCTATCATCGGAAAAGGGCGCGTGCACAAACACCTGCATTTCCTCGTTTAAAGAATCCGGTAGATTTATAACTTGGCCTGCATGTATGATTAAGTCGGACACATCATCATAATCAATCTCGTGATCGGTTAACCATTTTTCTAAGCTGTCTGGCTCAGCAAATACTTTGATTCCATATTTATTTTTCAAACGATGTCTTGCTTCCGCACGAATGATTTTGGCGTCAGATTGGTTTTCCAAATCCGTATCCAATAAGAATGCGGCAGAAACCCATAGTTCTTTGATTTTAGCTCTACTCTCTGATTGATATGCTTTTGCATGATCTAGGTAAAAAAACTCGCTAGCACCATGTGTATGATCATCGTGAGCATGAGAAAACATCACTACATCAAATTCTTTAATCGTAGACAGTTCTTTTTTAATATCATATCGTGTATCTGTTGTTGACCCGTCATACATTGCTGCATAGTCAAAAAGTAATTTGGCTCCATTTCCCAGCTCAAGCAAACATGTCTCAGCATTTCCAAGGGGATAAAAAGTAAGTGTTTGTGACATTCTTTGCTCCTTTCACATCTATGCGCCCGTTTTGTATTTTTAAATCACCCATTTGATGCGTTTTTAAATGATGAGTAAATCGACAATAGCATTATACCATCGTTTTCCAATTGCAGCAAGAAAGGTTTATCTCCATTACTATGTTCTAATGTATATAAGCTGTAAGCCATAGGTTATAAGCCTATGGCATTTTTTATGAATGATTTTGATTTTCATTCTGTTGCTCACTCTAATACCTTTATAGGTGACGCACTAAACTCAACAGAACTGTCCCGGAAGGGGGCAAAAATCTAATATTTTTTCTTTTACAATCAGTTGGAAGGCTACCGCCCATAGGTTTTCCCCTCCGGGGCATCCGGGCGGCATAGAGGCCGCTTTTTTCCCGAAAACGAACACTTTTTCAGGCCGCCGAAAGGAGGTGATACCATGGCGGTATTTCGTATTGAGAAAACCCGAGACTACACGGTGATGTCCAACCACCACCTGCGCAATGCGGGGCTGTCTCTGAAATCCAAGGGGCTGCTCTCCATGATGCTGTCCTTGCCGGAGGACTGGAACTACACCACTAGGGGCCTGGCCAAAATCTGCAAGGAGGGCACGGACAGCATCGGCTCCGCCCTGAAGGAGCTGGAGCGTGCCGGGTACATAGTCCGCAACCGCCTCCGGGACAGCAAGGGTAAAATCGTGGATGTGGAGTATGTCATCTACGAAACTCCCCATCCCCCGGACACGGGCCAGCCGTGTGAGGACGAGCCGGATACGGCTTGTCCAGATACGGAAAACCCGGATATGGATAACCCATGTCTGGAAAACCGGCCGCAATTAAATAAAGAGAAAAGAAATCCTGAAGAACAAAATACTGATTCATCAAGTACGGAAGGATCAAATCCTATCCAATCAAGCCCCCAAACCCCCGCAGGGGGCAGCCGGACCGGACGGGACTGGATGCGGGAGCGAGAGAGCTATCGGGAACTGATTTTGGAGA
>ERZ834859.1292-NODE-1292-length-28116-cov-5.739888_pt1 | contig 28116 bp, 22 predicted proteins | sample MGYA00519947_ERZ834859 | MGnify/ENA primary metagenome ERZ834859 (study PRJEB31850, sample SAMEA3708763) | human gut metagenome | biome: human gut; feature: human-associated habitat; material: faeces | place: China | collected 2014 ...
CCTTGTAGGGGCCGATGGCGCTGTTGAACTGCACGCGGTAGCCGCGGTTCACCTGCACCTTACCGGCATCGTCCACCCAAGGCACACGGAAGGTGATGATGCGCTCCGGCTCCACCAGGCGCTCGATCAGACCGGCCTTCTCGTACTCGGGGTGCTTTTCCACAACGGGCTGGATGCTCTCCAGCACCTCGCGCACAGCCTGCAAAAACTCGGGCTCGTTGGCGTTGCGCTTTTCCAGACCCTCGTAAACGCGCTTCAGGTATTCATTCGTCAGCATAATAGAATACTCCTTTTCCCAATTACTCTATAAATTTGAAAAAGCGGAAATGCCCCTGCCCGCCGCACAGCGGGTATATCCTTGCAGATGCCGGGCGCTTCCGGTTCTCCATGCTTGCACGGCACGCCCGCAATGGCGGGCAATGCTTACTTTATTATTATAAAGCTTTGCGGTGGGTTTTACAATAGCAAAAAGCAGAATTTGTTTAAAAAAACAGATAAAAAGTCACAGCTGCTTCACAAAACGAAAATTAAAAGCCGGAATGCGTCGCGAACCTTGTTTTTTAAAGTGCGCTGCCGCCCCAAAGCTGCACAGAAAAGAATGTCTTTTGCACGGCAGCGGGCTTATCTAAGCAAAAAGCCCTGTGTCGCAACGGGCACAGGGCAGGGTGCAGTTACTTCTTCAGCAGCTTTTCGCAGGCGTCTGCGGCGCCTTCCAAAAATTCGCCGCCATAGGTCTCGATCATGCCGGCGTCGGAAAGCTCTGCCAGTTTGGGGTCGATGGGGCACTTGGCCAGCACGGGCAGGTGATGCTTTGCGGCAACCTCGTCCACATGGCTGTTGCCAAACACATTGATGTGCTTGCCGCAGTCCGGGCAGACGATGTAGCTCATGTTCTCCACGATGCCCAGCATGGGCACCTTCATCATCTCGGCCATGTTCACGGCCTTTGCCACGATCATGCTTACCAGCTCCTGCGGGCTTGCCACCACAACGATGCCATCCACCGGCAGGCTCTGGAACACGGTCAGGGGCACATCACCGGTGCCCGGGGGCATATCCACGAACAGGAAATCCACGTCCTTCCAGACCACATCGGTCCAGAACTGCTTGACCGCACCGGCAATGACCGGGCCGCGCCACACAACGGGGTCTTCCTCGTTCTCCACCAGCAGGTTGATGCTCATTACATCAATGCCCATACGGCTCTGGATGGGCCAGCAGCCCTTGTCGTCCGCCATGGCACGGCCATGAATGCCGAACAGCTTGGGGATGGACGGGCCGGTGATATCGGCATCCAGAATGCCACAATGGTAGCCGCGGCGGGCCATGGCACAGGCCAGCAGAGCGCTGGTCATGCTCTTGCCCACGCCGCCCTTGCCGGAAACAACGCCGATGACCTTTTTCACACTGCTGTTGGGGTTGGGGGCATCGTGCTGCGGAGCGGCATCGCGGGAAGAACAGGCTGCACTGCAATTAGAGCAGTCATGGGTACATTCTTCGCTCATTCTCTTTGTCGCGCACGGCAGGGGCAGGACCCGGGCGGTGCGCTTCCTCCTTGCTCAAAATACAGGCGGGGGCTTGCGCCCTGCCTGACCACTGTTAACTATACCATAAAAAGTGCGCAGAAACAACCCATAGCGCCGCTCATGTTTTGCAAAGCCGCCGCATAGGCTGAACCGTGAACGCCCGTTCCGGGGCAGGGGGAGGTGCAGGGTGCGGCAGAGTTATTTTAAGAACGCGGCGCTGCTTACCGGCTCGGACGTGGTGCTGCGGCTGGCAGGCATGGGGCTGCGCATCTGGCTGGCCAACGCCTTGGGCGGGGTGGGTATGGGGCTGTATCAGCTGGTGCTGGCAGTGTACGGGCTGTTCGTCACGTTGGCCACGGCGGGCATCTCGGTGGCCGCTGCCCGGCTGCTGACCGAGGAGCTCAGCCGGGATAAAGCCGCTGCGCGCGGGATGCTGGTGCGGCTGGTGCTGGCAGGGCTTACGCTGGGCGGGCTTGCCATGGTCGCTCAGCTTGCCACCGCAGGCCTTGCGGCAAAATGGTGGCTGGGGGATGTCCGTGCCGCTGCCGCGCTGCGCACCTCGGCGCTGGGACTGCCATGGATGGCTGTCTCGGCAGTGCTGCGCGGCTTTTTTCTGGCGCGGCGGCGGGTGGAGCCCAACGTGCTCAGCCAGCTGGCAGAGCAGACGGTGCGCATTGCTGCGGTGGTGTGGGCGCTTTCCCGCACGCAGGGCTGGCCGGACGGCAGCCGCTGTGCACTGGTGCTGGCTGCTACCGCCCTGAGCGAGGCCGTATCCACCGCCCTGATGACACTGTTTTACCGGCGGGAGGCGGCACGCTGCTTCGGCAGCACAGCGCCGCGCCCGCCAAGGGAGGCGTCCCGGCGGCTGTGGGACATCCTGTGGCCGGTAGAGGGCGGCAGGGTGCTTTCCAGCGCGCTGCACACCGCCGAGAATATGCTGGTGCCCGCCTGCCTTGCGGTGTATCTGGGGGCTTCCGGCGGGCGCACCGCCGCGCTGGAGCAGTACGGCACCTTAAAGGGCATGGCGCTGCCGCTGCTCAATTTCCCCTTTGGGCTGCTGGGCAGTCTGGCTGTTTTGCTGATGCCGGAGATCACGCAGGCGCATATCGAGGGGCAGACCGCCCGGCTGAACGCCCTGCTGGACCGGATGCTGCGGCTTACGGGATACTTCTCCATGCTGGCGGGCACGCTGTTCTGGGTGTGGGGCAGGCCGCTGGCGCAGCTGCTCTACCATAGCCCGGAGGCCGGGTTCTATCTGGAGACCCTTGCCCCGGCCATGCCGCTGATGTATCTGGAAAGCATGGTGGACGGCGCCATGAAGGGCATCGGGGAGCAGAAGGCCGCTTTCCGGTACAGCGTGTGGGACGCGGTGCTGCGCATTGGTGGGGTGGCGGTGCTGCTGCCCCGGTACGGGATGCGGGGCTTTCTGACGGTGATCTTACTTTCCAGCTTTTACACCTGCGCAGCCAACACCGGGCGGCTGCTGCTTTCCAGCGGTACAGGGCACGCTTTCCGCCGCTGGCTGGGTGCGCCGCTGCTGGCTGCTGCCGCTGCCGGTGCGGCAGGGCGGGGTGTGCGCCGGGCGCTGGCTGGCTTTCCGGCTCAAGGGTTGCCGGGGCAGCTGGCAGTGCTGACAGTGGGCGGTACGGTGACGGTCCTCGTGTTTTTACTGGCGGCGTTGCCGCTGGGGCTTTGGGAGGAGCTGCGGGCGGTGCTGCGGCAGGCAAAGACCGGGAAAAAACAGGGGAAAGTGATAAAAACGTAAATTTTCTGGACACAGGCGGGGATTGTGAGTATAATACAAACGTGTAGTTGTATCCTTCCGGCATTGCCGGGGGAGAACACTGCCGAAAAAGCAGCGCAGGGCAAACCCTTGGCGCTGAGAGGGAAAAAGAGGATCGTAAGTGAAAGATAGAACCAAGAATACCCCGCAGGTGCTGCTGCGCCGTGCGCTGCTGGTGCTGCTGGATGCAGCCATTGTGGCATTCAGCTTTTATTTTGCCCTGCTGCTGCGGGCAGACGGTGCCGTGGAGGCCGGGTGGTGGCCGCACAACCGTGCCCTGCTGTACGAAAACCTGCCGTGGATCGTGGCGGTGTATATCGTCTGCTTCCTGGCAGGCGGGCTGTACTCGGTGCTGTGGAAGTACGCCGGCGAGCGGGATCTGATCCGCCTTGCCGGGATGATCGCCGTGCCCACCGCCGTGGTGTATGTGGTGAACCGCCGCTTTATCCACGGTGTGCTGTTCAATTCCGCCAACTGCATGGCCTCGGTGCTCATCTTTTTGTTTATCGGCGGCAGCCGCTTGGCTTGGCGGCTGTTTTTGAACCATCCGCTGGGTGAGCGGATGCGCAAAGTGCCCGCCAAGGACCCCAACCGCCCGGTGTTGATCGTGGGTGCGGGCGAAGCCGGTGCATGGGCCATCAATGTGTGCAAATCCAACAAGGAATACGGCCACGCCGTGGTGGCGGTGGACGATGACCCCACAAAGCTGAACCAGACCATCCACGGCGTGCCGGTCAAGGGCACGCTGGAGGATATCCCGGAGCTGTGCACGCGCTACGGCATCCACAGCATCATCATTGCCATCCCAACCTTAAAGGGCAGCAAGCTGAGCCACGTTATCGACCTGTGCGTCAGCACCCACTGCGCGGTGCAGCTGCTCAGTGACCCGCAGCTGGTGGGCAGCGGCGCACCCCAGCAGGAGGTGTTCCGCGAGCTGAACCCCGCCGACTTCCTCTCCCGCGAGGAGGTCACGCTGGATACCGACAAAATTTCCGGCTACCTCACCGGCAAAACGGTGCTGGTAACAGGCGGCGGCGGCTCCATCGGCAGCGAGCTGTGCCGTCAGGTCATGCGCTTCAAGCCCGGCAAGCTGCTGATTTTTGATATCTACGAAAACTGCGCCTACGAGCTGCAGATGGAACTGCAGCAGAAGTACGGCCGCGATATCCCGGTCACGGTGCTCATCGGCTCCATCCGGGATAAAAAGCGCTTGGACGAAGTATTTGATACCTACCACCCCACGGTGGTGTTCCATGCGGCGGCGCACAAGCACGTCCCGCTGATGGAGGTGAGCCCCGCCGAGGCGGTAAAGAACAATGTGCTGGGCACCAAAAACCTGCTGGTCAGTGCCAGCGAGCACGGGGTGGAGCGCTTTGTGCAGCTTTCCACCGATAAGGCTGTGAACCCCACCAGCGTCATGGGCTGCACCAAGCGCATCTGCGAAATGCTCATCCAGACCTTTGCGGGCAACACGGATATGAAGTGCGTGGCAGTACGGTTCGGCAACGTACTGGGCAGCCACGGCAGCGTTATTCCGTTGTTCGAAGCCCAGATCAAAAAGGGCGGGCCGGTCACCCTGACCGACCCCAACATCGTGCGCTACTTTATGACCATCCCGGAAGCAGCCCAGCTGGTGCTGCAGGCGGGCGCACTGGCCGAGAGCGGCAATATCTATGTGTTGGATATGGGCGAGCCGGTGCGCATTATGGATCTGGCCAAGCAGCTCATCCGCTTTTACGGCTACGAGCCGGGCGTGAATATGGAGATCAAGATCGTGGGCCTGCGCCCCGGTGAAAAGCTTTACGAAGAGCTGATGATGGACGAGGAGCAGGACAAGATGCGCCGCACCCAGCACAACAAGATCTTTGTGGCAAGCCCCCGCACCATTGATCTGGCCGAGTTCTACGAGCAGCTGCAGGCGCTGGAAGTCGCTGCCGCCCACAACGACGAGGGCGTGGTGCGCCAGCTGGCGGCTATGATCCCCACCTTTACCCCCACCCGGGAGAACCTGAAACTGTAACTGGTTGAACTGCGGCACTGGGCCGCATAGGATAGATCGCAGGCCGGAATATGCCGGGCTGCGCAAAACGAGAGGGATGTTATTATGGAAAAGAAACCGTTTCTGACCGAGGCGATGGCACAGCAGATCATCGAGGATGTGCCCACGCCGTTCCACGTCTACGACGAGAAGGGCATCCGGGAGAATGTCCGCCGCATCAACAAGGCCTTCAGCTGGAACAAGGGCTTCAAGGAGTACTTTGCGGTCAAGGCACTGCCGAACCCCGTTATCCTGCAGATTCTCAAGGAGGAGGGCTGTGGCGTGGACTGCTCCTCCCTGACCGAGCTGATGCTCAGCGAGGCCTGCGGCTTTACCGGCCACGAGATCATGTTCTCCTCCAACCAGACCCCCGTGGAGGATATGCAGAAGGCCTACGAGTTGGGCGCCTACATCAATCTGGACGACGCCACCATGGTGGAGTTTCTGGAGCGGGTGGCCGGTGTGCCGCAGGAGATCTTCTGCCGCTATAACCCCGGCGGAACCTTCCAGCTGGGCGAGAGCGAAGAGGGCTTTCAGGTCATGGACAAGCCTGGCGATGCCAAGTACGGCATGACCGAGCAGCAGATGATCGACAGCTACAAAAAGCTGATGCAGAAGGGCGCAAAGCAGTTCGGCATCCATGCTTTCTTGGCCTCCAACACCATCTCGGACGCCTACTACCCGGAGCTGGCAGGCATCCTGTTCCAGCTGGCTGTCCGGGTGCAGCAGGCTACCGGTGCGCACATCAGCTACATTAACCTGTCCGGCGGTGTGGGCATCCCGTACCGCCCGGAGCAGACCGAGAACGACATCATGGCCATTGGCGAGGGTGTGCGCAAAAAGTTTGAGGAGATCCTTGTGCCTGCCGGTATGGGCGATGTGGCCATCTTCAGCGAGATGGGCCGCTTTACCACCGGCCCCTACGGCGCACTGGTGTCCACCGTCATCCACGAAAAGCACATCTATAAGGAGTACATCGGTCTGGATGCCTGCGCCGCAAACCTGATGCGCCCCGCCATGTACGGCGCTTACCACCACATCACCGTGCTGGGCAAGGAGAACGAGCCCTGCGACCACAAGTACGACGTGGTGGGCGGCCTGTGCGAGAACAACGACAAGTTTGCCGTTGACCGGATGCTGCCTAAGATCGACATCGGGGATATCCTTTACATCCACGATACCGGTGCCCACGGCTCCGCTATGGGTTACAACTACAACGGCAAGCTGCACTGTGCCGAGGTGCTGTTGTGCGAGGACGGCTCTCACCGGCTGATCCGCCGCGCCCAGACCCCCCGCGATTACTTTGCAACGCTGGACTTTCTGCCCTTCCTCAAGCCCCTGTTCGAGGACTGATCCGCTTTTTGTATCCTGATAAAAAAGAGGTGTGACCCATGTTTTTTGGCTTTCAGCTTACCCTTGGCCTGATGATGGCCTTTTACGGTTTTTCGGTGATGAAAAATCCCCGTGTGTGGGGCGATCAGGGGCGCAGGGCGGTCAAGGCCGAAAACTTTGAGGAATACTGCCGCCAGAACGGCCAGTTCTTTTTAAAGGCAGGCTGCGTTGTGGCGGTGATCGGTGCACTGGATGCCCTGATCACGCTGGATGCCCTGTTGTACGCTCTGCTGTACATTTTTGGCTTGGCCTTTGCCTTCTACCCCCTTACCCGCTGGTGCAAGCAGAACGAAGGCTTTTCCTGGCCATGGCCCCACGTCCAGAGCGAGAAAAAGCGCATCAAGGAACTGCGCCGCGAACAGCAGGCACAGGAGAACGAGGAAAAAGGGGAGAAGTGATCCCCCCGGATAAAGCATAGACAGCAAAAGAACAGCTCCCGGTCACGCTGCAACCGCAACGTGACCGGGAGTTGTTTTCGTTTACTGCTTGTGGAGAAGCGGGTGCTTACTCGGCGTCCTTCGGGTCGGTCATCAGTTCCTTGATGCTGGGCACAACGCCGCCCAGATTCTGCAGCTCAGAGGGGATGATGATCTTGGTGGCCTTGCCGTTGGCAACCTTCGCCAGCGCCTCAAGGCTGCGGATGGCCAGCACCTTGTCGCTGGGCATGGCCTCGTTCAGCAGACGGATGGCATCAGCGTTGGCCTTCTGCACAGCCAGAATGGCCTGTGCCTCGCCCTCGGCCTCCAGAATGCGCTGCTGCTTCACAGCATCGGCGCGCAGGATAGCGGCTTCCTTTTCGCCCTCGGCGGCGGTAATGGCGGCCTGCTTTTCACCGTCTGCCTTCAGGATGACGGCGCGCTTCTCGCGCTCAGCCTTCATCTGCTTCTCCATGGCCTCCTGAATTTCCCGCGGCGGGATGATGTTCTTCACCTCCACGCGGTTCACCTTGATGCCCCACTTGTCGGTGGCTTCGTCAAGGATGGCGGTGATCTTGCCGTTGATGACATCGCGGCTGGTCAGGGTGTGATCCAGCTCCATCTCACCAATGATGTTGCGCAGGGTGGTGGCGGAAAGGCTCTCGATGGCGGCAATGGGCTGGTTGACGCCGTAGGTGTACAGCTTTGCGTCCATGACCTGAAAGAACACCACCGTGTCGATCTGCATGGTCACGTTATCGCGGGTGATCACAGGCTGAGGGGGAAAGTCTGCAACCTGCTCCTTCAGGCTTACCTTTTTGGCAATGCGCTCAATAAAGGGGATCTTGACGTGCAGGCCGGCAGTCCATGTATCGGAGTAGCTGCCCAGCCGCTCAATGACATATACCTTGGACTGCGGCACAATGACGATGTTGGAAACAATGACCAGCACCAGAACAAAAACAAGCGCAAGGATGACAAAAAACAGAACCATAATACATCTCCTTTGTCAGGTTGTTGTGTGGGGGTTGCGGCTTTCGGTCAGAACAGGCTCTACGATGAGCAGGGTGCTGTGGATCTCGGTAACGCGGCAAAGCGCACCGGGTGTGAGGGTGTCGCCGGGGGTGGCGCAGCGGGCGTTCCAGTCCACGCCGTCCAGCCGTACCCGGCCAGGGACCTCGGCAGTGACAGGGGAAAGCACGATGGCCTCCCGTCCCAGATTGCGGTCGCCGTTGGTGGCGGTATGCTTGAGCCGCAGCTTTGCCGCCAGCGGGCGGAAGGCTGCAAGGCACAGGATGCTTACCACCAGAAAGACCACCGCCTGCACCCGGAACGACCCGGTGAACACGCAACACAGCAATGCGGCGGCAGAGCCGATGGCAAACCAGATGGAGGTCATATTAAAGGTACTGGCCTCCAGTGCCAGAAAGCCCACGGCTGCAGCCAGCCAGAGAATGGGGGAGATCTGCATGGTATGTTACCTCCTTATGCTGCTATTATACGGCATCCCCTTGGGGGAAGGTCAAGAGCTTTTTACTGGAACGTTGCACAGAAAACAAAATATAGACAAAAATGGGAAAAAAGCCCGTAAATCACTGCGTCCCACCCTGTGAAAAAAGTAAGTCGGGAGGCTCCGCAGAGCCTCCCGACTTACAAATAAAGAATAGGATCCCGCTATGGATGCTCAGAGCGCAAGCGGAGAGCATTTTAAATGGTTACAGCCTCGCAGGCATCACTGGATATCGTAGTAGCTGTGGTTGGGGTTGTGGCCGTTTTCCTCCACCACGATGGTAAAGCCCATGGGGTTCACCTCGGTGTGCTTGCCGGAAGCCAGCGGCTCCACGATGATGTGCTCAGAACGGTTCACGATGATCTCCGCAGTCTCGGTCTTACCGATGCGCTGGTAGTGCAGAATGCCGTCCTCAGCCCGCAGCACCCGCAGCTCGCCGGTGCGGAAGGCCTCGCAGCTGTGGCGCAGCTGCGCCAGCTGTGCCAGCACCGGGCGCAGCCGCTCCTCGTGGCTGTCCCAGCAGAAGAAGGCGCGGTTGAAGGGGTCGCGGTAGCCCTGCATCCCGATCTCGTCGCCGTAGTACAGGCAGGGCACGCCGGGCAGAGTGTAGATGATGGCATAGGCCATGCGCAGGCGCAGCATGCCCTCCTCGTAGGCTTCGCCGGTCACGCTGCGGCCGCTCTGCCACTCCCGGCCGCGTCCGTTGGCGGGCTCGTCCGCAATCACGGTCAAAGCGCGCTCGGTGTCGTGAGTGGACAAAAAGTTCAGTGCCGTGTTGATGGCAGGGGCAGGGTAGTGCTCGCAGATGGAAAGGATCTCGTTGGCGGCCTGCTGGGCGGGCTTGCCTTTTACAAAATCCAGCACGGAGTTCTTGAAGGGGTAGTTCATCACGCTGTCCAGCCCCTTGCCCAGCAGGTAGGTGCGGCGGTGGTCAAAGCCGAACTTGGTTGTGGCATCCTCCCACACCTCGCCCAGCAAAAACTTCTCCGGGCTTACCCGCTTGACGGCGGTGCGGATCTTCTCGATGAATTCGTCCGGCAGCTCGTCGGCCACATCCAGCCGGAAGCCGGCAGCGCCCCGACGCAGCCATGTGTCGATGACGCCGCCCTCGCCGGTGATGAACTCCACAAAGGAGGGGGTCTCCTCGTTGACCTCCGGCAGGGTCTCGAAGCCCCACCAGCTGCGGTAGCCGCCCTTGTACTTGGGGTCAAAATCGTACCAGCTGCGGTAAGGGGAGTTTGGGTCGTGGTAAGCGCCGCCCTCGCCGTAGCGTCCCTCGCGGTTGAAGTACCGGCTGTCGGAGCCGGTGTGGCTGAACACACCGTCCAGCACGATGCCGATGCCGTACTTGGCGGCCTCGCGGCAGAGCACCTCAAACTCTTCGTTGGTGCCCAGCAGCGGATCCACGTTCAGGTAGTCGGCGGTGTTGTAGCGGTGGTTGGAGTGCGCCTCAAAAATGGGGTTCAGGTACAAATAATCCACGCCCATCTCCCGCAGGTAGGGGAGCTTTATGCGGATGCCCTCCAGATCACCGCCGAAGTAGTCCTCGTTCAGGTGGCCGCCGGTCTCGTTGGGCTGCCAGAAGGGTTCGGCGTGCTTATCGGCCTGATACAGCCGGTCCGGGAAGGGCATGGGCTTGTTCTCAATGCCCTCACAGAACCGGTCCGGGAAGATCTGGTAGAACACCTTGCCTTTAATGCACTCCGGCGTCTGGAAATCCGGCTCGTAGACCGTGATCTGCCAGCTTTCACCCTCCTGCCAGCTGACCACGCCGCAGTTGTCGGCCCCGCGCACGATGCGGCGGAAGTCGGTATACAGGTCAAAGTAATAGAAGTATAGGCCCGGGTCGCCCAGCACAACATCCACCGAAAAGTGGTTCTGATGGGGGGTCTGGCCGTCAAATTTCATGCGGTAGTGCACGGGCACATCGTATTTGCCCTCCTTTTGCAGCACAAGGTGCGGGTCCACATAGCCCAGCTCCTCGGGGATGCACAGGGACAGGTGCACAGTCTGCCCGGCGCGCACGGCACCAAAGGGCTGCTTAAAGTAGGGGTCGTAGCTGTTGAACAGACAAGACAAAAAAGATCGTCCTTTCTCAAAAAAGCCCCGGCGGGCGAAACGCCACCGGGGCTTTGCGGTTTTACAGGGGAAAATTACTTGCCCATGGGCACGGGGGAAGCGTACCAGATATCGCGGGCGTAGTCCAGCACGGCGCGGTCTGCGCTGAAGATGCCGCTGTTGGCAATGTTCTTCAGGCTCATGCGGGCCCAAGTCTCGCGGTCAGCATACAGCTTCTGCAGGTCGGCCTGTGCACGGCGGTAGTCCTTGAAGTCGGCCATGACCATGTACGGGTCGCTGCTGCGCAGGTTCTCGGTGACCTCGTGGAAGTTCTCGCCGTTCCAGCCGCGCTCCAGGAAGTTCAGGGCGCTGTTGGCTACGTCGTCGCCCATGATAAAGGCGTTGGGGTGGTAGCCCACATGCTTCAGGTTGTTCACCTCAGGGGTCAGCATACCGAAGATCAGCTCGTTCTCCTTGCCGGCAGCATCGGCGATCTCCACGTTTGCACCGTCCAGAGTGCCCAGCGTGATAGCACCGTTCAGCATGAACTTCATGTTGCCGGTACCGGAAGCCTCGGTGCCTGCCAGAGAGATCTGCTCAGAGACCTCGGCAGCGGGCATCAGGTGCTCGCTCAGGGAGACGCAGTACTCCTCCAGATAGACCACGCGCAGCTTGTCGCGCACGGCGGGGTCGTTGTTGATCAGATCGCCCAGCTTGCAGATCATGCGGATCATCTGCTTTGCCATGTAGTAGCCGGGAGCAGCCTTTGCGCCGAAGATGTAGGTCTTGGGGATGAAGTCGGCGTTGGGGTTCTCCTTCAGGTACAGGTACTGTGCAGCGATGTTCAGCGCATTCAGGTGCTGGCGCTTGTACTCGTGCATACGCTTGACCTGGCAGTCAAAGATGGAATTGGGGTCGATGACCTGACCGGTGCTCTTTGCCAGATAGCTTGCAAAGTCCTTCTTGTTGGCCAGCTTGATCTCGTTCAGCTTCTTCAGCACGGTCTTGTCGTCGGCGTACTTGTTCAGCTTGGTCAGATCGGAAGCATCGTGTTTGTAGCCGTCGCCGATGGTCTCGTCCAGCAGCTTGCACAGACCGGGGTTAGAGGCCAGCAGCCAGCGGCGGTATGCAATGCCGTTGGTCACGTTCTTGAAGGCGTTGGGCTTGAACAGGTAGTAATCGTGGAAAACGCTCTCCTTGATGATCTCACTGTGCAGCTTGGAAACGCCGTTGATGCTGTTGGCGGTGTAGGCGCAGATGTTGGCCATGCGCACCTGATTGTCGCCGATCAGTGCCATGTAGTCGATCTTGCCCTGGTCGCCGGGGAAAGCCTTGGCCAGCTCTTCGCGGGCACGGCGGTCCATCTCGACCACGATCTGGTAGATGCGGGGCAGGGTCATCTTGAAGATGTCCACGTTCCACTTCTCCAGAGCTTCGGCCATAACGGTGTGGTTGGTGTAGGAGAACACCTTCTGGCAGATGCTGAAGGCCTTGTCCCAGTCAAAGCCGCACTCATCCAGCAGGATGCGCATCATCTCGGGGATGGCCAGCGTGGGGTGGGTGTCGTTCAGCTGGATAGCGACCTTGTCGGGCAGGTTCTCCAGCGTAGCGTAGCTGGACAGGTGGTTCTGCACGATATCGCCGATAGAAGCAGCGGACAGGAAGTACTGCTGACGCAGGCGCAGGATCTTGCCCTCAACGTGGTTGTCGTTGGGGTACAGCACCTTGGAGATGAGCTCAGCATTGGTGTTCTTGCTCATAGCAGTGTTGTAGTTGCCCAGAGAGAAGCTGGACATATCAAAGTCCGGGGCCTTTGCCTGCCACAGACGCAGCTTTGCAACGCCCTTTCCATCGTAGCCCTGCACATACATATCGGAGGGAATGGCCATGACGCTGTTGTAGTTGGTGTGCTGGATGTAGTGGAAGCCGTTGTCCCAGTTCTCACGGATCTCGCCGTCAAAACGGACCTCCACGGCCTGATCCGGGTGGCTCTTCAGCCACACCTGACCGCCGGGCAGCCAGTTGTCAGCACGCTCCTGCTGCCAGCCGTCCACAATCTTCTGCTTGAAGATGCCGTACTCGTACAGGATGGAGTAGCCGGTGCCGCAGATATCGGTGGTGGCCATGCCGTCCAGATAGCAGGCAGCCAAGCGGCCCAGACCGCCGTTGCCTAGGCCTGCATCGGGCTCTTCCTCAAAAATGCTGTCCAGATTGATGTCGGCGTCGGCCAGTGCCTTCTTGGCAACCTCGTCCAGACCCAGATTGAACAGGCTCATCTTCAGGCTGCGGCCCATCAAAAACTCCATGCAGAGGTAGTAGACCTGCTTGGTGCCGGTGCCGATAGCCTTGGACTGGAACTTTTTGTGGTTCTCGCTCATCATCTGACGGCAGATCAGAGCCAGAGAACGGTAGATCTGCTGGTTGGAGGCAACATTCAGCTCCACACCGTACTCACTGGTGAGCTTGTCCTGAAGAATTTTGCCAAATTCTTTTGATGTCATAGTGTGCTCCTATCCGCATAAGCGTTTGCTTTGCTAAAATAATTGAGTAGATAATAGCAGCAGAAACGTTCCCTCTTTCGCCCGGCTGCCAACATAACAAAATTATTATAATATGAACGATTTATAAATGCAAGGAAACAGGCGCTTTTTTTCCGTAACTGCTATTTTTTCAGGCCACTTTCTGACAAATATGCCGAAATTTCAAAAATTCCACTTTTTCTTGCGGCGTATTTATATTATAATAGAAGGTAGAACTGAGCCGCGAAACGTTTTTCGGGGAGTAATTCCGGCAGTAATGGCACAGGAAACTCCGCCGAAACGTTTTCGAAAGCCGAAACGTTACCGGGAACGGTGCCAAATCCCGGTAAGATGCAGAACAAACGGCCTTGCGCCGTACAGATACAGGATAAAAAAGGGGAAAACACCATGGTAAACAAGGTAAGGGTCAACATTGCAGGCACACCGTATGCCATCGCAACTACAGATTCGGAAAAGTACATCCTGGGTCTTGCCAAAAAGCTGGACGAGGACATCACAAAGCTGCTGGACACCAACGATAACCTCTCGGTGACCAAGGCGGCGGTGTTCTGCGCGATGGATTATCTGGACGAATACCGCAAGAGCACCGGCAGCGCCGAGAATATGCGCAGCCAGATTCAGGACTACATTGCAGATGCAGCCCGGGCAAAGCTGGCTGAGGACAAGGCACTGGCGGAAAACGCCGTGCTGCGCCGGGAAGCTGCCGCCCTGCGGGAGCAGCTGGCCAAGGAGCGCCAGCGCGAGACCCGCCGGGAGGAGCGCGCCGCCCGTGCTGCGGCAGAGACGGAACGGGAGCAGCCCGCCCCGGAAGCCCCGGCGGCAGACAGTGCGCAGGCAGACGAGACCAACTGAATGTACCTTATATAAATAGAAGTCAGAAGGAGAACTATGGCAAGGATCGAAATCTTAGCCCCGGTGGGCAGTGAAGAAATGCTCCGCGCTGCGGTGTTCAGCGGCGCGGACGCAGTATATCTGGGCTTTTCGGGTTTCAACGCCCGCACGGGTGCCGGCAACTTTGACGCAGACAGTCTGCAGGAAGCCGTGCGCTTCTGCCACGCCCGGGGCGTGGCGGTGCACGTTGCGCTGAATACGACCGTGTACGGCACCGAGCTGCCTGCGCTGGAACAGGCTATCCGGGCGGTAGCAGCCAGCGGTGCGGATGCAGTCATCTGTCAGGATCTGGCAGTGGCTACCTTAATTGGTAAAATTGCCCCGAAGCTGCCCCGGCACGGCTCCACCCAGATGAGCGTCCACACCCTGCAAGGTGCACTGGAGCTGAAGGAGCTGGGCTTTACCCGGGTAGTGCTGGCGCGTGAGCTGAGTCTGCCCGAGGTGGAGCACATCACAAAGCACTGCGGCATCGAGACCGAGTGCTTCATCCACGGTGCGCTGTGCATGAGCGTGAGCGGCCAGTGCTATATGTCCGCCTTTCTGGGCGGGCGCAGCGGCAACCGCGGTTCCTGTGCGGGCCCCTGCCGTCTGCCCTTTGAAGCCAATGCCCTGCCGGAAGGCAAGCCCGGACGGCTGCACCACCTCTCCCTTAAGGACAACTCCGCCATCGACAAGCTGGACAAGCTGCAGGCGATTGGCGTAGCATCGGCAAAAATCGAGGGTCGTCTCCGCACGCCGGAGTATGTGGCAGCGGCGGTCAGTGCCTGCCTGGCAGGCCGCGAGGGCCGCGCCTACGACCGCGACCTGCTGAAGAACGCCTTCAGCCGTTCCGGCTTCACCTCCGGCTATCTAGACGGAAAAATCGACGGCACCATGTTCGGTGTGCGCAGCGAAGCTGACGCCGAGCTGACCAAAAAGACCCTGCCCATGCTGCGTGAGCTTTACCGCCGCGAGCGCTCCCGTGTGCCGGTGCAGATGAAACTGGAGATCGAGGAGGGCGGCGAAAAGCTGACCGTTACCGATGCCGACGGCAACAAAGCCTTTGCCTATGGGGATGCCGAGCCGCAGCCTGCCCGCACCGACCCCACCGAGAGTTTGAACCGCAGTTTGGCAAAGACCGGCGGCACCCCCTTTACGGCAGAGAAGATCACTGTGGAAATGGACGGCGGGCCGTGGTTCATCCCCGGCAGTGCCGTGAACGAGCTGCGCCGGGAGGCACTGGATGCCCTGCTCAAAAAGCGGGAAGTGCTGCGCCCTTGGCCGACCACCGAGGAGCACGTCGCCGCCCTGCCGCAGCGCACCCTGCCGCCCCGCCGTACCCTGCGTGTCCGGTTCGAGCGCTGGGAACAGGTGCCGGAGCGGGCACTTGACGGGGTGGAATATCTCATTCTGCCCATTGCGCAGGCCGACCGTGTGCCCCGGGAGTGGCGGACAAAGACCCTTCTGGAGCTGCCCCGGGTCATGTTTGGTGCGCTGGAGCAGGACACTGCCCGCCGCATTGCGGCCACGCAGGACGCGGGCTTTGCCGGGTACGAGGTCAGCAACATCGCCCACCTGCGCCTGTGCCGCGGCCTGCCCATGACCGGCGGCTTTGGACTGAACATCACCAACAATGTGGCGGCACAGTTCTATGCAGAGCAGGGACTTTCCAGCCTGCTCATCCTGCCGGAGGTAAAAGACAGCGATATTGCGTCTATTGCGCCCGCCCGGAACGGTAAACCGGTGCCCACCGGCGTGATGATCTACGGTCATATGCCGCTGATGCTCACCCGCGCCTGCCCGCTGCAAAACATCCATGACTGTGCCCACTGCGATAAGACCGGCGTGCTGACCGACCGCAAGGCCAAAAAGTTCCAGGTGCGGTGCGGCCTTGGGGTGCGCACCATCTATAACCCGGTGCCCATCTATATGGGCGATAAGCCCGGCGCACTGGCGGTGGACTACGGCGTGGCCTACTTTACGCTGGAATCCCGCGAGGAGGCGGCGCAGGTCTTGGACAGCATCCGCACCCACGCCCCCTTTGAGGGCGATTTTACCCGCGGTCTGTATTTTAAGGGTACAAACTGACAGGAAAACACCGGAAGTGCCCCAAGCTTTTCCTGTAAAAAAGAAAAACGAAACGAGGTTATACGATGGAACCCATCACTGTAAAATATAAGGTACTGGATGCCCGGGCAAAAGTGCCCGCCTATGCCACCCCCGGCGCAGCTGCCGCTGACCTGTGCGCTGTGCTGGACGCACCGCTGACCGTTGCCCCCATGCAGCGGGTGCTGGTGCCCACCGGCCTTGCCATCGAGCTGCCCGGCGCCCATAGTGTGGCGCTGGTGTACGCCCGCAGCGGCCTGTCCATCAAGCACGGCCTGTGCATGGCCAACGGCGTGGGTGTGGTGGACAGCGACTACCGCGGCGAGCTGAAGGTGCCCATGGTCAATCTGGGTGCCGAGGCTTATACCATCCAGCCCGGCGAGCGGGTAGCGCAGCTGTGCATCGCCCCGGTGTACACCGCCGCCTTTGTGCCCGCTGAGCAGCTGGGCGACACCCAGCGCGGTGTGGGCGGCTTTGGTTCTACCGGAAAATAACCCTCTTCGTCAATGCTTCGCATTGCCGCCCGAGAGGGAAAAATTTAAAAGAGTAAACTGATTGATGGAAAAAGCTCTCCCATTCGGGAGAGCGGTCACCGCAGGTGACGGAGAGGGTTTTATGAATCATTTGATCTTAGCCTCCGGCAGCCCCCGCAGGCGGGAGCTGCTTTCCCTGTACACCACCGATTTCACGGTCTGTGTCAGCGATTTTGACGAGAGCGCCGTCACTGCCCCCACTCCGGCGCAGCTGGTGGAGCAGCTGGCCATCGGCAAGTGCCTTGCAGTGGCAAAACAGCACCCGGATGCTGTGGTCATCGGCTGTGACACCGTGGTGGATGTGGACGGCGCTGTGTTCGGCAAGCCCCATGACGCAGAGGATGCCAAGCGGATGCTGCGCGCGCTCTCCGGCAAGACCCATCAGGTGCACACCGGTGTGTGCATTGCAAAAGGGGACAGGGCAGAGCATTTTGTGGACAGCTGCAAGGTGACCTTTTTCCCTCTGGGGGAGGAGGAGATCGCGTTCTACACTGCTACCCCGGAGCCCTACGATAAGGCCGGTGCCTATGCCATTCAAGGGCGTGCTGCCCTGTGGCTGGACCGCATCGAGGGCGACTATTACACCATTATGGGGCTGCCGGTCAGCCGCACCGTACAGACGCTGGCGCATTTTTTGTGAGAAAAATGGAAAAATGATAGAAAACTTGCCGAAACGCTTGAGAAATGGAGCACTTGCGGCTATAATAGAACCGTGTTATTCTGCGCAGGAGGGACTGTTTGCAGCAGGCCGTCCGGCATTCTGGGATAGATTTAAGGAACGATCGTAAGGAGATTTGGAACAATGAGTTTTCTGTCAAAGGACGTTGGCATTGATCTGGGTACTGCCAATACTCTGGTCTACATGAAGGGCAAGGGCATCATCATGCGCGAGCCCTCGGTCGTGGCGGTGGACACCAAGACCGACGAGGTGCGCTGCGTGGGCGGCGAGGCAAAGGCTGTCATCGGCCGTACCCCCGGCAGCATCGTGGCGGTGCGTCCCCTGAAGGACGGCGTCATCGCCGATTTCGACATCACGGCCAATATGCTGGAGAACTTCCTCAAAAAGGCCTGCGGCAACAGTATGTTCTCCCGTCCCCGGGTGGTCATCTGCATTCCCTCCGGCGTTACCGAGGTGGAGCGCCGCGCTGTGCGCGAGGCTACCCTGAAGGCTGGTGCCCGTCAGGTGTCTGTCATTGAGGAGCCCATGGCAGCTGCCATCGGTGCAGGCCTGCCCATCAGCGAGCCCACCGGCAGCATGATCGTGGATATCGGCGGCGGCACGGCGGAGATCGCCGTCATCTCTCTGGGCGGTATTGTGGCTTCCCGCAGCGTGCGCATGGCCGGTGATATGTTCGATCAGGCCATCATCGCTTTCATCAAGCGCAAGTACAACCTGCTCATCGGTGAGCGTACTGCCGAGCAGATCAAAATCGAGATCGGCTCTGCCTATGCACTGGACCCGGAGCTGACCATGGAGATCAAGGGCCGCAACCTTGTAGACGGTCTGCCCAAGAACATCGTGGTGCACTCTGAGGATGTGCGCGGCGCGCTGCTGGAGTGTCTGGTCAAGATCACCACCGCCATCAAGGAGACGCTGGAGCGCACCCCGCCGGAACTGAGCGCAGATATCATCGACCGCGGCATCACCCTGACCGGCGGCGGCGCTTTGCTGCGCGGCCTGGATCAGCTGATCCAGAGCGAGACCGGCATTGATGTGCATATTGCGGAGGACCCGCTGGACTGCGTGGCCAAGGGTGCCGGTGCAGTGCTGGATCATGTGGATGTGCTGCATGACGTGCTGGACACCGATGGAGGACATATGTAAGAGCGGCTCTCTGCGGAGAGTGTTGCTCAGAATGCGGAAAAGTTTCAGACACAGCAGCTGTGCGTTTTTCCGCTGCAAACACTGCATCTTGCGCGGATGGCACGGCTGTCCGCGCTTTTTTCATGCAAAGGCCTGCGGTAGGGCGCGGGCATCCCGACAGGAGGGAAGCACCCTTTGAAAGATTTTTTTGATACCTGGAAATTCAAGATCCTTGTGGCCGTGGCGGTGTTTCTGGTGGGCATCATGGCCTATGCCGGTGCCAACGGACGCCTGACCGCTGCCCCGCAGGAACTGCTGGGCGTGATCCTGACCCCCTTCCAGAAGGCAGGGGCTGTGGTCAGCGGCGGTGTGGGCGCGATGTGGGAAAAATATGCCAGCATCGACAAGGTTATGGAACAGAACGAGCAGCTGACGGCGGAAAACGCCGAGCTGCGCCAGCAGATGGTGGATTATGACCGCATCAAGGCTGAAAACGAGGCCTACAAGGCACTGGCTAACATTCAGGAAAAGAACAGCAATGCCACCTATGTGTCCGGCTTTGTCATTGGCCGCGACCCGCTGGACGAGTTCGGCGGCTTCACGCTGGACAAGGGCACCGCAGACGGCGTAGCAGTGAACGATGCGGTCATCAGTGACCGGGGCTATCTGCTGGGCATGGTGGTAGAGGCTGATCCGACCAGCTGCAAGGTGATGACCATTCTGCACCCCAGCTTCAACGCGGCGGGCGTGGTATCCCGCACCCGGGAAAACGGCATTCTGAACGGCAATACCACCTATGCAGCGGACGGCCTGTGCACCCTGACCAATCTGGAGCGCAGCACCGAGACCCATGCGGGGGATCAGGTCATCACCACCGGTCTGGGCGGGGTGTTCCCCCCGGATCTTCTGGTGGGTACGGTGCAGGACGTGGTGCCGGAGACCAGCGGCAAATCCTCCATTGCGGTGGTGCGCCCCGGTGCCGACCCCCGCACCGCCAAGCACGTTTTTATCGTTACTGCGTACTAAGGAGGACACACTGCTATGGAATCTCGCCGCAGGCGCAGCCGCAGCCAGCTGCTGAAGTGGGGCTGTTATGTGCTGGCGCTGTTTGTGTGCGCCGCTTTGCAGACCACGCCCGGGCTGTTTCAGCTGGGGGAGGCAAAGCCGCTGCTGGTGCTGCCGCTGTGTCTGGCGGTGGCGGTATTTGAAGGAGAATTTGCCGGAGCACTGCTGGGCACGGTGGGCGGCCTTTTGTGGGATTGCACAGCCGGACGCACGGTAGGTATGCTGGCGCTGGAGCTGCTGCTGCTCTGCTTTGCGGTATCGGTGCTGGTACAGTTGTATCTGCAGGTGAACCCCGGCAATTTTGCCGCAGTAAGCACCGCAACGGCGCTGGTGGTGCTCTCGCTGGACTGGCTGTTTTTCTACTATATGCCGGGTTATACCGGCGCAGCGCTGCGGTATGTCACCTTTGTACTGCCCGGCGCGGTGCTGACCATCCCGGCAGCGCTGCTGGCCTTCTGGCTGGTGCAGCACATCCATGACGGGTTCAGGATCGACAACGGTGTGGTCTAGCCCGTAAAAGGAGAACCAGATGAACGAAAATGAACGCAAGGTCGTGGTGCGGCGGATGCTGCTGCTCATCGCAGTGGCCTGCACCATCATGGGGCTGTACACCTTCCGGCTGATCTTTTTGCAGCTGGTCAACGGGGACGACTTTAAGGCAAAAGCCACCAACACCACGGATTATAAGTTTACGGTCACCGCTGCGCGCGGCGATATCGTGGACAGCACCGGCAAGCACATCGCTACCACCAGCACCGGTTATAATGTGGTGCTGAACAAGCTGCAGATGGGAGATCAGGATCTGGACACCATGCTGCAGCAGATCGTGGAGCTTTTGCGCAAGAACGATGAAAAATGGCTGGACACCCTGCTCATCAGCGAGCCGGATGCCGCCGGAAACTATACCTTTACGGACAGCGCCGACAGTGCCAGCGACCAGAAAACGCTGGCAGACATGAAGGAGACGCTGGGTCTGCAGCAGTACGCCACCGCCAACGATGTGATGGAGATGCTGGTGGAGAAAAACCAGCTGGAAAGTTTCTCGCTGCCGTGGCAGCGGGTGCTGGCGGGCATCCATTACGAGATGGACCGACAGGCCTTTTCCAACGTAAATAACTTTGTTATGGCTGAAAACGTCAGTCAGGCGACGGTGGCTACCATCAAGGAGCATTCCCTCACGCTGCCGGGCGTGGAGATCGTGGAGACCAGCACCCGCAGCTATGAGCAGGGCGATATCCTGCCCGCTGTGCTGGGGCGCGTGGGCAAAATCACCGCCGAAAAGTGGAAGGTGACCGACGAAAACGGTCAGGTGACCTATCCGCTTAAGGAAAAAGGCTATAACATGAACGATGTGATCGGCATCTCCGGCCTTGAGTCCGTGTACGAGGATGAGCTGCGCGGCAAGGATGGTGTGGAGACCATCACCCGTAATTCGGACGGCGTGATCGTGGACACCAAGATCACCACCGTGCCGGAGCCGGGGCATACCGTGCAGTTGACCATCAACAGCGACTTTCAGCGGGCGGTGGACAAGGCCCTTGCCAATAACATCGATATGATCAACCGGGTGTACAACACCGGCGATATGAAAGCCGCTGCCGGTGCTGCGGTGGTGCTGAATGTGAAGGACGGCAGTGTGCTGGCGGCCTCCAACTATCCTAGCTTTGACCAGAACCTGTACGCCACCAACTATTCGGAGTACAGCGCCGACCCCAGCCTGCCCCTGTTCAACCGGGCGCTGCAGGGCCTGTACACCCCCGGCTCCACCTTTAAACCCTCGGTGGCAGTGGCGGCGCTGGACAGCGGCCTCATCAACCAGTACTCCACCGTCAACTGCACCGGCGTGTATACCTATTATAAGGACTACCGCCCCCGCTGCACCCGCCACGGCCACAGCGGCAACATTGATGTGGTCACCGCTATCAAGTGGAGCTGCAACATCTTCTTCTACGATGTGGGACGCCGCCTGACCAGTGACGTTTACGATGCCTACGCCTACAAGCTGGGTCTTGGTCAGCGCACCGGCGTGGAGGTAAACGAGGCTCTGGGACGCCTGACCAAAAAAACGGATAAAAACTACACCTCCTCGCTGGATATTCAGGCTGCTATCGGGCAGGGCAACACGGTGGTAAGCCCCATCCAGCTGGCTACCTACGCCATGACCCTGGCCAACGACGGCGTGCGATATAAGACCCACCTGGTGCACAGCGTGCGCAGCTACGACGGCCTGACCGACACCGTGGTGCAGCCCGAGGTGGTGTCCCGGGCCGACTTGTCTAAGGAAGCCATCGACACCGTGCGCAAGGGCATGGTGGAGGTGGTCAAGTCGGGCACCGCTTCCCGGTTCTTCAACAAGGGCAATCTCCCGTATACCCTGGCGGCCAAAACCGGCACCGCCCAGATTGTGGAGGGGAAAACGGATAACGGCATCTTCATCGCCTACGGCCCGGTGGAAAAGCCAGAGGTGGCCGTGGCCGTGGTGATGGAGCAGGGCACCTCCGCCGCCTCCAGCGAGGTGGCCCGCCAGGTGCTGGACGCCTATTTTGCCGGCAAGACGGCCGGCCTGGCGCCCACCCCGCCCGCCCAGCTCCTGCCCTGAGCGCCCGGCCTGTAACTTTGCACAAGAAGCCCTGCCGGAATTTTTTCGTTCCGGCGGGGCCAAAATGGTTTACTTGACGGTAAAACTGTGCTATACTGGCTACAAGAGCGGCTAATTTTTACACGGTTTTGGCTGTATGGTTATGCAGTTATATCAAGCGCCGAACGGGCTTGCGAACAGGTGCGTCCACGGGCCGCCCGGAAAGGATTCGGTTGACCTATGGGGCTGGTAAGCGTTGTCACATCGGGAAAAGGCGGCGCTGGCAAGTCCACCGTGACGGCTGGGCTGGGCTGCGCCCTGGCCAAGCTGGGCCATCGGGTGCTGGTGGTGGACACCGACGCGGGCCTGCGCAGCCTGGATTTGATGCTGGGCGTGGGCGGCAGCACGGTGTACGACATGGCGGATATTTTTGCGGGAAACTGCGAACCTATACGGGCCATTTATCCCTCCCCCGTCTGCCCCAACGTTTTCGTGGTGCCCGCGCCGGTCAGCTTTGAAAAGCTGTGTACGCCGCAGGATATGAAGCGTCTGTGCCGCGGCTTCGCCCGGTACTACGACCATGTAATCATCCCGCCGGCCTGGGCCGGGGGTTTGAAACCGCCGTCGCGGCGGCGGAGCGGGCCCTGGTGGTCACCACGCCGGATATGGTCTGCGCCCGGGACGCCCAGGTGGTGGGGCATCTGCTCTTTGCCCGGGATCTGCCCGCCCGGCTGATCATCAACCGGCTGCGGCCCTCCCTGGTGATGCGGGGGGCCATGCCCGACGTGGACGAAATCATCGACACCGCGGGACTGCAGCTGATGGGCGTTCTGCCGGAGGACGAGCAGGTGGCGGTAGCCAACGCCAACGGCCGGCCCCTGCCCGACGCCTGTAACGCCTCCTCCTGCTTTTCCAACATCGCCCGCCGCTATCTGGGCGAGGACGTGCCCCTGGCGCGGCTGGAAAAGATGTAGAGGCTGTTCGGAAAAGCAAACGGGGCGCATCCCGCCCCTCTGCCATATGAAAGAAGGAGTGACTGTATGAATATCGCGTTGATTGCACACGACGCCAAAAAGGAACTGATGGTTCAGTTTTGCATTGCGTACTGCGGCATTCTCAGCCGACATAATATCTGCGCTACCGGCACCACCGGTAAGATGGTGGCGGAGGCGACCGGCCTCAATATTGTGCGGTATTTGAGCGGCTCTCAGGGCGGCGATCAGCAGATTTCTGCCCGCATCGCCTGCGATGAAATCGACCTGCTGCTGTTTTTCCGCGATCCCATGACGGTGAAATCCCATGAGCCGAACGAGAACGACATGTTCCGTCTGTGCGACATGCGGAATATCCCGGTGGCGACCAACATCGCCACGGCGGAGGTGCTGATTCACGGCCTGGAGCGCGGGGATTTGGATTGGCGGAACATTGTCAATCCGGCCAACCGGTAATTTGTACCGGGGGAACGGGGCGGCTCCCTGAAAAAGACGCACGAAAGTGCGTCTTTTTTCGATACAAAGAGCATTTTACCGCACGCCCCCTCGCACAAATCCGCATAGTAGTGCCCATTTTCAAACCAAAAGAAACGGAGTTTACATTATGGAACTGATCACCAGAGCCATCCGCGGCACCCAGGACGTGCTGCCGGCGGACAGCTACAAGTGGCAGCACGTCGAACAGACCGCCCTGTCCATCGCCCGGGATTTCGGTTTCCGGGAAATCCGCACCCCGGTGTTCGAGCACACCGAGCTGTTCCAGCGGTCGGTGGGAGAGACCACCGACGTGGTGCAGAAGGAGATGTACACTTTCTCTGACAAGGGGGGGCGTTCCATCTCCCTGCGGCCGGAGGGGACGGCGGGCGCGGCACGCGCCCTGCTGGAAAACGGGCTGCACAACGGGGCTCTGCCGGTCAAGGTGAGCTATCTGACCTCCTGCTACCGGTACGAGAACCCGCAGGCGGGGCGGCTGCGGGAATTCCACCAGTTCGGCGTGGAATGTTTCGGCGCGGCGGCGCCCCAGGCGGACGCCGAGGTGATTTCCCTGGCGCATATGGTGCTGTCCACCCTGGGGGTGCCGGGAGTCAAGCTGTATCTCAATTCCATCGGCTGCCCGACCTGCCGGGCCAAGTATCACGCGGCGCTGAAGGCCTATTTTGAGAGCCGGAAGGGCGAGCTGTGTGAGACCTGCCTCGGGCGGCTGGAAAAGAACCCCATGCGGATTCTCGACTGCAAGTCGCCGGTCTGCTCCGCCGTGGCGGCGGGGGCGCCGGTGATCCTCGACTATCTGTGTGAGGAGTGCGCGGAGCATTTCGAAGGGGTGAAGGCCTGCCTGGACGCGGCGGAGATCGCCTACGACATCAACCCCCGCATTGTGCGGGGGCTGGATTACTACACCCGCACGGTGTTTGAATTCGAGTCCGACGCGCTGGGCGCGCAGGCGGTGGTCTGCGGCGGCGGGCGGTACGACGGGCTGGTGGAGGAGCTGGGCGGGCCGCACCTGCCGTCCCTGGGCTTCGGCATGGGGCTGGAGCGGCTGCTGCTCATCATGAAGGCCAAGGAGTGCGCCTTCCCTCAGCCGCCGGTGTGCGAGCTGTATCTCGCCCCCATGGGCGCGGAGGCGGCCAGACGCTGCTTCGCCATCGCCACCCGCCTGCGGGAAGGGGGCGTGTCGGTGGAATGCGACATTGCCGGCCGGGGGCTCAAAGCCCAGATGAAATACGCCGACAAGCTGGGCGCCCGGTACTCCATGGTGGTGGGCGACAACGAGCTTGCCGCCGGCAAGGCCCGGCTCAAGGACATGAAAACCGGGGAGCAGACCGAGGTGGCGCTGGACGACAGCCTGTACACCACCCTGTACAACCGGTCGCTCGACCGCCAGCTGGCGGATATGACGGACTTGTTCTCCGAACTGGCGGAAACCGGCGAATAACGGGACGGGCGGCGCTCCGGCCCTGGAAAAAAGGAATGGTCAACCATGGCAGAAAGCATCAAGGGACTCAAACGCACCGCGTACTGCGGGGACTTCCGGGCGGAACACGAGGGCCAAGAGGTCACGGTGTTCGGCTGGGTACAGCGGCAGCGGGATTTGGGACAGCTGATATTTATCGATCTGCGGGATCGCACCGGCATCATCCAGCTGGCCTTTGACGAGGGTACCCCCCGGGAGGCGTTTGACAAGGCCTTCGCCGCGCGCAGCGAGTACGTGCTGGCGGCGAGGGGCGTGGTGCGCATTCGCACCGCGAAGAACCCGGACATCCCCACTGGCGAGGTGGAAATCGCCGTGAGCGAGCTGCGGGTGCTGGGCAAGGCGGAAACGCCCCCCTTCGAAATCGTGGAGAACTGCGCCACCGCCGAGGCCACCCGGCTGAAATACCGGTACCTCGACCTGCGGCGGCCGGATTTGCAGCGCAACCTGCTGCTGCGCCACCGGATCGCCAAGGCGGCCCGGGATTATTTCGACGCGCAGGGGTTCGTCGAGCTGGAGACCCCCATGCTCATCCGCTCCACCCCTGAGGGGGCGCGGGACTTCCTGGTGCCCAGCCGTCTGCATCCCGGCACTTTCTACGCCCTGCCCCAGTCGCCCCAGTTATACAAGCAGCTGTCCATGGTGGCGGGCTTCGACCGGTACATGCAGCTGGCCCGGTGCTTCCGGGACGAGGATCTGCGGGCCGACCGGCAGCCGGAATTCACCCAGATTGACCTGGAAATGTCCTTCGTGGACGTTCAGGACGTGCTGGACATCGGCGAAGGCTTCATGAAATATGTATATGACACGGTGCTGCATGTGGACGTGCCTCTGCCTCTCCCCCGCCTGACCTACAACGAGGCCATGGAGCGGTACGGCTCCGACAAGCCGGACATCCGGTACGGCATGGAGATTGTGGATTTGTCCGAGGCGGTAAGGGGCTGCGGCTTCGGGGTGTTCGCCTCCGCCCTCGAGGGGGGCGGCACGGTGCGGGCCTTAACGGCCAAGAACGCCGTGGGCGTGCTGACCCGCAAGGAAGTGGATAAACTCACCGAATTTGTCCGCGGCATCGGGGCCAAGGGATTGGCCTGGGTGCGCTGGACTGAGGAAAACATCGCCTCCTCCTTCGGCAAATTCCTCACCGAGGAGGAGATGACCCGGCTGCTGACCGCCGCGGGGGCGGAGAAGGGCGACGTGGTGCTCATCGTGGCGGACACGGTGAAGAAACACGTGCTCACCACCCTGGGTGCGCTGCGGGTGGAGCTGGCCAACAAGCTGTCCATCGAGAAAAAGGGATTGGGCCTGTTATGGATTACGGCCTTCCCCTTCTTCGAGTGGGACGAGGAGAGCCAGCAGTACGTCGCCATGCACCATCCCTTCACCGCGCCGCTGGACGAGTGCATCCCGTATCTCGACAGCGAGCCGGACAAGGTATATGCCAAGGCCTACGATTTGGTGCTGGCGGGGGTCGAGTTGGCCTCCGGCTCTATCCGGATCACCGATCCGGAGCTGCAGGGGCGCATGTTCCGGGCGTTGGGCCTGTCCGACGAGGAGGCTCACGAGAAATTCGGGTTCCTGACCGACGCGTTCCAGTACGGCGCGCCGCCCCACGGCGGCATGGGCATCGGGCTGGACCGGCTGGTGATGCAGATGCTGGGAGCCGCGACCCTGCGGGATGTGGTGGCCTTCCCCAAGGTGCAGAACATGACCGAGCCCATGACGGCCTGCCCCTCCCCGGTGGACGCGGAGCAGCTGACGGAGCTGGGGCTTCAGGCTTGCGCCAAAGAGGAATAAAGGCGGGGTGATGCGGCGCGGGCGCAGCATCACCCCTTGGCGTATCGGCGGGAAATTTCGGGCCGGGACGTGCGTTTCCCGCGTACGCCGGGGGTTCCGCTTAAAAAAGCCCAGAAAGGAAGGATTTTATGCAGGTTCGGTTTGTATCGGCGGCGACGCCGGATCGGATTGCCGTTGTCGCGGCGCTGGCCGACAAGGTGTGGAACAAGCATTACACGGGGCTGCTGGCCCCCGCGCAGATAGCCTATATGGTGGACAAGTTCCAGTCGGCGGGGGCCATCGCCCGCCAGATCGCGCAGGAGGGCTACCGGTATTTTCTGCTGGAGCTGGACGGCCGGGCGGTGGGCTATACCGCCGTGCAGGCCGCGGAAGGCCGGCTGTTCCTCAGCAAGCTGTACATAGAAAGGGAAGCCCGGGGACAGGGCGCGGCCTCTCAGGCGCTGGCGTTCCTCGAGGGGCTGTGCCGCCGGGAGAGGCTGCGCGCCAACGCCTCGTCCATCGCGGTGTACAAGCACTGGGGCTTTGAGACGGTGGACACCCAGGTGGCCGACATCGGCGGCGGGTTCGTCATGGACGATTACATCATGGAAAGGCCGGTGGAGGGCGTAGACAAGGACGCCGCCCGGCTGCCGCTGCGGCCCTTTGGACGCACCGGGGCTATGGTGTCTCCGCTGGGCTTCGGCGCCATGCGGATGCCGACGACGGCGGACGGGGCCATCGACGAGCCGGCGGCCATCGGGCTTATTCGGCAGGCCATCGACGGAGGCGTCAATTATGTGGACACCGCTTACTTTTATCACGATGGCAAGAGCGAGGGGCTGGTGGGCAAGGCGCTGCGGGACGGATACCGCGAAAAAACCTATGTGGCCACCAAATCGCCGCTGAGCCTACTGCATACGGCGGAGGATTTCGATCGGATTCTGGACGAGCAGCTGGAGAGGCTCGGCCTCCCCTATGTGGATTTTTACATGTTTCACGCCATCAACCGGCAGGAGTGGCGGGAAAAGGTGCTGGGGTTCGGGCTGATCCCCCGGATAGAGGCGGCCCGGGCGGCGGGAAAAATCCGGTACATCGGCTTTTCCTTCCACGACGATAACGACGCGTTCCACGAAATCGTGGACGGATACGATTGGGATTTCTGC
>ERZ834859.1299-NODE-1299-length-27997-cov-3.606471_pt1 | contig 27997 bp, 17 predicted proteins | sample MGYA00519947_ERZ834859 | MGnify/ENA primary metagenome ERZ834859 (study PRJEB31850, sample SAMEA3708763) | human gut metagenome | biome: human gut; feature: human-associated habitat; material: faeces | place: China | collected 2014 ...
TGGTGCTCGTAGGCCAAGGCGGGGTGGGCAAGACCTCGCTCGCGGAGGCCATGCTCCACCTTTCCGGCAAGACCGCCCGCCTGGGCGGCCACGACGGCACCAAGCCCACGCTCGACTACGACGCCGAAGAGGTCAAGCGCGAGTTCTCGATCTCGACCGCCATCGCCCCGATCGACTGGAAGGGCGCGCGCATCAACGTGCTCGACGCCCCCTGCTATCCCGATTTCATCGGCGATGCCTACGCGGCCATGAGCGTGTGCGAGACCGCGTTGTTCGTGGTCGATGCCGCCGAGGGCCCGCAGCCCACCACCGTCAAGCTTTGGTACGCCGCCGAGGACCTGCGCCTCGCCCGCGCCGTGTTCGTGAATCGCGTGGACAAGGAGAACGCCGACTTCGATATGTGCCTCGACATGCTCCGCGAACGCTTTGGCATGCGCTTGGGCGCCGTCACGCTGCCTTGGGGCACCGGCGAGGATTTCAACGGCATCATCGACCTCGTCCGCATGAAGGCCCGTCATTGCGACGGCACCAAGCAGACCGAGACCGAAATCCCCGAGGAGCTCCGCGCTGCCGCCGAGGCCGCGCATGAGACGCTTTGCGAACTCGTGGCCGAGGCCGACGACGAGCTCATGGAGAAGTACCTCGAGGGCGAGTCCCTCACCCAGGAGGAGGTCGAGGGCCTGCTCGCCAAGGCCATCGCGCACCGTCTGTTCGTCCCTGTGTTCGCCGGTTACTGTGTGAAGGAGCAGGGCGTGAACTCCCTCATGGATGATATCGCCACCTACTTCCCCGCGCCCACCGACTACGGTGAGATGCCGCTCATCGACGGCGACACCTTGAAGATCTCCTCCGAGGACGATCGCCCCGTGGTCTTCGACTTCAAGACCCTGAACGACGCCCAGCAGGGCCGCCTGTCCTTCCTCAAGGTGCTCACGGGCACCATCGAGCCGGGCATGGAGCTCGTCAACGCCCGTACCCGCAAGGGCGAGCGCCTGGCGCACCTGTACGTGATGTGCGGCCGCGAGATGACCGAGGTCGGTCACGCCTATGCGGGCGATATCGTGGTCGTTCCCAAGATGGCCGCCGAGACCGGCGATACCCTCTCTGTGACCGGCAAGGTCGAGGCCGCCGCGTTCAAGTTCCCCAACTCCCAGTACCGCATCGCCATCGAGGCCGAGAATCGCTCCGACGAGGATAAGCTGTTCACCTTCATCGAGAAAGCCTGCGAGGCCGACCCGACCATGAGCATCGACCGCGACGAGGAGACGGCTCAGACCGTGATCTCAGCTGTTGGTGAGGCGCAGGTGTCCGTGCTGCTCAATCGTCTTGAGGATCGCACCAAGGTCGCCGCGCACATCGTTCCGCTGCGCATTCCGTATCGCGAGACCATCCGACGCGTGGCCTCCGCCCAGGGCCGCCATAAGAAGCAGCCCGGCGGTGCCGGCCAGTTCGGCGATTGCTACCTGCGTGTCGAGCCGCTGCTCGACGGCACCGAGTACGAGTTCGTCGACGAGGTCGTGGGCGGTCGCATCCCGCGCGCGCTCATCCCCGCCGTGGACAAGGGCGTCCAGGAGACCATGAAGGACGGCGTGATCGCGGGTTACCCGCTCACCGGCATTCGCGTGGCTTGCTACGACGGCTCCTATCATCCGGTCGATTCCAACGAGATGGCCTTCCGCACGGCCGCGCGCATCGGCCTCAAGAAGGCATGCGAGGACGCCGATCCCGTGGTGCTCGAACCCATGGAGAACATCACGGTGACGATTCCCGAGAGTTACGCCGGTGCGGTGATGGGCGATGTGTCCGCCAGCCGCGGCCGCGTGACCGGTATGGATTCCAATGACCGCGGAGAGACCGTGGTAACCGCCACGGTGCCCTACGCCGAGCTCGTCGATTACGCCACGCGCCTGCGCTCGCTCACGCGCGGTACGGGTGACTTCACGATGGAGCCGGCCGGCTACGAGCAGGTTCCCTACGATGTGCAGCAAAAGCTCGTCGAGATCTTCGAGCACAATCGCGCTCAGGGTAGGTAGATCACGTTCGGAGCGAGCGGATCGCGTCCCGTCTTTTGCACTGGGCGCAGTTCGCCCGAAGTTTGACGTGTAAGGACCGGTATGTCGAAAGGCATACCGGTCCTTTACATGCGGGGCGGTTGTTTATTGTCCGCCTATTCAGTTCCTTACACGGTTTCGTATGAGTCTGACGCGGTCGTTGCGGCCCTCTAATGCGCGTGCCCCACCATTAATGGGGCATATGTACACGAATGGATGGAGCAGCATGCCGCATTCTCACAGCGCCGACCGCACTGGAATCTCGCGCCGCGGGTTCGTGACCCTCTCGATCGCCGGCGCGGGTGTGACCGCCGCCGCTATGGCCGCGCCCGAGGCCGCCTACGCCGACGAGCCCGCCTTGGCGCCCGTGGTCGCGGATTACCCGAACCAGATCAAGATCGCTCATCTCTCCGATACGCACTTCTTCTCCAGGCGCCTGTACTCGGACTGCCCGGACTTCACAATCGCCGAGCATTCCGATCGCAAGATGTTCCGTGAGTCCGGCGACATCATCAAAAAGGCCATGGATGAGATCGTAGCCTACCAGCCCGACCTGGTGATCCTTTCCGGCGACCTTACCAAGGACGGTGAGCTCGCCTGCCATCAGGACATTCACGCGATGCTCGCCGCCGCCAAAAAGCGGCTCAAGGCTGCGGGCAAGGAGACCCAATTCGCCGTCATCAACGGCAACCACGACATCAACAACGATCTGAACGGCCGCGACTTTTCCGGCGGGTTTGCCGAGCATACCGACCTGGTCGACCCCCTTGCATTCAAGGATCTCTACGCCGACTGCGGCTATGACGACGCCATCGCTATGTTCGACCAGGGCGGCTCCAAGGGCGGCAGCCTCTCCTACGTGCTCCGCCCCGTCAAGGGCGTGACCCTCATCGCCGTCGACTCCTGCAAGTACTCCACCGACCAGAACGGCCTTGATGTGGACGAGCATGTCACGTCGGGCGTGGTGGGCGAGAAGCTCCTGCAGTGGATCGAGAGCCAAGCCAAGCAGGCTCGTGCCGCCGGCGACATCGTCTTTGTGACCCAGCACCACGGTGTGGTCCCACACTTCTCCATGGAGCCGACGCTCATGGGCGAGTATCTGGTCGACAATTACGAGGAGTGCCAGCGCCGTTACGCCGATGCCGGCGTCTCTGCGGTGTTCACCGGCCATATGCACGCCAACGACATCGCCAGCATCACCACCGAGGCGGGCAACACCCTCTTCGACATCGAGACCTGCGCCACCGTGACCTATCCGAGCGATATCCGCTTCGCGACGCTCGGTTGGGAGCGCGAGAAGGGCTCCGCGAATGTGCGTGCCACGCTTGCGCTCGAGAGCCATCCGCTTGGCTCCGTCGATTACACCGACTTCGACAGCGGCTCCGTGACCCGTATTCCCAACATCGAGGAGTACGGTCATGAGCGCCTGCTCACAGTCGACGTGGTGAAGACCATGATCGCCGATGCCTTGGTTGCCCCGATGCTCGATCAGGCCGCGGCCAACGGCGGTGTGAAACCGCTCTTGGCTCAGCTCGTCGGTGGCCTCGGTATCGGTGACGGCACCGCTGCCGCACTTGACGGTGCGCTGTTCGGCGCCGTTTTTGGCATGCTGCCCCAGAGCGCCGACGAGGCGTTCATCGTTGAGATCCCGATTCTCGGGAGTGCGGGCATTTGGGCGAACCCCGAGAACCAGCGCGTGATGGTCCAGAAGATGGAGGCGAAGGCCGGTGTGGAGCCTTATGTGCTCACGCTCGACGCCGCCACCATGGCTGCCTTCCGGCGCGCTCTTGTGAGCGAGCCCATGGCAGCTGCCGCAGGCTGGTCCTACTACATCAGCGCCGAGTCGCTCGCCAAGTTCCTTACCCCCGTTTACGCGGGCCTCGACTCTTTGCTGGTTTCCGGCGGCAAAGATCAGGTCCTCGACCTGCTACGCACCCTGGTTGAGACCCTGGTCAACCAGAAGGTCGCCGACGGGGCCAACAGCCTCTTCGACCTCATCAAGTTCGCCTATGGCGACCACCTGCACGGCGACGAGACCTGCCCCGCGTGGGTCGAGACCGCGACCGCCCAGATCAAGCTCACCGGAGATGATGCCGAGGGCAACCCTGCGGCTGACGGTTCGCTTGCCAGCTTCCTGCGCGCCGCCATCAACGACGAGGTGGCTCTGGGCAAGCTTGGCGCACTGCTGAAGGGGATCAAGATCAACCTTAAGGACCTGCTGGTCAAGGAGAAGGGCAGCATCGCGATCGATATCGCGCTCGGCACCATCAAGGATCTCGGTGCGATCTTTGGCCTGCTGGGAGGGACCCCTGGCAACATGATCCCCAATATCCCGACGCTTGCCGACCTTGCCCACGGCGCGCTGTATTCCCTCACGCACGACGAGAATCAGCTTGGTGACCGTGTGAATACGCTGGCGACCGGCTTGGTCGATCCCGACTGGAAACCCGGCGGCGGCTCCACGGGCGGTGACGGCGGCAACGGCGGCGATAGCGGCAACGGAGGCAATGGCGGCAACGGCGGCGATGGCGGCAACGGCGGCGATGGCGGCAACGGCGACGGTAACGGAGGCTCCATTGGTGGCACCGGCTCTGGCAACGGTGGTGGTTCCACTGGCGGCGGCTCCAATGGCGGCAACAGCAATGGTGGCTCCGCCGGTTCTGGCACCGGAAGCGGCAAGCCTGCTGCGGGCAAGCTCCCCCAGACCGGCGACCCCAACAGCTTCGCCACGGCAGCCCTGATAGGTCTTGGCGCCCTTGCCGCCGCGTTCCATATCGGCTCGCGTGACGAGGTGACTGATTCTCAGGACGCCGAGGAGCTTTAGGCTCGTTTTGGTCGCTTCGCTGACAAGCGTCAACATATGAACGATTTTGCTGGCAGTTTTGGAGGATATGAACGGTTCGTTCATATCCTCCATTTTTGTCCAATGCTGTACCAGGGGAAACGTTGGGGCGGTTGGCCGTCCCAAATCGCTATCGTTCATAAGCTCCAATATTGCACTCTCTGCCTGTCGCTCCCAGTACGGCCGGGCAGTTTGCGCGTGGCCCAGCGCTCCGAGCATCGCCGGATTGCTCGCGCGCAGTTCGGTGCTCCGAGCGCGGCCAGGCCATTTGCGCGAGGCCTGCTGTTGGACCCTCGCGCGTCTTCGGGCGGTCTGAGCGCCGATCGGTGGCCCCGTGCGCCGCCGAGCAGTTTTAGTGCTGCCCGACCTCGATGCCGCCCGCCCGTCGAGCTGCGTCGACTGTCTCCAAGGTGTCCGTTCGAGAGACGTGGTTTTCTCTGGTCTGCTTGTTTTCCGACCAGAATCTGTTCCCGGTTTGCCCACGCCGGGCAGATTGCGAACAGCTCCAAACGCAGGGTGCAAAGCGCTTTCTCAAATTTTGCAAACGCGCGCATGGGGATGCGCGAGTATGGGGGCATGAGCCTTGTTTTGTCACATAGTACTGCGATGATGATTCATCGGGCGTCGGCTGCTCCGTACGACCAAAGTTCGATGTTGCCTCGGGAGCCCCAGCCATTGAAGCCGGGGCCCGTCGATATGGGAAAGATCGGTTGGGCGCGGCGGCTTCTTGTAGCGCGCGGAATTCCGGAATCGGAAATCGAGTCCATCGACGTCTTGGTCCTTCGCGATTGCGACAGGCGCTCCGGGAAAGGCGTCATTGCGCATACGTGGCAATACCCGATCCCGCCGGGCGGGCTCATCAAAATTGCCCGGGGAGTTTATGTCGTATCTCCGCTCCTGTGCATGCAGCAGGTCGCGACCAAGTTGAGCGAGGTTGAGTTAACCGAACTCCTTTTGGAGACGTGCGGGCGCTATGCCCTGCTCCCCGGGTCGTTAGATATGGTGAAAAGAGACCCGCTGACTAGCGTTGCCGAGCTCCGCAAGTATTGCTCCGAGATCAAGGGGCAGCGCGGATCTCTTAAGCTGCGGCGTGTATTGGGAAGCGTGAGGGATGGGGCGCGTTCTCCGATGGAGACCGCGTTCTTCATGATGCTGATGCTGCCGAGACGGCTTGGCGGCGAGGGCCTGGCTGATTTGGAGATGGCGCACCGCATTGACGTTAAAGGGCCGGCGATGTTTCTGACCAGGCGTTCTTATTTTGAATGCGATGCGTTTCTCTCGAGAACGAAGACGGATTTCGAATACAACGGAATCGTCCATGAAGGGGAGGAGCAATTTGTGACCGACGTCGAGCGGATTAATGCGCTCGAAGCGATGGGATACAACGTCATTGCTATCACGCGTCGCTCGTTTTTCGATAGGAGTGCATTTGGCAGGCTGATGAGGGCGATCGAGTTACGCGCGCATCGGCGGAGCAGTCGCACTCCGGCAGATTTCGCCCAGAAGCAAGAGGGGCTGAGGAGATTCGTGCTTCGTCGATATTTGGATGAGGCTCCGGACGACGAGCGGGAAGCTTTTTTGCTGGCGGAGGGGCGCGGTGCGGATTCGGGCTCTGGTGCTACCGAGGTTCCATGGGATTACACGCCGTTTGAGGGGTGAGCTATTGGATGGCGAAGCCCGTACGGCGGACCCCACATGCGGTGGGCTCCATATGCGGCGAGTCGTCGTTGTCGGTAGGGTTGGTGCTCGGGCGGGCGCCGTATGGGGGCCATCGTTATCGGCGGAGTTGCTGCGGTAGAAGGCCGTGTGTGCGGCGGCCATCGTTCCGCGATGGGGGTCGTGCAAAATTGGAGCTTATGAACGATTCGGTTTGCGGGCGAGAAAGGCTCGCGTCATTCGCGCAGGTAGACGCGTGGCAAAAAACAAGCTTATGAATGGTTCGTTCATAAGCTGTAAAAGATGCCATTGAAATCGTTCACGGCCTCTATGGCGCTGCTGGTCCCCGCCGCTCGGGAACGGGGCAGGCAGCCTCCGCGACGCTGTGGGGACTTGAGCTCATCGCTCGCCTCTCGTCCGTTGCCTGCCTCAGCCCTTACAGGTCGTCCACCAGTGCGGTGCTTTTGGCGTAGGCGGTGCTCTTGGCTTCGAAGAAGTCGGTCTTCACCATGTTGGCGTTAGAGTACTGGCTTACCCATGCCATGTCCGCGGGTTCAGTGCGATAGCCCTCGTAGAGTTGGCCGAATCCCAACGAGCTCCAACGAAGATTGCCCAGGTACTTGATATAGCCTTCGACCATGTCGCCCGTGAGGCCGGGAATCGCATCTCCCAGCACGTACCTGCCCCAGGCGATTTCCTGGCGCACGCCCTCCTCGAGCATCTCGCGCAGCATCGTTGTGTTCTCGTTGGAAAATAGCTGCGGCTCTTCTTTCTGCAGCTCCAGGATGATGCTGCGGAACAGCCACAGGTGCGTGTTCTCGTCACGGTTGATGTAACGGATCTCCTGCGCGCTGCCGGGCATCTTGCCCATGCGCGCGAGGTTGTAGAAGAACATGAAGCCGGAGTAGAAGTACACGCCCTCGAGGATGTAGTTCGCCATGAGGACGCGCAGGAACGTGCGGACATCGCGGCGCTCTTGGAATTCGTTGTACAAATCGCCGATGAACGTGTTGCGCGCGAGCAGATGCTCGTCGGTCTTCCACTGGTAGAGGATCTCGTTGCGCTTAGCCGGGTCGCAGATGGTGTCGAGCATGTAGGAGTAGCTCTGCGAGTGCACGCTTTCCTGGAACGCCTGGATGGACAGGCAGAGGTTCACCTCGTTGGCGGTGATGTACTCGGCGATGTTGGGCAGGTTGGCCGACTGCAACGAGTCGAGGAATACCAGGAAGGAGAGGATCTTGTCGTACGCGGCGCGCTCGGCTTCGCTCAGGCGCGGGTAGTCCTTGACGTCTTGGGTGAGATTGATTTCCTCGGGAATCCAGAAGTTGTTCATGGCCTGGCGGTACCAGCTGGACACCCAGGGGTACTTCATGTTGTTGAAGTCGTTGAGGTTCGTAGTGTTGCCGCCGATCATGCGGCGGTCGCGCACGTCGAGGTCGCCGTTGGGGTTGAAGAGAGGCTTTTTGACGAGGGTTTGGTTGTCGGTGAGGGTCATGGTGTCGCCCTTTCAGGACGGGATGGATTGGTCCGCAGACGTGTCTTTGGGCTTTTAGTATACGATACAAAACAAGAAACAGTTAGGCTATGCTAACCATCAACATATCGGTATCGAAGCCGAGAGAAACATCAGATATTGCGTTTGCGCACACAGATAGCAGGGAGAGGCAATGACGGAGACCGGCACCCCGGATGTGGGATTCATAAAGAAGCGGGACGGCCGCGGCGAGCGCTTCGATGGGGCGAAGATCGTCGAGGCGATGAGGCGCGCTTTCGAAGACGTGGCTGACGAGCAGGCCGCTGCCCGTGGCCTGATTGCGGGGCATGGGGCGTCTGCGCCGGCGGTGTCTGCCGACGAGCTGGAGGCACTTCTCGCCAGCATTGAACAGGCCATGGATCGTGATGCCGTCGATTGCGTCGAGGGGGTTCAAGATCTGGTTGAGCGCGCGCTCATGGAGCGCGGCCATTTCGAGGTGGCGAAAAGCTACATCCTCTACCGCCATGAGCGGGCCGAAAAGCGCGCGGTTCGTGTCGAGCTCGCGCGTGCCGTTGCGGGCTTGGGCGGGGGAATCGCATGTGAAGAGGGCCTCGTGGCAGCCGGCGTCCCGTCCGCCGCGGATGACGACACTGCTGCCGCGCCGAAGGACCACCTCGCCGTGGAGCTCGACCGCACCCTCGCCTGCATCCAGCGCGACTTTGACGATCCGGCCTACGACTTGGCCATGCTCTCTGCTCGATACCGCGCCCTCACAGGCACCGGTCAGGATGCCGATGCGCGCCTCGGCGCGCTCATCCGCGCGGCCGTTGAGCTCACCAGTCAGGAGGCCCCACGTTGGGAGATGATCGCCGCGCGCCTTCTGGACCTTTCGTTTATGCGCCATCTTGCCGCCACACGCCGCGAGCTGGGCATCGCATCGTTCGGGGAGCTGGTGCGCTACCTCACCGAGCGCGGTCTGTACGGCGATTATATCCTTGCCTCCTATTCCGTCTCGGAGCTTGAGGAGGCGGCGGCCTTTATGGTGTCCGAGCGCGATGAGCTGTTCGCATACTCCGGCCTCGACCTGCTTATCAACCGTTACGTAATCCGCGCGCACGACCATACGCCCCTGGAGAGTCCGCAGGAGATGTTCCTCGGCATCGCGTTGCACCTCGCCATGAATGAGGAGCCGACGCAGCGTCTTGCGTGGGTCAAGCGGTTCTACGATATGCTCAGCAAGCTTGAAGTGACCATGGCCACGCCCACGCTGAGCAATGCCCGCAAGCCCGATCATCAGCTCTCGAGCTGTTTTATCGACACGGTGCCGGACAGCCTCGTGGGTATTTACCGCAGTATCGACAATTTTGCCCAGGTGAGCAAATACGGCGGCGGCATGGGTATGTACCTGGGCAAGGTTCGCGCGACCGGCGGGTCCATCCGCGGCTTCGAGGGCGTTGCGGGCGGCGTGATTCGCTGGATCCGCGTGATCAACGACACCGCCGTGGCGGTCGATCAGCTGGGTATGCGCCAGGGCGCTGTGGCGGTGTATCTGGATGCCTGGCACCGTGATCTGCCCGAGTTTCTGAATTTGCGAACGAACAACGGCGACGACCGCATGAAGGCGCACGACGTCTTTCCAGCCGTGTGCTATCCGGACCTGTTTTGGCGCATGGCCGAGGAGAGCCTCGACCAGGACTGGCACCTCATGTGCCCGCACGACATCCTGCAGGTCAAGGGATATGCGCTCGAAGATTTCTATGGCGATGAGTGGGAGCGCCGCTACCGCGATTGCGTGGCCGACCCCCGCATCTCCAAGCGCCGCATTCTCATCAAGGACCTGGTGCGCCTCATTCTCAAGAGCGCCGTGGAGACCGGCACCCCGTTCGCTTTTATGCGCGACGCCGTGAACCGTGCGAACCCCAATGGGCATGAGGGCGTGATCTACTGCTCGAACCTCTGCACCGAGATCGCGCAGAATACAAGCGCGATCGAGGAGGTGACGCGCGAGGTTGTGACCGGGGACGGCGATATAGTCGTGGTGACCACCACGCGCCCAGGCGATTTCGTGGTGTGCAATCTCGCGAGCCTCTCGCTCGGACGTCTTCCCGTCGAGGACGACGAGGTCATGGGCCACGTGATCGAGACCGCGGTCCGCGCGCTGGACAATGTTATCGACCTGAATTTCTACGCGCTGCCCTATGCGCGCATCACCAACCATCGCTATCGCTCGATCGGTCTGGGCGTTTCGGGCTACCATCACATGCTTGCCCGTCGCGGGATCTCGTGGGAAAGCGAAGATCACCTGGCTTTTGCCGACGAGGTGTTTGAACGCATCAACTACCATGCGATTCGCGCTAGCGAGCGCCTGGCGGAGGAGCGTGGGGCCTACGGGCTGTTTGAGGGCAGCGATTGGCAGACGGGTGCATATTTTGCCAAGCGCGGGTATTGCTCCTTGTCCGGTGAGGTGGCCGAGGTGCGCGAGGGTGCGATGGGTTCCGAGCGTTGGGGCGAGTTGGCCGAGGCGGTGGCGCGCAATGGCGTGCGCAACGCCTATCTTCTGGCGATTGCGCCCACGAGCTCGACTTCGATTCTATCGGGAACCACACCGGGCATCGACCCGATCATGCGCAAGTTCTTCTTGGAGGAGAAGAAAGGTTCGATGTTGCCGCGCGTGGCGCCGGAGCTTTCGCCGCGTACGTATTGGTACTACAAGCCGGCGCACTATATCGAGCAGACATGGAGCGTGCGCGCCGCGGGCGTGCGTCAGCGCCATATCGACCAAGCGCAGTCGATGAACCTCTACATCACGAATGACTACACGTTGCGTCAGGTGCTCAGGCTCTATCTCGAGGCATGGCGTCGCGGCGTGAAGACAATTTATTACGTGCGCAGCAAATCCCTGGAAGTGGAGGAGTGCGAGTCCTGTTCGGCATAGAGCCTCCACGTATCGCATGAGCGCGCTCGACCCCCGCGGGCCCATGTCCGGCCCCGCGGGGGCTACGCGTATCGATAGGGGGTTTATATGGAGCGGTCGGCAGCGTGCACGGCCCAGCCCGTACCGGGGTAGATATCAAGTGTGTGTTTGTCAAGTTTCCGTATGCGCGTCAATCGGAAATGGGTAACATGCGTCTAAAAAAAGACGCCCATACTAACTATGTGCGGTTTTCGATATACCTGTTTTACAGGTAGGATTTTTGTTCTAACGGCTATACTGTGCGAGATTGCCGAGCAGGGCTGTGGTTAAGAGCTGTGCCGAGGTTGTGAGCACGTCGAGAGGTGAGATTCGTGGCCGAGCAGAAAACAGGGCGCGCGTATGACGCCAAGGTACGCCGACAGGCAGTAAAGGTTCTTGCAACCGGTGCGGGGCATCGTGCCCTTGCATCGAAGCTCGGTATCCCCGACGCCACGGCACGTCAGTGGGCACGCTCCTATGCGGCCGGCGGCAAGGTCGCGGTGATGAATGCGGGGGCCACGCATCGCGTGTATCCGTTCGAGCTCAAGCTTTCTGCGGTCAAGGACCGTTTGGAGAACGGCATGAGCGTGCGTGAAGTGATGATCAAGCACGGCATCCCCAGCGAGTCGTCGGTTAAGACCTGGTGTCGTCAGTACCGTGCCCATGGTGAGGAAGCCCTGGTCAACAAGCCGCGCGGCGTCAAGCCGCGTCATGTGCGCGAGCAGCTGGAGCGCGAGCGTGCCGAGGCTGAGCGCGCCGAGCGCGAACGGGCTCAGGGCGGTCAGGCCGAGGAGTAGGTCGAGGACCCGGAGGCGGTCCGGATGCGCCAGATTTCAAGGGCGTGCATCCTTTGGGGTGCTCGCCCTTTTTCGTGTGCGCCGGTTCTAGTATCCCAAGGGGATGCCAAGTTGGTATTGCGCCTGCTCGAGGTCGAGGACCCAGGTGCCGTCTTCAAAGGCCAGCTGGAACCCGAGGAAGGATTCGGAGTCCATTTCGGCGTTCTCGATTGCTTCGGCGAACAGCTCGCGCACATGCGCCTGCTTGTTCTCGGTGAGGGGTCGCTTGGCTCCCGCCTCGCCAGTGTCCAGCTCGCTCATATAGCTGTAGACGCTCTGCCGCAGCGTGGCGCGCATGTCGAGGAGGTCGGGTCCCCAGGTGTAGAGGTACAGGCTCGCGGTGCCCTCGTCGGTGTGTGCGTAGCAGGAGTCGATCCGGTAGCTGAAATTGGAGAGCGCCCAATCCGCATAGGCGTTCGCATCGATGCCAAGTTCCTCGCAGGTGTAGCCGGTGGTTTCCATCATGCTCTGGTTAAGGCCATCGATGACCGCCGTGCGTTCGGGGCTCTGCTCGCTGGCGATGGCCTGCAGGTAGGCCTCGCAAATCTGCACGCAGGTGCGTTCGTCGTCATCCAGGGAGTCCATGTCGATTCCGGGGCTCGGGTCGTGGCCGTCGTACGAGGGCGCTTCCGGCTCGATGAGTTCGGGGGAGCCTGTCCCGGATGTCAGGTCCGAGAAGAGGTCGCCTATGCCGTAGAGCAAGGCGGGCAGCACGTTCGCCAAGACGACGAAGATGACGATCACCCGTAGGGTCTTGCCCAGCGTTGAAGGTCCCCGCTTGTCTTTGGGTGCGGCTTTGACGGCCCGTCGAGCGGCGTTGCGCTCCGCCTGTACCTGCCGCTTTCTCTCGCGTGCTTCGGAGAGGCCGGGGGACTGTTCGCGCCGGGAGTGATCGGCGGTGTCGTCTGCGGAGGGGGCCTCGTAATCGTCGCGCGTCTTGGTGGGGCCGTCGTAGGGGCTCCCGTCAAGGATACAGGTCTCCGGTTCGATGCCGTTGAACAGCCCGCCGAAAACGCCCGGTTCGTCCCATGGGAGGGTCGGTTCACCGGCGGTGAACGGATCGACCTGGGCGTCGTGCTCTTTGCGTCGTGCCATGGGTGCCTCCCATATTCTTCACGGTGCCGGGGCTCCGCGCGTCTGGGGCGATGGAGTTTGCGGGCCTCGTGCGCGCGGGTGTATCGGCACAGTATATCTTGCGTTCTCGCCGCTTCGCGGCCACTGACCGTTTGCGGGAAACAGGCGGTATCTCGCGGCGGGTTGAACGGCAAGTGGGTATGATGCATCCAACGAAAACCACGTTCTAAGGACCGAACATGTTCTTCCTCTTCGATCTTGTGGGCGGCCTCTTTGGCTTGGCGATCATCTTCGTGATCGTTGGCCTGGTTACGGGCAACCTGTTCTTCGTGGTCAAGCAGCAGCATGCGGTGATCATCGAACGTCTGGGAAAGTTCCATCGCATCGTGGGCGCCGGCTTTCACGTCAAGATCCCCTTCATCGACCGCAAGGCCGCAACGGTGAGCCTGCGCACCATGAAGAACGGCTTCGATATCGACGTGAAGACGCAGGACAACGTGACCATCGGCCTGGAGGTCTCGGCCCAGTATCACGTGAGCTACGAGATGGGCACGCAGCCTTCCGAGTCCGGCGTGTACAAGAGCTACTACATGCTCCAGCAGCCCGTGGCGCAGATGCGCGACTTCATCACCGACGCCCTGCGCTCTTCGATTCCCGTCTACACCCTCGACGAGGTCTTTGCCAAGAAGGACGATATCGCCAAGGACGTGAACGCCACCGTGTCCGAGCAGATGGATGCCTACGGTTTCACCTTGGTGAGTACGTTGATCACCAAGATCGCGCTACCCGCCGAGGTCGAGGACTCCATGAACCAGATCAACGCCGCGCAGCGCACCAAGGCTGCCGCGCAGGACCTCGCCGAGGCCGATCGCATCCGCCGCGTCACCGAGGCGCGCGCTGAGGCCGAGGCCATGGAGAAGGCCGGTGAGGGCATTGCCAACCAGCGCAAGGCCATCGCCATTGGCATCAAGGATTCGCTCGAGACCATCCAGGAGACGGGCGTGGGCAATGCCGAGGCCAACCAGCTGTTCATGTTCACCCAGTGGACGGAGATGATGAACGAGTTCGCCAAGAGCGGTCGTGCGAGCACCGTGGTGCTGCCCACCGATTTTACGCAGAGCGCTGGCATGTTCGAGCAGATGCTCGCTGCGAGCCAGGCGGTCGACGCCGCGCCCGTGCCTCAGGCGCCCCCGGTCCCGCCGGTGAACTCGCGCCTGGACGTGTAAACTGGGTATATAGCAACCGAAATGCAACGAGGGGGCCGCGGGAAACGGCCCCCTCTCCTGAGGAGAGGGGAAGCGATGAGCAGCTCGAGAAAGATGTTGAAGATTATCGCCATGGTGTCCGCTATCACGGGCCTTGCCATGCTGACGTTTGGCCTGGCTGTTGCCGGTGCGGGTCTGTTTGGCGGCACCGCGATTTCGGGTACGGACGGGGCGTCCCTGTACATGGGCGTTTCCGGCGTGTCGGGCCTGTGCTTTGTGGTGATGGGCCTCATGGGCATGCGCGCGTCGAACGTGCCGTCGCGTAGCGGCACCGCGGTCGCGACCTCGCTCGGCTGCCTTGCGGTCACTGCCGTGGCGGTGCTGTTCTGGTCGTGGCAGGGCTTTGTGAAGATCGACGTGCCGAACGCGATCCTGCTGGTTGTGGGCGCGGTTGAGGCACTCGCCGTCCTGATGCTCGCGCGCAAGGTCAAGAAGGAGCACGCTACCTGGCACTAGTCGCACTTGGGGTTATCCCGTTCGTTCGGGTGCGATCCTTGGACGCCTCCGGCTTGGGTGCGGCTCCTGCCGGCCCCCGCGGGGTGCGGCGTCTGCCTGCCCCCCCGCAGGGTGCGTGAACTTATGAACGATTTTGATGACAGAAAATGGAGCTTGTGAACGATTCGTTCACAAGCTCCATTTTTGTACGCATATCTACCTGCGGAAACAATATCGCCAAAATGAACAGTAGAGGGTTAATCGTTCATATCCTATCTTTGCCTATTTCCTATGCACCCGACTCGCGCGTTCAATGCGTCCGCGCGACCTGCCCGCCCGCACCGGGTCTGCACCAGGCCCGCCTGCGCGCTGCCCGCCCGCGCGCACCAGATCCGCGCGCTATCGGCTTGCCCGCGCTGGGCGCACGAACGCCCTCTTCCAGCGGAATTTGAGAGCCCGTGCGAACGGGCGCTCAAAGACGGGCGCGGCGCACACGAGCGTGACCGCGACTGTTACGGCGGTGACCGCAAGCGCGCCGGGCACCGCCTCGGCCATCCATGGGAAGTCGTAGAGCGGCGTGTGGAAGGTGAGCCATGCGCGGATTAGGCGATGCAGCACGTAGACTTGAAGCGTACGGCGACCGAGGGTGGTGAGCGCGCCTCGATGCTCGGGCGCCAGGCGGATCAGGGCGACGGAGAACAGCGCGCCTATTCCGAGCGCGGTGAGCTTTTGCAGCACTCCCATAAGAAGGCCATGCTCATAAGGGTTGTCACCATAGACCATGGGAAAGAACCACTCGTGCGCATCGGGGTCGATCACGCGTATGGCGGCAATCGCGAGAGCGATCGCAACTGCGCACGCTGCTCCTCGCCAGTTGCGAATGCGCAGGATGTCCTGCGGTTTTAGGTAGTACCCGAGCGCGAAGTACGGCAAAAACGCGATGGTTCGGCTGATGGCGAGCAAGCCGCTCGAGAGATCGACCATGCCCCACAGCACCGACACAGCGAGAGCGAGTGCCAGGCCTCGTTGGGGGCCCAGATGCGAGAGCGCCGGGGTCAGTGCGTACCAACATGCCATGGAGACCAGATACCACGGCGCTGACGTGAACGAGAGGATGCGCGCGGGCGTGAGCGCTGCGCCGTTGACGAGCGCGAGCGCTATCTGGAAGCCAAAGCCGAGAACGAGAAAACTCAAAATGCGGTCGACGTTGAGCTTGCCTCCACGGTACGCGCCCTTTGCGAACAGGCCGGACATGAACACAAATAACGGCATGTGGAATAGGTAGATGATGTCGAAGACTGCGCTGAGGACGGGATTCTCGTTGTGGATGGGGTGCGCTATGTGGCCGAGGACCACCAGGATGATGAGGATACCCTTGATGTTGTCGAACAGGGCGATTCTTTCGCCCCCGCGTTTTTCCACGCCCAACCCCTTTCGTTGCGCACGAAGCTCTCATGCTAACAAGACGGAAGCGCCTGCATCGTTGCCGTAAGATATCTGCATATATGACGTAAGCGGTCGGGCTCGTCGCATGCGGTCCGTCCTTGGGCGAGAGGGGCTTTTGTGAACCTGGATACAGTGAAGGTCGGCTTCATCGGATTTGGCAATATGGCGAGCGCCATGGCGGATGGCTGGATTGCCAGCGGTGCGGTTTTGGCGGAGAACATGTTCGCCTGCGCCGGCCGTTTCGATGCGCTCAAGAGTCGCTGCGAGGAGCGCGGTATGCACGCGTTCGAGGATGCGGCCGCAGTGATCGAGGCCGTCGACGTGGTGGTCGTTGCGGTTAAGCCCTACATGATCGAGCGCGTGCTGGGCCCGGTGGCGCAGCTCCTTGCAGACAAGGTGGTGCTTTCGGTCGCCGCCGGCTGGGACTGCGAGGCATATGAGCGCGTCATCCCGGGGACGCGCCACCTCTCGACGGTGCCCAACACGCCGGTCGCCATCAACGAGGGCGTGATCGCCTGTGAGAAGGCCTCCACGCTCACCGATGCCGACCATGAGCTCGTCTTCGCCCTGCTCGAGCTTCTCGGCTCCCCGATCGAGGTCGAGACCCGTCTGCTTTCCGTGGCGGGCACGGTGGGCGGCTGCTCCCCGGCGTTCGTGGCGATGGTCATCGAGGCCCTGGCGGATGCGGCGGTGAAGCACGGGATCCCGCGTGCGACGGCGTACCCCATGGTGAGCCAGATGATGGTGGGAACTGCGAAGCTGCAGCTCTCGACGGGCATGCACCCTGGCGCGATGAAGGACGCCGTGTGCTCTCCCGGTGGAACCACGATTCGCGGCGTCGCCGAGCTCGAGGCCGCCGGCATGCGATCGGCGTTCATCCGGGCCATTGACGCGATCGAGGGTTAGCGAGACCCGCCTGTAGGGCATTCGCCCGCCTCTCGCCTCCTCGGGGGCTGGGTTTTCTCAAGATGAAACACGGGCGAAATAATGTTGACTCCAGTTTGATAAAGCGTAATACTGCAACCGTCCACTTTAGTAGACGGGAGCGCATCCCGCGCGAACGTCGGAATCACAAAGGGTTTTAAAGTCATGCGTCATCTTTGCCTAAACATTCTCAGCATTATTAGCTAGCACGGGTTGGCAAGATGTGCCGCCCGTGCGTTCACGGGCGGCTGATAGCTGATGGGGCCGTCGTATTGTATCGACGGCCCCCATTTTTTTCTGACTTTGACACTCAAGAGGGGGAGGAACTATGAACGGAGTCGTATTGATGGTGGTTGCCGCGGCAGTTTTGGCTGCGGGTTACCTGGGTTACGGAAGGTGGCTCGCGAGTAAATGGGGCGTCGACCGAGAGGCCCTCACGCCGGCGTGCCGCATGGAGGATGGCAAGAACTTCTCGCCGGCGTCCGCCTTCACCGTCTTCTCGCACCAGTTCAGCTCGATCTGCGGCGCGGGCCCCGTCACGGGCACCATCGTCGCCATGGCGTTCGGTTGGCTTCCGGTCGTACTGTGGGTTCTCGTGGGCGGCATCTTCTTTGGCGCGGTGCACGATTTCGGCGCGCTGTACGCCTCGATGAAGAACAACGGCAAGTCCCTCGCCCAGCTCATCGAGAAGTACATCGGCCGCACGGGGCGTCGTCTGTTCCTGCTGTTCTGCTGGTTGTTTTGCCTGATCGTGATCGCGGCGTTCACCTCCATGGTCGCCGGCACCTTCAAGTTCACGCCTGATGCCGCGGGCGCGGTCGATTTTGCCAAGTCCTATGCCGCCGGCTGCGCGGGCACGATCTCGATCCTGTTCACCTTCGTCGCCATGGCTTTCGGTTGGGCCTGTCGCAAGTTCAACCTCACGGGCGCCAAGCAGTTCGCCACGGGCGTCGTCCTCATGGTCGCCATGTTTGCTGTTGGCATGCAGTTCCCCGTCTACCTCGACCTTAATGGTTGGATCGCGGTCGTCATGGTGTACCTGGTGTTTGCCGGTGCCATGCCTATCCAGACCCTCAAGCAGCCGCGCGACTACCTGACTTCCATCATGATGATCGTCATGATCGTGTGCGCCGTCCTCGGCATCGTGGTGCTCGGCGCCAAGGGCCAGGCCACCATCACCGCCCCGGTGTTCACGGGCTTCACCTCCGCCTCCGGCATGATGTTCCCGGTCCTGTTCGTCTCCGTCGCTTGCGGTGCGCTTTCCGGCTTCCATAGCCTGGTGTCCTCGGGCACGTCCTCCAAGATGGTCGAGAACGAGGCCGATGCGGTGAAGGTCGGTTACGGCGCTATGGTCGTGGAGTCCTTCGTGGGCATCCTTGCCATCATCATCGCCGGCATCATGTTCTCCGATATGAACACTGCCGGCACGGGTGCCCTCAACGGCGGCGTTGCCTCCACCCCGTTCGCGATCTTTGCCACCGGCATCGCCCGCGGTATGCAGGCGTTCGGCATCGACGGCACCGTGGCCACGGTGTTCATGACCATGAACGTCTCCGCCCTCGCCCTGACCTCCCTCGACGCGGTCGCCCGCATCGGCCGCACCTCCTTCTCCGAGTTCTTCGCCGCGAGCAACGACGCTCTGGCCGTTGAGAGCGAGAAGGCCGGCGCCATGAAGGTCCTCGGAAACCCCTGGTTCGCCACCGTGGTGACCCTGCTGCCCGGCTTGGCCCTCACCTTTGGCGGTTACCTCAACATCTGGCCGCTCTTCGGCGCCTCCAACCAGCTGCTCGGAGGCATGACCATGATCACCTTGGCCGTGTTCTGCAAGTGCACCGGTCGTCGTGGCCTGATGCTCTACGTGCCCGTTGCGTTCCTGCTCGTGTGCACCTTCACCTCGCTCGGCATGAGCATCGCCGGCTGCGTGACGGCGCTGCAGACGGGTGGCATGGCCGTTATGGCCACCTCTGGCCTGCAGCTCGTGTTCGCCGTGCTCTTGGTTGCGCTCGGCCTGATCGTCACCGGCAACTGCCTGAAGGAGCTGCGCGGCAAGGAGTTCGGCTCCATGCCCGACGAGGAGCCCGAGTGGTCCGAGATGGGCGCCCGCGACTACCGAGCCGGTAAGTTCTCCGGCAAGGGAGAGGTTCCCGAGGGCGTGGCCGTTGAGGCGTAAAGTCGCTTGACGGGGGCTTCCCGCGCGCGGAAGTTCGCATCATGACGGGTCGGTTGCAGTTGCGGTCGACCCGTTTTGTCTTGTCGGAGACATTGCCGCGGTGTGAAGCGGGTGTCCGCCGCGATACGCTCGCCGCGCCCGCTGGGTATAATGGTTCAACATCGAATTGACTCGACTTGGACCGACGGTCCTACTAAGGAGTAATCATGGGCAAGGGTATGAGTTTTGTCGCTGGCGTTGCCGTGGGCGCTGCCGCGGGTGCCGTCCTGGGCGTCATGTTCGCCCCGCGCTCCGGTTCCGAGACCCGCGCCATGGCCGCCGATATGGCCAACGACGCCTGGGATTCCGCGCGCGATATGTATGAGCAGGGCGTCGATCAGGCCCGTTCCGCCATGGGCGACTTCGGCCCCACCATGGACGCCGCGACCGACGAGCTGCGCGCCAAGGTCGACCTCGCTCGTGAGCGCATGGACCAGCTGCGCGAGCAGCTCAATGTTGCTGTCGCCTCCGGCACCGTGACCCCTGCCGCCGACGTGGTGGTGGAGACGGTCGCTCCCGAGGCCCCGCTCGACCCCGTCCAGGCTTAAGCGCCCATTCGCCACGCATATGCTGGCAGGTGATTTCGCGGGAATGAAGCTGTACAGGCTTCCCGCGCAGGACAAGAAACTCAAAAAAGACGGAACGCCGCGCGATCCCAAAAAGATCGGCAAGTTCCACTGCCCGGTGTTCACGTCGGACGGGACGCAAGTCGTGGGCTTCATGCTCAAGATGCCCGACATCGCGGGCATGATCAAGCAGCCCGACCGCTTCGTCGCCTACGACGCAATCGCCGCCGGTGCCGAGGAGATCGTCGTCAAGGAGGATCGCGCCGCGTTCGACACTGCGGCAGCCAAGCGCTTGGGCATTGATCTGGACGCGTGTCTCATCTGGACGGGAATGGATGTGCGCACCGTTTCGGGGGAACGCGTGGGCTACTGCGCCGACGCCGACTTCAACCTCCGCACCGGAAAGGTCAACGCTTTTATCCTCACCGAGGGTGGGGCCTCCAACGCGCTCGTCGGCCATAGGGAGATGCCCGCGAGCATGCTCAAGGGCTACCGCGACGGCGCGATGATCGTCGAAGACGCTGCGGCGAATCTCGAGTTCTCGGGCGGCGCCGCAGCCAAGGCGGCCGAGGCGAGCGTAAAGGTTGCCGCAAAGGCGTCTGAGGTGACCGCCAAGGCCAAGGTCCAGGCAAAGAAGGGCGCCGCCGTCATCGACGAGAAGGGCTCAAAGGCCCTCGATAAGGGCAGTCGCGCCTTGGGCAAGCAGCTCGGAAAGACGAAGGGCATGTTCGGCGCCTTCGTGAGCGAGTACAAAAAGGCCGCGGGGACCCCCGCCAAGGGATCGGGGAAGAAGTCCTAACCGCCGCCGTTGCGCGTATATGACATTCGACGGACGGGAGAACCATTGCCTAACTACACCACCTCCTATTCCACCAAGAACAAGCCTCGCTATCGCAAGAACACGAACGGGCGCCTCTCCGGCGCCCGTAAACCGCCGCGTCGTCGTGACGCACAGTACCTGCGTCGGACGCAGGGCTTTGGCGGGCGTCGTCGCTCCGGCCACGGCTATGGTGGAAATGACCGCCGCCCTTACGCGATCATCGTGGTGGGCTGTGCTTTTCTGCTCTTTGTGGCGAGCATCGTGTGGTACGCAAATCGCAGCGTCGAGATAACGCTGAACGGCGAGGCCGCAAAGGTCCGCATCAATTCCTCCATCGAGCGCGTCATCCGCGAGAAGGAGCTCGAGCCGCGCCCGGGCAATTTGCTCGCCGTCGACGACTCTGTTCTTGAGAAAGGCGGCGGCACCTCCTGCACCGTCGAGCTGAATGGCAAGGCCATCGACAACGATCGCCTGGGCGAGGTCGAGCTTACGGGCGGCGAGAAGCTCGAGGTCGATGACGGCAAGGACATCTACGAGAAGCATGACGTCGAGGCGACCGTCATCGAGCCCACGCTCACCATCGACGGGACGGGTGCGCTGCGTTTCGTGCAGACATGGGGCGTGCCCGGTCGTTCCGAGGTCTGGACCGGAAAAAAGACCGGCATCGTGGCCGATAGGGGCGTTGTCGAGGATGTGGTGAACGCCGAGGTGACCTGCACCACGATCACGCCGGACACTAAGGGGAAGAAGTACATCGCTCTGACATTCGACGAGGGCCCCAGCTCGCGTACATCCGAGATATTGGACATCCTCAAAGAGAAAGATGCCAAGGCGACGTTCTTCGTCTCCGGCGATAAAGTGGCCGCGGCGCCCGCTGCGGTCAAGGCGATCGCCGAGTCGGGCAATGAGCTTGGCACCAATGCGTATTCCGACGTCAACCTGGGCGAGCTTTCTGCCTCCGACCTGCGCTCGCAGCTTTCCGACAGCTTTGCCGCCGTGAAGAAGGCGGGCGGCGGAAAGGTCTCGCTCGTGCGCCCGCCGTTCGGAGAGTTCTCCGAGCAGAACTGGGCCGATGCCATGGATATGGTGAGCGCGGTCGTTTCCTGGAACGTCGACTCGGGCGACTGGCTGCTGCCGGGCGCCGCGACTGTTACCGACACCGTGGTCGGCTCCGTTCGCAACGGCAGTATCGTCCTGCTCACCGACAACGAGACAACCTGCGCCCAAACCGTGGAGGCGCTGCCGCAGATCATCGACCGTCTTCAGGCCGAAGGATACGAGTTCGTCACCCTGTCCGAGATGATCGCCACCGATGACGACCTCAAGGACCTGGTGGACCTCTCAAAGGTGAGGATGCCCAAGAAGGCGAGCCTGCCCGTGGTGCAGAAGGACTCCGAGCAGGGTGAGTGATCGTTTGGGAGCTTCCTCGAGCCCGGTTTGTTCGAGGTCCCGCTGCCTATGGGCGAGGTGTGCCCTACGAGGTGCGTTTACCATCTGCTGATAATGGACGTGCCGTCACAAGCGGGCGGCATGGTATAGTAAATGCGGCTGTGCCCACGGGGCCGGCCGCATATTTTTTGCAGTTTGAGGGTCACGAGAAAGGCCTGAGGTGAAACCTAAACCCCGACCACACAGTCGCTGACCCCTGCGAGTGACTCCTTCGCGCACAGCGCGGCAGATGAGCGCCCGCCGGGGTGCATCTGCATATTGAAGGAGCACTATGAACTACTTTTCCGAAATGCTCAGACTCCCGGTCGTGGATGCGGCTGGCGAGAAAATCGGTGTCGTGAACGACTTGGGCATCGCCACGGGCGAGGTCTTTCCCCGTGTCACCGCGCTGGCCTTCCAGGGCCCGGGCAAGACGCCCTTCATGATCTCGTGGCGCAAGTACGTCGAGCGCTTTGACGAGGACGGCGTGTACCTCAAGTATCCCGCCACCGACATCCGCTTCTCCTACCTCCAGCCCGACGAGGTTCTCCTCGCGCGCGACATCATGAACAAGCAGATCGTCGACACGCAGGGCATGAAGGTCGTGCGAGTGAACGACATCAAGCTGTCGGCCACCGGCGACAACCAGCTGCGCCTGCTCGGCGCCGAGGTGGGCGCCCGAGGCCTTTTGCGCGCCATCCACCCGCTGTTCGAACGCGTGAGCGTGAAGGTGGCGCAGATGCTCGGCAAGCCGCTCGCCGAGGACATCATCGCCTGGTCCTATATGGACCTGCTCGAACGTTCCACCAAGCAGATCAAGCTCTCCGTTTCGCACAAGACCCTCTCCGAGCTCCATCCTGCCGACATCGCCGACATCATCGAGCAGCTCGATCCGCGCTTGCGCACGCAAGTGTTCGCCCAGCTCGACACCGAGCAGGCGGCCGAGGCCATTACCGAGCTCGACGACGATGAGCTCATGACCGAGATGCTCGAGGGCCTGTCCGACCGCGAGGCGTCTACGATGCTCGCCACGATGGACCCCGATGACGCTGCGGCGCTCATCGAGGAGCTCGATTACGAGAAGGCCGAGAAGCTCCTGCGCCTTATGGGCGTCAAGGAGGAGAAGGCCATTCGTAACCTGCTCGGATACGAGGAGGATACCGCCGGCCGTATCATGACCAACCAGTTCGTGGCGCTTCCCGCCACGGCCACGGTCCAGGATGCCATCGACGCCCTCCGCGGTCTCGACGAGGACTTCGAGAGCATCTATTACGTCTACACCACCGATGTCGAGGGTGCGCTGACGGGCGTGCTCTCCATGCGCTCACTCGTGGTGGCCGAGCACACCGACCGCCTCAAGGACTTGGCGTATCGCGATGTGGTGTGGGTTGCCCCGGACCTCGATCAGGAGCTCGTGGCCGACGAGATGACCAAGTACGACCTCGTCGCGATTCCCGTTTGCGATGAGAACCGCCATATCCTGGGCATCGTCACGGTCGACGACGCCCTCGACGTTATTGCCGAGGAGCACGCCGAGGACCTGCAGATCGCCGGTGTCTCCGTGAGCGAGAACAACGCGGGCGAGTCTACGCACGCGTTCTCCTGGTTCGCCCAGCGTCAGTACTGGGTCCTGGTGTGGGCTATCGCCGCCTGCGCCATCGCGGCCATCGTGGTGCCCGGGCTCAGCGGCATCGATACCAGCTACATGGGAATGGGTGAAGAGGGCGCTCGTCAGCTGGTGACCGGCTATGGCATGCTTGCCCTCATGCCGATCTCCATCATGCCCATCGTGCTTATGGCCTCGATGCGCATGGTCTCATTTGTGAAGAACAGCTACCTTGAGTACGATGAGCGCGACGACGAGCCCAAGCCCTATCTGGGGTTCTTCATCAAGACCACGCTCATCGGCCTGGTGCTTGCCGTGGTGGTGTACCTGTGCGGCGAGCTGATGGTGACGACGCTCTTTGCCGAATCGGTGACAGCCGAGGCCGCAACATACCTCGCGTGCTTCCGTAACGCGGGCGTCGTAATTGCGGGGACATACATGAGCGCCGTGATCTACTTCTACATTCTGTTCCGCAGCGACGAGAAGGACCAGAACATCTCCGGTACCTCGCTCACGTTCGCCGCGGTGTTGCTGTCTGCCCTTGCGTATACGTTTCTCGGCGCCATGCCGTTGCTGTAGGGTGATTGGATCATGGAGCAATCAACCAAAAAGAAGCTGACCGTCGCGGCCGTGTTGGGCGCCATGGGCCCCGGCTTGCTCGCCGCGCTTTCCGGCAACGACGCCGGTGGTATCGCAACCTATTCGAGCGCGGGCGCGAGCTACGGTTACGCCACGCTGTGGATGCTTCCCGTGATGGCGCTGCTGCTCATCGTGGTGCAGGAGACGGCGGCCCGTTGCGGCTGCGTTACGGGCAAGGGCTTCGCCTCGCTGATTCGCGAGAAGTTCGGCGTGCGTAAGACGGCGCTCGCCATGGTGGCGCTCCTCATCGCCAACACCGCGGTGACCATCTCCGAGTTCGCGGGCATTGCGAGCGGCCTTGCGCTGTTCGGCATTCCCAAGACGGTGTCGGTGCCGCTTATGGGCCTGCTCATCTGGCTGCTCACCATGAGTGGCAGTTTCCGCAGGATCGAGAAGATCCTGCTGCTCGTGAGCTGTGTCTTCGTGACCTATGTGGTCGCTGCGTTTTTGGCCGGCCCCAACTGGGGCGAGGTGGCGCTCTCCACGGTGACGCCGCATCTCATTCCCGAACCGAGCTACGTCTCACTGCTCGTGGCCACGATCGGTACCACCATCGCGCCGTGGATGATCTTCCTGGCGCAGAACAACGTGGTCGATAAGAACGCGGACGAGTCCGATATCGTCCTGCAGCGCATCGACACCACCACCGGTTCCGTCATCGCCTGCGCCATCGCATGGTTCATCATCATCACGACCGGCGCGGTGCTGTATCCCGCCGGCATCGAGGTCGCCGACGCCGCCGACGCCGCTCTCGCGCTGGAGCCCATCGCCGGTGAGTTCGCCACGGTGCTGTTCGCTGCGGGTCTTGTCGCGGCGAGCTTCCTTGCCGCCTGCGTGCTTCCCGGCGTGACATCCTCCGCGGTTTGCGAGGCGTTCGGTTGGGAGCGCGGCGCCGACCGCAGCTGGAATGAGGCACCGGTGTACCGCGGCATCATCACGGTGATTATCGTGGCGTCTGCCGCGCTTGTGATCATGCCCGGCGTGGACCTATTCCAAATCATGATGAGCGCCCAGGTCATCAACGGCGTGTTGCTGCCCATCCTGCTTGTGTTCCTCGTTTTCATCGCCAGTGACAAGCACATCATGGGCCGCTTCAGGAATAGCCGTCTGTGGAACGTGCTCACCTGGGCGACCATCGTCCTCATCACGGTCCTCACCGTCGTGATGTTCGTCCTTCAGGCGTTGGGATACTAGCACGGAGGGAGCCTGCCGCGCGGGGCGCGGCTACTTCGATGGCATCTCAATCGGCTTCAGATCGAGCGTGCATGCCGTCTTCAGGCTGTCCAGGGTGCGCTGGGCAACCATGAGACGCTCGTCGTCACCATCTTCCAGGTGGACGGGCAGGTAGCGCGCGACCTGATCGTCGATGAGCTGAACGTATTCGGCCGCCCCGGCGTTTGAGAGGTGAATGCCGTCGCCGTCGAATAGATCGTTGCGGTTGGCGCTGTAGGCAAACCAATCGATGAGAATCACGTTGTCATAGCGCTTGGCCGCATCGGAGAGCACGCGGTTGTTCGGCTCGCACCAGGGGCGGGCGGCGCGATTGTTCACGAATGCCACGATGCGTTTGTCGCCGGCCAGCTCCATGAGCGTGTCGACATCCTGTGCGGAGAAGGGGCCGTTCGTACCCAGGGCAAATACGGCGATGCGCCCGGCAAGTCCCTGGTCGACGAGACCACGATACACATCGATGCCGGCGGTGAACTGACGGTTCATTGCGGCGTCGATGTGGCCGTGGGGGAACATCTGCGTGAAGGTCTCAACGGCGCGCAGCGAGACGGAGTCGCCGACCATCGTGATGTCGTAGGCGCCCTCGGGAATCGCGCTGCCAGGTTCGCTCGCACTGTCCTGAGCAGGCGCATCGGTGCTCGGCTTGTCGGCGCCGTTCGAGCCCTGCAGGAGGGCGGCGCCGTCCTCGCTCAGCGCGGAGGTGGCGGGGACGAACACGATGCCGCCAAGTGCCACGAGGCACGTGATGCCGGCGAGCGCCAGCGGGATCGCCTTCGCGCGAATCCAGGCGGGCATCGTTTCCTTGTCGCGCAGCTGTGCGAGGATGCGGCCTGCGGCCCCATGGCGAAACGGCGTCTCGATAAAGCGGTAGCACAGCTCAGAGACCCCAACCACGACGGCGACCTGGCAGATGTAGACCCACCAGGGCTTGGCGCTCACGTCGCTGGCCGGGTTCATAAGCAGGAGCAGCGGGTAATGCCACAGGTAGATGCCATAGGAGCGCTGTCCGAGCCAAACGAGGGGCTTAACCGAGAACAGCTTGGCCAGGCGGCTATGCGCCTGTGCGCACGCGGCGACGACCATCAGCGTGAATAGCGATGCGAGCAGGATGCCGCCGCGGTAGGGGAAGGCGGTGTAGCCGTTGCTGAAGACGATGAGCAGCAGCAGGCCGACAAGGCCGAGGGCTCCGAGCGCGTCGAGCGGGCCCGCGCCGAGATGCTTGGGCACCTCACGGTTGAGTTTGTTCGCGGCGTCCCGCCATGCCCCCTGTGCGACCTGCGTGAGCCGCGCGTTGGGGATAAACGCAAGCCAGGCGCCGAGAAGCAGGGAAAACGCGCGCGTGTCCGTTCCGTAGTAGATGCGGCTCGGATCGGCTCCGGGGTTGTAGAGGATCGCCATCTCGATGGCGGAGACCGCGGCGAGGGCGAGGGCGGCGTGTCCGATGCGGCGCTGCGGCTGGCCTGCACGCAGGGCGAACATGAGGGCCACGGGCCAAACGAGGTAGAACTGCATCTCGATGGCCAGGGACCAGAAGTGGGTGAGCGGCGAGGGGTCGCCCACGGCGTTGAAGTAGGACTGCTGGTTGAAGATCTGCCACCAGTTGTTGAGGAAGAGCGCCGAGGGGATGATGTCGGGTCGCATCTTGGTAAGCATGACATGGTTGAACAGCGTGCACAGCGCCGCGCTCGCCACAATGACCGTGACGACCGCCGGGATGAGTCGGCGTAGGCGACGCTGCCAGAATCCCTTGAGGTCGATGCGCCCCGTGCCTTCGTATTCGGAGAGCAGCAGGCGCGTGATCAGGTAACCCGAGAGGACGAAGAAGATCGTGACGCCCTGCATGCCGCCGGGTGCCAGGTTGGGGCTGAGATGGTAGAGCACGACGGCGGCGACGGCGAGCGTGCGGATCCCGTCGAGCGCCGGAATGTACGCCATGCGCCCGGGACGGGGTCCTTGTGCGCCCTCGTGCGCGGATGTCTCGGCGGAATGGGTGTGTTTGGATGACATGACCAAGGTGGAGTCTTTCTCATGAGTTCGTTTGCTGGTCTATCGCGATTCTAGCGCGTATCCGTGTGCGTGAATCGCATGCGCCGTGACTGTTCTGTAAGCGTGGCGGTCACGTTTGGCGGACGGGTCAAAACGCAAGCGCCCCGCTGGCCAAAGGGCTCGCGGGGCGCTGGTTCGGTCTGCTGGAGGTCGTTAGAACTTGACCTGCGGCACCTCGCGGGACGCCTCTGCGGCCTCGAAGCCCGAGCGCTGCTTGAACTGGAAGATGCCAGCGAAGATGTTGCCGGGGAACGTCTGGATGCCGTTGTTGTAGTTGAGCACGCAGTCGTTGTAGCTCTGACGGGCGTAGGAGATCTTGTTCTCGGTGTCCTCAAGCGAAGCCTGGAGCTGCGTGAAGTTGGCGTTGGCTTTGAGATCGGGGTAGGCTTCGGCAACCATGAGCAGCTGGCGCAGCGCCCCGGTGAGGGCGTTGTCCGCGGCCATCTTCTCCTCGGGAGTGGCGGCGGGGGTCGCGGCGGTGCGGGCCCGGGTCACGG
>ERZ834859.1301-NODE-1301-length-27966-cov-3.700118_pt1 | contig 27966 bp, 19 predicted proteins | sample MGYA00519947_ERZ834859 | MGnify/ENA primary metagenome ERZ834859 (study PRJEB31850, sample SAMEA3708763) | human gut metagenome | biome: human gut; feature: human-associated habitat; material: faeces | place: China | collected 2014 ...
CAGGAAATCGCTTGGCTTGGCGGCCTAGCGTCTCCAGAGTTTGGGGCGCACCCCCCTGTCCCCAATTGAGACATGGGCAGGGAGACCTAGGCGAACTGGCTCCGGTAGAGATCGGCGTAGGGACCGTTCTCCGCGAGCAGCTCCTCATGGGTGCCCTGCTCGATAATGGTGCCGGCGCGCATATGCAAGATCAGATCGGCGTCCACGATGGTACTCAGACGATGCGCGATCACAAAGCTGGTGCGCCCGTGCATGAGCGTCTCCATCGCCTGCACGATGTCGCGCTCCGTGCGTGTATCAACGCTCGACGTCGCCTCGTCCAAAATGAGGATTGCAGGGTCGCACAGAATCACGCGCGCGATGGTGAGCAGCTGACGCTGGCCCTGGCTAATGGTCTCAGCATCGTTTTCGATATGTGTGTCGTAGCCCTGCGGCATCGTGCGGACGAAGTGGTCCACATGCGCCATCTCGGCCGCACGCACGATTTCCTCGCGAGTGGCATCGGGGCGGCCATAGGCAATGTTCTCGGCGATCGTCCCGTCGAACAGCCATGCATCCTGCAGCACCATGCCAAAGTTCCCGCGCAGGTCCGGGCGAGCCATCGCATGGGTGTCCACGCCGTCGAGCTCGATCGAGCCCCCGCCGATTTCGTAAAAACGCATAAGCAGGTTGATGAGCGTGGTCTTGCCGGCGCCGGTGGCACCCACGATGGCGACCTTCTGCCCGGGTTTCACATGGAACGTCACGTCGCGCATAAGCGGCTTTTCCGGATTGTATCCAAAGCGCACGCGGTTAAAGTCAACGCGGCCTTCCACGGCGGTGGGAAGCTTCGCGGCAGCCTCGGACAGCGGGTCGGGCTCGATTTCCTCCTCGTCGAGAATGTCGAACACGCGCTCGACACTGGCAAGCGCGTTCTGCAGCGTGTTGATGGTGAAGGACAGCTGCGTGAGCGGCTCGGAAGCCTGGTGGATGTACTGGAAGAACGCCTGGAACACGCCGATGGTGATCTGGCCGCCCACGAGCATGCCACCCGCCACCACGGCGATCAGCACCTGGGCCAGGCGGATGATGAAGCGGATCAGCGGGCTGATGGCATTGGTGGCAAAGTCCGCGCGGCGGCTGGCGCGAGCGAGCTTGTCAGACAGCTCGTGCACCCTCTGCGAGCTCGAACCCTCGCGATTGAAGCTCTTGATGATGAGGCGCCCCGAGTAGGCCTCCTCCACCGTCGCGGTGAGCTCGCCCACATAACGCTGACGCTCGGCGGCGAGCTTGAGCGTCCACTTGGACACGCCCTTGGTGATGAGGGTCGACACAAAGGCGAACACCAAGAAGATCGCCGTGAGCAGCACACTGTAGCGAAGCATCATGTAGAGCGCGCCGATGATCGTGCCCACCGCGCTCATGAGCTTGAGCAGACCGGTCTGCAGCACCTCGGACATCTTGTCCAGGTCGTTCGTGGCACGGCTCACCACCTCACCGGGCTTGTGGCCGTCGTAGAACTTCAGCGGCAGGCGGCTGAGCTTCTCGGCGATGCTCCGGCGCAGCGAAAGGTTGAGCTTCTCGGCAAAGCCCGCCATGACGAAGCACTGCACGGAGTACAGAGCGCAGGCGCCCGTCCAAATGCCGAAGTAGATGGCGAGCTCGCGGCCGCCGGTCTCCCAGCCCACCGTGAAGGCGCGGCCCTCGGCAAAAGCGGCCTGGATATTGGCCCACAGCACGTCGATCACGCGCGCGCTGTACGCCGGCGCGGCAACATGGAAGCCCGTGTACACGAGGATGGCGGCGATCACCACGCCGAAGCGCCAGCGCTCGCCCGCCGCGGCGTGCCACAGACGGCGCACCGTCCCCCAGGTGTCTTTGGGGACCTCGAGCTCCTCCTCGGGCGTGCCGGAGGCATCGGCCATGGCCTGCGCGTCGTCAATGGCGCCCTGCTTGCGCTCTCGCTCGATGCGGGCGTTCTCGGAGAACAGCTCGTCGGAGCCGTCGTCGCGCTTCTTCTTATCCCACGCCATGCTACTCGCCTCCCTTCATCTGACTCTCCGCGATCTCGCGATACACCTCGCAGCCCTCCATGAGCTCCTCGTGCGTGCCCTTGCCCACAATGCGGCCATCCTTGAGCACGACGATCTGGTCGGCATGCAAGATGGTGTTGATGCGCTGGGCGATGATGAGCACGGCGGCGTTGCGCGTCTCGGGCTTGAGGGCGCGGCGCAGAGCCGCATCGGTCTTGAAGTCGAGGGCGGAGAAACTGTCATCGAAGATATAGAGGTCCGCGTGCTTCATGAGGGCACGGGCGATGGCCAGGCGCTGACGCTGGCCGCCGGAGAAATTCGTGCCGCCCTGGGCAACCGGGGCGTCCAGACGCTCGGGCAACCCCCACACAAAGTCGGATTGGGCCACATCGAGGGCGTGGCGCATCTCGGTCTCGGTCGCGCCGGCACGGCCATCGCGCAAGTTGCTGGCGATGGTGCCCGAGAACAACCAGGCCTTCTGCGGCACATAGGCGATGCGCTCGCGCAGGTCGTGCTGGGTCATGGAGCGCACGTCGGCGCCTGAAAAACGCACGGACCCTTCCGTGACGTCGTGCAGGCGCAGCAACATCTTGGCGATGGTGGACTTACCCGAACCGGTGGAGCCGATGATCGCGGTGGTCTGGCCGCGACGGCAGGAAAAATCGATATCGTGCAAGGTGTCCTCGTCCGCATCGGGGAAGCGGAAGGAGACATGGTCGAACGTGGCAACCGGGGCGGCATCGGGCCGGGAAGCATTGAAGGCTCCGTCCTCGTCCGTCACGGCAGCCTCGCCCGCCGTAACGACCTCGCCATTCGACCCCGGCGCCAGCGGCGCGGAGCCCGTGCCGTCGACGATGCTCGGCTTCTTCTCGATCACCTCGGCACAGCGCTGCAGGCACACGATGGCGCGCGGCACCATCAGCGCGACGAACTGCGCCATCATGATGTAGAACATGATGAGCATGGCATACTCGACCACCGCGGAGATGTTGCCGATCTCCATGGCATGTGCGCCCACGCGGTTGCCTCCGAGCCACATGAGCAGCACCTCGGCGATGTTCATAAGGCAAAAGCTGAAGCAGTCCACGCCCGCGAAGATCCAGTTCACCTTGATCGCCGCATCGGCGTAATCGGTGAACACGCGACCCATGCGGCCCTCCTCGTGGCGCTCTTTGCCAAAGGCGCGAATCACGCGGACACCGATGATGTTCTCGCGCAGGACCACGTTCATGCGGTCGATGAAGCCCTGCATCTTCTCGAAGATTGGGGCAGCGCGGCGCACCGCGATCACGGCGAACACCATGACCACAGAGACCACCGCGAGCATCATGGTGCCCACCTGCGCGTCAACGCGGAAGGACAGCACCGTGCCCATGACACAGATGATGGGCACCGGCAGCATGGCCTGGGTGGCGAGCATGACCGTCTGCTGGATGACGTTCACATCATTTAAGGTGCGGGTGATCATGGAGCCGGTTCCGAACTCCTCGAAGTCACCGCCCGAGTAGGCGAGCGAAGCATCGTACACGGCATTGCGGATATCGCGACCCACATAGGAGGCGAGGCGGGCGCACAGGTAATTGCCCAGCAGGGCGCCGCCGCTCGCACAGCAGCACGCAACGAGCATCTTAAGGCCCTGCCCGATGATGAAATCTGTGTTCCCGCTGGTCACACCCTGATTGATCATGCCGGCGAGCATGGTGGGGACATACAGCGTGCCAGCTACATCCAGCAGCAACGCTGCAAGCGTCGCCGCAACGAGGGCCTTATACGGTTTGATGGTTCGCAACAACAGTCTCATACGCACGTTCCCCTCCCGGCCGCCCCCACGGCCAGACATATGCACCTCAAGTCAATACCAAATCCTACCTGAACAACTGGGCGTCCCGGGTGGCGACAAACGTCTCAATTTGCGCCGGCTTGCCGATCGGAAGGGGCCGGGAGGCGGTGGTCCGGCGGGGCCGGCGGGGGCGGGGGGCAGCGGGCAGCGGGTGAAATGGTCGGGATTTGCCCGGCTGTCGTAGCGTGGCAAATCCCGACCACTTTCAGACGGCACCCGACCGAAAAACGGTCGGAAAATGCCAGGCTCCCACAGCGTGGCAGATCCCAACCGTTCTGGGAGGCCCAACGGGAGGAAGCCCACCAGAAAGAAAACCAACGGAAGGAAACCCAACAGAAGAAAGGGGCCGCCGGCGGCGACCCCTGCAGGTGCGATGAATTGTTCGCGTGGCGTGCGGCTACTCCTCCGCAGGCTCCTCCTCGACGAGCTCCTCAACGGACTCCTCGGCCTCAACGGGCTCGGTGCCGGGATACACCCAGCCTTCCTGGATGGACTCGAAGAAGGTGGCCTCATCGGTGAGGTCGTGCACGCTCTTGCCATCGAGCCAGGGCAGCTCGACCAGCTCGGGAAGGGTGGTGACAAGCTCGGAGCAATCGACGAAACGACCCTTTTCGTTCAGCTGCTCGCAGTCCTGCACGCGCCAGTACCCGTCCGTATGGGTGACGTAGTACTCATGCCCATCGACGTCCATGAACACGCGCGTCTTTGAGCGGAGGTAGGACAAAAGCCCTTCGAAATCCAGGGAGATCTCCTGATCAGCCTTCATTCCCATGATTGGCTCCTATCTGTCGGGCACCCGGAGCCCTTTGTCCGGGCGCATGCATAACCGATAGTTCCATCTTTCCCGCCTTATACCTATTTTTCGAGCAGAAGTTGGTAGACGGTTAGTTTGTTCGAGCAGCGGCATGCATGACGGCGCGCCTTTCCTGAATAATCCCCTTTATGGTCGAGATTTGCCACCCTGTCGCAGACCGGCAAATCACGACCGTTTTAGCCCGTTTTAACATGAAAAAATGGTCGGGAAATGCCAGGCTGTAGCAGCGCGGCAAATCCCGACCATTTCTCAACCAAACAGGACGACACGTTCGGCGTCAAGCGCCTCAACTCGCAACTGCCCCGCAGCTGGACCGGCGCAAATTGTCTCAATCAGTGCCTGTCCCCAATTGAACCGAGAGCGCTCTGCGCGATTGGCGCCGGCTCCAATTGAGCCCGCCCCACTTGAGCCCCCAATTGGGTCGTCAGCGGCGTCCTTGTTACCAAATCCCGAGAACGCTTTGCATGCCGAGGCTCACACAGGCAATGCCGATCCAGCAGCACAAGCCCATGAAGATCGGCTTGCCGCCCGTCTTCACCAGCTTCACGATGTCGGTGTTGAAGCCGATCGCGGCCATCGCCATCACGATGAAGAACTTCGACAGCGTCTTGATGGGCGCAGTCACCGCCACGGGAAGCGCGAACACGGTGGTGATGACGCTCGCCAACACAAAGAACAGGATGAAGAACGGGAAGATCTTCTTGATGTCAAACGTGCCTGCGGCAGCGCCGGCGCCCTCGCCCGCCTCGGCGGCACGCTTGGCCTGACGGACCTGCCAAAACGCGAGGAACAGCGTGATGGGGATAATGGCCAGCGTGCGGGTGAGCTTGACGATGGTGGCGTGATCAAGCGCATTGGAGCCCGGGTGCATGCCGTCCCAGGCAGCCGCGGCGGCGGTGACGGACGACGTGTCGTTCACGGCCGTGCCGGCGAACAGGCCAAAGCCCTCATTGCTCATGCCGAGCATGGCGCCGAGCGAGGGGAAAATCAGCGCAGCGATGATGTTGAAGAGGAAGATGACGCTGATGGCCTGGGCGATCTCCTCGTCGTCCGCATCGATGACCGGCGCAGTGGCGGCAATTGCGGAGCCGCCGCAGATCGAGGAGCCCACACCCACGAGCGTCGAGATCTTCTTGGGGATGTGCAGCGCGCGGCACAGCACGAACGAGATGACCAGCGACGTGGTGATGGTCGAGATGATGATGGGCAGGGAGCTAGCGCCTACCTTGGCGATTTCGCCCAAGTTGAGGCCGAAGCCCAGCAGGATCACCGCGTACTGCAGGATCTTCTTCGACGTGTACTTGATGCCCGCCGAGGTCGCCTCCACCACGTCGGCGCGGTGGCGAAGCACCAGGCCGAGCGCCATGCCGATGAGGATGGCGAAGACCGGCCCGCCGATGACCTCGAACTGCTTACCGAGCAGCCATGCCGGCACCGAGATGACCAATGCGAGCGCGACGCCACGCCACAGGTCCTTGAAATTCTTGAAGAGCTCCATGCATCCAACCTTTCTTCTTATCTACGCTCGCGACGGGGCCTTGGCCGCGCCCACTCCGGGGCGCGACCGCGCTCGCCCAAGGCACGGCCCATCCCGTTCGGATCGGGGCGCGGTCCGTCCCTGCGCCGCGTGCGATGATTGCCAAAATCATGGTACGACCTTTGGCTATAATGATTTCCATCGTATTGGTTATGCTTGCATCAGTATTTTTTATTACTGTTGCATCTCCTATCACTGCCGTATCGCGCGTTGGGACCACGGATGCTCGATTATCGCACGCACACCTTTTTAGAGGTCTACCGCCAGCGCAGCTTCACGCGCGCCGCGGAGAACCTGCTCATCACGCAACCCGCCGCATCTCAGCACATTCGCCAGATAGAAACCCATTACGGTTGCACGTTGTTCGTCAAAACGGGTCGCGGCATCGAACCGACCGCCGCCGCGGACCTGCTCTACCAGCGACTCCTCACCATGGAAAACGATGAGGCGCGGCTTGCCATCGAGGCTGGCGCCCTCGCCGCCGAGCCCTCGAACACCCGCGAGGCACCGCTCAGGCTCGGATGCACCAGGACCATCGCCGACTACACCGCACCCAGGCTCATGGCGGCGCACCTCTCGACGCACCCGCAGGCGGAAGTCGCGCTCCTGACGGGCAACACGCGCGAACTGGTGCGCTCGCTCGAGGAGGGAACGATTGACTTCGCCCTGGTAGAAGGGTTTTTTGATCGTCAGCGATTCGACTTCGAGACGCTTTCGCGCGAGCGCTATATCGCCGTGGCATCGCCGAAGGAGGCGAAGCGGTGCGCCTTTGACCAGCGACCACGGACAGACGAGGCCGGACGTGCGGCGGCGTCCGTGCGCGACCTCCTCGGCGAGCGCCTCATCCTGCGCGAAGCGGGATCCGGCACGCGCGAAATTCTCGAGAAGCACCTGGCCGCGCGCGACCTCGCCGTCACGGACTTCGCGGGGATCGTCGAGATCGAGAGCATCCCCACCATCAAGGCGTGCGTACGCGGCAGCGCAGGCATCACGTTCCTATATCGAGTCGCCGTGGAGGAGGAGCTCGCTCGGGGGGAGCTCGCGGACATCACGCCCGACGATTTTGCGATCGAGCATGACTTCTGCCTCATCTGGCAACGGGGAAGCCAGTATGCGCCGCGTTATCGTGCCCTCTGCGACGCATGGCGGACCCTGATGTAGCGCCTCGATTCGAAGGTGGGCGGCGACGGGCTGATGCGGGCGTCGGGTCGACGCCCGCATCGGGTTGAGGCCGAATCGCAGCTACTCGACGGTCACGCTCTTGGCGAGGTTACGCGGCTGATCGACATCGCAGCCGCGCAGAACGGCGACCTCGCGCGCGAGCAACTGCAACGGCACCGTCGCGGTGATGGGGCTCAAGGCGTCGCGCACCGGCGGCACATATATGACGTGATCGGCCACGCGCGTGATCTCCTCGTCGCCCTCTGTCGCCACCGCGATGATGCAAGCCCCGCGCGCCTCGCATTCCTTGAGGTTGCTCACGGTCTTATCGTACGTGGGGCTCTTGGTCGCCACAGCGATGACCGGGAAACCCTGCTCGATGAGGGCGATCGGCCCGTGTTTCATCTCGCCCGCCGCATACGCCTCTGCATGCAGGTAGCTGACCTCCTTGAGCTTGAGCGCCCCCTCGCAGGAAATGGCCGAACCCATACCGCGTCCCACGAAGAGCGCCGAGCGCGCCTCCCTGCACGCCAGGGCGGCCTCGTGAACCGCCGCCCGCTGCGTATCCAGGATGTGCTGGATCTGCTCGGCCGTATCGCCGAGCTCGCGAAAGAGCATGCGAATCTGCCCCGTTGTGAGCTTTCCCTTCGTCTGGGCAAGCAGCAGGGCGAGCAGCGTCAAACTCACCACCTGCCCCGTGAAGCTCTTGGTCGAGGCGACCGCGATCTCTTTGTTCGCCTTGGTGTAAATGACGCCATCGCTCTCGCGCGCCACGGGAGAACCGACCACGTTGGTGATGCCGAAGACCTTGGCTCCCTTGATGCGGGCATCGCGAATCGCCGCCAGGGTGTCCGCCGTCTCCCCAGACTGCGACACGGCAACCACCAGCGTGCTCGGCGTGATGATGGGGTTGCGGTATCTGAACTCGCTCGCCGCCTCGACCGCGCACGGGATGCGGGCCCAGCCCTCGATGAGGTTCTTCGCGATGAGGCCGGCATGGTAGCTCGTTCCACATGCGATCACGTACACGCGGTCGACCAGGCTGAGCTCCTCAGGCGTGAGGCCGAGCTCATCGATGTCGAGCTCGCCCGAGGAAGCCAGACGCCCCACCAGCGTGTCGCGGACCACGCGGGGCTGCTCGCAGATCTCCTTCATCATGAAATCCGGGTAGCCGCCCTTCTCGGCCGTATCGACATCCCAATCGACGTGCGTGACCGCGGGCTCGATGGCGCGACCTTGCGCATCGGTGTAGGTGATGCCCTCCGGCGAAAGACGGGCGAACTGGCCGTCCTCCAGCACCACGACGTCGCGCGTGGCATCGATGAGCGCGATGACATCCGATGCGACGTAGCTTCCCCGCTCCCCGCGGCCGACGACGATCGGGCTGTCCTTGCGCGCGACGGCGATCACACCCGGCTCATCGGCGCACACCGCCGCCAGCCCGTACGCGCCCACCACGTGCGTGCAGGCCTCGCGAACTGCGGCCATGAGATCGCCCGCGGTCTTCGCGGGGCCGCCGGCGCTATTCGGCGCCCCCTGATAGGCCTCCTCGATGAGATGCGCGAACACCTCGGTATCCGTCTCGCTCTTGAACACGTGCCCGCGCTCCTCCAGCGATGCGCGAAGCTCGGCGAAATTCTCGATGATGCCGTTGTGGACCACCGCGATGCGCCCGTCGCAGCTCACGTGGGGATGGGCGTTCTCCACCGTGGGGCGCCCGTGGGTCGCCCAGCGCGTATGGCCGATCCCGCACGTCGCGAGCCGTGCGACCGCACCGTGGCCCGGCGTTGCGAGCTCGTCCTCAAGACCGGCGACCTTGCCCGCGCAGCGGATGATGTCGAGCGTTGCACGGCCGTCCCGGGCGTCGGCGGCGCGTGCGGTATCCGCGGCGTCGGCGGCACACGGCGCTTCCACGAGGGCAAGGCCCGCGGAATCATATCCGCGATACTCGAGACGCTTGAGCCCTGCCACGAGAAGCTCCGCCGCAGCGTCAACTCCGGTGTATCCAACGATTCCGCACATAAGGAATCCCTTCGGTCGATGAACAACGGCGCCACATTTTAAAGCCGCGATGTTGCGATTCCGTAACAGTGGTATTGATTTTTTGAAACCACACATATCGGGATTGAAGCGATACAATTTAGGGTGATGCCGCACGTCTTTCAGGAGCAGGCCATGTCTCGCCGAACCACCGTCACTATCACCGACGTCGCCCGTGAGGCGGGGGTCGCGCTGGGCAGCGTCTCCAACGCGTTCAACCATCCCGACAAGATGCGCCCCGAGACGCTCAAACGCATCCGCGAGGCGGCCGATCGGCTCGGCTACGCGCCCAACCAGAGCGCGCGCATGCTCGCCGGCGGCAAAAACCGCCTGTTTGGGCTCATCCTTCCCAATCTCGATCACGGCGTCTCCCTACAGATCGCCAACGGCGCGAACGCCGAGGCGCGCAAGCACGGATACGGCCTGCTCATCGCCACCGCGCAGACGGACGAGGATGTCGCGCATCGCTACCGCGACTACTTTATTGGCACGCAGACGGCGGGCATCCTCATGCAGCCGCCCGCCAGCACGGACTGGCAGCCCCCCGTGCACCCGCCTCGCATCCCCCTCGCATTCCTCGATATCCAGTGTGACGTCCCGGGTCACTTCGTCGCTGCGGACAACTTCGCCCTCGGCGAACTCCTCGCACGCCACGCCTTCAAGAGCGGTGCCCGACGCGTCGCAATCATTGGCAAACCCTCGCTGAACCGCCTCGTCCTGCGCGTCAAGGGCATGAAGCACGCGCTCACGACCGAGTCCGACTGCGCGTTCGAGGTGGTGGAAGAGGGCGCCTGGAACTCCGCCCACGACGGCCTCGACCTCGGGCGGCAGCTGGCCGAACGTCCCGAGGACACGCGCCCGGACTTCATCATCGCCCTCACGGATACCCTTGCGACGGGCGCCATCTCGGGCGTCCGGGCGGCGGGCCTGCGCGTCCCGGGCGACATCCGCGTCGCCGGGTGCGACGGCAACCCCTTGGCGTGGACAGGCCCCGTGCCGCTCACCACAATCGCCCCCATCGGCTATGAGCTCGGTCGCCGCGGCGTGCGCCAGCTCATCGCTCAGATCGAGGAGGAACCCGAGCATGAGCCCGAGAACCATCAGGAGCTCGTGCGGCCCTTCCTCCTCGCGCGGGCGAGCACCGGCATGAACCGCTCTGACGACTTCGCCGACCCCGACATCGACATCAGCGGGTACCTGTAACACACTCAGTTTGACCCATCATAAATGCTGCCTCGAGCCGTTCAAAAGGCGTATCGCTGTGGTGATACGCGTCACGCGGGCACATCCCGCGGACGGAATGCGCGGCATGTGCAGCCCCGCATAGGCTGGGAGAGCACTGGGGCCCGAGCGCGCACGCACTCGGGCCCCACTTCACAGAGCACCTTTCTTTTTTTCCTATTTTTTCCTTTTTTTCCTTTTTGTCAATTACCAGGGATTCGATCACCGCTCGGCCTTGAAACGCCGGGGCGTACCGAGGGGATGAACATCCCGATCGCCATCGCGTGATGCAGTTCTGTTGGCGCTGCAATCAAGTTCTGCCGCAGTTTTTGCGCGATCCCGAAGTAGGCGAGAAATCGCCAACCTCATTACCCGCGGGTTTTCCGGCGCTCGGAAGCATCCTGCTCCTCAAGGCACCCAAAACTGCGGCAGAACTTAAAACCAGACTCCAAACGGGGGGGGGCTATACGCGGCGAGGCGCCGGTGAATCGTTCGCAGCGGCAATCGCGGCGGGCAATTCGTGCAGGGTCGGCAGGACCGCAATGCACATCTCCTCGATTTCGGGCGTGGGCGCCACGATATCGGGAATCATGAACACGTGGGCGCCCGAGGCGTGACCCGAACGCACTCCGTTGTGCGAATCCTCGATAACGGCGCAAAGCGCGGGATCGCAACCGAGACGCCTGGCAGATTCGACGAAGATGTCCGGAGCCGGCTTTCCGTTCTCGATTTCGTCGCCGCACGTTATGGAATCGAAGTACTTCAACATGTCAAAGCGCTCCAGGCGCGGCAACGCGCGCACGCGGGCGGTAGAGGTGGCAATGGCGAGCGGGAACCCTGCGGCCTTAAGGGCCTCGAGAACCTCGATGGCACCCGGCTTGAGCTCGAGATCGGTCTCAACAAACTTCAGGAACAGCTCAATGTGCAAATCGAACACGCGATTCGCCAAATCGGCGTCGCCACCCAGATACTCGGCCAACATCGCGCGGCATGACTGGGACGGACGGCCGATGAACGCCCGCACCAGGTCGTCCGGGATCTCGATGCCCATCTCATCCGCCGTCGCGGCCCACGCCTTCTGGCCCACGCGCTCGGAATCGACAAGCGTGCCGTCCATATCGAAAAGTATCGCCTGAATGGTTTTCATCCTTCTCTCCTTGATTCGTTCACCGAGGACACCGCAAACGTGTCGATGCTGTGCTCATCGAGCTGCCGGAACGCCAACGCAACCCTTTGAAATTATTGTACTGGGTCGATGGATGCGGCCACTCCTATGAGCACAAGGTTTGACATGACGATACCAATTTCCAATAACGCGAAAATGCAAGGGCTCATCGAGCTGCTCCGGTCATTCGGAAGTGTCGCCATAGGGTTCTCGGGCGGTGTTGACAGCACCTTCCTCGCGGCAGTCAGCATCCACGCGTTGCCGCCGGCCGATGTACACCTTATCCACCTGGACACGTCCTTCGTAGGCACTCCGGAGCGCGAGTCTTTCGAACGCGAACGGGTGAGGTTCGAGCACGCGGGGGCTCATGTGGTCGCCATCGAGACAGACCCGCTTGCGGACCCTGATGTTGCCGCAAACCCGGCAGACCGTTGCTACCACTGCAAGCGCCTGGGATTCCAGCGCATCGTGGACGCCGCATGCGAGCTCGGGGTGCGCGTCGTGCTCGAGGGAAGCAACGCCGATGACGCCGGAGACTATCGCCCCGGCACCCGTGCCGTGCGCGAGCTCGACGTGAGGTCGCCCCTTATGGAAACCGGCTGGTGCAAAGACGAGGAGCGCGAAGTCCTGCACGCCTGGGGATTCGACGTGTGGGACCTCCCCGCCGGCGCCTGCCTGGCGACCCGCATCCCCTGCGGCGAGGCGCTCACCGCCGAGAAGCTGCACACGGTCCGTATGTGCGAGGACTACCTGCACGGCCTCGGTCTGCGTCAAGTTCGCGTCCGCATTGATGGCGGTATGGCGCGCGTGAGCGTGGGAGCAGGCGAGAATGTGGGCGCCATCGTCGAAGCGGACGGTCACGCGGGCGCATGCTCCAACGCGAACGGCGAACCCAGCCGCCTCGCTCCCGCGGTCATACAGGAGCTCCAAGCGCGCGGCTGCACCAGCGTGGATCCTGTGGTGCACCTCTATCGCCACGGTGAGGGCAACGGGGCCGCCTCGTGCAAACGGCTTACCTGCGGCGCTTCCCGACCACGGCAGCGGCAATCAAAAGAAGACCAAGCACGCTGAGCGCAAGCGGGCCATGCACGTTCAGCAAATTGTCTCCTGTTTGAACGAGCAGGTCATCTGATCCAGCAGAAGCGCTGCCGCCATCTTCTTGTGCAGTAAAGATCCAGGCGATCGCATGCTTTGCGCCCTGGCTCTCGTTGCCGACGCTCGTGGGAACCGTCAGTGTGATGTGCAGCGTCGTCATCGCACTTGAGTCGTACACACCCAGGGGGATCGGCGTACCACCCTCTGCCGCAAGCTCCGCGAGCGTCCCGTACGTAATAATAGCTCCGGAACCATCTGCAACCTCGACGGACATGTCACCCAAGGCGGCCAACGCAGCGGCGTCGGCAGAGGGGCGCATACTCAACGTGGCACCTCGTTCAACGCGACGCACTGCCAGGTCAAACTCCTGGATAATCGTATCGCCCGGCATAACATCGCGAGCAACCGCAACTACATCCTGCTCCTGCAGGTTCTCGCCATACCACGCCTTTTGCGCACCGTCGTACACGACCGTCGGGCCACCAGCGCCAGGGACCGCACAGGCCGCAGAGGGCGATGCGAGAGAGAGTGCGCATGCGCAGATGGCAACCATTGTTGCAAACAACTTCTTCACCATGGCTCCCTCCCTAGTTCACCGGCACGAGAGCGCCATCGGCGCCCACTTTCAGGCCGCTTGCCGCCGACCACACCTTGTCAAAGCCCTCGCCCGTGGTCATGTTGGCCTGCAGGGCTTGGGTTGCGATATCAACGACCAGGCGCTTGCCCGTCTGCGCGCCAATCTGCTTCACCTGATCAATCAGGATCTGCGTTCTCTCCTTGGCCCCAACGGGAACGGACCAGTAGTAGCAACCATCGTTGCCTTTGATCCAACGCTCGCCCGTTTGCCCGGCGACCGCCTTGCCCCAAGTAATCGTGTAGTCCGTGTTCTCAAGGGGCGACTCCCAAAGCTGATTGCCCTGCCCGTCCTCCCAATAGATGGAGACGGTCGCGCGTATGTATGCCGGAGCCGTGCCGTTGTTGGTCACGCACACCTTCTCTTTCACGCTCGAGTTCTTGTCGAACGTCTCCTCGATGGATGGCACGATCTCGCCCCGAGTGAACGTGTTCAACACATTGTCCTGCGCCCCGAACCACGCCACCGCGCCACCGGCGCCGCACATCGCCAGTACGGCAACGGCAACAATCGCGGCACGCTTAAGGGGAAAGCCTCCGGCGCGGCCCACCGGAGCGGCCGAATGCAGCTCACTCGAATGAGCCCCGCTCGAATGTGAGCCGACCATGGCTCGTCGACTCACATCGGGCTCATCGACGGTGCGGAAGTGCGCACCCTTGGGCCTCTGCCCGGACCCTGCTCCCATGCGGTCCTTGTCACGGACATCGATCGCCATTAGCGCACACCCCCATTCTCAACCGGGTTCCTACCCATGCCGAACACGTTCTTGGCGCGGTCCTCGCCGTCCAGGTAGTCGCTGTTGGTCAGCACGTTGGTCACCTTGGCCGTGCCCTGGCTGCGCACCAAAACCACGTTGGCCGGGCGTTCGGCGTGCACCATGCCGTTTTCCAGGAACTCATACGTGGGACTGTAACGCCAACCCCAGCTGGTCTCCACCACCTTGTAGTAACCCCACGGCACGTTGAGCTTCGCCGTGGCTTTGGCGGCATTTTCGCCGCTCTTCTGGGCCGTCACCGTTACCGTCGCGCTTTTCGCGTCGGGCAGCACCTTGCCATCGGCCTGGCACTCCGTCACCTTGAAGGTGAACGTGGAGCCGGCGGCAGACGCCGGGGCCACCTTCTCGATCACGAGCTCGCCCGTGGTATCGAACTTGAATACGGCATTGCCCTCGCCCTGGCCGTCGGCACCCGTCAGCTTTCGGTCGAGCTGCTTCGCCTTCGCGAAGTCGAAGGTGTCATACAGGCCCACTGATATGCCGTTCACAGGCGCGCTGCGGCCCTGCTCGGCATCCGCATAATGGACCTGGTCTATATGAACGGTGAGCTTATTGCCCAGATACAGTGTGTCGGGCGCGAACGCGATCTTCACCGCAGGCTTAGCGTCGACGGCCTGGTCCGGCTTTTCCAGCGCGACGGGGTCTATCTGCCACACCAGGCTGGAAGCGGCATATGGCTTGCTGTCCTGATCGAGCGCGTTCAGGCGATGCGTCACCGGATACAGATGCATCTCGGTTGCGCTCGCATCCTTCATGCTCCGCACGATGGAGCTTTTGCAGAACGCATCCCAAGAAACGGTCTCCGTGTCGGACTTCTTCCACTCCCACTCCCCGAAGAGCTCCTTCACATCGCCCTGAGCGTCCTTTTTGGACAGATGGCCCTCCATGGACGCCGTCTGCTCGCCGCCGACGACCGTGGCCTCAACTTCAACCTTCTCCATGACGACATTGCCGTTTTCGTCGTATACCAGATTGCCGTTTTCGTCCTTCTTGGGCTGCTCGGTCATGACCTTTTGGACGAATGTCGACGTGTCAGCCGCATCGAACTCAAGCGTATCGGTGTTTTCCGTTGCGGGACCCGCACCATCCATATCGGGGAAGTGGTAGACCACCTTATACATTTGAGTCTTCTGGTAGACCGCGGTGTAGAGATTGCCGGCAAACATGTCCTTACCCGTCACACGGCTGCCCAACACTTGCTTTGCCCCTTCAGGGAGTTTGCCTTGGGCGTCAAGGTCTACGTCACCTTCATACCAGCCGATAAATTTATAGCCACTCACCTCGTCGGCAACCAACGAGACATATGCCTGCTTGCCCTGAGCGGTATCGGCGGTCTTAACCACGGCACGACGATGGCTATCGGGGTCTGTATGTTCGGCATCGATATTCGACTTCACCTGAACGTTCACGTTCGGGTCACCCTCGCCGCCTGTTGTGATCTCACGATACACCGGCCACAGCTCCATGGGGCGCTGGACTACGGTGTTTTCATCGACCATCAAAGTTGGGTCGGCTACATCGAACATGAGGTACTCGGCGCCACCCGCAGGGGGCTGCTCGCTCCAGCCAACCAGTGCCGCATTCTCCACTACGAACGTCGGCGCCGGGCCAGCACCCAGCGTGTCACCAGCATGCTTTTTTACAACCTCTGTTTGTCCTACGCTCGTGTGATACGTCACATCCAGCTCGGCATCGCGATTGGCCTCGTAGTTCGCCACGATCATGTACGGCTGGCCGGCCTTGATCGCATACTTGAGCGTCGCGTTGTTGTTGCCCACGGGGGTGCCGTCCGCCTGCACGGGCGCGCCCGCGGCGTCCGTTGCGCGGATAGTCGCGATAGCGGTTCCCTCGGGACTTTCGATGGTCCAGGAAACGAGCGAATACAGCTTCGCGGTTTCAGGGTCGACATCGGCCGTCACCGTAACAGTCTTGGTGCCGTCAGGGCTGATCGTAACGTTTTCCAGCGCGGGGTCAATCATGGGGTTGGCCGGATCGGCCAGCGTGGTGTCGCGCGTGATGTTGGTCGTGGTGTCGCAGCTGTAATCGGCATACACCGGATACAGCGTGGCGGGATGCTCGCACAGTTCGCGCCTGGTCACTATATACGGCGTGATGGCGTCGATGGAAACCTTGGCCGTGCGCGTTGCCTCGTCGTACACCGTTTCATACTCTGCCTGCGTCATAAGGCCCTCGGAAACCGCGGTCTTGTCAATCCAACCCACGAACACTGAGCCGGGGCGCTTCGCCTGCATCTCATCCTTGCTCGGATTGGCCTCGCTCAACGTGGTCAACTTGTCGTCCTTGGTGTTGCACTCCTTCGCGCTGATGGGAAGGCCCTTGCGCACCTGATAGCGATAGGTATAGGTCTTGTCTTCATTCATCAGCAGCGGTTGATAATGGTTCTCATACGCAGCAGTATTGGGGTCGTAATTCTCGTACTTCTCATGCGCGCGGGTCACGGTCTTGAGCGGTTGATCGCCGGTGATATCCATGAAATCGACCTCGGCGACTAGACGAGCCTCGATCCAGTATTCAATACCGGACCTCATGGTGCCGATGTTCCAGTCATACCAGACAGCGTTCGGATCATGCGGGACAACGTCGTAGTCCTGTCTGCTTTCACCCTGCTTCCTGTCATTAGAGATCCACGTTCCGCCCTGCATCCTAAATCCAGGCTGAGGCTTTGCCTTCAAGGTAAAGCCTCCATTGCTCGCCAAATGGCTCGTGTCCAGCTCCGCAGAGTTTGGGAAGTCCGTGTAAATGTCCATATTGTATGCTGCGCCACCGTCGTCCACATTATGGCCGTTCACCAGCGTATGAGATACAATGCCCGCGGCAAGCTGATTCGGCGCATGGTGCGCTGTGTCCTTAGTGCAGTTTCTGTAACCGTGCATTCTGTCCATCGTCCAGTGATGGTGCTTCCAGTTGTAGAAGTTGGGGCCGGGCTGATCGGCAAACGCGCCGAGATAAGGCTCCCAGGTCGTCGCGAACACGTACGGATCGTTATGGCCGTCATTCGCTTCATTCGGGTTCAGGGCGTAGTAATCCACGCGATATTCGAAACGCGCGATGTACGCATGCTTCTGTGTCAGATCGACATCGGCGGGAATGACGTACGTCGGATCGGCAGAAACCCTCAGCCCGTGCTTATAAGTTTTAGCTGTAACGGCCTTCTTCTCAAGCGTATTCTCGTCCGGATGCTTGTTCCACGTCTTCCAATCCTGCAGTTGCACGTTGTCCGTGGTCGAGGCGACCACGGGATTGCCAGCGTCGTCCAGCTCGACCTCGTACCAGCCGAGGAAGCGATAGCCATCGGGCAGCTCGCCCTCGGGCATCAGGATGCCGTCGGGGTTGTAACCTTGGATGGTCAACTTGTACTGGCCGTTATCGGACACGACCTTGCCCATCGCCACGTTTTCGCGGATGTTCGTATCGCCGCCGGCAATCAGCTCGTGCCCCTCCACGATCACGTTGACGTTCATGCCGAGCGAGGCATACACGGGATACAGGTCCATGGGGCGTTCGATGCTCTCGCCGCCCTCGAAGAACCGCCCGTTGGCCTTCATGTCGTTAAGCTCGGATGTGGTAACGTCCGGCCAGCCGCCGTTCGTGGCAGCGTTCTTCTGCGTGGTCCAACCCAGGAACTTCGCACCATCGTCCACGCCGTCACGCACTAAAGGCTCGGGAACCACGGGCAGCAGGTCCTGATGGTTGTACCAATCGTCTGACGTATCGCCGCTCGCGGCGCCCGTCAAATCGAGCACCTCGCCCTTCACGCCGTGGAACAGAACCTGGGCCTGGTAATAGGCAACGAACAGATCGTTGTTGGAGAAGCCCTCGTTGCGCTGATCGCCGGTGCCCGAATTCTTGGCGGTGTATACCAAGTTCAACTTGTCGGCATCGTTATTGAAAACCTGCTCGCCGTTGGGTGCGGGCGGCACCATGGGGTCGAAGAACGCGTGCTTGCCCTGCTGGATATGGTTGGGCGTCACGCCCTTGTTGCGGAACCACCCCTGGAAGCGGAAGCACTCGTTGGCATCGGAAGACACCATGGCCAGCGCCGGGTTGGCGGCGCGGTCGTTGTTCACCGCGGCCGTGAACGTGAGCTCCGTCTCGTTGGTGCTCACCGGCTGCACGACGAAGTTATACGGATCGGCGGTCTTCTGCTTCTTGCCCAACGTGGACTGCGAGACGGTCACATCGCCCGCGCCCGGGAAGTCCAACGTAGCGCGCACCGAGTCGCCATGCACGGGAATGCCCAGGTAATCGTCCATGATCCACTTGTTGATGTGGCCCTCGCCCTGGTTGTCGATGGTCGAATAGCGCAGCTCATCGCCCTCGAAGTCGTAACCCTCGCCCTCCCAGAACAGACGGTCGGCGTACTTCGCATCGTCGGCGATCGGGCCGTAGCCGAAGCCCTCGGCCGAGCTGCCGTCGCCGCGGTTTAGGCCCAGCCAATCGCCCAGCGAACGCACATAGCCCTGCGGATGCGGCTTGATGGCCTCGTCTTTACCCACGATGTCGTTGCGCTTGAAGTAGCAGTTGTACAGGCGCGTGTCCTCGTTCCAGTCACGCTCCACCAAGCCCGCCAGGTACACGTTACTCTGGATGATCGGGATCACGGCCACCGAGTTCCACTGGTAGCTCTCCATGTTGCCCGCATAATGACTGCGGATAACCTGGCTCGTGGTGCCGTTATCGCCATCGCTCTTTGAATGCGCGATGATGCCGCCCACGTAGCCGATGTTGCCGGCGCCCACACCCACGTAGTTGGCAACCCAGGTGTGCACCCACGCGGTGGAGAAGCAGTCCACCACGTCGACGTCCTTGGCGTAGCCCACCACGCCGCCGGCGTATACGCCTTGGCCCGACACGGCGCCCACGGCGACCTCGTAGCGGTTGTAGACCTCGGTTTGGTACAGGTAATGTCCGCCGGCGTCACGCGCATACACGTCGACGTTCGGGTCCTTGGTGCGGGCCTCGTAATACCTGACGGAGGGCAGCACGCGGCAGTATTCAATTTCGGAATTCTCCGCCGAACCAACGAGGGCTCCCAGATACAGACCCTCGCCACCCAGGCCGGAAACACCCACTACTGAGTTATTCACCGCACGGCCGCCCTGCACGGTGCAGTTGTACATATGCGATCCCGCACGCAGCTCGCCCGCGACAATGCCGCCCATGATGCCGGCGTTCGTAACCAGCGACACTGCATTGTTGGCCGGCGTAACCGAGATAGTGCAGTCTTCCATACGCACCGATTCGATGCGCGTGTTCCACGCCTGGCCCACCAGCACACCGCCGCGGAAATCGGCACCGATGTAACAATCGCGGAAGTGGATGTCGTGAATATAGGCGTCTTCGGCAAAGGAGAAGAGGCCCGTGTTCGCCTTGGGTTTCCAGAAATTGCGATGGTAGTCCAAGCCGATGATGTAGTGGCCCTTTCCGTCAAAACCGCCCTTGAACGGATGGTCCTTGTCGCCGAAGGTAAGCGAGCCGTACTGCTTCACGATTTCTTCGAGCTTGCCGCCGTCCTTGTCGAACTCGCCAAAATCGATATCGGCCGTCAGCTCGATGTTGCCCGTATAGGATGCCTCGCGCGACTTGCCGATCTCGTCCAGCAGCTCATCGACGGTGCCGACCTGAACCGTATGGCCGTCGGCGTTGTAGGCCCATGCCTGCTGCGGCACGGCCGCACATGCGGCCAACGCCACGGCGCACACCGCCAGCGCCCCTGAGCACGTTTTCGCGATGCCGGCGAGGGTGCCCGCCCATTTCTTGGCACCGGTTCTCTTCACACCGTTCATCATGCCGGCCACCCCTCAGCCTTCAGCACGTCATTTGATTTCTGGTTCTTGCTTTGCACGCCACATCCATCCACCACCAGGCGGTAGGTGCACCCCTCCCCATGGCGGGCAATGGCGGCAGCCGTGTTCACATCCACGCCGGTGATTGCCGGCTCGGAAGTCTCACCGGACTCGAGCGCGGCGGTGAGGTACAGGTAGCCATCGGACGGATCGCGCTCTATCCAAGTGGAGTCGCCGCCGTCATAGGAGACCAAATCATCCACCGGATGAGGGACACCCGATGCGTCGATGCATTCAAAGCGCAGCTTTACGCGAACGAACACCGCGTGGCTACCCGTGTTCTTCACGCGCACCAGGCGCTTCATGTGCGCCGAACCGGTGCCCAGCTCACCGCCCTCAGGAGCGGGAACCTCCGCGCCGCTGCCGTCGGTAGTGGTAATTGACGCCTCAATCCCAACCGCGCCGAATTGCAGGCGGTCGAAGAAAGGTTTCTCTCGCGTGATGACAGAGAGGGTCTGTGCGGCGGCGAACACGCAGATCACGGCGACCAGAAGCATCCAGAGCCGCATGCGTGTCTTCGTTGAGTCGGCCGCAGCTTGCGCGTTATCCGCAGGCATGAGCAGACCCCCTTTCTCATAACGCGGGGTGCCGGGAGCGGGAGAGGACCCGCCCCCGGCGGTAGTTGCAATCTGCTCGTTGTTAGTAAGCGAGCATGCCTAGTTCATGTCTTAGTTGTTCTGGGCCCAATCCTTGGCCTTGGCAACAATCTCGTCCTTGACCGTGTCAGTGGTCATGTCCTCATCAGCGGATGCCGCAGCAAGATATGCCTTCACATTGATGGTGTTGGAGGAGTCGGCGAACTTATAGTCCTTCGTGGTGTAGATCTTGTCGAAGGCCTCGCCCGTATACACATCATAGCCGGAATTGTGGACGAGCATCGCCATAGCGTTCTCGTCAGCACCCTTGGAATCGCCGACGTACACGAACAGACCACCCGTGTAGCAACGGTCGGTTTTGTCCGCGGGGAAAGTAGCGCCGTTAAACTTGGTGGCCTTGCCCATCACGGGAGCCCAGTTGTCACCGAGGACGAAGTAGGTGCCAGTACCCAGGTTGTTCTCAACCTCGAGGAAGACGTAAGCGTCCCTGGAATCCTTACCAATGCCCACATTGGGATTCTTGGGAATAACGGAGTCGGCCGTAATGGCGGAATTCGGCTTCCAGTTGGTCTCGACGAGCCATTTATCGAGAGCCTCGTTGTCGTCCTTGCCGCCCGTCTCGGGATCGGTCGGATTAGGCTTCTTGACAGGCTCGGTCACGCCATTGCCCTGCACGAACGTGTTGGTCTTGCTATCCTGCGCGCTAAACCACGCAAAGACGCCACCCACCGCGAGGATGCAGCAGAGCGCGAGCGCAACCACCAGGCCCGTCCTCTTCCTGCCCGTCTGTTTCGAATCCATAGTGTACATCCTTTCTACTTTCGGATCCTTCCCTTGTGCCAAGGCGCATCGCGCCCAGTGTCACCTCATGTGTTTGGGGGCGTGGGCCGCCTCCCGCTCTGCGCGGTCGCGGCGGCCGCCGGCGCCCACCAGCTCGATCACGATACTCACGCCGATCACGACAGCCACGCCGGCGATCACCATGAAGATCCCCGGCGGCTGCGTGACGAACACGTTGACGTAGCCCAGCAGCGGCACGCACGCCACAACTGACCCCACCAGGGATGACCATGGAACCGGCGCCGCATCGGGCGAGATATTTCCTTGTGCATCGACATTGGCGATGCCGCGCGTCTTGAATTCATGCGCGGAGGCATCGATCTCGTAGACCTCGTGGGTCACCAGCGTGCCCGACTCGAGCCTAAAGGTGATGGAGTCACCCACGTGAACTTCAGTCGGGTCGACGGGTTTTACATATATAAGTGACCCCACGGGAAGTTCGGGCTCCATCGAGCCGGAAAGAACGGCGTAAGGCGTGAGGCCCGCCAAGCGGACTCCCCCAAACGCTATGGCAAGAAACGCGGCGACCACCACCAGGCAGGTGAGCAACGCGTTCCACACCTTGGCAAACACAACGCATCATCTCGATTGCGCCCCTGACCCCAAAGGGAATTCCAAGGAGGAGGCGACGTAAGAGAACCTATAGGACGGCGCTCGATGCGCCGCTAACAATTAACGAACACATGGCGCTTTTATACTATAGCCTAAAAACGCCTTCGTTCTAACGCGCCTGAAGCAAGAACCCGGAGGCTCAATGCCCCCGGGTCCGTCACGTCGAAGATATGTCGCCGCCCTTACAGCTCGCAAGCCGCCTTGTAACCGGCCTCGATGGCGTCGCGCGATATCGAAGTAGTCTCGCGCCCGCCGGGCGTCATGGGCGGATAAGCCATGCCGCCCTACGCCCAATACGGGATATAGCGCCGGTATTTATCTCCGGCATCCTCGTCTTCGTCCCTGATGAGTCCTTCGTCGCAGCATTCCTTGATCAGACGCGAGATCGCAACGGTATCCTTGCGCGAGTCGCTCAACCCAAACCGCTCGCGAAGCGATTGATTGCCCATCGAATCATCGCGCGCATACATGAGGCACGCGTGCCAATACACGGCCCCCCTGCGCTCAGCTTTCTTCATGCGCGAATAGGCGTCGCCGGAATACAACGTCACGTTCGTCCCAAGACCCTCGTCGCTCTCCACCTTGGGGGCAGCCATATGGAATGCCTCGCACGACGCAACCACGATATCCCAGCCACTGCCCTGCTCCTCACACAGGTGCATCTGACGCAGCAAGCCCGCGAGCGCCGAGTTCCTGCTCTTTGGCTGTGCGTTGAGCATGCGCTCTTTTGGAACAAGGGACTCACCGGGGTTTGAAAACACAATCCTGCCGTTAAACACGCTTACCACCGGGGAGGACTGTGTATCCGAAAGATCCTGGTGAATAACCATGTTGGACAAAAGTTCTCGAACCGCGCGTTCTGGATACTCCGCGCGCATGCGCCTGTAAGCCCCGTCGATTCGCTCGCTTTGCGGCAACAGCGAGAGTAGGTGTCGGTTTGCCTGCTCAAGCGCGAGGGCGTATCCCACATCAAACGTGACATCACTCGTTTTGTCGAGCACGTCCTTCCCCGCATAGGAGACAACGCGAATCGGCCGCTTCCTAAGCCCGGCAAACGAACTGAGCGACTTTGCAACCAGCAGTGCGCCGAGATTTAAAATGGAATATCGACCATTATCTTGCTTGCGAATGAGATCCTGCTCCTCGAGAAACGGCAGGGCGTCCTCAAGGGCGGTCGGCCTGCGAAGACCGAGCAGGCCGAAATACGCATCGATGTCCAATTTCGACGGCAGCTCGTCGAGCTCAACGTCTCGCTCCGCAATCTTTAGCTCAAAATCCCCCGCCTGCAGGCGCTCCCACAAGCGAGCTTCTTTTGCCGACCCGGGCTGCAGTCGGACCGTGCTGCTTCCCTCGCGGATAAACGGGGCCTTGTCAAAACAGACGGGCTGACCCACTGCGGCATCGATCTCAAGAACGACAAACCTCAGGCCATTGCGCTCTATGCAGCGAAACTCGTAACTGGCGTGCAGCGACAGAAAGAGGCGAAGCCAAATTTGCAGATCCTGATTGCCCTTTCCCTTTGCATGGTAAGGATCGAATTGTGTGCCGACGAGCGCATGGGTGTCATCCTCAACACCCCAAATCTTATAGGCGCGTGGACGACCCAGATACGCCGCGACGTTCGCCAGCGCGGAAATATCCCGGCCGATTCTCTCGGGGTCGCTGTTGCCCTCCTTGAATTCAATCCATTCTGTCTCGTTTGGATAACCAATAAGCGAGTAGATAAGTTCCATATCATCCGCTTCGCCCACATCGACCCCCGTTCAGACGATTTGATAACTAGATGATAACTAGAAGGCAACTAAGAGGCAACTAAAAACGTTACACCAGAATCACAAAACCGCAGGTAGATTACACGGCAGTTTTGCCACTCACCGCGATTTGTGATTCTGGCGCAACTAGAACTCCCAACGAAGGAGCGATATCAATGAGGTCTGAACCCGACTGGACCAAAAATCAAGCGGTCTCGCCGCAGGCGCAGCCAGTGTCCCGAGCGAAACGGATGACCCTTACAGCTCGCAAGCCGCCTTGTAACCGGCCTCGATGGCGTCGCGCAGGTTACCGCACTGCTTTGAATCACCCAGCACGTGGCAGGCAAAGCCCGCCTCGGTCAATGCGTCGGCGAGTGCGGTGTTGGGACGGTAGCCCAACGCGAGCACCAGGGTGTCGGCACCCTCGATCACGTGCTCCTCGCCATCCTTCTCGTAGGAAATGGTGTCCTCGGTCACGCCCGTGAGCTTGGCTTCGGTGAGCACGTGCACGCCCTTGTCCAGGATGCGGGTCACGAGCACCGCACGACCGGCACCGCCCTCGTTGGCGGCGAGCGTGCGCGTCATCTCGATGAGGGTAACGTCGCGGTTGGACGGCGCAAGGTCGTTGACCAGCGGGGCCAGGTAGTCGGCCGTCTCGCAGCCCACGGACCCGCCGCCCACGATGACGATCTTCTTGCCCGGAAACGCGCGGCCGGCCAGCAGGTCGTCGGCGGTCATGACCTGCTTAAAGCCCGTCATAAAGCCGGGGACGATGGGCTCGGCGCCGTAAGCCAAGACCACCTCGTAGCCCGCGAAGTCGCGCTGGATATCCTCGGCCGTGAGCTCCACGCCCATGCGCACGTCCACGCCGGCCTCGGCCAGACGGCTGAACTGGTACTTGATCACGCGCGCGAGCTCCTGCTTCGCAGGCGGAACCGACGCAATGCGCAGCTGGCCGCCGGGCTGGTCCTGCTTATCCACGAGCACCACGTTGTGGCCGCGGCGGGCGGCGATGTAGGCGGCCTCCATGCCGGCGGGACCGGCACCAACGACCAGCACGTCCTTCTTCTCGGCGGCCGGCTCGAAACCCGCCTCGTCGTGCTCGACGTCCGGATTCACCGTGCAGGAAATGGGCTTGCCGAACATGATGCCGTTCAGGCAGCGCAGGCAGCCAATGCAGGGACGGACCTCCTCGGCGCGGCCCGCAGCGGCCTTGTTGCAGAACTCGGCGTCGCACAGGTTGGCGCGGCCCATCATGCAGATGTCGGCGGCGCCGTCCTCGATGAGCTCCTCGGCGATCCAGGCCTCGTTGATACGGCCCACGGTGGCCACGGGGATGGTCACGTGCTTCTTGATCTCGCGCGAAAGGGCGACATGGCTGGCCTGCTTGGTGCCTGCGGCGGGAATCGCGGAGCCGCGCTTGATGGTGGTGCCGCCGGAGACGTGGATCATGTCGACGCCGGCCTTTTCCAGGCGACGGGACACGTAGATCATGTCGTTGAGGGTGAGGCCGCCGTCCGTGTACTCATCACCGGAGATGCGCACGTCGATGATGAAGTCCTTGCCACAGCGCTCGCGGATCTCGGCGATGACCTCCAGCAGGAAGCGCATGCGCGCGTCCAGGCTGCCGCCGTACTCGTCGGTGCGCTTGTTGTACTGGGGCGAGAGGAAGCCGCCGAGCATGCCGTGGGCGTGCGCCGCGTGGACCTCGACGCCATCGACGCCGGCCTTCTGCATGCGCACGGCCGCATCGCCGAACTGGCGGGTGAGCTCATGGATCTCGTCGATGGTGATGGGGCGCGGCGCCTCGCGGGCATAGGACGGGCCCACAAAGGACGGGGCGATGAGGCGCGGCGTGCCGGGCACGTTGAACGCCATGTAGGCGGGGTGGAACAGCTGCGGCATGATCTTGGCACCGTACTGATGCACGGCGGCGGCCAGCTTCTCCCAACCGGGGATGAAGGTGTCGTCATAGCAGCACATGTCACCGGGCAGGTAGGTATAGGTGGGCTCAACGGTCACGACCTCGGTGATGATGAGGCCCACGCCGCCCTTGGCGCGCGCCGTGTAGTGGTCGACGAGCGCGTCGGTCACGTAGCCGCGATCGGCAAGGTTGGTGGACACGGGCGGCATGAACACGCGGTTCTTGACCTCCTGTGTGCCGACCTTGATGGGGCTGAACAGCATCGGGTAAGCCTGGGATTCCATGAATCTCCCCCTCTTTCGCAAAGCGAAAACAACAAATGTGCGTTTACTGCCGCAATTACTGTAGCGTAAAAGAGGGAGGACGCAGACGGTCCTCCCTCCCGGATGGGTGGGCTTGCGCGGCCGCGGCAAATTACCGCACCCGATGCGAGATTGCCCATGGTTGGTGCGGGATTGACTATGGTCGATGTGGGATTACCTATGGTCGATGTGGGATTACCTATGAAAACCCGCCTTCTCCGTCTTTCAAACGGAAGAAAGCCATAGTCAATCTCAGGGTAATCTCAGGGTAATCTCAGGGCTCACCCAATCGACACCCGCAACAACAGACCGCTAGCGGCGATCCCTGCGCTTCATGCCAACGCCGATCGCCGCGGCGCCCGTGACGGGCATGCCCAAGATAAAGTCGGAAAATAGTCGGCTCACAGTCGGAAAGCAACAAAAAAAGCTCGCCGGCATAGCCGACGAGCTGCAAGTTCTTGGTCGCGGGGGCAGGATTTGAACCTACGACCTCCGGGTTATGAGGGGCATTTTCTACGTAGGCCATGCAAACGCATGAGAGTTGATTAGGGGCATCTACCTCGTAAAACGGCAACGGGAAGTAATTCTAGGGAGCCTGTGGTAGTCCGTAGAAGCGGACCTGCTGCCACAAATCCTGCCACAGGCCTATCTCACAGCCATTTCTTCCACTTGAAGAACGCCAGCTCGCCCGCGATGATGACGAGGCTCAGCGCGATGACCGTGGCGTACCCGTACTCCCAGCTCAGCTCGGGCATGTTCGAGAAGTTCATGCCGTACCACCCCGTGATGGTGGTGATGGGCACGAAGATGGACGCCACGACGGTGAGGTACAGATTCGTGGCGTCGCGGCGGGCGTCAGCCCGCGCGTCCTTGAGCTCGATGAGCTGCACGCAGTATTCGCGCAGGTACTGGGCTTTCGCGGACAGGCGCCGCGCCCGCTGGGACAGCGTGTTGAACAGCCGCCGATCGGTGCGGGGGAGCAGCCCGTCGTCGTCCTGCGCGATGGTGCTGGCAAGCTCGTCGAGCTGCTGGTAGGCGCCGTTCATGCGCATGAGCTCCCTGCGGCGGCGCAGGATGCGGCCGTCCTCGCCGCGCAGGCGGCTCGGCGCGGCGATGATGCGCTCCTCGATGTCGGACAGCTCGCCCTCGACGTCGACGAGGCGCAGGAAGTCCTCGCGGATGAGATGGCGCAGCAGCTCGTAGAGGGCGCGCGGGGCCGACGGGTACGACGAGAGGTCGTCGGTGAGGGCGCCCTCGGCCGTGCCGGAGTGCGCGCCGTCGATGTCGAGCAGCGCAAGGCGGGCGGCGTCGAGGCAAAAGCCGAAGTGCACGCGCTTGCGCGTGGCGCCCGGGGCCTCGGGCAGGTAGACGGAGCCGGCGAAGCACCCCGCGTACGCCTCGGCGAACGTCGAGTGGCTCGTGGCGAGCTCGCGCAGGGTGCGCAGGACGTCCTTGTCCTCGATGCCGAGGCCGTCGACCTCGCCCAAGTCGATGACCTCGATACGCGCCGCGGCGGCCTCGCGTCCGCTTCTGCGTCCGCCCTTGCGCCCGCTTTCGTCCTCGGAGCCGCCGCTCTTCGCGGCCCGCCGCCCGCGCGGTGCCTCGTCCGCATGCAGCATCGCGTCGATGCGCTCGATGTCCCGCTCGAGGTCGCGGTGCGTCGTATCCATGTCCTGCCGTCCTCCCTGTCGTCCTGTGACGCTTGTACCCGTTTTGCCGCACGCGGCGGCGGCGTCTCGCAGCGTGGCGCCCGCGAGCATCGCCTCGGCGTAGCGCGCCC
>ERZ834859.1304-NODE-1304-length-27860-cov-11.907499_pt1 | contig 27860 bp, 28 predicted proteins | sample MGYA00519947_ERZ834859 | MGnify/ENA primary metagenome ERZ834859 (study PRJEB31850, sample SAMEA3708763) | human gut metagenome | biome: human gut; feature: human-associated habitat; material: faeces | place: China | collected 2014 ...
ATCTTGTGAAATCACAATTTATTCTTGTAGCCTGCCGCTGATACCGTCTGGATTGTGCTTTTCCTTTCTTTTTGTTCCCTTTAATTAGCCATGAACTGTTTTATTCCTTGTGACTTTGCACCCGGATTGTCTGTTCCATATCCTTCCAGCAGATTGATCACTCCCCAGGCTGCAAGTCCGGCTCCGATCGCACAAACCAATGTTTTTAAGGTCGTAATTGCCGTTGTAAAAAATGCCATAAGTGTACCTTTGGAAAACTTACATTTTCCAGTCCTTTCTTAGATTTTTTCCAGAAATGGAAGAAAACACTATATAAACCCTGCCTTTTGTGCTACACTAAGCATAGGATTTTCTACTTGGAAAATTCCTCACACGTACAGTCGGTATATTCATTTTCGTCGATGGATACCGACTGTTCCCTTTTTCCAAATTATTCATGATTTCCTCCCATGATCCACTTCCCGACAATTTGTCGAGAAGTTACATCTGATACAGTTCCACTTCATCCTCTGGTTTCAGTATCAGATTAGTACTCAGATATTTTTCAATATCAAAGGTATTCTTTTTGTCATAATCGGACAGATATTTGTAATTTTTATGTTTGCAAATATCGTATTTATTTGAGAAAAATGGTCTGACACCTCTCACCTGCAGAATACATTTTCCTCCGTCCATAACTGCTATTTCATCCTGACTCATCAACTCCTTTCCTGTTTTCTGGTAGTTCATTCCATAAGACCGCTGACTGCCTCTCGTATCCGATGTGTTATACAGATCTATGGTTTCTTTTCCCAAAATCTCCGCTATTTCCTTTAATGTCGTTTTTTCCTTTCCCCCCAGGAATAAGGTCGTATCACAGTTCCCTTCGATGGTATCGGCATTATCCTTATAAATTGCCTTAAGCTGAGACTTTGACTGCAAAATAATAGAAGCTGAGATTTCCCGGCTTCTAATCGTAGCAATTAATTTTTCAAATTTAGGAATTTGTCCGATGTTCGCAAACTCGTCAAGGAGACACCTCACATGAATTGGAAGTCTGCCTCCATATACATCATCAGCTCTGTCACAGAGCAGATTAAAAAGCTGTGTGTACATAATAGAAACAATAAAATTAAAGGTATCATCGGTATCTGAAATAATGACAAACAATGCAGTTTTCCTGTCACCAACCAGATCCAATTCCAGCTCGTCATAACTCATAAGCTCCCGCAGTTCCGCAATATCAAAGGGTGCGAGTCTTGCACCACAACTGATTAGAATAGATTTTGCTGTCTTACCGGCAGCCAACTTGTATTTTTTGTACTGCCTTACTGCAAAATGGTTCGGGTCTTTCTGCTCCAGCTCATCAAACATCAGATCTACTGGATTCTTGAAATTCTCATCATCTTCCCTGGCTTCTGACACATTGATCATTTCCAACAGAGTATTAAAATTCTTTTCTTCTTCCCTGCCTTCATACCAGATATAACCAATCAGGGCACAATAATAGAGTTTTTCCGCCTTTACCCAAAAATCCTCACCTGATTGCTGCCCTTCACCTTTGGTATTAGCAATAATGGTTGTTACCAGTTTTAGAATATCTTTTTCACTGCGGATATATACAAATGGATTATAGTGCATGGATTTTTTGAAATTAATTGTATTCAAAACTTTGATTTTATATGGTTCGTATATAACTTTTCCCTCTTTGTCCCGCACGATTTTTCCATTCTCATCCGTCATCGGACTGCCTTTTGCCAGCATACTGCCAACCTCCAGAAGCACAGTTCCCTTTGGATCAGTAATCACATAGGAGCTGTGCATCTGCATAATGTTAGGCTTTACAAAAAATCTGGTTTTTCCAGAACCGGAACCGCCAATTACCAGAATGTTTTTATTCCTGGCGTATTTCGGATTCTTTGGTCTGCTTGACATAGTAAGACTCTCTGTTTCTGTGAGAATAATATTATTTTCAAATTCAGGATCAGCATATGGTCGTATATCTTTTTCTGTTCCCCATCTGGCAGAACCATACTCCACACCCAGCCGATATTTCCTGGCATTTTTCGTGCGGTAAATAATAATAAGCTTTACAGCCACGCCGCCTGCGATTCCACACAACAAATCTATATGATTCAAACTTGGCCAGAGATTCTGAAATGCCAGTTCAAAATAAGTAATGGTATTCATAAATTTATCCCAGGAAGTTGCTCCGGTGTTTACCCGATACAACCAGGCAATCTTATTGAAAAAATAGGCAAACATCAGATAGGGGAAATTAGCTAAAAACAGCTTTTTCTGATCTGCCCTCTTCAATTCACTTACCTTGTCCGTAATCAGATTTTTCACATCTGCAAGCATTTTTCCTGGGATACTCTCTGAGGAAAAAACAGCTTTTCCAGATATTTTTCTCTTTTTCGGAGAGCCTCTGATATGCTGAACTTTTCCTCTTTTCTTCTTATGCTGCTGTTTTTTCTCAGTCATAAACTCTGCCCTCTGTCTTTCTGCTGTTCTCTTGCTCGTTCTCTGTTCTTTCCTTTAGACACAGCATCCTTAAAGTGCATAAGTTTTTCCATAATAGATGGCTTATCCTTTTTGTTCATCTGGACACCCAAATATTTCTTAAATGCCAGATTCATCATTTCTGTATCCTGCCCTTTAAAGAACACATAGTAGGTCGGTGGCTTGGTCGAACTGTCTTTTTTCAAGGCAAAATCTAAACGGTATTTTTTCGCCACACGCTCAAAGGACTTGATATTTCCATCTGTGATTTCAATATTGGATAAACCAGAACCCTGGCTTTTCAATTCTTTGTATGACTGTTTTCCAACCTTATAAGGATTCTTTCCCTTTTGCTTCTGTCCTGACAGATACTTCCGCAGCATATTTTTTAACACGTCGGCAGTCACTCTTGCAGTTTTAACCGACAATGCGATTGTTTTCTGTGTAACTTCTTCCTGCAATTTGCACGCCTCCTTTCGATTCTGATCAGCAAATTACGGTGGTACTAACAGATGGGGGAGATATATTTTCATTGGAATTTGACTCCTTTCCACTTCCCGACAAATTGTCGAGAAGTCATGGGTTTTAATTTTTCACTGTCTGCTTCAATAAATAAATTGTGCTGAACTGCACATATAACTTTTCTTCTTCCCAATCCATCTGATCCATCAGCAGGCATTGAAATAATACATCTACATCCTGCAATTTATAAATCCTGTTGCACGTTTCTGACAAACCTTTTAATTCCGGAATCTCTTGCATCGCATTTCGTCTGTGCATAAGACATTGCAAGTATAATGCTTCAAGATGTTTCTGGCTGAAAATAAGTGCTGTCGTATCCTGTTCATTGACTGTACATTTACGTTTTTCTAACTCTTCTTGGGAAATGTCCAGAAAACACCGGATATTTTCGACATATACATCACCATCAAATGTTGGATGCTTTTTCTTAATCCATCGTTTTGCCGCTACCTCCATATTCTTTCTGTCTCGATCAGATCTGGCACTACGGAAATTCAGCCTTTTGCCCATTTCTGCATAGATATTACTTTTCACCTGCCGCTCTGCCAAAGCTGCGTATTCTTCATTGCGAAAAAAATAATCTAAAAGTTGGTTCATCTTAGCCTGACTATCTACCAAATGATAACATTCCTCGGAAAACCCCAAACCTGCAAATGCAACTGGCGCACTTCCTTTTTTGATTTCTTTTTCAATTACTCTTAAAATGTCTCTCTGGGATTCCATTTCTCGGTTTCCTCTCTCTTCTTCATTTTTCTGATTCTTTTCACAAATCATCAATAAATTTTCATCTGCTCTTTTCGCTGTCAGTGTCAGTGAATAACAAACAAAGATCAGCAACAGTGATACCAATGCACTTCCAACACCAATCATAAAAACTTTTCCCCCACCAATACATGAAGCAATCCGTCCCATTTAAAAAACGGACTGATTTTTTTCAGCATAGCAATCAAGTCCGCTTCATTTTCTATTTCAATATCCAAAAATTCTATTACACTAATTTCAAGTCCATCCGCAATTTTCTTTAATTGTTCTACTTTCGGCTTTCGTATGCCTATTTCATACTTCCGAATTGTATTCACATTAATTCCTGTTCGTTCTGCAAGCAGCTCCTGCGATAGCCCTCTCTGTTTCCGAAAATAACGAATCTTTTCATTTATCTCCATGTCTTTCATCTGTTGAACTTCTCGACAATTTGTCGGGAAGTTGTTCCCTTTCCCAGTTTTCTTTTCCTTCATATCCATACATAGATATTTCCTCATCCAATAGCCTTGCAACCATAAAGCAACAAGACAGCAAAAACAAAAGCACTATTCCTGCCATAATAATAATTATCAAATCAATCACATCTCATTCTCCTATGTAAGCGGTACAGAAAAAGCAGCCTTGACAGACTGCTTTTTCAATCACCATATTCTATTTTTGTTCTCATGTAAAAAGGCTTCCGAAATTGTGCGAATCCCAAACGCTAATCCATCTATGTAAGCGTCTCTCTGTTCTGTTTGTTTAAGATTTAAAGTATATTCCTTGTAATCCTCAAACATTGCCTGCAGATCCGGACTCATTAGACTTATCATTTCCTTTTCTAATGTTTCACACAGTTCCTTTGTCTCTTCATAACTTTTACTTTGTGTCTCACATTGATTCATTGGATAAATGCTATAATACAATTTTTCCAGTTGCTTTTCGCTCATTTTTGATCACCATTTCTTTCAGTCTTTTTATGATCCATATAATTCCAGAAATGCCGTTTTTTAGCAAAATGCCTGCTACAGCTAATAATCTCCAGGCAAGAACCCCTATTCCAATCAAACTTCCTACCATCAGTTTAAGTACCACCAAACCAAGCATTTCCCCTGTCCCCACATTTCTTGGAACGACCAACAAAAACATTTTCTGGATTCCGAAAGGTATTCCCACAAAAAGCAATAATTTTCTCCAGTCTAATATTTCACCATTCATGCACATAGGGTGAACAATTAAGCAGATAATCATAGCTATTGCACCAGGAATTATCAATTTTGTTATAATTTCTTTTCCTCTCATATGCCACCTCCGTACATATCATGATTTACTTTTGCCTGGTAATAATTGCCTATTGTCGTTATTGAATTCATAAGACAGGTAAGCAAGTACGCTTTTATGTTCTTTACTTCCCTGGTATTCTCATGCAGACAGTCAAGTACATACTCTATGTGGCTTTCTTCCAGCAACAATAATCTGCTTTTTACGAACTGATATGGGTATTTCACTCCACTGATCGTAATATTCTCCCGTTCTATGCTGATTGTTTCCACAATTAGTGCCACAATTTCATCCAACTGTTGCTGTTCCCCCAGTCTGCATCGTTGTACAAGACAGTCATATTCAATATTTCTTTTTACAAGTGCAGTATTCATCTGGAATAACTCCATCTCTTCCATCAAATCCATTGACTGCTGTTCGGAAGAATCTGAAAGATTGATAAGATCAGTATTACTTCTGTCAGTATTACTAATATCAGTATAATTATAATTAGTATTATTAGGGTCGGTTTTTCCGACTTCTGTAGTTCTGATTTTTCGACCACGATAAGTCGTATTTTCCGACCTCTTGAAGTCGGTTTTTCCGACCCCTTGAAGTCGATTTTTCCGACCACGATAAGTCGATTTTTCCGACTCCGATAAGTCGACTTCTTCGACCTCTCGATTTTGTTGAATACTCTCTTCGGATTCATCATTGTTTTTAACATCTTTTGATGTCCTTAAAATAAAGTTCTTTACATAAATAATATCCGGTTTACCAAATCCTTGTTTGACTCTTTCAATTAATCCGATTCCCTTTTTGGTATCCAGTTCTGCAAGCGTTTTCATTGCTTTATCTCTTCCACAATTCATATACTGAATAACCTGTTCAACAGTAAAAATAATATAAACCTTACCCTCTTCATCAAACCACTGATGTCTGATAGATAAAGCCATTCTGTCCAGCATCAGCCCATAAAGAACCTTTGCATCGCTGGACAGATTACGGAAATATTCATCTGTGAATAATACTTTGGGAATACGGTAAAAAGCAAACTGTTCCGATTCATAATCGTGAAAATAACCAAACTCTATTTTTGTGCTTTCGGATTTTGCCATTTTGCTTTCCCTCCTTCCCTCGTTATTGGCTTTTCTTCCAGTTATCAAGCAGTTCATAGATAACCTGTTCAATCTGTTCTCTGTTATATTCCTTTGGAAAATACTTTCGTATTTTCTTTTCAGTTAAAGTAACTTTTCCTGTCTCTGTTTTCTTTTCATTCAGAATAAGCTGTACCGCTAATTCTGTCAGATTACCTTCATCGCTGTATTGCTTCAGTTTTGTTGCCATTGAACCTGTAACAGAGCTTGCTCCAGACACTATGCAGTCTTTCACCCAAATCTGCTCCGTTTCTGATAAATAGGTTAATGAAACACCTACTGTAAAATTAATCTTTCCTTCATCCAACAATTTCAGCAATTCCGGAATAAGACAGGTCAAGCGTATGTAACGCTGAACGGTTCTTCCACTGTCACCGGCAGCCTGTCCAACCAGATCTGCACTGTCAACAGAAGCTGCGTTTTCGTCTTTTATGCCCTGATGTTTTACTGCATCCATCTTCATCTTATAAGCATATGCCTTTTCGCTTGGAAGCAAATTTTCTCTCTGTATATTAGAATCCACCATAACGATTACGGCTTCATCATCGGTATAGTTCCGTATGAGTACTGGCATTTTACTTTTTCCAGCCAGTTCGCAACCACGTTTTCTCCTGTGACCAGCAATCAGTTCATATCCTCCCTCTGCGCGAGGACGTACCAATGCAGGATTTAAGATGCCATAATTCTTGATACTTTCTACTGTTTCAGCCATTTTTTCATCATCATTTACATGAAATGGATGATTTCTAAAAGGATGTAACTCATTTAATGGCACTTCAACAATCTGATTAAGAGTATTCTGTTCGGCTTCATTGATTCCAAGCAATTCATCATAAGAAGTAAGCTGAATTTCTTTCTTAGGTTTACGCATGATTCAGCACCTCCTGGACAAGTGCTTGATAACTGTACGCACCTTTTCCTTTTGCATCGTAAGAAAAAATACTGACACCTTCTGATGCAGTTTCGGCAAGAGCTTCTGTTCTTGGAATTGTCTGATCAAAAATTATAATCTCTGCTCCATAAGCATCTCGTACTGCCTGCTTATTTCTCTTTGAATTATTATAATGACTGCTGTCCATTGTAAACAGAATCCCTTCAATCTGTAAATCAGGATTAAATCTCTGATGAATGCCTTTCACAACTTTCAGTAATTCCATGAGACCATCTGCCGCATAGTATTGAGGCTGCACCGGAATCAAAACGCTATCAGCTGCACTTAACGCATTAATTGTCATCATTCCCAACGAGGGCATACAATCAATCAGGATATAGTCATAATCATTTTCCAAAAGTTCCAGATATTCTTTTAAGACTTTTTCTCTGTCCTCTACCGTAAATAATGACATGTCCATTCCTGAAAGAAGTTTATTAGATGGAATTACATCTATTCCTTCCTCATGGTGTAAAATTGCTTCCCTGGGATCAAATTCTAATCCCATAATGATATTTTCCATCATTGTTTTCAATGTTACCCTTAAGTTCTTTGGAAAACCAAGTCCCATTGTCAAATGTCCCTGTGGATCAGCATCTATCAGCATTACACGTTTTCCAACCTTAGACAGTCCTACTCCAAGATTAATAGTGGTTGTAGTCTTTGCTACTCCACCTTTTTGATTTGCGATTGCGATTATTTTGCACATGATATAATTCTCCTGTTTTTCTACTATTTTTTATTTACATTACTTTTTTCAATTTCAGCATAAGCTCTATAATATTTGCTCGTCCCTTTATTGGAATAAAGTTCCGATAATTCCATAACTTCAATTTTAGGATGACGCTGCAGGATTTTCTGAAACCATGCAATATCATTTTTTGTTCCCATCAGTCTCACTTTCAGCATTAATCTATTCCTCCAAGCATGGCATGTAACTTTTGATTGTACACTACATATTCCGGATAACGGATCTGTATTGCCTGCCAAAAATATGGTGCATATACACAGCAGAAGATATCCTCTACTGTATACTGTCTGCACTCGTTTACCTGTTCCTCTGCATCTTCATAATCCCAAACGCTTGGCGTGCTGTTACAGTACAGATTAAATGCCATCCTTACCACTTTTAAGCTACCGCTTGTCTGCCATCCTTCATGTAAACATTTCGTTTTAACAGACCCCGTTTTAAAATTATAAATTCTGTCAGCATTTTTTCTGGTATCTCCATTAATACCCAGGCAATAACACAATGCCTTATGGTACACATCCTGATACCGTACTTCTTGTAATTTTTCATAGTAGAATTTTTCATGTGCATCACTGATAAAAATAATGTTTTCTGCTCCTAACGCTGTACTTTTCATTTTGAACCTCCTTGAAATAAAAAAGGACCTTACCAATTGTTCTACCAATTAATAAGGTCATACTATATGTTACTTTTCTAAATTCGTGCTAGGGATTCCTCTTTAGTAAAAACTTAGTAAAACATCCCTACTGGTTCAAAAATATACTGTAAAATCAAGGTTTTTCAGAATTTTGCTAAGGTAGTGCCGTGGCAGATGAAAAGTACTCTAATACTCATAATTTCTCCTTTCAAACTGCGAAATAATGCCCAGTTTTACAAGGTTTTGCCAACTTTTCTGCAAAATCTTATCTACACAGAATCTGTGATACATTCTGCAATTTTTTGCAAATCCGTGCAAAACACAGCCGTCAATCGTAGTCAAAACGTAGTATAAATCACTCCTGATTACTACTGGTATTTTCTCACCTTTTTATAAATTACCACTATTATATCATATATGAAGATACTTCTGAATATAATTTTTACACAGTAAAAAAGGGAGCTGTCCAGTTGCAACTCCCTCTGCATATACTTTTCGCTTCCATATTAAATTGCTCGGAACATTTTCTGATTCATCGGTTTCTCATGTCCTTTTTCCATTTCTCTCCGTACTTTCTCCACATCTTCCATTTTCTTCAGCTCATCAGCAGCATCTTCCAGTCCCCAATGGGTATAGGTGTTCATTGTAACACTGATGTCCGAATGTCCCATCAAGTATTGCAAAGTTTTGGGATTCATGCCCGACTTCGCCATATTGGAACAGTAGGTGTGTCTACATACATGCGGTGTGATGTTCGGCATCTGCACTCTATAAATATCATTGTAGCGTTTTACCATGTGATTCAGTCGATGTTGCCAGTGCATTGCCACTTCTGGATTTCCGTTCTTGTCAAGAAACAGAAATCCCATATGACCTTTTATCATTTTCTCATATCTCGGTTTCTTCCTATCTTCAAGGATTGCCCGAAAACAATCTGCCACATCCTGTGTGATCGGCAGTTTCCTTGTTCCTGCATCAGTTTTGGTAGTATCTAGAATGTACTTCATATCCGAAGTTCTCTGTAACTGGTGGTCAATGTTTACGATATTATTTGCCAAATCAATATCGCTAATTGTCAATCCGCAGAATTCCGAAATTCGCATTCCTGTGTGAAAGAGAATATAAATTACCTCATAATATTTACAGTACACATTATCATCATGCACGAATTTCAAGAACTTATTCATTTGTTCTTTTGTAATAGTTTCTCTGGTTACACTGTCATTGACTACCACACCCGCCAACTGAAATCCAAATGGATTTTTATTCAGAACATCGTCATCCACCGCCATTTGAAACGCAGGTCTTAAAACACCCCTGATTGTCTTTACAGAACTGTAACCTCTGCCATCCTCCTGTTGCAACTTAATCAGAAAAAGCTTTGCATCGGATGTCTTTACCCTTGAAATCTTGGTATCACCAAACGGATGCGCTTTCAAAATATTTTTTACAAAATTATAATTCATTTGGGTGTTATATTTTACCCCTGTTTTGGTTGCAAGGTATCTGTCCACAAGTTCATTCACCGTGATATTTTTTCCTACAGGATCAAGTCGATTATCCAAGTCATATCCTATCTGCTTTTCCAGTTCCCGTAAGGAAAGGCATGGTTTTCTCCCTACGGGCAGTTTGTCGGTCGGCTCAAGCCTCCAACTGTACACAAAATGTGCTTTCCCATTCACATGGTACTTGAACTGATACCGCCCATCCTGTCTGATGGATTCTCCTCTCCGAAGTACCCTGTGCTTAGAATCTCTCCTCGTTGCCATTCGTACCCCTCCTTCGTAATTCTGGATGTGCCTGTAAATACTTTTCAAATTCTGTTCGGATGATTAGGTTGCGTGTCCCGTACTTTGCCAAGAATTCCAGTCCCTTATTGTGTTTTAACAAATCATAAAACTTCCTTCGGCTGAGGACGAATAAATTAATCGTTTCCAGTGGATTCAGCACATCCTTCTGTGATAAATCTGCTTTCACTTTCATCCCTCCAATCGTGATATATGATTGCCCATCTGGGTCATACCATATATCACTCTAAACGCTGATAATATCAACTACTTTCAGCAGACAAACGGAATTATATCTCAGACGAAGCACTGATAAATTTTTCAAATTGCGGACGGATAATCAAATATCGGTTTCCGCTAAATACCGCAAATCTCCCCCTGTTGTCTTCTGCCAGTCTACGCATTTTCTTCGTACCGATGTTAAAATACGATGCAGCTTCTTTGATTGTCAGAGTATACTTTTCGCTTACAGGTACAAGTGTATTTTCTATACTTCCAAAAGTATCATATTTTTCTACTTTCATGTGCAATCCTCCTTCCACAAAATAGCTACAGCATCCCCACAGTTGCTTAGTCTGCCGCCATCTGAAGTACCTTCACCGCATCCTTACGGATCAGTTTCCCGTCCAGATACTCACAACCTAAATATCCGACCTGTCCACGCACCGCAAATAATTCTCTCAGTGTACGGATTGTCATCGGAAATCTCTGAACCAACCAGTAATTGCTGAAATCTCCAAATGCAATCACCTTCTGTCCCTTTCCAATGGACGGCATGGAGTCAACAATCTGTACAGGTTTTGAGAAAATAGTTTCATTAATATCTTTCCACAGATAGTTTCCAGCAGAATCTTTTAGTGTTCGAAGAGCTAGAGCCGTTTCATCATTCATAAGCCATGTACCATGCTTGCGATATTTTTTATCCACAGACAGGTACAATTTAATAATTTCATCATAGCTGATAGATGAAGCATTCTCCGTTGTAACGCCCGTTTCTGCCCCTTCAGTGTCGTGCAGAATACCTATCGGTTGATTTTCCCCTGTTCCATTAACAAACGCCAATTCTTCACTTATCCCAAAGCATCGTGCCATTTTTCCGATAAGATAATCCTCAATAGCAAAGGACTGATCCGCCGCAAATTCCAATCCAAGTTTTATGAACTCTGACAATCTATGCGCCTGTATATCAAACCTCTGAAAATCTTCTTCAGTATCCAGCCCCTCCAGATTGACTATATCACTCCATTCTGCCTGTCCCGTATAATCAAAAGTCCAGAGACGGCTATCGCTTTTGGTAGCGTTCACAACGGTCGCCAGCTGACGGACAACACTTTCCTTTTTTAACGCTGCCATATATTTTTTCTCAGATTCTTCCGACAGAGGGCAGGCATTTGTTTTGCTTTCCCTAACATTGCTGAGACTGTCTGAAATAACTTCCATTCCTCTCATTTCATTCCAAAAATCATTATAATAAGCTGTACTGTTAATCATAGTAATCCTCCTAAAAAATTTTATTTCTGTGCTATATAACCGCTCTGTCTGCAATACTCTACTGCTTCGGAATATGACAAATAACACATCTGCATCGTCCCATCCACCACACGATAATAAGGTGGATCACAGGTTTCGCTTACCAGAATAATAACCGGATCTCTATCTCTAAAATTGATAACATTTACACATCTGTACTTGTCTGTTGAAAAATCCGATGGTTCAAATTTCATCGGTAACACTTCTTTCTGTTTTCCCATGTGTACCTCCTTTTTTCAGCAGAGGAAATCTCTACATAAGAGCCGATAGCCTGTTAAAAGTGTGGTCTTTTCTCCGCCATCCTTTGGCCGCTTTCTGACTACCATCCCAATTGTGCGCAGTGCCTGATTGAAATTCCGGCTGTTCTCTGCAAAATATCCATTATTATTACACCAATTGCGGTATGCCTGATACACCGCAGAAGTCCGGCATTCCGCATCCTTTTCTTTCTCCAAAAATTCTTCTACAAAAAGTTGCATCTTATCGCTGTCATGCTGATAGGACATGATAGCATCTTTTACTGCGGTAGGTTGATTGAAGCCTTCCTCCTGCAAAAGAGTATATCCTTCAATTAACCAATTCAGAATAGCACTTGCTATCTCTGGTTTAGAAAATTCAGCTTTCAGATTCTGTTCCTGTTCCCATTCCTCAAAGTGCCTGTCAAATGGAATAATCACAATCCGCCCGCTTGAAAACAATGTCATATCCGTAATAGCAGGAAGATAATTCGTATTTACATACAACTTGAACTGTGGCTTAAAGTCAAAGCTATTCTCATGCAGAAATCTGGCATTCAGAGTGTCATTTCCCGTCATACTTTTAATTTGCGCTTCATTCAGCACTAATCCCCGTCTTGGCTCTGAAATATTGGCAAACCTTATTCCCGCAAGTCTGGCAATATCCTCTGTTGGATTCTGGCTGTTGGCAGACGGCTTTGCAGCAATCGTCTCTGGGCGGACTGTCAAGCCGTAATCCCCCATCACATGAAGCGTGCTTTCCATCAGTGTTCCTTTTCCATTTCTGGTGGTTGCACCATAATAGAAAAACATACATTCATAGCGGGTATCACCTGTCAGGCCGTAACCAAGACTTTTCTGCATGAACCTTGCTTTCTCCTTATCCCCACTCATAACCTCTGAAATAAATCTGATGAAGCGTGGACTTTTGGCATTCGGATCATAGGCTGCTCCGGCAATCTTGGTCAGCTTATCCTGTGGCGTATGCGGGTGGAACTCTCCCGTCTGCAAATCCAGTGTTCCATTCTGGCAGTTCAGGTAATAAATATTTCGGTCAAATTCAGACATTGCAATCGGATAAACGCTCTGGGCATCACTGATATACGTGTTACGGTAATTCCGGCTCTGCCATTTTGCAGAATATTCCAGATAATCCTTTCTTCTACGCTCATCTGCGATTGTCAGCGCATATCTTACTAAAGTATCTGCAAGGGATTTTGCAAGTTCCATTGTTTTCAGTCCGCCAATATCTGGAATCCACCGTGTTCCGTCATACACATACCACTTTTTTCTTTCTGGCACATACCTTGCGATGTCTTTATACACATCCGCAAATAATCTGCCCGATCCGTTGTCATTCCACGGATATCTTCGATTATCAGATACGTTCCATTCCACCAGTTTCTGCAACATATCATCAAAATCACTCTCTGCTGATGTTGTTGCATAAGGTCTGTAAAACTCCACTGCCTGTGCCACCGCTTTTTCTAGTGTTAGTGCGCCATAGGTCGAGCCACTCTGCACACGATCCCATTTACTACGCATCAATCCTGATTTTCTGAACAGTCTGTCCATCTGTTCCAAGTCACCACCGCACCAAAATGCAAGGATGCTTGCAAGCGACATATCCGCATCACTATGGGATTTGCCTTCAGGAATTTCTCCATTCCACAAGGATTTGAACTTTCTGCCCTGTCTGGAATCAGATGCCAAGTGAACTACTGAATTATCGGACAAATAACTGCCGGGAATATCCTGTTCTCTGTTCTTTTCCTTTGGAATTGGACGGAGCATATAAGTTTCCAGTATGATTCCAAGTTGACCGCTTCGTTCCTCCACACCACAGTTTCGGATTGCATTTCCTGTCAGAGTACAGAATTTCTTCGTTACGCCTGCTGCATAAATTTCCAGTCCAATTTTGGAATTATTAATGTAATATCTGCCCTTATCATAAAACATGGAAGATGCCTTACATACAATGCGGACACCTGTGCCAGATGGACTGATTTCTGTATAGGAATCCATTTTCTCTATGATGTCTTCAGCCATCCGAGTCAGCTTTCCGCCACATACACAGTGGTCAATATCCACCATGCAGAAATCATCGAACGCACCCATACCGATTCCGTCATAGTCATCCATTGCATTAACTGCCATTCGAAAATCTGAAAAAGTGTTTTTATCGGCACTGCTCGCTTTTTTTCCATTAATTTGATATGGAACTTTCGTTATACGTCCATTTCTTTCTTCGTATTTCCACAAACAAAACCATCCATCTTTTTTCAGTTCTTCTGGAAGCTTTTCGTACATCCTGTACTCCTCCTTTCCCGCTTATTTCTTGACGCATCATTTTTCAGTGGCTCTTGCTGATAACCACACTTTAAATTCAGAAACTGGAATCAACACCCGCTTGCCGACACGTACAATTGGAAAGCCCTCTTCTCTGGTCAGGGCATATGCTTTACTCAGGCTGATTCCCATCTGCATTGCCATCTCCTGAACGCTCATCGTGACCTTATCCATAGCCATCCTCCTCTCTGCGATTCAAATATGAATTGCTCTTGTTTTCTATCACAGTATACTTTATAATATTACCAAAGACTATTTTCTATTGGTAAGATTTCGTGCTAAAAATAGGTTCTATCGGTAAGAATGGAGGTAGAATATGAACGATGATTTCAGTTTGGGAAAAATGAATGCGGATGCAAGACTGACTGCAACCTTCAAATATTATGAAAAAAAGGAACAAGATGGGAAAATCATGATAACCGCCTATCTGGGAGAAGGGGATGTTCCAAAACTCAAGCGTGGATATGGCCTAGATGGTAATGAACTGTGGCTTTCATTGAATAACCTGTATCAAAACATTTGTGGAAAAGATGATAATTCTGCTGCCGATGACATCATTTCATGGTGTCAGCACTATGCACATCCATACTATGCTTCTCAGGGCATTGAAGAATATAAATGGGATATTGAAAAGGATACGGAATACTGGGATTTTTCCACGAATATTCTTGGTAACTTTACTTTTGATGTTCGCACTATGCGAAAAGATCTCGAAACCCTTTATCGGGATACCCTTGTAATTCTAATGTTCAAAAAATGTCTGGAACGCCTTGATGTTTCCAATGACCTTGCACAGATTACATGGACAAATGAATTTGTAGATTTTAATTCTTTTCCAACACAGACACATCTTAGCAAAATATCTTCTTATTTAAATAAAATGAATGGAACGACTATAAAGCTTGGATTAGACGAAAACGGTGAATTGAAGGTCATGCCAGACTTTCACTCTGTCTTTGATGCTGCCCGATTCGCCCTGTCGCAATATGTATCCATCCCTATGGATTATCCAATTGCTTATGCAGAACGAGTGGGCATAGCCACCTGTGAATGTTGTGGCAGACTATTCATCAAAAACGGTAACCGCCAAAAATACTGCGATAATCCAGAGTGTAAGAAAGAACGAAACCGTAGAAAATCCCGCACTTCTTACCACAGAAAAATACAGGAAGAAAATGATAACCGTTGGGCGTGATTCCGACTGTTTTCACACTGGGGCAGGATGTGGCAAGTAATATCGGTTATTTTCTATATAGGCTCTATAAGAATAACCTAAATCATCTGCCACAAGTTGCCCCAACTGTTTTTTATAGAAAAAGGGCATCGGTTCTCACCGACACCCGTGTAATTTTTTATCTTTATTCTCCGTAGCGAAATGCTGAATTTCCAGTCAGATTTCTAAGCAGAATCTTTCTCGCTGTCTTATATTCCTTTCCGATAAAGCCAAGTCTGAGCAAAAAACAGCGGAAAGCATATTTGTCATTGTCCGTTTCAGTTGGCTTTGATGATACCCTTTTTGCCTTTCTTGCCATATCACATAGCCTTGAGATAAATTGCGTATATGCTGCAACCTCTTCTCCATCCGCTGTATATGGAAACCATGTAAAATTTATTTTTTCCTCCGTGATTTCAATTTCTGTGCTGTCAGTTCGAAATGCATGTTGGAAAAGTGTCTGCTTATTTGCTATGATTTTCTGTAAATTTTCCAAAACCGTATCGGTAAGGCTTTCTCTCGGTATTGCTATTGTAAGGTTCTCCTGCTGCACTGGCACATCTTCGGTTACTTCCGCATCATCCTGAAACCCTCGTTTCCGTAACTGCTGAATCAGATCTTCCACCGTTTCTTCCATTGTTCCCTCTGGAATATGTAACACGCCCTCTTTGTCCAGTCGGTATCCTGCAATGTTGTATGCACAACTTGGTACCCGTTCATAATGTGGTGCTACTCCAAGTATAGCACCAATCTCCTGTGCCAGCTTCGGTCTCTGTTTCAATTCCAATGTAAATCTGATTTCATTCTTCATAATATGTACCCACTTTCTTTTTTCGATAGTACATATATCACTCCGACGGTGCAGAATAGCAAGACATTTCTGATTATATTACTGCCAAAATGTGCGCATAAAATTTGTGCTTTTTATGCTGTTTTTTACACGATTTTTCTGCCTTTTTCAGTACTATCCGGCAAAACAAAATCAGCTAATACAACGATATTGTGCGGATGTTTCCATATAATTTAAATTTAATGGGTATCCCCCCTGTTTAATTCTGCGAAAATTCGCACGAAAGGGGGGCGCCGGTCTTCAAGAAGAAAGTCTGTAGAGATTTCAATCCCCCCTCCCATAGAAAAAAGCCACAGCGGATTACTTTCCATGTGGCTCAATTCATTTATGATTGCTTTCCGTATGGAGTTTTTTCTTCTGCTACCATCGATAGCGTTTCCTGACCATTCAAATCATATACCACTGTTTTATGCTCTGGCTCTGTAAAGGTAGATGAACCCCCGATGCCAAAATACTTTTCAAAGAAGGTTTTCAGCTTTTCAATAACTCCCTGTTTTTTTCTGGTTCTTCCACCACCACCAAAGCGGGATATAGGCGGCATAAGTTTATCTATGTCAGTTCCGACTGTTCTAATTTCGCCATCCCGAAACGCATTTTCTATGAACTTTCGGGTATCCTCTGGCTTCAGCTTTTCTTCCTTAATGATAACATCAAGGTCATTATCCCGCTGTGCCACCACAAATTCATGCCACTCATTCATGACATCATCCACATCATTGATTCCTGCAATAAAAGTTTCAATGAGCTGTTTCTTACTGCGCAACTCTGGACTCGCATCAATCGCCTTATTGATGGTTATCAGCACTTCCTTGTCTTCGCAGTGTGTATCATGATACTTCTTTACAAGCATGAGGATATAATCAATATTAATTTCTATCTGCCGGATCAGTTCAATTTCAAATACCACATCATCTGTAATATCTGTACTTTCCTGACGCTTGCGTTTCCACTCATCACGCAAATCCTGATAACGACCGAGGTAATCCTGTAAATCACGCTCAGAAATCAGCTCATTGCCCTTGAACTCATCAAAAGAAAGTAAAAGATTTCTCATACGGAGAATTGCACCAAACAGAGCAATAAAGTCCTTTTGATTCTGTTCTCCGATAATCTGCGGTTCTGATAACGGAAATTTATTATTCAAGTCCTCCATCATATCCACATAACCCGGCATCGGTTTACCATCTACAGACTCATATCCATAATAATAATCTTTAAAACTCTGTAGCAGTACAATGCCTCCGGCATTCTTATCCCCAAACAGGGAAATCGCGCTATCTACACGCTTTTGCAGATTTCGGAAACACACAATATTTCCAAAGGTCTTAATAGAATTCAGAATACGGTTGGTACGAGAAAATGCCTGTATCAATCCGTGCATTTTCAGATTTTTATCTACCCATAGCGTATTCATGGTTGTGGCATCAAAACCTGTAAGGAACATATTTACTACGATCAAGATATCCAATTCCTTATTTTTCATGCGAAGCGACACATCTTTATAATAATTCTGGAATTTATCACTTGAGGTATCGTAATTCGTATGGAACATTTCATTATAATCCTTAATGGCTTCTTCCAGAAATTCTCTGGACGGCTGATCAAGTGCAGCGGTATCTTCAGAATTTTCTTCATCCAGAATACCATCCGATTCTTCTTCGTTTGCACCATAACTGAAAATGGTTGCAACACGCAATTTCTTGGTCGGATCTGCTGCCATCTGCTTTTTGAATTCCTGATAATATAATTTTGCCATCGGAACGCTCGATACCGCAAAAATAGAATTAAAACCACTGATACGCTGTTTCTGTTTGATTTCCTCTACCTCATCCCGCTTGGCAGAAGCTACCTCTGCAATGTTAGTAAGCGCATTATATATGTATGTTTTATCCCCACGATACGTCTTCTGATCAAAATGTTCCAGTATGTACTGCGTCACAATACGAATGCGCTCAGGAGCCATCATAACCTTTTCCCGATTGATGTCCCAGACCATCTCGTCTGTAATTTCTTCTTCCACATCCATCGTTTTAATATAATCAACCCGGAATGGAAGAACATTTTTATCGTTAATGGCATCCACAATCGTATAACTGTGGAGCTGATCTCCAAAGGTCTGACCCGTAGTAAAGAATTCTGGATTCTTGGCTCTGCCAGAATTAACAGAGAAGATTGGTGTTCCTGTAAATCCAAACAGATGATATTTCTTAAAATTTTTTACAATAGCAGTGTGCATATCCCCAAACTGGCTGCGATGGCACTCGTCAAAAATAATAACGATATGTTTCAGATAAACTTCATGTCCCGGATTCTTTTTTATAAAGGTAGCCAGTTTCTGAATTGTGGTAATGATGATATGCGCATCTGGGTCTTCCAATTGCCGTTTTAATATGGTAGTCGATGTATTGCTGTTGGCTGCACCTTTTTCAAAACGGTCGTATTCTTTCATAGTCTGGTAATCCAGATCTTTACGGTCAACCACAAACAGTACCTTATCAATATACGGTAGCTTCGATGCCAGTCTTGCCGTTTTAAATGAAGTCAGTGTCTTGCCAGAACCTGTGGTATGCCAGATATAACCACCACCCTCGACACTGCCGTACTTCTTATAATTATTGGCAATTTCGATACGATTGAGAATTCGCTCCGTAGCTGTAATCTGATACGGACGCATGACCATCAGCATATCCTCCGATGTAAAAATACAATACTTCGTAAGAATATTCAGAATCGTATGCTTTGCGAAGAAGGTCTTTGTAAAGTCAATCAAATCTGGAATCACACGGTTATTGGCATCTGCCCAGAAGCAGGTAAACTCAAAGCTATTACTTGTCTTAGTCTTACTTGCTCCCCGCTTCTCATGTTCCTTTTCTGCATTCCGTCTGGTGCTGTTGGAATAATACTTTGTATTTGTTCCATTGGATATAACAAAAATCTGGATATACTCATACAGTCCGCACCCCGCCCAAAAAGAATCCCTCTGGTAACGGTTGATCTGGTTGAATGCCTCACGGATGGCAACACCTCTACGCTTCAGCTCAATATGCACAAGCGGCAGGCCATTGACTAATACTGTAACATCATAGCGGTTATCATGCTTTGCACCATTCTCTGTACCAATCACATATTGATTAATAACCTGCAACCTGTTATTATGAATGTTCTTTTTATCTATAAGCGTAATGTTCTTGGAAGAACCATCATCACGAGTCAGAACTTGGACATTATCCTCCTGTATCTTACGAGTCTTTTCCACAATATGTTCATTGGGATTCGCAACAGCATTTTTGAAAAAAACATCCCACTCTGTGTCTGAAAACTGATAATTATTCAGTTCCTCTAATTTTTTACGTAGATTTGCAATCAGATCTTTCTCCGTGTGAATAGGCAGATACTCATATCCCTGTTCACAGAGCAGCCGGATAAATTCCTGTTCCAGTTCTGCTTCGCTCTGATAACTGTCAGAACGTTTTTTCACTGGCTCATATTCTGTGACAACGGTGTTCTCCGATGTCTCCGCTACAATATTAAAGTATGGCACATCCTCGCCTCCTTACTTTGGTAATTCTTTAAAAGATAACAGCTTATCCCTGTAATATTCATATTGCTTCTGACGTGCTTCGATTTCTGCCGGAAGTCCTGTGGACAGGTCATTACAGAGAGTATCAAAACGGTCGAGAATATTAATAATATCCTTGACTTTCTCCTCTTTCGGAATGGGAATCCCTATTTTATTTAAATTCTCTTGATTAAGTTTCGGTTGTGCTCCACCAGAAATAAATTTACTTAAGTCTATGGAATTTAAATATATTTCCACATATCTCCTTAATTCATAAGTATCAAATTTCAAAACATGAGCATGATTATTTACCCAGTTCTTTCCAGAAATTGAAAAAGCTATAGGAGTAGTCCTCGCAAGAAGATTAGCTCCATCTTCAGACACAAGTAAATAATCCCCATCAAAAATATAATCCGATACATAATCAACAATTCCAGAAGCACCATAATATGGATATTCCCCTGCTTCTCTTTTTCCTTTTGTGACAGGTTTTCTCTGACGATCACAGTTTTCAGATATTTTGTCCAAAGTCAAATATGCATATCCAAACACATACTGAATGAGCTTAGTTACACTCAGCTCTGTCTGTCTGTCTGTCTGTCTGTCTGTCTGTCTGTCTGTCTGTCTGTCTGTCTGTCATGAGTGTGCTACCTGTTTCAGCAAATGTCAAGAGCAAATCACGATAATATTCATATTGCTTCTGTCGTGCTTCGATTTCGGCTGGCAAACCAATGTTTAAGTCAGTGCAAATGGACTCAAAATTATCAAGAACCTCTACTAACCTGCTTTGTATATCCTTAGATGGAACTGGAACTTTATATGTAAGTACCTTTTGAAAATCTAAAGAATCCACTGTTCCGCCTTGTTTTTTTGTTTTTACCAAAATGTCCTTTCCTTTTCCCTGTATTACATGAAATGCATATCTCGGAAGAATATCTTCATTAACAACAAGCATTTTTATATCCTGATTAATAGTAGTTTCAAAAGGCACATAAGCAACTGGAAAAGTGTGCTTTAAAATTCCAGACCTTGTTACTACAGCAATACTATTTGCTGGATATACTGTCATAGATGCTTCTTTTACTGCTTTTTCTGTAATATGGTCTTGCGTATCTACCAATGTTGATGCTTTCATGTCTTTTGATGAAATCCAAGGAATCATACCTTGCTCCCAAAAACTCTTTTCTGCCATAGATGGAGTTTTTCCACCAGACCATTTTCCCAAGTCAGCAAGTGGTTTCATCGGATAGTCTCCATCATGAGAGAGTAATTTATCTCTGTAAAATTCATACTGTTTCTTCCGAGCTGTAAGCTCGGCTGTAAGCTCGGCTGTAAGCTCGGCTGTAAGTAACGTGAAAGAGTCCAGCACGCGGACTATTTCACGTTGTACCTCCAGAGGAGGTACGGCGATCTTCAATGCTTTAAAATCTCCTCCCGTCAATTTAGGAATATTCCCATGAATCAACGATGTTACATCTATCGTCTGAAGATAGTGGTATAAATAGCGCAGCATTACACCCTCTTTTTCTTCAATAATGTGTGCATGATTATTTACCCATATTTTTCCTTTTGCCCATGTTACAACAGGTGTTCCTTCTTTTGTAATAACACTTCCATCTTCACCAACCAAAACATAAGTACCATCAAAAATGTAATTTGCCACATAATCCTGAATACCATTAGCTCCATAATATGGATACTCCCCTGCTTCACGAGATGCTTTTGTTATTGGTTTTCGCTTTTTATCCAACAGATTACAACAATCCTCAAGGTAACGTATTTCCACACCATCTGGGCAATATTCTCTTATCAATTCGTCTATTCTATTCATTTTCGCCCATTTTCCTTCCCGAATAAAATTCTTCATCATTTTTAGCTAATTCTTCAAAAACCTTCGTCATATCAATTGATGGGAAATGCGATGTCACTTCGTCCCAATCAATAATTTCATAATTGAAATGGAATTTATCTCTATTCTCTTTATAATAGGCTTCTGCTACATTACATAAAATCATGCATATTCTTCTAACGTTCATCCTATATTCACGTATCTGTACATTTCCTAATGTAGTTATTTTACTGGCATCTAAATAAATATCAAAAGATTTAGCTTTTTCAACAACCAACGAAAAATGATCTATAGGTTGATTATTTCGTAAACTGTCATTGGTCATATTTGGATTTCCTTCGTGTAACAACGAACAGCGTAAACTATAAATTACCTCTCCTGATAAATACGGCATATCCTCTTTATCTTCTGGATTCTTTTCATATTTACCTATTTCTTGGTCATACCATAAAATATATCGTTTTCTGCTACTTCGCTCAGTTGAGTACGCAGCCTTACCACAGATGTCTGGTAAAGTGAGTGCAGAACTTAATGCTATAAAATATAGTTCGTTTTCCAATGCCTTTCTTATATCCTGAACCAGTCGGATTATCATTTACACCTCGATTTCTGCGATGATTTTATCAATCTCATCACGGAGTGCCTGCTCACGAGCAACAATTTCCTTAATTTCTGCATTCAACTTCACAATATCAATTTTCTCTCTGGTATCTTCAGCTTCAACATATGTAGACACAGACAAGTTATAATCATTTTCGGATATTTCCTCATAGCCCGCCAGATGTGCAAAATGCTCCACTTCTTCACGCTTTGCAAACACATCCACGATCCGGTCGATATTCTCTGGGGTCAGTTTATTATTGTTGGTAACCTTCACGCATTCGCTTGTAGCATCAATAAACAGAGTCTTATTATCTGTCTTGTTCTTTTTCATCACCATAATACAAGTTGCAATCGAAGTACCAAAGAACAGATTACTCGGCAACTGAATAATACAATCCACATAGTTATTGTCCACAAGATATTTACGGATTTTCTGCTCTGCACCACCACGATACATAATTCCCGGAAAGCATACAATGGCAGCAGTTCCATTAGACGCAAGCCAAGATAAACTGTGCATAATAAATGCCATGTCAGCCTTACTTTTCGGTGCAAGCACTCCGGCAGGAGAAAATCTCGGATCATTAATCAACAATGGATTATCTGTTCCTGCCCATTTTATAGAATATGGTGGATTGGATACTATTAATTCAAACGGTTCATCGTCCCAGTGCTGTGGTGCAAGCAATGTATCTTCACAGGCAATATTGAATTTATCGAATCCAACATCATGCAAAAACATATTGATACGACACAAGTTGTAGGTTGTGATATTGATTTCCTGACCGTAAAATCCATTACGGATAGCGTCCTTGCCAAGAATTTTCTCAGCCTTCAGAAGCAATGAACCAGAACCGCAAGCTGGATCATATACTTTATTGATTTCTGTTTTTCCTACAGTACCAAGTCGTGTGAGTAATTCGGACACATCTGCCGGAGTAAAGAATTCTCCACCAGATTTTCCAGCGTTCGATGCGTACATGGTCATAAGGTACTCATATGCATCACCAAAGGCATCAATGGAATGGTCTTTCACATCTCCCAGATTCATTTCACCCACGCCATTCAGAAGTTTTACGAGTTTTTCATTACGTTTTGCAACTGTAGCACCTAATTTATTACTGTTTACATCATAATCATCGAATAATCCGTCAAAATCGCTTTCCGACTCGCTTCCTTGTGCAGATTCCTCTATATGTCGGAACACACGCTCCAATGTTTCATTTAAATTTTCATCATTTGCAGCATCCGCACGTACATTGCAGAACAGCTCACTCGGCAGAATGAAGAATCCTTTTTCTTCTACCAATCCTTCTCTTGCTTCTTCTGCATCCTCATCTGATATTTTTGCAAAATCAAATCCGATGTTACCTGCATCAGCCTCACCACTGTTTATATAATTACACAAGTTCTCGGAAATATAGCGATAGAACATTGTGCCAAGAACATAATTTTTAAAGTCCCAACCATCGACTGCTCCACGCAGCTCATCTGCAATCGCCCATATCGCACGGTGCAATTCATCACGTTCCTGTTCCTTTTTGGTATCAACCATTCTCTTTTCCTCCGTCATCCTCTGGTATAAATTCCAGAATATCGTCAACGCCACAGTTTAAAACCCGACATATACTCTCCACGCTTTCGAGGGAAATATACCCATTACGTTTCAATCGTGTGATGATATTTGCAGAGAACCCAGCCTCCTGCTGCAACTGTGCATTTGTCATATCTTTTTCTATCAGTAAATGGAATAATTTTTTGTAACTGACTGCCATGTCATCCCTCCATTAATTCTTAACAGATATAGGTAAAGTATATCACGAAAAAGTGAATTTTTCAATCTGTGCAAAAAGAAATCACTCCGTCTCAAAACCCAGAAACGGAGTGATTACACACAATTTTCTATATTTTCGGTTTTAAAACCTCATTCGTAGCAATACCGTAGTATCGTGCCTTTTTATATGCCGTGATTTGCCCCAATACCGCCCCACGTTGCGGAAATATGCACTCTACACGTTTATCCTGCCGTGGCAGATGAATAAGATTTTTGTCATTGCTTATATATCCCTTCAAAAGCCTCCAAGCCTTGATATTTCAGGGCTTTGGGCGCTTCTTTCATTTTTGCTGTCATGCCGGAAACCTACGCAGATTTCCGTAACTCTACACAGATTTTCGGGCAAATGGTGTAGTAATTGGTGTAGTGACTGCGATTGCTTCAACCTGATTTTCTCTGCGGCTCCGGTGCGGCAAGCCCTTTGAAATCAATGATCTTTGCCATCTGCTCGGCAGCGCGGTCATAGCTCGCATGGGTGTAAACATTCAGCGTGACCCCTACATCAGAATGCCCCATGACATACTGCAAGGTCTTGATGTCCATACCGGCATTCGCCATGTTCGTGCAGAAGGTATGCCGGAACACATGAGGTGTGATATGCGGCAGCGGCTTGTCCGGGTGCAGCTTTTGATATTTCTTCATCGCCCAGCGCATTTCATTCTCGATGTGCAAGGCAACCTTCGGACTATCGTTCTTGTCCAGCAGAAGAAAACCGCTGTACCCGTCGATGATCGTTTCCGTTTTCACGCGCTTGCGGCGGGAGAGAATGTTTTGCAGACTCCGGTAAACCTCGTCCGTCATGGGAATGTAGCGGCAGCCGCACTCGGTCTTGGTTTTCTCCACATAATACTTGCCGCCGCGCTCCCGGACAAGCTGGTGATCTACCCGGATTTTCCGCCCGGCAAAGTCCAAGTCAGCCTTGGTCAGCCCGCAGAACTCGCTGACGCGCATTCCGGTTCCCAGCAGCACCACAAACTCGTCATAATACTTGCAGTAGGTCTTGTCCGTTCGGATGAAATCCATCCAAAGCTTCTGCTGTTCCTCCGTCATGGCAATGCGCTTCTGCGAGTCATTGGAAACCACATCGATTAGCTTGAAGTCAAAGGGATTCCGACGGATCACATCCTCGTTGTACGCCATCTGGAAAGCCGGTTTGACAACGCCCCGTACGCAGGTAAGGGTACTGTATCCCTTGCCATCCTCATGCAGCTTCATGATCCATTTCTGCGCGTCCGAAACCTTGATGTCTCGGATGGAACGGTAGCCAAAATCTTCTTTCTTCACCAGATTCAGCACGAAGTTATAGCCAACCTTGGTATTGTAACGTACGCCCTGCTTGATGCTGATATAGCGTTCCAGCAGTTGAATGACGGTAATTTTGCCTGCGGCATAATCAATGCCATCATCAAGCTGCTTCTGGATTTCCTTTTCTTTTTCCCGCAGGTCTTTCAGATCGGAGGAATACACCGTCTGCCGCTTGCCGCGAATGTCTGTATACCGATATTGATAAATCAGGTCTTTTCTCTGGCTCTCTCCTGTCCGCAGGATGCGTCCCTTGTTGTCTTTTCTCTTTTCGGACATTGTCAAACTCCTTTCCGTGATGGAAAGAGCCTTGATATGACACACTTATTGTATCATATCAAGGCTCCGATTTACACCACAAATTTCAAATAGAATACGCCTGCTCGATGAACTGATCGAACAGGCGGCGTTTAATCAAGCGCTTGTTTCCCACCCAGAGGACGAATTTGCAGCGGTCCTCGTTGGTAATCTCGCGCAGTTTGTTGATACCAATGCCGGAGTAAGCCGCAGCCTCCTCCAAGCTCAGATTGCTCTTTTCCCAAATCGGGATTTCCTTCATAGGCAGTTTGTCCTCCACACAAAAATAGCCAGACAGGGCAAGGCGGCAACAACAGGCTTTGCAACCAGCCGTACTTTTCAGAACGGCATCTCGATCTGCTCTGTGATCTCCAAAAATCCGTCCGGGATTTCTGCGGCTTGGTTGCCGCTGCCCGTTGCAGCCTTTTCACGCTTCCAGCCCTTTTGCCTGCCGTACCCTGCAAAGCTGTGGGGATTGGAGAAATACGTCCAGCCGGTCACACACTGGTTCATAATCTCGTTGATCTCGCGGATCTCCCATTGCTTCGGCTCGTCAAAAGCATGGTTCAGCGCCTCCTTGTAAAGCTGCTTGGAACAGACGGTATCGCCCGTGTAGCTGTCCAGAAACGCCTGAATCATGCCCGCTTTCGTGTCCTCCGGCATGAAGTCCTTCTGATGCTCTTTGAGATAGCGTACCATTTCCGGGCTGAATGTCAGCTTCCAGCCACCTGCCCGGTAGATGGTCATTGCCTCTGCCCACACCTGCTGTAAGTAGGCTCTGGATGCGGCTTCATCCTCCAGAATGTGAACCTCCGCCTGCTCCGGACAAACCAGCACCGGCAAAAAGCGCCGGTTGCCGGAGCGGTCGAGGGGCAGGAAGTCCATTGCGTTGGACGTGCCACCGAATACGCATTGCCGCAATCGGTCTGCCGGGTGGGTTTCATACGGGATTTTGTAGACCTCCTTCTGGCGACTCAGAAATGACTTGATTTCCTCAATGCTCTTGGCATTGGCGGTGGCGATCATTTCAGACATTTCGATGATCCAGTGACCTTGCAGCTTGCGGTACACGTTTTCATCGTCCAGCTTCCGCAGATCGTCGGAGAACCACTCGTCCTTTCCTGCCAGCAGACGGAAGAATGTGGATTTTCCCGCACCCTGACCGCCCACCAGACAGAGCATAACCTCAAATTTGCAGCCGGGATGAAATGCCCGATGAATCGCACCCAGCAGGAACAGCCGTAATGCCTGAAAGGTATACTCATCCGCTTCCGCGCCGAGAAAATGGTGCAGACAATAGCGGATGCGTTCCGTGCCATCCCATGCGAGGCTGTTCAGATAGTCCCGGACCGGGTGATAGCTGTTCTGATGGGCGGCAAGATCGGCGGCATCCATGATTTTCTTCTCGCTTGTCAGGTCGTAATTCTCTTCCAGATACAGCCGGATGTATTTCATGTCCGTGTCGGTCATGGAGGCGCTGGGGCTTCGGTTGTAGCCGATGGGCTTGACAACGTCGGTGCGGTCGGTCAGCAGATTGTATGCCATCGCGCCGGAGAGCAGCGGATCATGCTGAAACACGGTCAGGCAATTCTTGATGCTGTTGCGGACGCCGCCCTTTTCCGTGGTGTCCAGCATGGCTTTTACTTCTTCAACGCTCATCGGCGGCACTATAGTGCCCGCCTGAATTTTGAGCTGCTGCCTCATCGGCGGCGGCAAGCACTGCCATTCGCTGCTCAAGTTTCCTCACTTCCTCTCCATATTCGATCACAACGGATGCCCGCGCCTGCATATCCCCGCCCAACAGCTCGTCCAGCAGATATTCAACCAGCGGGAGCTTCTGCAAGGCTTCTCCAAAGCGCGGATGATAACCGTCCTCCGGCGTCTGCGGGGCATAATCCTCCTTCCAGCGGCATAAAAGCCGGTAATAGTCCAACAGCACACGGAAGCAGTATCGTTCCATGTGCTGATAAT